>ERZ827471.529-NODE-529-length-32094-cov-3.152564_pt1 | contig 32094 bp, 28 predicted proteins | sample MGYA00519772_ERZ827471 | MGnify/ENA primary metagenome ERZ827471 (study PRJEB31778, sample SAMEA3449315) | human gut metagenome | biome: human gut; feature: human-associated habitat; material: faeces | place: United Kingdom | collected 2010/2012 ...
CGATGGGTTCATTATACCGCAATCAAACTCGCCAAGGCGGTTCAATGAACCCTTCCTCTCGGCAACGCCGCAATCATAATCGATGGGTTTATTATACCATACGAGTATTGTAAAAAGTATAAACAGAAGTTAAATTTTGAAAGGAGGCCCGGCATAAATAGTGGAACCGTCTGCTTACATGTGATACAATGGGGGCAGAAACGCTGAGAGGTGATATATAAATGCTTACGATAAGAGACCTGATGAATCCCAACATAAAGAATAAAGAATCGAAGCTCCAGCTTGAAGAATCCCTATATCTTAAAGATATCGACATGGCCATATTCAATTCGGCGCATCACGAATATGTGAACGTAGTGGATAAAGAAGGCCGCCTGGTGGGGGCAGTAAAGACTGAGCGGCTCGTATATCTGATAAGCAAACAGAAGGAAAATTCATTTATCCAGATACTGGACACCATGGACGCCGGATTAGTGGTCATAGACAGGGACAGCCGTATCTTTTATGTAAACCCCGCATATGGCAATATTCTGGGGATAAACATAAGCAAGATACTTGGACGTTATCTGAGCATAATAGAGCCGGAAGCGGCGCTTTTGGATGTGCTCAAGACGAAGAAGACGCAGAACATAAAGAACAGGCTCATAAAAAGTATAAATACGTATGTAGACATAAGCACGCATCCTCTGATAAGCGGCGGTGACATGGTAGGGGCCTATTCGGTCTTTACCGACGTTACCAAGGAGAACAGGCTCAACAAAGAAATAAAAAAGATGACTGCGGTGGCCGAAGAATACAATCAGCAGATACAGGCCCGAAAATTTTTGGAAGAAAATAAGATAATAGGAGAAAGCAAGATTTACCTGGATTGTGTAAATAAAGCTCTGAAAGTAGCCAATACCGATACCATGGTACTGCTTCGGGGAGAGAACGGCACGGGAAAAGAAGTCATCGTAAACCTCATAAAGAGCCACTGCGCCAGAAAGGACAGGCCCTTCATCACCATAAACTGCTCGGCTATCCCGGACTCCCTGATAGAAAGCGAGCTGTTCGGATATGAGGAAGGAGCTTTCACGGGGGCTTCTAAAGGAGGAAGACTGGGCAAATTTCAGCTGGCCGACGGAGGAACCCTGTTTCTCGACGAGATCGGAGATATGCCCTATCAGATGCAGGCCAAGCTTTTGAGAGTCCTTCAGGAAGGCGAGATAGACAAGGTGGGACGCCAGAGAAATATCCCCATAGATGTTAGAGTTATTGCGGCCACCAACCGCAGACTTGAGGAGATGGTTCAGAGGGGAGAGTTCCGTGAGGATCTATATTACAGGCTCAACGTCGTATCCATCAGCATACCGCCTCTCAGAGAGAGAGGAAACGACGTGCTTCTGCTGACAGATTATTTTCTGCAGAAATACTGCGAAAAATATAAGCGTAAACTGAAGATAGACAGAGGAGTATATCAGATGTTCCTGTCCTATGGATGGCCGGGCAACGTGAGAGAACTGCAGAATACTATCGAGAGCGCCGTGGTTCTGTGCGAGACGGATACCATTACGATCAGGGATATACCTGAGAGCATAAAAGGAAAATACGAAGAAAATCAGGGGAGCAACGGAACTGAGTCTGTCAGCTGTACTTTCCCGGCAGGCGCTACGCTGAAGGAGGAAGTAGAGAATTTCGAAAAGAATATGATCGAAGCGGCGATCAGAGATTGTCAGGGCAACAGGACGAAGGCTATGGAAGTTCTGGGAATGAGCAAGAGAACCTTTTACAGAAAGGTTGCCAATTATGGCATAAAAGTAAAATAGTGCCGTATGTGCTACCGTAAAAATTAAAAAACGTGTCGTTTTTGGCAAAATAAGAAAAGAAAAAAGGTGTCAACCTCAGGTTGACACCTTTTTTCTTTTCTTTTCTTTTCTTTTCTTTTCTTTTCTTCTGTTGGAATTTCAACGATTTGACCGAATCATACAACAATAAGCTGCATTATGGCACAGATATTGCGATTGTAAAATCTAATCAAAAATGAAGCTGAACAAAGCAGATAAGAGAGGTATACAAGTGAACACGAATCTACCGAAGAAAGTGGAAATTTGGGATGTGACACTTCGAGACGGATTTCAGCACGAAGAGATGTTTGTCCCCACAGAGGCCAAGCTGTGGATAGCCGAAAGACTCATCGAGGCAGGGTTTAAAAAGATCGAAGTCGGGACCTTCAGCCACATAAAATACGTTCCTCAGTTCAAGGATATACTTGAACTGCTCAAGGGGCTGCCAAAGAACGACGAAGTAGAATATACGGTTTTAGCCCTCAATCAAAAAGCGTGCGAGAGAGTGGCCAGAGCCATGGATGCGGGCGTAAAGATAGACAGGGTGCTGTGTGGACAGCTGGCTACCAGCGAAGCATATGCGAGAAAAAATATGAACAGAACCCATGAAGAATTATTTGAAGAAACAGAAAAGAGCGTGAAATTTCTTCACAGCGCAGGAGTAAAAAAAGTATTTGCCAACATAGGCACTATATTCGGATGCCCTATACAGGGAGAAGTACCTATTCAGAGGGCTTACGAATTCGTGGACAGGGCTTTTGACATAGGCTTCGACGAGATCGAACATTCAGACCCCGACGGAATAGCAGCGCCGGACGCAGTATATGAATATTTCAGCAACATACTAAAGAAATATCCTGATACAGGGGCACATTCATTTCATGCGCACGATATAAGGGGAATGGGACTTGCTTCATATTATGCGGCTATGGAAGCAGGAGTGACAGTATTCGATACTGCTATAGGAGGCATAGGCGGTCAGGTGGCCAACATCGTGGACAATATCCCTGTAAGAGGGACGGGAGAATACTATTATGAAGAAGGGCGCACGGGGCTTGTGGAAACTTGTGATTTCGTGACTATGGTCAACCGGATGGGCATAGAGACCGGCATAGACGAGAAGAAGTGCTACAAGATCGAGAGGATGACAGAAAAGATATTAGGAAGAAAGCTTGATTCATTCACAAGTATTATGAGATAGAACTTACGCGAGGAGGAGACGACAAGATGAGAAACAGCAGTTATTCGGGATTTTTTAAACTTCCGATGGAAAAGAGACTTTCGGAGGTGGCGGAATTTGCTTCCCTTACAGAAAAAGAGAGAGGAATACTATCCTCGGCAGATTCCCTTGACGCGGACAAGGCAGACCATATGATCGAAAACGTCATAGGAAAATTCGCCCTGCCTATGGGTGTGGCGCTCAATTTCACTATCAATGGAAGAGATGTGATTGTTCCGATGGTATGCGAGGAACCGTCAGTAGTAGCGGCATGTTCCAACGCTGCCAAGATGGCCAGGCCATCCGGAGGATTTAAGGCTTCCTCGTCCGGCAACGTGATGATAGCTCAGATACAGGTGATGGGGGTACCGACTCCGTCGGCTTCTAAAAGCATGATACTGGAAAAAAAGGGTGAGATCATCAGAATCTGCAACGAAAAAGATCCGGTGCTGGTGAAGATGGGAGGTGGAGTAAAAGATGTAGAAGTCAGGACCATAGAGACTTTAGAAGGAACCATGGTGATAGTACATCTGCTAATAGATACGGGAGACGCCATGGGTGCTAATGCCGTGAACACCATGGCAGAGGCTGTGGCTCCTTACATAGAAGAGATCACGGGAGGAAGCGTAGAACTTCGGATCCTTTCAAACCTTGCAGATCACAGACTTGTGAGAGCAAGGGCAGTATGGAAAAAAGAAGACATAGGAGGACAGGAAGTGGTAGATAAGATCCTCAACGCCTACGCCTTTGCAGAGGCTGATCCTTACAGGGCCACCACTCACAACAAAGGAATTATGAACGGCATAGTGCCGGTAGTCATAGCTACGGGAAACGATACGAGAGCCATAGAATCCGGAGCTCACTCCTATGCTGCGAGAAAAGGCAGGTATACTTCTCTGACGACGTGGGAAAAGGATGAGAACGGAGATCTCGTAGGATCCATCGAGATGCCCATGGCGGTGGGACTGGTAGGCGGAGCTACGAAGATACATCCCGCAGCTAAGACGGCAGTAAAGATCTTGGGGATAGATACGGCGGCTGAGCTGGGACAGATCATAGCATGCGCGGGACTTGCCAATAATCTGGCCGCAATGAAAGCGCTGGCCACCGAAGGTATACAGAGAGGGCATATGTCTCTTCATGCCCGCAATCTTGCCAATACAGTGGGAGCAAAGGGAGAAGTTCTGGAGATAATAGTTAAGCAGATGGTGAGAGAAAAGAAAGTGCGCATCGAATATGCGCAGGAATTATTTGAAAAATATACTGAAGGGAAGTGAAGAAATGTATTTGACTGATGAAGAGAAAGACATATTGTCGGGGGCCAGAGGCGAGGCGGCGAAACTGGCCATGGAAACTCTGATAAAAATCGGAGAAATCAACGGAGCCGAAAAGTTTGTGCCGATTAAAAATGTGCATCTGGTTCTTCACGCTTATAAGAGCGCCTTCGACGCAGGAGTAGAGACTGCCGAAAAAATTGCCCAAATGGGAGGACGCTTCTGCGTTCCCGTCACCATAGACCCTTACGGAATGGACGCGGAAGACTGGAGAGGAGCCAAGACTCCGGAACATTATGCCAGACAGCAGATGAGGCTTGAGGATGCGGTGATGAAGATGGGCGTGATACCGAATTGGACCTGTACGCCTTATTACGGATTCACGGCTCCGAGGATGGGAGAACACCTGGCCTGGTCAGAAAGCTCCGCAGTAGCTTATGCAAACACTGCGTGCGGCGCAAGGACTAACAGACAGACTGCCATAGTAGATATTTTCTGCGGCATAGTCGGAAGAGCGCCTTACACAGGCCTTCACCTGGATGAAAACAGAAAAGGACAGGTGCTGATAAATCTTCACATAGACAGACCTCTCGAAACTTGGGAGTATCCGGCGTTGGGATACCTTTTGGGACAGAAGCTGGGAGCGAGGATAGGCGTAGTAGACGGTATGAAAGGAAGCCCTGACAGCGAAGATCTTAAGAATTTCTGCGGAGCCGCTGCTGCTGCCGGCTCGGTAGCCCTCATGCACATAGTAGGCGTTACACCCGAAGCGCCCGAAAGAGAAGCCGCCTTCGGAGGCAATGAGCCGGAGGAGACTATAGATATTACAGAAGAAGATATAAGAAACACGAGAAAGGCCATGTGCAGCAACACCACAGACAAAGTGGATTTTGTGGCTCTGGGATGTCCTCATTACACTATAAACGAAATAGTCAGAGTTCATAAACTCCTGGCGGGAAGAGAGATAAACCATGACACCGCATTCTGGATCTATGCCAACTCATATGCCCTGAGACTGGCGGAGAAGATGGGCATAAGGCAAGACCTTGAGAAGCTAAGAGTAGTTATACGAGCAGAGACTTGTATGATCATATCTCCCGTAAAGGATTGGGGATTCAGGACTATGATGACCGACTCAGGCAAGTGCTCGTATTACGGCCCTGCCGAATGTGGTACGGAGATGATATTCGCCAGTGTGGAAGAATGTGTAGAATCAGCCGTATCAGGCAAGCTTGAGATTTTTAAGTAAGGAGGAGGCAATGAAGAAGATTCAGGGAAAAGGAATCGTAGGCGGTAAGGCCTGCGGTCGGGCTGTAGTATCAGAAAGGCCGTTTGGGTTTTTCGGAGGAGTAAATCCTAAAACGGGAGTAGTCATAGACAAGTGGCATGAACTATACGGAGAAAGCATCAAAGGAAAGGTCTTCATATATCCGGAGGGAAGAGGTTCCACCGTAGGAGCCGCCATAATCCTGGAGCTGGCCAGAACAGGATGCGCCCCTTGCGCCATAGTAAACTGCAATATAGAGACCATCACGGCAGGAGGAGGAGTCATGGCAAAGACCTTCTACGACGTAGATATACCGATGATAGACGGGATAAGCAAAGAAGAACTGATGGCCATACCACAGGACGCCGAAGTCGAAGTCGACGGAGACGCCGGTATCATAACAGTACTGTGATACAGACAAGAGGATATAGGACAGATATTTGTCGAAGAGACTTATATAGACGGAGAAAAGTATATTCAAGACAATGACGTTAGTTACCGTAAACCTGTAAGGTGACGGAGCTATAAAAGAATCCTAAGTGAAAATGAGAGGAGAACACTTATGAAAAGCATGTTCAAAAAAACCGCAGCGTGTGCACTGATACTGACACTTATATTGTCGGTAGCGGCCTGCGGAAAGAAAGAGACAGCGTCTGAACATCAGGAAGGACAAGTCGTAGTAAACATCGACTGGCCGGTATACGTCGATCCCGGCGTTGCCAGCAAGGATGCTGACATGATGGCGGCAGTGAATATGTACGACAGCCTTACTTTCCCCAACAATGACGGAACCATAAGCCCGCTGGTAGCCGAGAGCTGGGAATCTGACAGCGAAGGAAGGGTATATACCTTCTATCTGAGAGATGACGTGCTGTTCCACAGCGGCAACAAGCTCACCGCAGAAGACGTCAAGTTCACTATGGACAGGATGCTTACCATGGGAGAAGGGCTTGCGTATTTGTACCACGGCGTCGTTTCGTCCACAGAAGTGTTAGATGAACATACTGTAAAATTCACTTTGAATGAACCTTCGGGAACTTTCCCTACGGCGTTGACAAGACTCTATATACTTGACAGCGCTCTGGTAAAAGAGAATATAGACCCCAGCGGCTCTTACGGAGAGTTCGGCGATTATGGAAAAGCCTGGCTCACTACAAACGACGCAGGTTCCGGTCCTTATAAAATAAAAGAAATGCGCACCGAAGAATATGTACTTATGGAACAGAGCGATAACTACTGGAGAGAAATAGATGAGAACGCACCTAAGGAGGCAAAGCTTCTTGGAGGAGTAGTCACTTCTACCATGAAGACCATGGTTTCAAGAGGCGAACTTGACGTTACCGACACTGCGCAGACTCCTGAGACGCTGGATTCGATGGTAGAAAAGGGAGGCGCTTCGCTGGTGAGAGTGCTCAATGGCGGAAACTTCAACATCTCTCTTAATACTCAGCTGGCTCCTACAGACGACGTACATTTCCGCAGAGCTATGGCATACGCTCTCGATTACGACGCTGTAAACAATGACATATATGTAGGAAGCATAAAGCCTACAGGCCCTATAATCTCAGGTATGGCCTCCGCATTATCGGAAGATGAGAATCCGTACAAGTACGATATCGACAAAGCTAAGGAAGAACTGAAGCAGTCCCCTTACTATGATCAGCTTACCAGCGGCGAGATGAAGGTTACTCTCTCCTACTGTACAGAGGGCGGAGAGCAGCAGGAAAAATTGGCCCTCCTTATGCAGGCAGGCATGAGCCAGCTTGGAGTTACTGTGGAGATCACGGGCAAACCTTTCGCCACCATGATGACGGACGCTTCGACGGTAGAGAGCACTCCTAACGCGTCTTTCGTAAGCTTTAACCCTGCTTACGCAGACGGAGGCCCTGCTTTGAAGCCGAGATACCACTCTTCTTCCTGCGGAACTTGGGAACAGATGGAATGGCTCCAGAACAGCGAGATAGATCAGCTGATCGAAGAAGCGATGGTTACGGTAGATGAAGACTCCAGAAATGAAAAATATAAAGAGATCTCAAGAAAACTGGTAGATCTGTGTCCTACCATCTGGGCGTCGGATCTGGCCGCCAGCTTCGTATATCGCTCGGATTACATAGAAAAGATGCCTGTGGCAGACGACTATGAGAGCGGAACAGATTCTATCTACCCTGCGGGCTATCAGATGTATTTCATGGATTTCAGACTATAGAAATCGAAGATGATATTCGCCGACTTTAAGAGAAGAGGAACAAAAGATGAAAACAAAAGTACTGACGGTGCTCAAGCGCATCCTGGCGTACTTCCTCGTACTGGTTGGACTGTCCATTCTGATTTTCGTTATCGTCCGGATCATGCCGGGCGATACGGCCAGAATGGCTCTGGGTCCGAGGGCGCCGGAAGAAGCGGTAGAGGCGCTGAGGGAAGAAATGCACTTAAACGATTCATACATAGTACAGTACGGGCACTGGATCGCCGGCATACTCGAGGGTGATTTTGGAGAATCCATAGTGACCAAGAGACCTGTGCTGGACGACATCAAATCTTACTTGCCGGCTACGTTGGAACTGGCGCTGATTACGGCAGTTCTGATCATAGTCTTCGGCATACTTCTTGGCATCGTATCTACTAAATACTCCGGAAAATGGCTGGACGGCATCATCAGAACCCTGTCATATTTCGGAATATGCGCTCCGGCATTCTTATGGGCTGTATTCGCCATGTTGCTGTTCGCCTATATGCTGCCGATACTCCCCATATCCGGAAGAATAAGCGCCGGTATAAGCCCTCCGGCTATGGTGACAGGCATGTATACCATAGACTTCCTGTTGCAGGGAGACGTGGCAGGAGCGCTGGACGCCCTTAAGCATCTAATATTGCCTGCCGTAGTCATGTCCTTTGCAGGAATCAGCCAGGCGGCCCGTATAACGAGGTCCAGCATGGTGGAGAATCTGGATAAGCCGTATGCTTATGCGGAAAGAGCCTACGGCATACCTGAAAATAAGATACTTCATAAATATTTGCTGAAACCGTCTCTCAATTCTACTATATCAGTGATGGCTTTGGATATAGCAGGCATCTTCGGAAGCGCATTTCTCGTAGAGCAGATATTCGGCTATCCGGGACTTTCAAATTACGGACTGACCGCCATGCTCAACAAAGACGTCTTTGCTGTTTCTGCCGTAGTGATGGTACTGGGAATCATAGTGATAATATTTAATCTGCTGGCAGATTTGGTGATAAGGGCCTTAGACCCACGGGTAAGGCTCCAGGAAAAGTAGAAGGGGGAGGAGAAAAAATGGATAACGATAAGACTAAAATAGACATTTCCTCTGTCGATGCCGCCAAACTGCCTCACAAGGACAGACTGACGGAATTGAAAAAGACGTGGTATAAATTTTCTCTGAATAAGATGTCTGTAGTAGGACTTGTAATAATAGTTCTGGTCATTCTTCTGGCTGTATTTTATAAATTCATAGTGCCGTATCCGGAGGATATCGGCGCAGTAGTCAAATTCCAGGAAGCCCTTCAGGCTCCTTCGACAGAACATCTGCTGGGAACAGACGCTACAGGAAGAGATATGTTCAGCAGAATCATATACGCATTCAGGGGAGCCCTGACCATGGGCGTGGGGTGTCTGATAATAGTGGTGCCTTTCGGAGGCATACTGGGACTTGTAGCAGGATACTGGAACGGAAAATTCATATCTAATTTCATAATGAGGGTGTCAGATGTATTTTTGGCTCTGCCGGCGCTGATACTGGTAATGTGCGTTTCATCCATAATGGAACCCAGTATGACCAACGCCATGCTGGCCCTCAGTGTTTCCTGGTGGCCTTGGTATACGAGGCTTGTATACGGCATAGTGGTTTCCACGAGAAACGAGACGTATATCCGATCTGCGGAGGTTCTCGGAGCCAGCAGGAGCCACATACTGTTCAGCGAGATATTGCCAAACACCTTATCGCCTATTCTTACAAAAGTGACTTTGGATATGGGCTGGGCTATCATGGCCGGAGCTACCCTGAGCTACGTGGGAATGGGAGAACAGCCGCCTACTCCTTCTCTTGGGGCCATGGTCTCAAGCGGAGTAAACTTCTTGCCTGACCAGTGGTGGATGTCGGTATTCCCGGCTCTGGCCATCATGATAATAGTGCTGGGCTTCAACCTGGCGGGAGACGGAATCAAGGACATGCTGTCCAGCGAAGAGTAAGGGAGGAAGAGATGGAAAATAAACTGACAACAGAAAAAGTGGTCGATGTAAAAGATCTGCACATTTCTTTCCGTACTTTTAAAGGGTATCCTCACGTGCTGAACGGAGTCAACGTTCACGTAAACAAAAAGGAGAGAATAAGCATAGTGGGCGAGACCGGCTGCGGAAAGACTACTACAGTCAATGCTATAGCCCAGATCCTGGCCAGGCAGGCCAGAGTCGATAAGGGAGAAATATACTTCAAGGGAAAAGATGTGCTGACCATGCCTCAGAAAGAGCTGAAAAAGCTTCGCGCCGAAAACGTGTCCATCATATTTCAGGACCCTATAGCCTCCCTTAACCCTGTGTTCACCATAGGCCAGCAGCTCAAAGAGGTAATAAAATATTCCGGCATAGAAGGAGCTAACGATAAAAAGGTACAGGAAGAAAAGGCCATAAGCGCCCTCAAAGAGACTTCTCTGCCGGACCCCGAAAGAATAATGGACAGTTATCCTTTCCAACTCTCGGGAGGAATGAGGCAGAGAATCTGTATCGCAATGTCGCTGGCGACTCCGAGAGACTTGGTAATGGCCGACGAGCCTACCACCAATCTGGACGTGACCATACAGGATCAGGTGCTAAAAACTCTGAGACAGAGAGTAGAAGAGAAAGAGAGCGCGTTGATACTGATTACTCACTCGCTGGGCGTAGCCAGAGAGATGGCCGACAGGATATACGTCATGTATGCAGGCAACATGGTAGAGACTGCTTCGTCGAAAGAGATATTCAAAGAATGTCTTCACCCTTATACAAAGGGCCTGATGAGCTGCATACCTAAGCTGGCCGGAGGAGGAATAGCCGAGGGAATACCGGGGCACATACCTAATTACTTGGACCCTCCTAAAGGATGCAGATTTGCGCCTCGCTGCCCTTATGCCTCGAGACGCTGCAACGAGGCTCAGCCTCCTATGTTTGAGGCGGCGCCTGAACATTACGTAGCGTGCTATCTCTACGAAGGCAAGAGCAATTCTAAATAAGGAGAAATTCCATGGACAAGAATATAAAAGTAGGAGAGGAAATACTGAGAGTCGAGGGGCTGAAAAAATACTTCCCCGTAAGAGGAAAGAGCGATGCTTTCGTAAAAGCCATAGACGGCATAGACTTCGACTTGGCAAGGGGAGAGACCCTCGGGCTGGTAGGAGAGTCGGGCTCCGGAAAGAGCACGACTGCCTACAACGTGGTGGGAATGGAAACCATGACTGACGGAAAGATAACTTTTTTAGGCCGTGACATCAGTGTGCCGCTGGCCAAGCGACCTCTGGAGCTTAAAAAAGAAATACAGATAGTGTTCCAAGATCCGGGAACTTCTCTCAATCCTCAGAGAACCATATTCGACATATTGAAGCTGCCCCTTAAAATTCATAAGATGTGCGGCGACAAGGACTATATAAAGTACATCGCAAGGCTGATGGATATTGTAGAACTTCCTTATGACTATATGTACAAATATCCTGCCAGTCTGGGAGGCGGAGAAAAGCAGATGGTGGCCATAGCCAGAGCCTTGGCTACCGACCCGTCTCTCATCGTCCTCGACGAGCCTACCAGCGCTCTGGACGTGTCTGTACAGGCTAAGATTATAAATACTCTTATAAAATTACAGAAAGAGATGTCTCTGTCCTACCTGTTCATAACTCACGATCTGAGCCTGATGAGAAACGTGGCTGACCGTGTGGCCATAATGTATCTGGGACGAATAGCAGAAATTGCGCCGACGGAAAGCTTTTTCAGCAATCCGCAGCACCCTTACACCAAGATGCTCCTCTCGTCTATACCTGTAGTCAGCGAGGAGGAAGAAAATTACAAGCCTAAACAGGTGCCGTCCGAGGGTGAGATACCGAGTCCTGTTAATCTTCCCACCGGGTGCAGCTTTCATACACGGTGTCCTTTCGCTACGGAAAAATGTCGAACAGAGGACCCTGTCATGATCAAATACGATGAAAAACACATGGTCAGGTGCCATATGGCAAGACCGAAAGGAGAGGCCTGATGAAAGAGCTGAGACTTAAGACTAAACAGGATATAGAAGACTTCCTTGCAGGCTGCGCCTTTTACGGCACAGGAGGCGGAGGAGACGTGGCTATCGGCAGAGCTTCTTTGAACAGCTGTCTCGACCGGGGGCTTGATATAGCGCTCAAAGATCCGTACGACATGAAAGACGATGAGACTTACTGCTGCGCTTTCTTCATGGGGAGCATAGCTCCAAAGACGCCGGAGACCTTAGCGGAGATAGAGAAGATGGGCTATACTCAGAGAGTATACGACCCGGACGATATCCTGATAGGAGCTGTTAGGAACATGGAGGAGTTCCTCGGCAGAAAGGTAGACGGCATATTCGTGGCGGAGCCGGGAGGAACCAACGGAGCCTGCTGCATAGCGGCGGCAATGAAGATGGGAATTCCCATATTGGATGGCGACCCTGCCGGCAGGGCGATTCCCGAGGCTACCATGGGGTTGCCGGAGATATATAAGATGCCGTGTCTCCCTGTGGTATATTTTGACGCATGGGGAAACAGCAGCATAACCACCAAAACCTTTAACGATCTGGCTACCGAAAGAATCGGTAAGTTCATGAGCCAGGCTTCGTACGGAGAGATGGCAGAAGCCGGATACGTGCTAAAGGGAAGCGATGTGAGAAAGATTCTCGTGCATCGTTCTTTATCCAAGGCTTATCAGGTGGGAAAAGCCATGAACGAAGCTCCGAGGGAAAAAGCCGCCGAAGCAGCTGCGGCAGCTTCCGGAGGATTTGTAGTCGCACAAGGCAAGCTTACCGTCCTCGAGACATCAGACCATGACGGCTACTGGTGGGGAACTTATCAGATTTACACCGGCAGAGACATGTATAAGATATGGTTCAAAAATGAGAATCATATATTGTGGAAAAACGGCAAGCCTTACGCCACCAGTCCCAACCTCATAACAGTGATAGATACGGACACGGGACGGCCGGTGTTAAACTCACACCTCAAAGACGGGCTGAACGTGAGTATAGTCGTATCGCCTATCCACGATAAGTATCTGACAGAGGAAGCTCTCGAAGTATTCAGTCCGAGATACTTTGGATTTGACTTCGACTATATTCCTTTTGATGAGGTGAGAAATAAATGAACAATTTTTTAGACGCTGCGCTGCGAAACGAGAAACAGATAATAGCTGACAGGAGACATATACATAAGAATCCCGAGGTGGGATTTTATATACCGGATACCGCCGACTATGTGAGACAGCGCCTCGCCGATATGGGCATTGCCTCTCAGCTTTGCGGCGGCCCCGTGGATATGAAGACGAGAAAGAGCTTTCAGGCTGCAGGGTATCCGGATATGAAAGTTTCCACCGGCGTAACGGCAACCATAGGAAGCGGCAGCCCTTGTATCTTACTGAGGGCAGAGATGGACGCTCTGCCCATGACAGAGGCTGCGGGGCTGGTGGATTTTGTTTCTGAAAGGCCGGGAGCAGCCCACATGTGCGGCCACGATACCCATACGGCCATGCTTCTTGGCGCCGCAGCTATTCTAAAAGAAATGGAGCCGGAGCTGAAAGGCACCGTGAAGCTGATGTTTCAGACGGGAGAGGAGTGCGGCTGCGGGGCAAGGCTGATGACGGAAGCAGGAATAATGGACAATCCGACGGTAGACGCGGCTTTCGCCATACACATAGACAGCAGGACAGACGTAGGCAAGGTAGTCTATACTCCCGGAATAATGTCGGCTGCCATGGACACCTTCATGGTAAAGATAAAGGGAAAGGGCGGCCATAGTTCAACGCCGCAGGACTGCATAGACCCGCTGTTCATAGCAAATCAACTTTATACATCCCTCAACCTTCTCAGCGGAAGAGAGACAGATCCGAGAGAGACGGTAGCTCTGACCGTAGGCAAGGCAGGCGGAGGTACGGCATCCAACATCATACCGGATACGGCTGAAATCGCCGCGGGCGTGCGGACATTTAACAAGGAGGTTCGTGCCCATCTGCTGAAGCGAGTACCGGAGATAATAGACTGCACCGTCAGGATGTGGAGGGGCGACTATGAGATGATAGATTTCCATACTCCTTCTACATACACTGATTTTGACTTGTGCGAAGAAATGCTGCCGTTTATAGAGGAAATCACCGGAGACGGTTCGGCTCGTTCCGTGCCTTGCTCCGCCGGAACGGAAGACTTCGGATATGTGACGGAAAAAGTACCGGGAATGTTGATATACCTGGGAACCGGCGGAGAGCAGGGAAAGCCCCTCCACAGTCCCGATATGGTAGTGGACGAAAGAGCCTTAAAGCTGGGAGCCGCCATATATGCAAGCTGCGCGGCAGAGTGGCTTGAAAAGAATCGGGAGATAAGATGATTGATGAGATGGTGAGAAGTGTCAAAAATGGCATATAATTGACATGTGCCTAAAATGGCACGACATCATAGCGGGAATCTTGTGGCGTTTATGGCACTTCGTGGACCTGAACGAAGATTAGAAAAAAGTGAAGATATCATATCTTCGCTTTTTTTTTGGCTTAAAACGGTGTGATTTCAATGTATCCGGAGATTCATTAAGAATAGGGATGATTTTTTGGCACAGATATTGCTGTTTATATTTACAAAATTTTAGATAGGAGAGAAATCGAAGTGAACAATACGTTGCCAAAGAAGATAGATATTCTGGATGTGACTTTGAGAGACGGATTGCAGCATGAAGAAATCTTTGTTCCCACAGACGCCAAGCTGTGGATCGCCGGTAAACTCATAGACGCCGGTTTCAGAAGATTTGAAGTAGGCACTTTCAGCCACATAAAGTACGTGCCGCAGTTCAGAGATATTCTCGAGGTTCTGAAAGGACTGCCGGACAGAGAGGACGTTGAATATACGGTATTGGCCCTCAATACCAGGGCATGCGATAGAGTAGCCGACGCTCTTGAAGCCGGCGTAAAGATCGACAGAGTCCTGTGCGGACAGCTGGCCACCAGCGAGGATTATGCAAAGAAAAATATGAACAGAACTCACGAAGAACTCTTTGCCGAGGCTGAAAAGAATGTGAAGTTTTTACATAATATAGGAGTCAAAAAGGTCTTTGCCAACATAGGCACTATATTCGGATGTCCCATAAAGGGAGAAGTACCTATAGAGAAAGCATACGAATTCGTGGACAGGGCTTTTGATATAGGTTTTGACGAAATAGAACATTCGGATCCGGACGGCATCGCCGCGCCAAACCAAGTGTACGAGTATTTTGAAAATGTCATGAGAAAGTATCCGGATGCCAAGATGCACTCTTTCCACGTACATGATATAAGAGGAATGGGTCTTGCCGCCTATTATGCGGCCATGGAGGCGGGCGTGGCTTCTTTCGACTGTACCATGGGGGGCATAGGCGGACAGGTAGCTAATATAGTGGATAACGTCCCTGTAAAAGGTACGGGAGAATATTATTTCCAGACAGAACGTACGGGACTGGTAGAGACCTGCGATTTTGTTTCTATGGCAGAAGCTATGAAAATAGACACAGGTATAGACCTGAAGAAATGTTACAAAATAGAGAAGATGATGGAGCGGATACTGGGAAGAAAGCTGAATTCCTTTACCGCCGCAATGGAATGAATCAAGGAGGAGACAGAGATGAAAACAAGCAGTTATTCGGGATTTTTTAAACTTTCCACAGAGGAAAGACTCAGAGAAGTAGCAGAGTTTGCGGGACTTGATGAAAAGGAGACAGCCATACTGGGCTCCGCAGATTCTTTGGATGACGACAAGGCAGATCATATGATAGAAAACGTGATAGGAAAATTCGCCCTTCCCATGGGAGTGGCCATAAATTTTGTCATAAACGGAAAAGATGTGATAATCCCCATGGTCACAGAGGAACCGTCAGTAGTGGCTGCCTGCTCCAACGCAGCAAAGATGGCAAGACCCTCGGGAGGATTCAAAGCCTCTTCGTCGGGTAATGTGATGATCGCTCAGATACAGGTTCTCGGCGTGGCCGCCCCTTTCGCCGCCAAGAGCAGCATATTAGAGAGAAAAGATGAGATAATCAGAATATGCAACGAGAAGGATCCTGTACTGGTAAATTTCGGCGGCGGCGTAAAAGATGTGGAAGTTAGAGTGATAGACACCATGGCAGGCCCTATGGTAATCGTCCACCTGCTGGTAGATACTCTCGACGCCATGGGAGCCAATGCGGTGAACACCATGGCGGAGGCCGTGGCTCCGTACATCGAAGAGATCACAGAGGGAAGCGTGGAGCTGAGAATACTTTCCAATCTGGCAGACAGAAGACTGGTCAGAGTGAGAGCTATGTGGAAGAAAGAGGACATCGGCGGAACTGAAGTAGTAGACAAGATGCTGAACGCATACGCTTTTGCCGCCGCCGATCCTTACAGGGCCGCGACCCATAACAAGGGAACGATGAACGGAATAGTCCCAGTAGTCATCGCCACCGGAAACGATACCAGAGCCATAGAATCGGGAGCCCATTCTTATGCGGCCAGAAACGGAAGATATACATCTCTGACCACTTGGGAAAAGGATGAAAACGGAGACTTGGTCGGTTCCATAGAGATTCCTATGGCGGTGGGACTGGTAGGCGGAGCTACGAAGATACATCCCGCAGCTAAGACGGCAGTAAAGATCTTGGGGATAGATACGGCGGCTGAGCTGGGACAGATCATAGCGGCAGCAGGACTTGCCAACAACATGGCGGCCATGAAAGCGCTGGCCACAGAGGGCATACAGAGAGGCCACATGTCTCTTCACGCCCGCAACTTAGCTAACACGGTAGGAGCAAAAGGAGAAATTCTCGAGACCATAGTCAAGCAGATGGTGAGAGAGAAAAAAGTGCGCCTCGAATATGCGCAGGAATTATTTGATAAATACACCAGATAGCAGAGAGGAGATAAATCTGTATGAAGAAGAAAGCCTTTGTAAACGGCAAAATATTCACCTCTGACAGAGAAAAACCCTATGCCGAAAGCTTTATAGCCGAAGACGGATATATAACGTGGATAGGCAATAGAGAAGACATGCCCGGCGGCGAATACGAGTATGTGGATCTGGACGAAAAGAGAGTGATTCCGGGACTCATAGACTGTCACATGCACCCCGTCATTTTAGCCGACTGCGCCAAGAAGATTTCTTGTCTGCCTCCGGCAGTCATTTCTATCGAAGAATTGGCGGAGGTCATCAGAGAGACGGCTAAAAATAAAAAAGAAGGCGAGTGGATTCAGGGCTGGGGATATGACGAAGAAAAATTCCAAGAACACAGAGCCCCTAATAGATGGGACCTGGATAAAGGAACAGAAGACTTCCCTGTGGAACTGCTTCGATCCTGCTCTCACGTAAGGTCGGTAAACAGCAAAGCCCTGGAGCTGGCAGGAATAACGAAAGACACCAAAGACCCCTCCGGCGGAGAGATCGACAGAGATGAAAACGGGGAGCCTACCGGTATTCTCCGGGAAAACGCCCGCCATCTGGTGGGAGAGATACTGCCTGAAAAATCGAGACAGCAAGTGGTAGACGGCATCGTAGATCTGGGCCGGCTGCTGCTTTCGCAGGGGATAGTTGCAGTCTGCGATATGGGAAACATCGACTCCGTAGACTATTACGACTACTACGTTGAAGCGGCTGAAAAAGGCTTCAGACAGGAAGTCGGAATGTATTACATATGGGATCTGATAAGAAAAAATCCTGACTTCAGGTGGGATGATAAAAGAGCCGACAGAGATAAGCAGATACATATGAGCGGTATCAAGATCATAGCCGACGGCAGCGTAGGGGGCAGAACGGCATGGATGGACAGACCGTATAAAGGCAGCGACGACGAGTACGGAATTTCGGTATGTACCGATGAAGAGATCGACAGCGCCATGGAATTCTGCAAGAAGAACCGGTGCCAGCTTTCTTTCCACGCCATGGGAAAGAGAACCATAGACAGGATCATAGAGAGAACTTGCAATGAGAAACCATGGATAAATGGGCTTCCTCATCTGAGGATAGAGCATGTGACGGATCCGTCGGAAGAGGCCATAAGAGAGGCGGCCGATAAGAAGATTGCTTTCGTCACTCAGTCCATATTCATGTATTCGGAGATAGAAAGTTACGTAAACAACTTGGGAATGGACTGGATAAAGGAGATCTATCCTATTCAGCACATGATAGACTCAGGCGTAAAGGTAGCCTTGTCTACAGACGCTCCGGCCACTTCGTGGGCGGTGCCGTCGGATCCGTTCCCTAACATAAAATGTGCAGTCACAAGATACGCCTATGACGGAACTGACTGCGGCCGCAATAACTGCATAGATATAGAGACTGCCATACAGATGTATACCAGAGAAGCGGCAGAGATAGCCGGCTTCAAAAATATAGGAACTCTCAAGGCAGGAAACAGAGCCAGCTTCGCATTGCTCAGCGGCGATATACTGAAAGTGCCTTCGTCAGAAATAGATGATATTTTCGTAGAGGCTACTTACATGGACGGCGAGCTGGTCTATAAGAAAAGTTGATTGAAAAATATAAGGGTAGAACAATTCATAAAGATTGAGAAAGGAATAAAATCATGCAAGCTATAATAGACTTTTGCGTTACATGCGCAAACTGGTTCTGGGGAATCCCAGTGCTTCTGCTAATAGGCGTAGGAGGATTATACATGAGTATGCGCCTTGGTTTTCCTCAAATAACTAAGATAGGGTACATATGTTCACAGACTTTCGGAAAGATGTTCACGAAGGCAGAGGGGGATAAAATTTCTCCTTTTGCGGCGGCATGTTCTGCGCTGGGATCAGCCATAGGAGCTTCCAATATCGTAGGAGTCCCTGTCGCTATCGCTCTGGGCGGCCCGGGAGCCATATTCTGGATGTGGATTTTGGCTATAGTGGGCTGCTGCACCAAATATGTGGAGATAGCCCTGGCTATGAAATACAGAAAGAAGAATGAGAAGGGCGAATGGGTAGCGGGATCTTTCAGCTATGTAAAGGAATTATTCGGAGGAAAAAAACTCGGTAAAGCTATAGCCGTATTCTGTGCATTTTTCACTATGATAGCAGGTATTCCATCCATCGCTACTCAGACTCTGTCAGCTACAGCCCAAGTCGCCGTATTCGGAATAAACGGTACGGTATTCGGCATAATAGTAGCGGCTATCGTAGCAGTCATCATCTTCGGAGGAATCAAGAGAATCGCTAAGGTAATGGAAAAGGCCGTGCCTATCATGGCTACGGTATACATTCTGGGCGTCTTGGTAATTTTGGCTCTGAACGCTGACAACATCCTTCCGTCCATCGGAAGCATCTTCGTCTACGCATTTACTCCACATGCGGCTGTAGGCGGATTCGCAGGATCTACCGTAGCTCTCGCCTTGAGGTGGGGAGCCGCCCGCGGCGTTTATTCTAACGAGGCGGGATTTGGTTCTGCTCCTTCGGCTCACGCTACGGCTGAGGTGGATCACCCTATCAGACAGGCCGTCTGGGGCGTGTTCGAAGTAGGCGTAGATACTCTGCTGGTTTGTACGGCTACGGCTCTGGCAGTTTTAGTTACGGACGTATGGAAGGACCCCGCCATAGACTCCGGCGCTCTGGGACAGGCGGCCTTCCATCAGGTATTCGGTGTTGCCGGCGATTACTTTGTATCTATATGCGTTCTTCTGTTCGTAATAACCACCATAACGGTAGTTATCTTCTATGACGAGAGACAGGCGGAATTCCTGTTCAAGACGCCTAAGGCAGGAGTGGCATGGAGATTTATCGCTATAGCTACAATGGTGATAGTCACTTTCGGTATGGAACTGACAGTGATGTATCAGCTGACGGACTTCTTCACGGGACTGTTCATAATACCTAACATGATAGCCGTCATCTGGCTGGTTCCGCAGGTAGTACAGCTTCAGAAAGAATACTTTAACACGCCGGGAAAATATTATCTGGCCGATAAAGAAGAAAAACTTGCTAAAAAGGCAGCAAAACATAAATAATATAACTAAATGAGATTCTACCCGAAGATCTGCGGCCACAGCCGGCAGAATACGTTTAAGCAGGGGCCGCCCAGGCAGACCGGAATATTCTTCGGCAGAGCGGCGGCTCCTTCCCGATTATGCGAGGAGGAGAAGAAAATGAGACCTTTAGAAGGAGTTACGGTACTTGACCTTACGCGAGTAGTGGCAGGACCTTATGCTACCATGATCATGGCAGACTTGGGAGCGAGAGTAATAAAGATTGAAAACCCGAGGGACCCGGATTACACACGGGATTTTGAACCTTATCTCATAGATGACGATAAAAGGCAGAGCGCTTTTTTCGCTCAGTATAACAGAAATAAAGAAGCCATAACCCTCAATCTCAAAGAGGAGAAGGCGAAAGAAATATTCAGAGAATTAGCAAAAAAGGCCGATATAGTAGTAGAGAATTACAGAGCGGGAGTCATGGATAAGCTGGGAGTTGGCTATGAAGACTTGCGAAGGTATAATCCGAAGCTGGTGTATACGGCCATTTCAGGCTTCGGACAGAAAGGGCCTTATTCGTCGTGGCCGGCTTATGATAACAGCGGTCAGGCATTGAGCGGCCTGTGGTCTTTAAACGGCATGCCGGGAGAACCTACCAGAATAGGCAATCTGGCAGCTACTTTCTTTGGGACTATCGGAACTTTGGCCGCATATATTCATGCGCAGAAGACAGGCAAGGGACAGCTGGTAGATGTAGCGCAGCTGGATTCTTCTCTGGCTCTGACAGAAAACGCCGTATCCAACTATACTGTGGGGAATCAGGTTCAGCAGCCGCTGGGCAACGATCATCCTCTTTGCAGGCCTTACGGAAAATTCAAGGCCAAAGACGGATACGTGTTTTTCGGAGGCTATACCGACAGATTCTGGAAGACTACCTGTGAATTTTTTGGGGAACCTGAACTGCTCAGCGACCCGGAGATAGACACCATGCCTAAGAGGTTCAACGAAGAGATATATAACAGGAGAATACTTCCCAAGATAAACCAGTGGTTTTCACAGTACACATGTCAGGAACTTCAGGACGCTCTGGCAGAAAAGCTTCCTCTTACAGCTATTCACTCCATGGATCAGGTTCTGGAAGACCCCCAGCTGAATTTCAGAGAGATGTTCATAGACTACAGCTACGGAAAGACCTCCGGCAAGCTGTTTGGAAACCCCATAAAGATGAGCCTGACTCCTTGCGATACTTCCGGCGCCGCTCCTGAAATAGGGCAGGACAACGTAAGCATATACGGACAGATGCTGGGACTGGAAAAGGACGACATAGAAAAACTGGAGAAAGAAGGTGTGCTCTGATGTCCAACATAACTTATGAAGTATCGGGCGGCATAGCCGTCATAAAATTCAACAGGCCTGAGAAGCTCAACACCTTGACTCTCAGCATGTACGACGATTTGGGCGCGTCTTTTATAAGAGCTCAGAAAGACCCGCAGGTAGCAGTGGTGATATTGACTGGAGAGGGGGATAGAGCTTTTTGCGTAGGCGCAGATCTGACCGAATCTATCCCTTATCTCAGCAGGGGTCATTATATCGACGAGTGGGACGCCGCTCATTTTAAGCATATCAAGATGAACAAGCCTGTCATAGCAGCTGTAAACGGTATGTGCATGGGAGGAGGCTTTGAGATAATGCTGGGGACAGACATAAGAGTGGCTTCTGAGAAAGCAGTGTTTGCTCTTCCCGAGGTGTCGCTGGGAATAGTTCCGGCGGGAGGCACTCTCGCAAGGCTGGCCAGACAGATACCGTTTGTAAATGCCATGGAACTGATACTGACGGGAGAGAAGATAAGTGCAGAGAAAGCTTTGGACATGGGGCTCTTAAATTATGTGGTGAAGCAGGAACAGGTCATGGACAAGGCCATGGAAATAGCCCGCAAGTTCTTGTCTCTCAGCACCTCGGCGGTACAGATCGCGAAGGAATCCGTAATAGCCCTGCGGGAAATACCTCTGGAACAAGCCTTTGAAACTGAGGCCATGTTAGGCTACAAGGCTTTCACCGGCGAAGACGCCAAGGAAGGGCTGGATGCCTTTTACAATAAGAGAAAACCCGAATTCCCTTCTAAAAAATGGTGATATTATTAAGATCTCACGATTGCACAGAGCCGGCAGGAGAACTGCCGGCTTTTGGGATTGCCTCTTCAGGGGCAACACAAGAGCGGCTGGGTTTCGCCCCACTCGTTCTTGATAAAATAGCTATTTCGAGTGGGTCACGCCCCACTCGTTCTCATAAAAAATGCTGCTTCGAGTGGGCAGGCCCCCACTCGTTTCGATAATAAATACCGTTTCGAGTGGGTAAAAACCCCCTCGATTGGATGAAAAATCAGGTTTCGAGTGGGTAAAAAATTCTGCCAAAGGCTCGCAACCGGCCTTTTATTACAGTTAATGTAATTAAATGGGATTTTTGCAAAGGGAATATACCCACTCAAATAGCAGAAAAAGAAGAGAATGAGTGGGCGGCACCCCACTCGTTCTCACGAAATAAGCCGCTTCGAGTGGGCGAGGTCCCACTCGTTCTCACAAAATAAGCTGTTTCGAGTGGGCGGCACCCCGCTCGTTCACACAAAATAAGCCGCTCCGAGTGGGCCCAGCCCACGCACCCTTGCACCACCATCTTTGATCAACTGCCTAACTCCTTAAAAGCAGGTATTTCAACGGCCGCGCTGCAGACTTCTGTAGGCGGAAATCAGAGGCCGGGTAATATCGTCAGTTTCCTTGACAACATCTTCGCTCCATTGTAAACTGATATATAGCATAATTTTGGAGGCATCATGGGTAAAGAGTACACTAAACGATCAATAAGACTCATATTTGGACTTTTTTTGTATGGAGTAGGTTCATACATGGGAATACAGGCCAATGTCGGACTGGCTCCATGGGAAGCGTTCAGTATGGGTATTTTTTATAAGACGGGAATGCTCTATGGAGATATAGTAGTTCTGACAGGAGTAGTCATCATAGTGATAGACTTCCTGCTGAAAGAGAAGATAGGCTTCGGCACGGTGCTGAATGCCATAATGATAGGAAAAGTGGTGGACCTATGCAACTGGCTTGATTTTATACCAAAGATGGAAAATTTCGCCGCCGGCGTGGCAGTACTGCTGGCCGGACAGGTAGTAATATGTGTCGCCAGCTATTTCTATATAGGCGCCGGACTTGGCTGCGGCCCCAGAGACGCTCTCATGGTAGCCATGGGAAAGAAACTGAAAAAATTTCCTATAGGCCTGGTAAGAGGTATTCTGGAGGGAACCGTTCTTCTGATTGGATGGCTGCTGGGAGCAAAGGTGGGCATAGGCACTGTGATAGCCGTGTTCGGCATAGGCACCATAATGGAATATACTTTCAAGATCCTGCACTTTGATGTCAGGAATATAAAACACGAAGATTTCGCCGATACCGTAAAACGTATAAGAGGAGGCAAAGGGCAGGAAGAAGCCCCTGGCGGCGAGTTCTGCGATCGGAAGGATATATAAGAGAGGAGCATGATAGATGAGATACGAAAGCACCAGAGGAAGCAGAGAATATAAGAGCAGTACGGAGGCTATCATCAGAGGAATAGCCGAAGACAGAGGCCTTTATGTGCCGGTGGAAATACCCGCTCTTCCTCTAAAAATAGAAGAGATGAGGGGAAAGACTTATCAGCAGATAGCATTTGAGATAATACACGCATATTTTGACGAGTATACCGATAGCGAGATGAAATCCTGTATAGAAGGGGCTTATGACGGAAAGTTTGAGGATCCGCAGATAGTTCCTGTAAAGAAAGCGGGCGGCGCATGGTTTATGGAGCTGTATCACGGCAAGACCGCCGCATTCAAGGACATGGCTCTTTCCATACTGCCGTATCTGATGACCTCTGCCTGCCGCAAAGAAGGTGAGAAAGATAAGATCTGCATCCTTGCAGCCACTTCGGGAGATACGGGAAAGGCAGCGCTTGCAGGTTTTGCCAACGTCGAGGGGACGGAGATAATCGTATTTTACCCTCAGAAAGGCGTGAGTCAGGTCCAGGAGAGACAGATGGTATCTCAAGAAGGCGACAATACTCACGTTATAGCTATAAGAGGCAATTTTGACGACGCCCAGACAGGCGTAAAGAAGATATTTGCCGACGATGAGATGAAGAAAAAATTAGCCGCAGAAGGTATAAAGCTCTCCTCGGCCAATTCTATAAATATAGGAAGACTCGTTCCTCAGGTAGCCTACTATGTATACAGCTATGTGAAGCTAACAGAAGAAGGAGCTCTCAAAGAGGGAGAGCCTATGAACGTAGTAGTGCCGACAGGCAATTTCGGAAATATACTGGCCGCTTACATGGCCAAAGAGATGGGGCTTCCGATAGGAAAGCTGATATGCGCATCCAATGAGAACAATGTCCTGACAGACTTCATCAGGACGGGCGTCTATGACGCCAGGAGGCAGTTCTATCTTACCAGTTCGCCGTCGATGGATATACTGATTTCAAGTAACCTCGAGAGATTGCTTTATCTTCTCAGCGGAAGAGACGGCAAGGCGGTATCTGATTGGATGAAGGCCCTTGAAGCCGATAAGGTATATGAGGTGTCTAAGAAGGTGAGAGAAGGCCTTGCGGACTTTTACGGAGGATTCTGTACAGAGAGGGAGGCCAGAGAAGCGATAGCAGCCCTTTGGAACGAAGAGGGATATCTTGTCGACACTCACACGGCCGTAGCTTATAAAGTCTACAGAGATTACGCAGAGGAGACTGGAGACGAGACGCCGGCGGTGATAGCTTCTACTGCCAGCGCATATAAGTTCGCTGAAAGCGTAGCGGACGCATGCGGGCTGGATGTGGGAAAAGTAAAAGTGCTGGCAAATTCGGCGGCAGAACCTACAGGATTTGACTATGTAAAAGCATTGGAAAAGGCCACCGGAGTGAGAGTACCTTCCGGACTCAGAAATCTGGAGGATAAGCCGGTACTGCATGACAGAGTCTGCGCAAAGGATGAGATGAGCGAGGTCGTCATGGAGGTCCTCGAATAATGAGAAAGAAAGCGAGCTCCGAGAGCAGAAGCACGGCCTATGCTTGCCGGGCTCTGCCCGAGGGGTATGATCTCTATAAAAGAATAGATTTGACCAAAGACCGCAATTCATTAGTTGCCATCAATATTTGGAATTTAGCAGCAGCATTGGCGATGATATTGCCGATGCTGTTTGTGCATCCGATAGAATATGCTTTTTATATGGAGACAGGCAAGGTTATATTCTGCTTCGCCGCCTCTATCGTGGGTATGATAGCCTACGTCTTCCTTCATGAGGGCATACATGGAATATTTATAAGACTGCTTACCGGAACTTCGGCGTCTTTCGGCCTTGATATTAAACACGGCATGGCACATGCTTCTAGCAGCTGGTATTTTAGAAAATGGCCCTATATCATCATAGCCCTGTCTCCCGTAGCTATATGGGGAGCGGTTTTGGGGCTGTTGCTGAGAGATGTACAGGAGACTTATTTCTGGTATCTGTACGTCATACAGATATTCAATGTGATGGGAGCGGCAGGAGATCTTTATGTGACATGCGCAGTCTGCCGGATGCCAAAGAATATCCTGATTTTCGACAGCGGAACGGCTATGGATTTTTACAGGGAGATTAAATCATGATTCAGATAGAAGATTGCCTGAAACTGCTTCAGGATTCGGTCAGGCCTATAGAAGAGGCTGAATATGTTCCTCTGAGCCTGTGTTTGGGCAGGATTGCCGCAGAAGATGTAAGAGCTTCGCTTGCGGTGCCGCCTTTTCCGAGATCCGCTGTGGACGGATATGCGGTGAGGGCAGAAGACACATCGCCTGCCGGGCCCGGCAGGGCTGTCCGTCTCAAGGTGAATGGTAAGATTACAGCAGGAGAATTTGAAGATATCGCCTTTAGCCCCGGCAGCGCCGTCAGGGTCATGACAGGCGCCTATATACCGCAGGGGTATGACTCCGTAGTGAAACAAGAAGATACAGATATGGGAAACTCTTATGTCAACGTGACAAGAGCAGCAAGACCATGGGAAAATTACTGCAGAGTAGGCGAGGATACGGAGGCCGGCGATGTAGTGATAGAAAAAGGCGCTATGATAGACCACATCAGATGCGGGCTCCTGGCCTCCATCGGAAAAAGGGGCCTCAAAGCTTTGAGAAGACCCGTGGTATCTGTGATCTCCACCGGAAGCGAGCTCACTGAACCGGGAGAGAATCTGAGCCCGGGCAAGATATACGCCAGCGCAGGATATATGCTTTCTGCTGCCGCAGAGAGCCGGGGCATAGAAGTTAAAGGCCCTTACCTGTGCGGAGATGAGGCCGATGAAGCCCAACGGCTCATAGAAGAAGCTGCCGCCTCTTCTGATCTGATCATAACTACAGGAGCCGTTTCCGTAGGTGAAAAGGATTTTATCCCCTCATTGATGAAAGAGATGGGAGCGCAAATATTGTTCCGCGGAGCCGATATACAGCCTGGAACGCCTACCATGGCCTCATGTCTCAAGGGAAAGATAATCCTCAGTTTATCGGGCAATCCTTATGCGGCTCTTGCAAACTTCGAGATCTATTTCTGGGATATGATAGCTGCCATGACAGGCTGCAGCCAACTGAGGCCTGTTACAGGCGATCTGACCTTAGCAGACAGATATGATAAGGTGAACAAGAGGAGAAGACTGATAAGAGCAAGGGCAGAAGCAGGATTTGTATATCTTCCCACAGAAATACATTCATCATCGGTGATAAACAATCTGACAAGATGCAACTGCTTTATCGATCTAAAAGCCGGGATAAAGGTAGAACCGGGAGATAAGGTGAGAATAAGATATATCAAAGGGCTTTGAAGAGTATGAAGATATCGGTAGGCATTTTGGCCGGCAGCAGGGCTCAAGGCCTTAACTGCGCCAAGGTCAAGGCCGGCAACAGAATGAACATAAGCAAGCTGATCGAGGAACTGGACGGCATGGGAGACGTCTTGATTTCTGCTGCGAAAAAAGAAGATTATGAAGATCTGTGCGGCACAGTGATGGAGGACAGCAGTCTGCTGAAAGGTTTGTATAACGTTATATCGGCGTCCGGAGAAGATCATATCTTTGTATGCGGATCGGATATGCCGGGAATATCCGGAAAGCTGGTCGAATATATGTCCGAATTTATATGTTCGGATTACGACTGCTATTGCCTGACCGACGAAAGCCGGATACAGCCCCTGTGCGCCATATACTCAAAAGCCATGCTTCCTCTGATAGAAGAAGCTATGAGGACCGGGGATCATAAGCTGATGAACCTTCTCAGAAAAGCAAGAGTGAAGTATATCAGCCTGGAGTACACTTGCTTCGGACGTGAAATCCTGACTAATACCGTGATCAGAAAGCCGAAGAAGAAGACTTTTCCTCAGGCAGTATTTTGCGTGAGCGGATTTAAGAACAGCGGAAAGACATTTCTGATAACGAGACTGATAAACGAGTTTATAGCAGAGGGGTATTCGGTCGGAGTGATCAAGCATGACGGTCATAGATATGAGATGGATAGGAAAGGGACTGATACATATGAGTTTCTCCGGGCGGGAGCGAGACAGACCGCGATCTTTGCGGCGGAGCAATTCTCACTCAACTTCAGAGAAACGGCGTCAGACGCCCGAATGTTGAATTTTTTCAGCGAATGTGGCGTAGTCGTCATAGAAGGACTTAAGAATTCTCCATATCCTAAGATAGAGATGACAGGATCCGGCGGAGAAAGCGTCTGCGATCCCAAGACCTTGATCTGTATAGCGGCCGAAAGAGATCCCCGACAGATAAATCAGATACCTGTATTCGACAGAGATGATATCCGGGGGATTTTTTCATGTGTAAAAAAATATTTCAGGCTTGGAGAGAAGTAAATGAAGTATATTAAGACTGAGGACGCAGTAGGCCACGTGATGTGCCACGATATAACGAAGATAATCCCCGGAAGCTTTAAGGGGACGGGATTCAAAAAAGGGCATGTGGTCAGAAGCGAAGACGTGCCGGAACTTCTGAAACTTGGAAAAGAACATCTATATATCTGGGAGAAGCAGGAGGGCATGTTGCATGAGGATGAAGCTGCTTATATCCTGGCCGGCATGTGTTTAAATGACGGTATGGCCATAACCGGAGAACCGAGAGAGGGGAAGATAGAAATCAAGGCGGAAGCAGACGGCCTGCTCAAAGTAGACGACCGGCGTCTGACGGCAGTCAACTCTTTAGGCGAGATGATGATAGCTACACGTCATGGGAATTTTCCCGTTAAAAAGGGAGATGTCATAGCGGCCATGAGAGTGATACCTCTAATGATCGAGGCGGAAAAGATGGACAAGGCAAAGGCCGTCTGCGGAGAAAAGCCGCTTCTGAGGATATTGCCTTTTAAAAAGGTCAAAGCGTCGGTCATCGTCACCGGCGGGGAGGTAGCCGGAGGAAAGATAGAGGACAGATTCGGCCCTGTGGCAGAGGCAAAGATGAAAGAATACGGAGCCGAAGTGATCAGCAGGAAAATCGTGCCTGATGATCTTGAAATTATCGCCGAAGCCATATCGGATGCGGCCGACTCCTCCGACGTCATACTGTGTACAGGAGGAATGAGCGTGGATCCCGATGATAAGACTCCGGGAGCGGTCAGGAGAGTTGGAGCGGATATAATCTTCTACGGAGCTCCCGTGCTTCCGGGAGCGATGTTTCTGCTGGCTTATTATGAAAAAAACGGCTGCAGAATACCGGTGATGGGGCTTCCCGGATGCGTCATGTATTCTAAGAGAACCGTATTTGATCTGATACTGCCCAGAGTGCTGGCAGGAGACTTGATAGACGATATAGGATGTTACGGGCAGGGAGGACTGTGTCTGAATTGTGAGATATGTACATTTCCAAACTGCGGATTCGGAAAGTAGGTGGATAGTATGAAAAAGATATTGGTTATAATCATGATATTAGTTTTGGTAACAGCTTTTGCAGGCTGCGGACAGAAACAGTCCAAGACGGAGATAACTGTTTTGGCTGCGGCTTCTCTGACAGATGTGTGCGATGAGCTGAAGACAGCTTTTGAAGAGGAAACAGGCGATGTCACTCTCAACTTTTCCTTCGGAGGATCGGGAGCATTGCAGGCGCAGATAGAGGAAGGCGCCCCCGGGGACATCTTTATATCAGCCGCAGAGCGCCAGATGGACGAACTGAGAGAGCAGGGACTCATGAAGGAGGATTCTGTAACTGACCTTTTGGAGAACAAGGTAGTGCTCATAGTTCCAAAGGGAAACCCTGCCGGAATAAAATCTTTTGAAGATGCGGCCAAAGCGGACGTGATAGGTCTCGGCGAGACTTCAAGCGTTCCCGTAGGCCAGTATTCGCAAGAGATATTCACTTCTCTGGGCGTCTGGGATCAGGTAAAGGCCAAGGCCAATTTCGGTTCTGACGTCAGGACGGTACTTTCGTGGGTGGAGACAGGAGCGGTAGACTGCGGAGTGGTCTATGAGACAGACGCTTTGACCGGCGAAAATATAGAGATGATCTGTCAGGCTCCTGCAGATACGCATAAGCCTGTGATCTATCCGGCAGGTATAATAGGCTCATCGGATAACCAGAAGGCCGCTGAGAAGTTTATGGATTTTTTGAAAAGCCCTTCTGCTGCCGACCTGTTTGAGAAATATGGGTTTACGGTGCTGTGATGAACGACCTCTCACCTCTGTGGATATCTTTTAAAGTGGCGTTTTTCGCCACTCTGATAACTTTTGTTTTAGGCATAGCCGCTGCCAGACTGGTGATCTCCATGAAAAGAGGGAAGAGTCTTGCCGACGGGCTGTTTTCGTTGCCTATGGTGCTGCCTCCCACCGTGGTGGGCTTCTTTTTGCTGATGATTTTTGGCAAAAACAGCCCTATAGGCGGCGCTTTAGCGTCGGCCGGGTTCAGCGTGCTGTTTACGTGGCAGGGAGCCGTCATTGCAGCTGCGGCAGTATCTTTTCCCATAATGTATAGAACTTGCCGCGGCGCTTTGGAACAGGTGGATCGCAATATTACAGATGCGGCGAGAACTCTTGGCATGTCTGAGGGGAAGATCTTTTTTAAGATCATGATACCCATGGCAAGACCCGGCATTGCCGCAGCAACTATCCTATCCTTTGCCAGGGCATTGGGAGAGTTCGGAGCGACCATGATGCTGGCTGGGAATATACCGGGAAAGACGCAGACCATGTCCATAGCCATTTATACGGCTATGCAGGGCGGAGACAGAGAAAAGGCATACATATGGGTCGCCATAGTCATGGTCATATCTCTTGTCGTGATATTGCTGATGAATCTGTGGAATGACAGGCAGAGCAGGAGAAACGGGGCGAAGAAAAGATGAAACTTTATGTCGATATAGAAAAGCAATTAGACGATTTTAAACTGATGGCCCACTTTGAGACCGATGGAGAGGTCTTTGCTATCCTGGGGGCTTCCGGCTGTGGAAAGACCATGACCCTCAGATGTATAGCGGGGATAGAACGGCCTGACAGGGGAGTGATAAAGCTGGGAGACAGAGTTTTATTTGATTCTGATGCGGGCATAGATGTGCCGGCCAGAAAGAGGAGGATAGGGTATCTCTTTCAGGACTATGCCCTCTTCCCTCATATGACTGTTTTCGAGAACATAGCCTGCGGATGTCCTTCGGAGGACGTCACGGAATACGTCGAGAAGTTCTATCTCACCGGCAAAGAAGCATTGTATCCGCATCAGCTTTCCGGCGGAGAGAAGCAGAGGACGGCCATAGCCAGGATGCTGGCGGCCTCTCCTGACCTCATCATGTTTGACGAGCCTTTCAGCGCTCTGGACAGCCATCTGAAATCAAATCTGGAAGGGGAGATACTGGCGGCGGCAGACGCTCTGGGAGGGCAGGCTCTGTTTGTATCTCACGACAGAGACGAAGTCTACAGGCTGACAGACAGGATTGCCGTAATGGATAAAGGATATATAACCGAGATCAAGTCCAAGGGCGAATTGTTCACATGCCCGTCCTCCATGGCCGCCGCCATGCTTGTCGGATATGAGAATTTTACTGCTGTTAAGAAACTGGCAGACGGTTTGTTTTACGCCGAAGACTGGGGCATGAGAATAAGATGTGATTTTGAAGGGAAAGCGGCGATCGCATGTTTAAGGGCGGAAGACTTTAAACTGGCAGATGCTGAAAGCGACGGCGGCGATGGATCCCTCGAGGAAAGCATGATGATCGTAAGACCAGAGAGGATCTTAGAAGATACGAAGGATAAAATAATACGTTTCAGAAGTCCGGCCGGCTGCGCCATGACTTTGAGGATAGGGAGAGAATCCCGGGATTCAGACAGGATAAAGGAAGGCGAACAGATAACGGTGCGGATGCCTCATAGCAGAATTCTGATGCTTGAAAGATAAAGCCCAAAAGATGCCGAAACGGGTCGGCATCTTTTAAATTGTCTTATATATTTTTTCCCATATCGTACGCCTGTTTTACATATTCTGAGTGGGCGGCTTCACCGGGATCTTCCAGGCCTGTACCGCGGAGAACGCCTGAAAGTTTTACTCCGGGGAAGCACTCTATCCATCCTTCCATGCCTTTAACTGCGCCGTCCATGGCGCTTTCTTCATTTTCGGCAGCCGACGTCATCAAGTATACTTCTTTAAACTTGTAGTCGGAGTTGTATAACGGATTGCAGCGGTCTAAAAGGGTTTTCATCTGGCCGGACATTTCGTAATAGTATACCGGGGTAGCAAACACTAATACGTCCGACTCTTTGATTTCCGAGACGATTTCCCTGGAATCGTCGTTGAGAACGCATCTGTGAGTGTCCATACATGACATGCAGCCTATGCAAAATCTTATATCCTTTCCCCTTAAAGTCACAGTTTCAACTTGATTACCGGCGTCTTTTGCGCCGCGTCCGAATTCTTCTACAATCTCATGGATTCTCTCTACCGTAAGAGTGTCCGGAGTTTCCAGAGTGTTGGTCTCATCAAAGAACATCTGCGGGCTGAACCCTCCATGCCACAACTGGATCCCCATCTTGCCGCCTGCTTCATGGACTGCATCCGTCAATTTCTTAAACTGTTCTACATGATGGCCCGTGTAAAGCCCCATATACATATAAGCGTGAGGCGCCGGACATAAGGCTACACATTCAAATATATTTAACGCGCATCCCGCTTTTGCCCTGGCAACATGGTAGGCTATCATATCCTCGCCAATGTCGTGCTTATTCTTTGCCATCTTGGTGTTCATTCCAGGCAGGACGATACGGTTCTTAAGTTCCAGTCCTCTGACCTTGAATGGTGAAAAAAGTGCTTCGTAACTCATTTTGTTACTCCTCC
>ERZ827471.534-NODE-534-length-31945-cov-8.658075_pt1 | contig 31945 bp, 30 predicted proteins | sample MGYA00519772_ERZ827471 | MGnify/ENA primary metagenome ERZ827471 (study PRJEB31778, sample SAMEA3449315) | human gut metagenome | biome: human gut; feature: human-associated habitat; material: faeces | place: United Kingdom | collected 2010/2012 ...
AGTGGCGCATCACGCTGATGCCCGTCCTGCTCATCGGCATCACCTGCGTGGCCATGAATTTGCTACTGTGCTCCTCCGGTGTGTACTATATGGACACCATTGCGGACAGCTTACAGGGCGGCAGCACGGCGATCCTGAATGAGGACGGAGAGGCGAGCTTTGACCCGCGGCTCATAGCGCCCAACGAGGAGTTGACCATCGTCGTCGATGGGGTGCAGGGGCGCTTCCGCACCACCAACTGGTATATCACGGCGGCGGTAACGCTGCTCAGCGGCATCCTCGCCTATTTTGTCAGCGGACGCGCCCTCAAGCCCCTTCGCAGCTTTGCCTCGCAGGTGGAGCGGGTGCAGCTGAACAATCTTGCCGATATGAGGATCGATGAAGACGCCATTTCGGAGTTCCGGCAGCTGAGACGCTCGTTCAACCAGATGCTGGAGCGGCTGAACAACGCCTTTGCCGCCCAGCGGCAGTTCACCGGCAACGCCGCCCACGAGCTGCGCACGCCGCTGGCACTAATGCAGGCGCAGCTGGAGCTGTTTTCCTCAGAGCACCCTGACGTGCTACCGGAGACTGCGGAGTTTCTCACCCTCCTGCGCGAGCAGACTGAGAGGCTGACGCAGATGACCAAGACACTGTTGGAAATGAGCAATTTGCAGCAGGTGGCACGGAATGAGCGAATCCAGCTTGCTCCTATGATCGAGGAAATCTTTACGGATCTTGCGCCGCTGGCGGAGAAGCGCGGCGTCACGCTGGATGCGGAGGGCGACGGCTCCCTGATCGGCAGCGACGCGCTGATCTACCGTCTGCTCTTCAACCTGACGGAGAACGCCGTCAAATACAACCGCCCCGGCGGCTCAGTGCGGGTCGAGCTTGCACAGGGGCAGGAAAAGTGCATCATTCGCGTTTCCGACACCGGCTGCGGCATTCCGGAGGAATATCAGCGGAGCATTTTTCATCCCTTCTTCCGGGTAGACAAGTCCCGCAGCCGCGAGTACGGCGGCGCGGGACTGGGGCTTTCTCTGGTATGGGAGATCGCCAATCTCCATGGCGGCTCCGTTTGGGTGGAGGAAAGCTCGGACAAGGGCACGACCATCGCGGTGGGGTTGCCAACGCAACAATCAACGAAGCCCTAAAACCCTTTTATTCGTTTTTCGCCGCTTCGCTTGCCGTCCTGCGGCGTTCCTCTCTGTATGGGGCGGTCAGCCGGAAAGAGAAACGCCCCTTGCGGATCACAAACTCCATGCAGCCCGTGTCCGGGTCTGCGTCGGTCTGGCGGCACTCACCGGGGTGGGCTGCGGCATAGGCGGTCAACCTGTTCTTGAGGTCGGTGTTGTGGGTGCGGATATGGATAAGGGGGTCTTTCTCGTCAAACCAAATATCAGTGGTCTTTTCCTGCTTCGTAAGCCCTGTTCTCATAAACTCTCCTTTCTGCCCTCTGTCGCACAGGAGTGGCATTTTTCGGCTGTTTTCTCCGGATCTTGACTTGGGGAAAACGGCGATTTTCAAACAGGAGCGCGCCGGACGATGTCTGCCCTGTCTGACGCGCTCCCATTCGATAAAATGCGTTTTTTCCGGCTCTTGACCGTCAGACATAGATTAGCTCAAACTTGGCGATTTCCTCCGCTTGCGCCCTGCAAGCGTTCATCAGTCCCACCCATTTCATGGGGTCGGTAGCTTTGAGTGCTTCGGTAGCTCCCGCGCTCCTTGCAAGCTGCGGCATGATAAGGTCAATCCGGCTCCGGGCGGCTTCGTCAATCTCGGCGCAATGCTCATGCAGCTTCTCATTTGCGACAAGGGCGGTGTAGAGGTCGGGGCGGTACTGTTCAAGGTAGGCTTTCCGCAACCGCCCGTAATGCCCGATATAGGGCAGTCTGGCGGCGGGCGTGTTTCCATTGTCAATCAATCTTCTCATGCGCTCAATGCTCCTTTCTCGTCCTGCACAAGAGGAAGCTCGATAGGCTCTTGCGGCTCCTGTGCCTGTTCTTGCTGCTCTTTCCATTGTTTGCGTTTTTTCTGCATATAGCGGCGGTTGTACTCGGCTTTCTTTGCCCGTCGGCGTTCCTGTTCGGCTATCGCGGCGATTTCTTCCTCCGTCAGTTCCACTTCCTCGTGTGGGATTTCCACCTTGCCCACGAAGTTAAAGAAAATCTCAATTTCCTGTGTGCGGCTTGCCCCTTTGCCCTCCGCTTGGTGGACAAGGATTTTTTCAATAAACTCATTTATCATGGCGGGGGTAAGCTCGGAAAAATCTGTGTACCGCTTCACAAGAGCGATAAACTTTTCCGCATTGACGCTCTCGTTGCTGATACGGTCAAGCTCCTGTTGGTCTTGGGTAATGCTTGTGTTCAGTCCGTCCAATTCAAGTTCAAAATCGTGTAGCATTTGCTCAAAGAGCTTATCAGAAAGTTTCCCATTGACATTATCCTCATAGAGCTTTCGTATCAAGCGGCTCAATTCATCGGCGCGTTTCTCGCTGCGCTGTTTCCTCTGCCGTATGGTCTTGATAGTCTTTTTCTGCCGTTCCCCAGAAGCGGAGCAGACTTGTTCAATAAAGGCAGCTTCATTGTTCTGCGCGTAGTTGCATACTTCCTTTATCGCTTCAAGTAGCAGTTCATTTACAACAACGGTGCGGATAAGGTGGGTGGTGCAGTAGGTGTCATATCGCTGATTTCCTAAATCGTATCGGGAGCAGTTGTATTCGTCGCGGTCTGGACGCCTTTTCCCGTTTGGTCGCCCCGCCCAATCCCGCGCCTTTCCCGCTTTCCCTCGATGGTTATACATCTTCGCCCCACAATCGGCACAAAACATTAAGCCGGTTAAGGGGTTGGCTTCTCCGATGGTGTCAGTTCTGCGGATTGTTTTTCTCAATGACTGTACGCGCTCCCATGTTTCTTTGTCAATGATGGCTTCCTGTGTGTCCTCGAAGATAACTAAATCCTCTTTGGGTGTCGCTTTGGAGCGTTTGTCCTTGTAGCTTTCCTTGTAAGTCCGAAAGTTTACTGTATGCCCCATGTATTCCGGCTTTGACAGAATATCGGAAATTGTATTGCCGCGCCATGCGTAAGGCTCGGTTGAATTGTAGTTTGACTTGTGATTTCCCATGCCGCGCTGTGCAAGATAGTAGGACGGTCTTTCTATCTTTTCCAACGCAAGAATACGGGCGGTTTCATACGGGCCTTTGCCCTCTATCGCCATTCGGTAAATCCGGCGTACTACCTCGGCGGCTTCCTCGTCAATAATCCAATGGTTTTTATCATTCGGGTCTTTCTTGTAGCCGTATATGCAATGGTTTGTCAAATGTGCGCCGGACATTCCCTTTGCCCGTAAAACAGTTGTGATTTTGCGGCTGGAGTCACGAACATACCACTCGTTCATAATGTTCAAAAACGGCGCAAACTCGCTGCTTTCCCGTTTGTCGCTGTCTACACCGTTGGCAATGGCGATAAAGCGCACGCCGTTTTCTCTGAACATCACTTCGGTATAAAATCCCACTTGCAAGTAATCCCTACCGACGCGACTTAAATCTTTTACAAGGACATGGGAAACCTCGCCGCTTTCAATGCTTTCAATCATGCGCTTCCAATTCGGACGGTCAAAATTAGCCCCAGACCACCCATCGTCGGTAAAGTGGACGCAGTTAGTAAAGCCATGCGATTTTGCATAATCTTCAAGCAGCTTCTTTTGGTTTGCGATTTGTCAAGGTGCTTTTCTGCAAAACACAATGTTTCTGAAAACAGCGTTCAAAATATACGCAGAGCCGATAATCCGCAAAGGCTGCGAATTATCGGCTCAAAAGTTTTCTTTTATTTGTAATCGTTACTTTTCCAATTCCAAGTATTCTTGTCCCATAAAGAAGATTGTTAATTCGTTTTGATCTACTTCTATCTCAAATTCCACACTACTATCTCCCTGTGTCACACAGATTATATCCGAGTAAGAAAAATTATATAATGCGTTACCACAGAACAGTCCCGAATCGGGCATATCTTTACTCACGGCAAGTTCCCCATTTTCTTGAAAGGTAAATACCTCCTCTGCATTGACATCTTTCCATGTGCCAATAATATCTTTTTCGTTTTGAATGCGATTTACTTTACCAACAAATACAATGGCAAGTATAACTACACCAACAGTCAAAGCGATGCCTGTAACTCTCTTTACCAGTTTCTTTTTGCTCAATTTCTATTACCTCCGTTTCAGCTACTTTGTTAGATTGAATGATTACATATTGCTCAATTTCAGTTCCTCTACAATTTCCACCTTTGATACGCTTCTAACAGCAAACAGCATAGCAATACATACCATAGCACCGACTGCAAGAACTGCAAGAACATAAATACCGCCGTTGATATAAAAAGCAAATGGTGTCATACCCGATGATATGAAGTAGTAGATAGCACAATGAATTAAAAAGCTCACAGGCAATGCAAGAACCAATGCTTTTACGCCATACAAAACAGCTTCGAGCAATAGCGTACATTTCAATCCTTTGGCAGTCATACCAACAGAACGCAGAACAGCAAATTCGCTTCTTCTCAAATGAATTGTATTTGAGATAGTGTTACAAACATTCAAACTGATAATAACCGTCATCAGGATGGAGAATAGGCAGATTACCAGTTTTGCAATCGTATATACCTGTCTGGAATTATTTGTTGCGGCTGCAATGTCCACGGTTTGCGGAAATCCTCTGTCAGCCAGACATTCCATTGCTTCTTTATGCTGTGCTGTCTGTATTCTCATTTCCACATAGGCGTTATCATCTATCAGCCAGTTGAAATAACTTAAAGGCACAATGAGGACAGCTCGATCTCTGACAAACAGGGATTGGATATTTGCATTTTCTTCTGCAACGATTTCTTCCACGATAATCGGTAAGGCATCCTCGGATGCCCCCAACGGAATGATTTCTGTTCCCGGTTCAATAAGAAACGGTGAGCCCGCAATTACTCGATTTTGTGCCGAATTATAATATCCCATGGTCTGATTGAGCAAAATTCCATGATTGGAATTTGTCACATCCAGACTGAACCTATTTCCCTCACAGAAAGAGACAAAATGTTCCTCATCCAATCCTACCACATAAAGCTCCGCTTTGTTATTACCAATGAAATATCCCTGCATATCAGGATTGATTTGTTCCTGTGAAAACTCAGCGGTCATATATCGCTGAAAAGAATAGGAAACATCCGAAGTGATATTTTCATCCGATAATGCCTCGATTGCGGTAGGAATATCTTTGTATTGAATCGTCGAAATCACATCGGTATAACAGGAACCGTCCTCCTTCATGTCCAAGGATGTCTGATAAAGCATAAAATCAGACAAACTATATAAGGAAAGGGCAATTACCACCGACAAGAAAATAGAGCCGGTGATTGCTCGGAAGCGTTTTGGATTACGCTTAATATTTTTAGCTGCCAGCGAACCATAAATGCCAAAAACCAATGAAACGATTTTTCCGTCACGGAATTTCTTTTTTGATACCGCATTGTTAGACTGGCGGATCGCTTCAATAACTGTAATTTTAGCTGCTTGCTTCACAGGCTTTCTGCTTCCGAAGTACAAAGCAGCAATGCCGGATAATCCGCTGACGAGCAGGATCAATCCGTTTACCTTTAAGGACAGTTCTACGATGCCAAAAGTGAATGTTTCTCCAAAAGCTGCCCTAACCACACTTAATAACAGAGCAGACAGCAGGATACCAACAACCAATCCAAAAGGTATGCTCACCACGCCCAAAAGGAAGGCTTCTAAATATACGCTAAGGCGTTTTTGCCCTTTTGTGGCTCCAACGCTGGACAACATTCCCATCTGCTTAATTCGTTCCTGCAAGGAAATGGAGAGGGCGTTGCTGATCATTGAAGCGGATGCAGCCATCAAAAGGCAAATGACCATGACTACCAAAGCAATCAGTTTAGCAGCTCCTTTGCCGCCGGTAATTCCATGATAGACTAACAGTTCAGAATGAAACTTTGCTACATGACTGTCTACTGCTGCAGCCACTTCTTCGGCTTCTGTATAGATCGAATTGGATAAATTCTTTGCCTTGACATACGCAGCAAAATCGGATGCCGTTTTGTCAACACCTGCAAAGGCATTATAGTTTGATGCAATTTTTGAGTCATTCACATCTGACAGGATACCAACAATCACATACGCTTTCTCTTTTGTCGGAACGAAGCTTTCTTCTTCACCCCTATAATTTGTCAGCCCGGAAAGTTGGGCATTATATTCATCCCATATTCTTGAACCAAGAGTTAAAGAAATCGTATCTCCAATCTCTGTGTTCATGTTGTTTTTCTTCAAAAAAGATTCTGAAATTACAATCTCATTTTCATCTTGCGGGAAACGCCCTGCAAGCAAATACTGATTTAACGAAAATCTTTGGGTAAAGTTCTCGTCAATCTCGCCAATGGAAAGCATTGTACTGTTGGATTTCTCCCCGTAAAAACTGTTCCCAGCAAAACGAAGAAGCGAAACCTGATCCACATTGTTTTGACTATATAGCTCCTGGGTCTGCTGCCATGTCAAATCCTCCATATAGTAGTGATAATCGCCACCATACACTTTTTCTTTCTCTTTCAGAAAATCAACCAACGACCATCCACCGCAAAGAATAGCGGTTATCATACTGATTGACAAAAGAATGGTTAAAAGTGTGAGTAGGGTACGCTTTTTATTCGACAGCAGATTCCTGAGTGTAAGCGTGAAAATCATATTCATCAGCGTATCACCTCATCCCTCACAAGTCTGCCATCCTGAATTTCCAGAATACGGTCTGCCTGCATTGCGATTTCACGGTCATGGGTAATCAGGATCATTGTCTGACGATAGGCTTGATTGGATTCACGCAGAAGTCTCATAATATCCCTTGTGTTCTCCGTGTCCAGATTTCCCGTCGGCTCGTCCGCAAGGATAATCGCAGGTGCGTTAATCAATGCTCGCCCGATTGCCACTCTTTGTTGTTGACCGCCGGATAACTGACTTGGCAGGTGTTTTCTACGTTTTACCAGCTTGAGCGTGGATAACAGTTCCTTCAAACGCTCCTTATTGATTTTACGCCCATCCAATCGAATAGGTAGCGTGATATTTTCCTCAACAGTCAAAACCGGGATCAGATTATAAAACTGATAGACAAGCCCAACCTGCCTTCTTCTGAATACAGCTAATTTATCTTCGTTTTGCTCATAAACATCCTGTCCATCCACAAATACTTTTCCTGAAGTCGGTCTGTCAACACCACCTAATATGTGCAACAGGGTAGACTTGCCAGACCCAGATGCTCCAATGATTGCAACAAACTCTCCTTTATCAACGGAAAAAGAAACATCTGACAGAGCATGAACAGGAGCATTGTCCATTTCGTAGGTTTTGTATATATTCTCCACTCTTAATATTTCCATAGAAAGTTCCTCCATATATTTTTGCAATTCAGTATAGCAAGGAAAAGTGACTGCTTCATTACTATTTCATTACAAAAATGTCACTTAAAAAGGGGCTACATTAAGCAGTCCCCCGATAAAAGCAGATTTCAAATTCTGCACCGCCTGACTTCCGGTTTTTCGCCTGGATGACACCGCCCTGATTGACGATGATTGTTTTTGCCAGAGCCAACCCCAAACCAGCATTACCGATTGTAGAGCCACTTCCTTGATAAAATCGGTCAAACAGATGCGGTATATCCTTTTCCTGAAAACCTGTCCCGTTATCCTCAATAATGATCTGTGTCAAAAGAGGTCTTTCTATTGCCTTGATTTCAATAGTGCTGCCCTCTGGTGAATGTTCGATACAGTTTTTAATTACATTCCCCAAGGCTTCAGCAGTCCAATCAGTATCAAGAGTTAGTTTTAATTCTGCCGGAATCACTTGCGTGATTGTCTGCATTTTTAATTCTGCCGCAATCTCCAGAGGACGAATTGCTTTTTCTACCACATCTTTTAAGCATATCTCCTGTGGCTTTAGAGTAATCGTTCCTGCATCCAGCTTGGATATTTTAAGAAGCGTTGCAATCAGCCACTCCATTCTTGATAAAAGCATAGCCTGCTTGCGGATCAGCTCATACCTTTCTTCGTCAATCATTTTCTCATTGCACAGGGAAGCGTTTAGAATATTTAGTGATGTCAAAGGCGTTTTTAATTGATGTGAAATATCGGCTAAAGCGTCTGCTAAATTACCTTTTTCTTTTTTTAGAGCTTCTGCCTGTTCAATAAGTCGTCTTGTCATCTTGGATATTTCATCATGTAAAACAGACAACTCGCCCTCTTGAAACTGCCCAAAAGAAATTGTTTCATCTCCATGTAGCAGTTTGTCGATAAGCAAGCTAAGTTCAGCAATTTTTCTGTATCTTTGATAGGTGAAAAAAAGGGAGACCATACTGACTGATACAATAGCCGCTAAAACAATCCACAGAGATTTGCTATCAACGATAAAGCAAATACAGCACCAAAATAGGGCAAGAAGGCCGTTGACAACAATTTGCCTTTTAACTTCTTTATTTCTGATAAAGTCCATATCAACCCACCTTATAACCAAGTCCACGAACGGTAATTATGATTTCCGGCTCCTGTGGATTGGTTTCAATTTTGTCACGCAGCCTTTTCATGTAAACAGTCAGCGTGTTATCATTGATAAACTCTCCAGTAGTGTCCCATAAAAGCTCTAACAATCTTCTGCGAGATAGAACAATGCCTTTGTTACGCAGAAAGACTAACAGCAATTTATATTCCATAGCAGACAATAAAATCTCTTCCCCATTTTTTGATACGGTTGCTTGATTTGTGTCCACAACTAAGTCATGGTAACTGATAATGTTTTGCGTGTTCTTAGTTCTCCTTAATACGCTGTTGATCCTGGAAAGCAGTTCTCTTGGTCTGAAGGGTTTACTGATATAATCGTCAGCTCCCATGTCCAGTCCTGCCACAACACTATACTCATCGTCAGAAGCCGTTAAGAAAATAACCGGCATGGTTCCTCTTTCTTTAATTGCAGAACAAACAGAAAAGCCATTGCCGTTTGATAATTGAATGTCCACCAAGGCTAAATCATATTGGTCGCTATCCAATTTTTCTATTGCTTCTTTCTGCCCAGAAGCACTTTCGATTTTGAACCCTTCATTTCCTAAATAGTCTGATAATGAGGATACGATACTTTGGTCATCCTCTACCAATAATAATTTACTCATCGTGTGTTCTCCTTGTTGTCGGCAATAAATTTGCTTTTTTATTTTGTTTATATCTACCATCAGCCGGTTTTTGGGCATCTTGGGGAATTAGCCATGCACGAGGTAGTCGAACAATTCCATCAATTCGATTTTCTTCACATAGCTTTTGAACACGACGCACCGATATTCCCCAAAGTTTAGCTGCATCCTGTACTGTCATGTATTCAAACATAGTTTACCTCCGCACCAAATAGTTATATATATTATATACGCACAAGCGAATAATATCAATGGGTTATTTGTGAATACTTAAACACTAACTATAGAGCGTTTCAAAACACAAATGAAAATGGAAATGGTGCAAAGCAAATTTATTATTTTGGTAGACGAAACAAAAAAAGCGGGAGTGCGATTCGTAATGAACTGCACTCCCGCAAATTTTATCTTTCCCTACTCTTGTTCTTGGGTTTTCTCTGTGCCTGTTGCTGTTGTTTCTGCTCTTTCTGCTTTGCTCGCAGTCTTTCCGTCAAAGACCGTTCTTCCGCACTCTCATTCAACAGATTAGCGACACTCCGTTTACTGTCATACATACGGAGCATATCATATTTATCGCCGTAGGCATTCTGGATGCGCCGTGTGGCATCTCGTTCGTGATTGGAACGAATTTCCTGTCTTGTTTCGTAAAGCTCGATGGGGTCAAATTCAGTCGCCTGCTCTTGCAATTCGGCGTATTGTTTGAGAGCGTTGTCAAGCTCGGCGGCATACTGGGCTTCGCTGGCTTCAATCTTTTTCAGCCCGTCCTCCAAAGTGCGGATTTGCTTTTTGAACATATCCGCTGTTGCATCTTCAGGGTATTGGAGCTGTCGGAGCAGCATTGCCTTTTCCGAACGCAGTTCCTCCAAATCCTCTGTCAGTTCAGCAATACGCTTTGCAAGGTCACGATGCTTCAGAACATGAATTACCGGCGTTTCCTTTTTCTCTGTCAGCAGAGATTTACGCTCTTTGGACTTTGCCTTGATTTTATCCGTGACAGCGACATATTCCGCCATTTCCTCACGGAACAAATTCAAGGACTGCTTGATACTGTGCTTGTTGCTGCCCAGGTGCAATAGCTGATATTTGAAGATAATCATATTGCCACGCAATTTTTCCATCGCTTCTGCAATTTCCGGAACAGAATTTTTGACCGCTTTCAGCAGCTTCTTAACAGTATCCTTAAGTTCACGGAGCAGGGCATTATCCGCTTTAATCTGGCGGTTGAGTTCACACCTGTCGGAAACAATGCCCTTCTTCTCCAAAGCACGGGCAACCACACCCTCGTGAATGGTCGGTTGCTCAGTCAGACCTCGCTCGGCGTGGCTGCGATGGTCGATACGGGCATCGTGACCGTACTGCTCCAAATAGCGGTTGGTCACATCTGCCCACGCCTTTCGCCATTCCACAAGCTGTTCCTCACTGTTCCAACGCTCGGAGATGGGATTTTGTCTGCCGTACTTGGTGCTTTTGGGATATTTGTTGACACGCTCATAGCCCTGTGCTTCGGCGGCAGAAGGTGTCATATACATTTTCTTTTTTCCGACTTTGTATTGATATTGCTTTTCCCAACCGTCTGCCTGTGCCGCTTTGAACTCTGCGGCAGTAAAGCCTCGTTCTTCGCTGTCTTTCATGCAGAGATATTCTTTTTCGGTTTTGTACTGCCATTTCCCGTTTTCATCCAATGGACGCACTGTCAGCATGATGTGGGCGTGAGGATTGTAACCGGGTGGATCGGGGTCATGAATCGCTACATCAGCACACATCCCGTCTGCAACAAACTGGTCATTGATAAAATCGGATAGAAGCCGCTGCCATTGTTCTTTGCTCAGCTCGACAGGCAGAGCCGGAACGAACTCACGGGCGAGGCGGCTGTCCTTTGTCTTTTCGTTTTCTTCAACGGCGTTCCAAAGCACACCTCGGTCTTGCCATTCCTGTGGTGCAAACTCCGGCAGGAAAACCTCTCTCCATACAAGCCCTTTCTTTCGGGTGTAGTCATGCCGTACTCCGTCATAATCATTCAAAATATTGGTACAGCTCAGATAAGCAGATGCCGCAACAGCAGACCGTCCGTTTCCTCTGCTCACAACCTTTGCTTCCAAGTGGTAGATCGCCATTCGTTCTCACCGTCCTTTCGCTCTCAGTTTTTGTTTCTTTTTTGAAAAAGAAAAGGGTGTCGTAAAATACGACAGCCCTTGCTGCGATAAAGCTGCCGGTGGCAGGTTTTCGCAGGTAGGCGGCGGGATGGGGTGGCGATATACCACCTCATCGTTTTACTGATTGGGCAAAACATAACGCCGACTGCACAGGGAATGTCCGCTTGCGGCATTGCCTGCCCCCTCTGGAGAAATGGCTGAAAGACAGTTCGTGAAGAGCGCACGAGCCTGACCGGAGGGAAGGATACCACCGCCTGCTTTGCAGGTGGTGAGTAAGTGCGCCCTTCGGGGAAAAAGAAAAGTGCCCCGGTTTCCCGGAACGCCAAAAATCATCGTACTGCCTTGAATACTTCCCATAAAAAATCCTCCAACTGCTCCAAAGTCATCTGCGTGGTCTGTGGTAATGCTTTCTCTAAAATCGCTCCCTCCTGAATCAAACGATGTGTCCGAGCCTTTCGTTCTTTCACACGGTCACGCATCTGTGCTTCCTCTAATCTGTGCTTCGCCTGTAATAATTTTTTCTCGTTTTCAGTCATATACAAATCCTCCTGTGGTAGTAAAAAGTTTGTAGTTTGGTATCACACATTTTTGATAAATATTTGCGGTAGCAAAAATGCCCCCGTTTGGTATCGGTGTAATACCAAACGAGGGCAAAAGCGGTATTAAAATTTGGCAAGTTGTCAAAATGACAACTTACCAAAAATCTGTTCCGGCTAACGGTAAAGTGTTAATCAGGAACAATATCAAATGAATATTTACGCCAAGTTCCCAATTTGGGAACTTGCGGTGCGTGATTTGGTAAGTCCCCAAACTGGGAACTTACCACGGACTGTTCTCAAAAACCAAAGTGTCAGCTTGGCACTTTGATTTGGAAAGCACACAAACATCAAAGTATCAAGTTGCTGTTTTGAGTGACTGCTACCGCAAGTTGTCAATCTGGCAACTTGCGGTAAAACGGTATAAAAATCAAGTTCCCAACTTGGGAACTTGAAATAAAACAGGCATAAAATCGAGTTGCCACTGTGACAACTCGAAAAAGAAAGAAGCGAGCTGAAATTTTCAGACTCGCTTCAAAATATATTATGCTGTTTTCTGTGGTTCTTTAGTTTCTGCCGCAGGGGAAATATCAAGCACTTCCGCCTCTTTCTTTTTGGCTCTGTTCGCCGCATTGCGTATTCGCTGTCCTTTGAGTTGCCCTTCGTATCGGCACTGGTCACAACAATATTTCACATCGTTTCTTGTTGTAGTAAAGGTCTTGCCGCAGTTCTCACAGGCGATTTCACGACTCCGTTTTTCTGCCGCTTCCTGCCGATAGAACTTTGCCCGGCAGTTTGGGCTGCAATACATGGCGGCAGAACTTCTGGATTCAAATTCCTTGCCACAGCATTTGCAGGTCAGCTTAAACGGCTGCCCGACTGCGTGTTTGCCCGCCTTGATTTTCTGATAGCGTTCCCGGCTCTTGATACGGTGTCTGCGTAACTGCTCCTGCCGTTTTTCTTCCTCTGCTGTCAGTTCCGGCGCAGGAAGTTCAAAACACCCAATGAATTTCAAATAGATTTCTACTTCCTGTACCCGATCCCCATCAACCTTTTCCGGGGCGTGGACAAGGATTTTCTCAATGAACTCGTTAATCATTGGCGTGGTCAGCTCTGAAAAATCAGTATATTTCTTTGCCAGTGCAAGAAACTGTTCCGCACGGTTTGTATCTTCTTCAAAACCAGATAATCGTTCCTCCATGTCCGAAACAGAAGTGCGGAGAGATTTCTGTTCTTCTTCATACTCTGCCAGCAGGCTGTCAAAGCGTTCCTCGGAGATACGACCGACAGCAAACGATTCATAGAGTTTTTTAATAATCGTATCAAGCTCGGTAATGCGTTTACGGTCTTTGTTTAGTTTTCGTTTCGTATCTTTTACCGCTTCTGCCTGTCTGAGCTGTGAAGCTGCCCGTACCTTTTCCATAAATTCCTCTCGATTGGAAATGGCAAAAGTGCTGACGGAACGGATGGTTTCTAAAATCAAAGTACGCAGAGCCTTGGTTGTAATATAATGCCCGCAGCAGGCGGTGCTATGCTTCTGGTGTGCCCTTGTATAGACGGAACAATCAAAGAAATCCGATGGATAAGGATTTTTCTCTGTACCGCCTCTGGAACGGTGGTTATACATCTTTTCGCCGCAGTCCGCACAGTACAAAAGTCCGGTCAGCGGATTGGCTTCACCCATTGTATCAATTCGTCTTGGCGTCTTACGCAGCTTCTGAGCCAGTTCCCATGCTTCCTTATCAACAATGGCTTCATGGGTATTCTCAAAAATCAACCATTCTTCTTTTGGGTTCATCACAGGAGTTTTGTCCTTATAGGACAATTTATGGGAACGGAAGTTGACCGTATGCCCCATATACTCAGGCTTTGAAAGAATCTGTGCGACAATATAGCCGCTCCAGTTATAGGGATTCGGAAATTCCTCTTTGCTTTTCCAAATGCCTTTATTCTGCTTGCCGAAATAAACAGCAGGGGTTTCAATTTTATCGTCAAAGAAAATACGTGCAATCTCATAAGGTCCGTTGCCCTCAATGGTCAGGCGGAAAATCCTGCGGACAACTGCCGCCGCTTCCTCGTCGATATGCCAAGTGTACTTATCGCCCGGCTCTTTCTTGTATCCGTAGATAGCACAGTTTGTGGTCGGCTTGCCGGATTCGCCCTTGACACGAATGGCGGTGCGCTGTTTGCGGCTCAGATCACGAAGATACCATTCGTTCATGATGTTCAAAAACGGGGCAAATTCGTTGCTGTTCTGATCGTTGCTGTCCACACCGTTGGCGATTGCCACAAAGTGAACATTGTGCTGCCCGAAAAAAACCTCGGTGTAAAATCCGGTTTGGAGATAATCACGCCCCGCCCTACTCATATCCTTGACAATGACATGAGCCACCTTTCCGGCTTCGATGTCGGCAATCAGCCGTTTCCAAGAAGGACGCTCAAAATTTCCGCCGCTATACCCATCATCGGTATAGTGAATGCAGTTTTCGTAGCCCATTTGTGCGGCATAGCTTTCGAGGTATTTTTTCTGATTGACAATGGAGTTACTATCCCCGGCAGATTCATCGTCACGGGACAGTCTTTCGTACAATGCTGTGATTTTTCCTTCAGTCTGTTTTACGCTCATGATGCGCTCCTTTCAGACTGACGGCTCATTTGTGGTGAACTCATTATACCACAGGTTCCGTCTTTTGTAACCGCTTCGTTACGGATTAGTCGTAAAATTTTATCTTCCATGGTTTCTTGTTCCGTATCACTGAATATGACCTTGACCTTGTAAGTGGTTGTGCCGATACGGCGTGTCAGATAAGAAAAGTTGCTGCTTTCGTTTTTTGCCATAGGCAGTTACCTCCGTGTTGAAAAATTCATGAAATTTTCGTATAATAGTTGTAGTTCCGCTTGACTGTAACCATTTGTGCAGTTAAAACAAGGCAAAAGGTATAAACCCATTGCCTACATAGAAACGCTCCGGGAAAAACCTTGCGGCACAAGGCTTTTCGGGGGCAAAATGGTTACATTTGATGTGTTTACGAATGCTTTTCTCTGTGCTTGCGTACCCTTGCTGCGGTTTGTCGGCGGCGGGCTTCTTCGGCACATTTTTCCGAACAGTAAATTCGTTTGCCGTCCTTCGAAAAGTGCTTTCCACATTCTTTGCAAACGCTCAGCGGCTGCGACTCGAATACAGCTTGCAGCTCCGGCTCTGCTGGAAGTACAGATTCACGGAAGTAGCTGCATAAACCGCTGTTGGTGTAGCAGATACCAAACATCGGACAGTCACAGTCCAGCGGCAGGCAGCCGTATTCCTTGTCATAGCTGGCACAGAGAGAAGTAATCAGCTTTTTAATTTGCCGCTTCTCCTTGCCCGTCAGCTCACGATTGTTATTTGACATAGGCGATTCCTCCTTTTATATTTTGCGGGTGTAATATAAAACAAGATAAAATATATTACTTCCTCACTAATAGGAGAAATATGGGGTGCTTAGCGGAACTGTTTTTCGCAGAATTTAAGAAAAAGCAGAAAAAATTTTTGAAGGGAGGTGTCGGCGGTGCGTTCGGGTGATGAAATATTTGAATTTGACAGTGAAAATGATGAAATAGAAACTGAATACGATGCGAACTATCCCGAGGATGAGGACGAGGATGAAAACGCTCTGTGGGACGATGGAGAAGATACTGCCGATGCCGATACAGAAATTGAATTGACTTCAAAAGCACAAAGGCAGATTGCAAGGGAACGACGACTCATTGACGAGTTGGAAGCCGATGCGGCAGAAAATCCGATTGAGGACGAAAATTCGGATGAGGACAGCGAACGCAAAAAACTCAAACGTGAATTGCAAGCAGAAGCCCTTGCCCGTTTGGAGGATGCCGCAAGAACTGTGTCCGATTTTGAGAAGGTAGTTGCTTGGTGGGACAAGCTGGATGCCAATCGTGAACGCAGAGAGCGATACCATGAACTCAGCCGAAGCGGTGACGATCTTCCACTTGACTATGGTGCGGCAAAAGACGGATTGTTCTTTCCCGACACTTTGAATGATGTTTTGGAAAAGCAACTCCGAAAGGGAGATTTTATTGACGCTATTTTCTACTGCCCTTACGATATACATGAACTTGTGACCGAGGAAAATCTGTCTGATATTCTTTTGGAACTGAGTGAAGATCACAAAGAGCTGTTATTTTTGTATGCCGTCCGATTGTTCAGTTCCACACGGATTGCTGCCATAAGAGGACAGACTGACCGTAATATCCGCAAGGTGCGTGTCACTATGCTAAAAAAGATACAAAAAAAGCTGCTTCCCGCCTTACTGGAAAAGGCAAAGAAACAGCAGCCATTGACCTTATTGGAAAAGGATTTTTTAGCAGATAACAGCACAGAGGTTGATTCACAGAAAAAGAAATAGTATAATGCTAATATAATTTTTGATTATTTGGGTTACAATATAGGGTGGAGGGTTTGCATATGAAACAAACAAAAGCGGAAGAAGCCATGCGGGAATTGACTATGATGTTAATGTATCTCTCTCGTTTTACTGAAGGTGAGAAATTCACTGAAGCAAAGGATTTTTACGCATGGAAAGGTTATGATTTTGATATTCTCAATGAATTGGACAACGATGATTATATCCGGCAGGGCAAGCACCCTTCCCGTTCCAAGTCTGTTTACATTACTGACACTGGTATAGAAAAAGCACGTGAGCTATTGAATAAATACGGTATAGATGATTGGAATCAGAGGTGAGGTTATGAAAAACCTGTTTGAACGCACCAGTTCCACTTGGGTGCGATATAGTGAATATGAATGGAAAGAAGCCGAGGACGGCATTTTGTACCTGACTCCTACAAAAACGGCGCAGCCAAGCATTTATGACCCGCTGACCGAGTATCAGCAGATCGTATTGGACGCTATCAATATTGGGCGCATGGGAATGAGCAAGAAGCCCGATGAAGAAATTCAAAAGGCAATCAAGCAGTTTGCTTTGAAGTATGGTCTGTTTGGACTTATGGCCGCTCTGCCGACTACTCCGAACTTCATGGATTATGAGGCGGTGTACCTGCCGAAGAATCATTTTCTCAAAGCGGAAACAATGGCAACGGAGGACTATCTGAAATTGTTCTTCCCCTTTGATAAGCTGAATGTCATCAAACGTGGCGTGGAATCCATGTGGAATATTGAAAATGACCGCATTATGATGGCGCTGGCTATGACCATGACTGATAAGCCGATGGCGGTCAATATGAGTTTTCAGAGAGAATATGCGGAACGCTACGATTGGATGAAGCAGCAGTTTACCGACTGGGCATTTACCTATGTGACGAGTATGCTCTATTATGAGGACTACGACACCATAAATCAGGACACAAAATTGATGATGCAGCAGAGCATGGCAGCTTACGGCGGCAATACGCCAACTTATCATATCGCTCTTTTGGATAAGCCGACGATTGTATGGGATTTCCATTCCATGCTGCTGGGGATACAGATGATGTTCAGTTTCATGCTGACAGATACGGAAAAACCTATCCGTCTGTGCAAGCACTGTCTGCAAGCCTTTGTCGCAAGCAGACCGAGTGCTGTATTTTGCAGTCCTCAATGTAAGAATAAGCACAATGTTTATAAAAGCCGTGGAAAAAATAAAAATAATTCTGATAAGGAATGATTGGATGGTGATACATAATGGATGAGAGCAAGAATACAAAATTACAAATCCGGAACAGTACCGTGGATTTTCTTGTATTTACAAAGGATGCCCATGAAGATGGCATTGAAGTCCGTGTGCAGGATCACGATGTATGGTTGACACAAAAAGCGATTGGTCAGCTTTTCGATGTAGATAGAAGCGTTATCACGAAACATTTGAAAAACATTTATGAAAGTGGCGAATTGTCCGAGGATTCAACTTGTGCAAATTTTGCACAAGTTGCGGATAACGGAAAAACTTATCAATACAAGTTCTATTCGCTATCTGCCATAATTGCTGTTGGATACCGAGTTAACTCTGACAGAGCCACTCAGTTTAGGCAATGGGCAACAAAAGTGTTGGATACCTTTACGAAGCAAGGGTATGTTTTGGATAAAAGCAGATTGATTAACGGTCAAATCTTCGATGAGGATTATTTTGACCACTTAATTTCTGAGATACAGGAGATTCGAGCCAGCGAGCGCCGTTTCTATCAAAAAATTACAGACATCTATGCTACTGCCGTTGATTATTCCCTTGATAGCAAAATTACGAAAGATTTCTTTGCGACAGTACAAAATAAGATGCACTATGCAGTTCACGGAAATACCGCAGCAGAGGTCATTGTAGCGAGAGCAGACCACACAAAAGAACATATGGGATTGACCTCGTGGCGTAATGCACCCGATGGAAAAATTGTCAAAGCAGATGTGTCGATTGCAAAGAATTACTTATCTAAGGGCGAAATACAGGAACTTAACGAGATTGTCACGATGTATCTGGACTACGCTACAAGACAGGCACGACGGCATATTCCCATGACGACGGCAGATTGGGCTTCCAAACTGGATGCGTTCCTGCAATTCAACGATGCAGAAGTATTGCAAAACAAGGGTAAAGTCACAGCCGCAATCGCAAAAGCCTTTGCAGAGAGCGAATTTGAGCAATACCGGATCATTCAAGACCGATTGTATCAGAGCGATTTTGACCGGCTTGTAGCCAGTGCAGAAGAAAAAAATGACTAACGATAGAAAAATCCCGTTATCAGCCATGTCACAGCTGGTAACGGGATTTCATTTAAGCATATACAAGTTCAGACAACACGATTTCTTCTGCTCGATTGCGGATACTGTTTTGACGGCGTACCCATTCCATCTGATCGGCAGCCTTAAGAGCTTCGGTCACACCTTCCTGCTTCGCCATAGCGGTACAAATTATTTCCATTCGCCCATTGCAGGCTTGGTCAATTTCAGCCAAATGTTCAAACAGAGTACCGTCCAAAATAAGATTTGTATAAAGCACCTTGCGATGCTCTTTCAGGTAGCAGCGGTGCATACGCCCATATTTTCCGATTTGATAATCCGGTGTCGGAGGTAATTCGAGGTTAGGGATAAGATAATCTCCCTCTTGGCGGTAAGTGCCGCCCATTTCTTCAAAAATAGACTTCATAACTGGCTCCTTTCAGGGTAAAATGTTAGCGGTTATATGGGGTTTTAACTCCTTTCCTACAACTGCTTTTCGATTCACCACAAATGAGCCGCAGTCATATGTATTTGGTGGCAGAAACCACCCTTTACATATTAACTCTTGATTGATAATCGAATTGCTGTCGCCTGTCAGTTCGTCGTCGCGGCTCAACCTCTCATAAAGGGCTGTGATTTTTCCGCTTCCTGTTTGCTTTGTTTTCATGGGTCAATTCTCCTTTCTATGGGCGATTTCTTATCCCCCTTTCATAGCATATAACATCGGTAAATCTCTTAGGCGGGCTGGTCTTGCCCTCTTTCAGATCGACACCGGCAAGTTCCAGTGTCATGCCTTCCGAAAGCTCCGGAAGATCACCCGCCTCCGCATTCTTCTCAGCATCTTCAACCGGCTTTCCTGCATATTGCCTCCAGCCCATATCCGTGACTGTTTTGCCTTTCGTGCGGAACTTCTGACCGGTACACTCCGCTTCTACTATGGTTTCTGCATAGTGGCAGGGTGTTCCGACCGCACAAATCAGCCGCACCGCCAGCAGAGTAAGAATCGCTTGTTCTCCACTGGGAAGCGAGGAAATGTCATAACCCACCGCTGTTTTTGTAGGGATAATGGCATGGTGATCGGTGACTTTCTTAGAATTGATGACCTGCGCTGCATTCACCGGTGCCGGTACATCTGCCTGAATCTGAAAGCTCTGCTGGATCACAGAAACAAGTTCCAGCACCAGCGGTGCCATATCATCCGTCAGATACCGGCTGTCGGTACGGGGATATGTCACGAGTTTCTTCTCGTACAGAGCCTGTGTGTAATCCAGGGTCTGCTGGGCAGTGAATCCCAGCTGCCGATTTGCTTCTCTCTGAAGCGATGTCAGATCAAACAAGGCCGGGGGCTTCTCTGATTTTTCTTTCTGCTCTACCTTGGTAATGATGGCACTTCCTGCCTGGCAACACTCTGCCACCAGTTTTTCTGCTTCTGCTTTTTCTTTCATTCGCTCACCGCCCGCTTGAAAATCCCGAAATTTTAATTCTGCCGAGTAGAACGGCTCCGGCTTGAAAGCCCGGATTGCTGCATCCCGCATGACCACCATCGCAAGCGTTGGTGTCATCACGCGCCCCACATTCAGGGTCTGCCCATACAGGCATGAAAAAAGCCGGGTTGCGTTGATTCCGACAATCCAGTCGGCACGCTCCCGGCATAAAGCCGCCTCATATAAGGCATCATATTCTGTTCCCGGTCGGAGCTTCTGAAAGCCTTCCCGGATCGCACTGTCCTCCATCGAGGAAATCCAAAGTCGTTCCACCGGCTTTTTGCAGCCGCACTGATGGTAAACCAGCCGGAAAATCAGTTCTCCCTCACGCCCTGCATCGGTTGCACAGATCAGACTCTCCACATCTTTCCGCTGCATGAGCTTTTTCAGGATTCCGAACTGCTTTTTCGTGCTGGCAGATACCTGATACCGCCAATGATCCGGCAAAATCGGAAGATCATCATACCTCCACTTGGCATACTTTTCATCATAGGCTTCCGGCTGGGAAAGTTCCACCAGATGCCCCACACACCAGCTGACAAGGTAGCCATTGCCCTCCATATAACCGTCTCCGCGCTGATTTGCCCCGATCACCTTCGAGAGACTCATGGCAACCGAGGGCTTTTCCGCTAATACAAGCTTCATTCGATACTGCTCCTTTCGCAAAAAAATTAGCAGCCAGGCACCGAAGCGCATGACTGCTATGTAAGGAACGGTATTCTGTTTTAGGTCTACAAACTGGGGCTTTTATGATCTTGCCACAGCTTATCAGTCTATGCACGTCAACTGTTGAAACCGCCGTGTACCGAACGGTACGCACGGTGGTGTGAGAGGACGGCGGCTAGTCACCGCCTCCTACTCGCTTGTGCCCATGTTTCGGCCCTCCACATCATCACTCCGCGCATGCGTTGTGCCTCGCCGCAACGCATTCTGCCCCTCGCTGACTCATCGCCAGGCATCGCTGATGGTGTTCGTCTGCCCATCCTCACTTCTGCAGTATCTGCTTTTCGTTCTCCTGCACACGCCGCTCGAGCGCTGTATACTGCCGGAGCTCGTCCTCGGTAAATCCCCGGAACTTCGCCTGCTCGTAGTCACGCTCCGCGGCCGCGATATCCTGCAGCACCGCATCCGACGTCGGCAGCAGCTCGAGACGAATCTTCTGCGGCTCGCGTTTTTTCTTCGTCATTCCGTTCGCGTCTGCATCCTGTGCCTCGCCACGCTTTCCGAAAAGACCGGTCGCCTCGGCTATTTCCGCCGCTTCACGTCGTTTCCTCGGCACGTCGACCACTTCGAGCATCCCGCGTGAGACCAGCTTCTGCAGCGCGGCGCGCAGATCCCCGCGGCTCATATGCATCAGCTCCGCGAGATCCTTCCGGCTCAGCGCCTTTCCGGCATCCTTTCGATCAGTCGCCTCCACGGCATCTTCCCGCGCAGGCATCTGCGCTTCAGCCCCTCGAGTGAGCGCCTTTCCCGCGTCCTTCCGATACAGCAGCAGCGACAGCTCCGCCAGCGTCATATCATACTTCAGCGCCACCGACTCGAGATAGCGCTCGAGCAGCTTCCGGTCGCGGTACTTCTCCACGATGATCCCATCCTCCGAAATCACCTCCTGCAGCGCCTGGCTCCGCTCCTCACCGAGCTTCTGTGTCCCCGGAATCGTCGCCGGGAACACGAAACCATCCTTCGCCGCATCCACTAGAAAATGATAGACCTGCAGCCGCTTCCGCTCATACGCATCCTCATCCAGCACATGCTTGAAGAAGTCGTTGTAGCACTCGAACATCGCGAGTTTCATCTCCACCGTCCGCGCGAAGCTGATCTTCTGATTCACCAGCGAACCCTTCGTCTTCACATAATAGTAGACCGGCGTCCGCAGCGCATAGAACGTCGTCGCATAGCGCACATACTCGAGATTAAACAGAAAATCCTCGCACCAGCTGAGCTTCGCATCCATCCGGATCCCGTGCGCCTCCACAAGCGAGCGCCGGTACAGCTTATTCCACAGCACCCCATAGTAGTAGTCCGCCGGGTTCTCCATCATGAAGCCAACGAACGCTTCACGCCCGATCACCTGGTTCGCGTCGATATCCCCCTTCTGCGACACCATCTCTCCGACGACACGATAGAAATCCGCGATCACCATGTCGCAGCCCGTCTCCTCGGCCGCCCGCACCATCAGCTTCGTCGCATCCGCCGTCAGCCAGTCATCACTGTCCACGAACTGCAGAAACGTACCCCGCGCCCGCGCGATCGCCTGGTTTCGCGTATCCGACACCCCCGTATTCTCCTTATGCACGACCACCACGCGCGCATCCGCCCGCGCATATCCGTCGCAGATCTCCCCGGACCGATCCTTACTTCCATCATCCATGAGGATCAGCTCGAAATCCCGAAACTCCTGATTCAGAATACTGTCCACACAGCGCGCGAGACTCTTCTCCGCGTTATACACCGGCACGATGATACTGACCTTCGGCTCCATAGGCACCTCCATCAAAAAACCACTTCTAGTTGTACCATAAAACCCTCCCGTTGACACTCGTATATTTCTGCTCACTTTTCCCGGGCCAATGTCTCGGCCCTCCGCCTGCTCACTCCGCGCCCACGCGTCCGCACCCTCCACCTTCTCACGTCGCGTCCACCCATTCGCACTCGTTGCCTTTATCGCGCCCATGCCTCCGCCCACTACCTCCTCACGTCGCATCGAAGCACCAATTCCCTCATGAAAATGTCATATTACAGCATAAATTCGCTCATGAAAGTGTAATGAAGCACGGATTATTCCCTCATGAAAGTGGCAAAATACTGAAAAGAACGCTCATAAAAGTGGCAGAGCACGGAAATCTGAATGGTAAAATTCCGAGTTGTTGAGCTGTTCTTACTTTCTATTTTATCAGATATCGCCTACAGAGTCCATAGCTTCATAGCTCAAAACAGTTCACCCACCAACCATTTGGCTATGTAAAGGGGACGGCTTTTCAGCCGCCCCACCGGTCAACGCTGCGTTAATCAGACAGGTTCATCGTCCGATTCCGCTTCATAATCCTCGTTGACATCCACTTCTTCGTCCTCGTCACCATCATCCTCCGGCAGCTGGAGCGTATCTTCATCCTCATCGTGATAATCCGCATCCGGGTCCGGCTGATTTTTCTTGGACGCAGGCTTTACGCCCTTCATCTTGATATAGAGATAACCGCCGACACCGGCTGCACCGATCACAAACAGAAGCAGCATAATCATCGGAAGCGGAGACGATTTCTTCTGCTCGCTCTCTGTTTTCTGCTCTTCCGGTGCCGGTTCCGTCTCCTGCGGCTTTTCGGTTTCCGCAGGTTCCGTGACTTCCGGCTCCTTCTCCCGATACTTGGCAGCTTCCTCTTCATCCATCAGCGCAAGCAGATCGGCCTCGTCCACCATGTTCAGGAAATGCACATTCTGGTTGCCGTCTTTATCGCGGTCGATGATCAGATAAAAGGTGTTGCCCGCCTTTGTCACCAGCGTAATGAACTGCTGGCTGGATTTATCTTCTTCCTCACCGATATCGTCCACCAGCGTCATATTTCCTTCCGGAGTCAAAGCTGCACTGGATTTCGTCTCATCCTCGTATGACATTCCACTCTGCATCAGATCCAGAAACAGCTTCAGCGCATCTTCACTGAACATGCTGCTGTCTTTTGCAGAATCCGTGACATTCAGGTACTTTCCATGTGCATACCCGGTTTTGCCGTTGAAGTTTACCTTATACCAGTCACCGCATTTTTCGACAATCTCCACCGTATCGCCGGAATGCAGATATCCGATAATCTCCTGATCCATGCCGGGACCGGAACGAAAATGCAGACTGGTGATCCCCGGCACCACCGTACCAGTCTGCTTTTGGGACTTTTCGCTGCCGATATTGTATTCTTTGCCGCCCACCGTAACGATCAGGTTCCCATCCGCATCCGTAGAGACCTCATAGCCATCCGGCAGAACCTGCATGTCCGGGTCGATTTCGATGCTGTCGGTATTGTCCGTTTTCCCCGCATTTGTGCTTTCTGCTGCATCCGTCTCCTGTGCAGCGGTACTGACAGGCGTGTTCTTCTGCACATCATCGCCCGTATAGGCAAATGCAGTGGTCGTAAAGGTTCCTGCCGCCATCACGCTGGCAAGCAGCATTGCCATCATCTTTTTCATTCCATATCCTCCGTTTCTTTCTCATCCAGTTTCAGGTTCTCCGGGTTGGGAACCGCAGCCTGCGCCAGCTGAATGATGACTGCCAGCTGTTCCGGGGTCAGGCTCTGGGCATGTACCATTTCACAGATTTCGCTGTTTTCCTGCTCGTGGTACTTTCTGTCCCATTCCTTTCTGCGCTCCTCCCATTCATCGCGTTTCCTGCGGGCTTTCTCGCGCTCCGCAGCAATCTTTTCCAGTTTCAAGCTCATATCGTATCCTTTCCGGGCGAATAAACGCCCTATTTTTATCGAATTCTTCCCATGCAGTAGTAGTGCTGCCGCCAGTAGCTCGTCTCAATGGAAGCATAGGAAATTGGTGAGCCACAGTGGATCATCATCCCGTTGCCGACATAAATGCCCACATGGGATGCGCCACTGGTGTTGTAGGTTTTCTGGAAGAAGATCAGGTCTCCGGGCTTTGCCTCACTCTTCGGGATAATGTCGCATTTTCCCATCAGACCGTTGGCCGTCTGCCTGCCTACATTCCAGCCATTGCCGCAGTGGTTGATGACCCAGCTTACAAAACCGGAGCAGTCAAAACTGGTACTCGGCGAGCTGCCGCCCCAAACATAGGGATAACCGAGATATTTCTCTGCTTCGGTAATCATCTTCCGGAATTTTTCATCCGTCAGAGCTTCGCCCGGAATGTCGTAATCCTGGTATTCTCCGCTGGAACCCGCGCCATCCGGCGTTGCAAAGGCTATGCCTGCAAACAGGTCATCTCGATTGCCCCGGCACTCCAGTGTGACTTCGTATCGTTGCAGCTGGTCATCTGTAAGGCCGGAATTTCTTGCAACATAGTCAACGCCCCGATTGAGCAGTGTTACATTGAGGATTTTATACTCATACTGTACCGTCACCTGATAGGTGTAGGTGTGTCCGGTTCCGGTGATTGGATTGTAGCGATAGCCCACACGGGTTTCCTTCCTTGTCCGGATTTCCACCTTTTCCTCCAACTTCAGCTCATACTGCGCTTCAAAAATACTCTGGAGCCGCGCCTGCACCTGGCTTCTCGTATAGTTTTCAAATTCTACGGTCAGCAGAGATGCAAGCTCATAGGGATTGTGACCAATCTCTGCCAGATTGTAGCGATACTCGTCATAGCCCGGATGGTCGCTTTCAATGCGGTCGATTTGTTTGCGAAGTTTATCTTCCAGCTTGGTATAATCCGTCTCCACGCCTTTCAAATCTTCATCTTCTGCCGTGTAGGAAGTCCCCAGCACCACATTGCCGCCGCCATTGATCAAGACGGAGCATGACGAAACCGACCCGGCAATCACCAAAACAAGCAGTCCCACGGCTGCGATACCGATGATGATATGCGAGTGGCTCTGCACAAACTGAAATGCCTTTTCCGTTATACTGGCAGTACCCTGCGCAGCTTTGGCTGTGCCAGCTGCTGTGTTCTCCGTAGCGGCCGCACCTGCCTTCGCAGCGGCATACTCTTTTTTAATGGCCTGCTTCTGCCGCCATCGGGAAAAGAAATTGGAGGCAGCCTGCGGATCAGACTTCATGCGTTCCGTAAAGATGGAATCTACGGCATCTTTATCTGCCTTTTTCTCCAACCGCTCCAGCTTTTTGTACTGCCGCAGCTTTCGACCATACTGGAACCGGGAACCCGCGCGGGCTGCTCCCTCCGCTGAACCTTCGGTAAAATGCGCTGCCTCCACGCCGGAATTATTATCCTGGTCGGCATTGCGCACACTCTGATGCGCTTTGGCTGAAAGTGCATCTGCCGCAAGATTTCCCGGCTTCTTAGGCTTTCCGCCCTTTTTCCCGGAAGCGGCTGCATTCTTCTTTGCCTTTACCTCTTGCTCCGATTTCAGCTTCTTGCTGCGCATCTTGGCAAGATCGGCCTCGTGACGAATCTGCCTTCGGTGTTCCGCTTTTTTCTTGTTGCTGTCTCCCGTACTGCTATCGGCGGCTTTGTTCCTGGAATCGCGAAGGGTGTTCTCCGCACCCTCGCGCTCCTGCCGCAGCTTGTCTCCGAGATTCGGATTTTTCTTGCCAGCCATTGCTTACGCCTCCTTTGCTTCCTTAACTTCGGTTAATTTGGTCGTCATAATCCGGTACAGTTCCAGATCGGTCGGGAAACAATCAACGAACGGCAAAATCACATTTCCGTAGAACAGCAACCCTTCGCCTTCGCCGGAGTGGGTCACATAGGATAGCTGGTGCGGGCTGATATTCAGCTGATCCGCCAGAATCTGACGATCACCGGCTGCCTGATTCAGCATATAAATGAAGTCGCTGTTCTCAAAAATGTTCGTCACTTCGCGGGAAGAAAGCAGGTCTTTCACATTCTGGGTGATGCCGGTGGGAATGCCGCCCCATTTACGGAATCGCTTCCAGATTTCCACGCTGTAGGCCGCTGTCTGCTCTTCTTTCAAAAGCAGATGGAACTCGTCCATATAGTAGCGGGTGGCTTTACCGGCATTACGGTTGGCGGTTACACGCCCCCAGACCTGATCCTGCACCACCAGCATCCCGATCTTTTTCAGCTGCTTGCCCAGCTCCTTGATGTCATAGCAGACCAGACGGGTATTGATATCTACGTTGGTGCGGTGGTTAAACAGGTTCAGCGAACCGGTTACATAGATTTCCAGTGCCGTTGCCACATGGTGTGCTTCCTTTTCATCCTGCCGGAGCAGTGCCTCGTACAAGTCCTGCAACACCGGCATGTTCTCCGGCACCGGATTCTCAAAATAGGTCTGGTAAATTTGATGAACACATCGGTCAATGACCGTCTTTTCTACCGGCTGCAAGCCTTCTTTTCCGCCCACGATCAGCTCACACAGGGACAGGATGAAATCTGCTTTCAGGGCAATCGGATTATCCTCTTCCGAATAGTTCGCATTGATGTCCATCGGGTTGATATACTGCGTGCTGGAAGGGCTGATTTTAATGACCTGCCCCTCAAATTTCTTCACCAGTGCCGTGTACTCGGCTTCAGGATCGCACACAATTACATCGTCATCCGTCACCAGGAACGCATTGGCGATTTCTCTCTTGGCAGAGAAGGATTTACCGGAACCGGGAGTACCCAGAATCAGCCCGTTGGGGTTTTTGAGCTTTTTCCGGTCAACCATAATCAGGTTGTTGGACAGAGCATTCAGCCCATAGTACAGAGCCTCTTTCCCGGTCTGAAACAGTTCCTGGGTGGTAAACGGAACGAAAATTGCCGTGCTGCTGGTAGTCATGCTGCGCTGAATCTCAATCAGGTTCTGTGCCAGCGGCAGACAGCTCATCAGCCCCTGCTCCTGCTGAAAGTCCAGACGGCGCAGGTTGCAGTTGTACTTCTGCGCGATACTGGAAGCTTGAAACACATTGGTTTCCAGCTCCTGCTCCGTCTCGCCGGTGTTCATCACCAGAAAGGTCAGCAGGAACATACGCTCATTCTGGCTCTGCAATTCCTTCAGCAGTGCCTTTGCGTCCTTGCCGTAAGTTGCCAAATCTGACGGAATGATGTCCATATCGTATCCGGAACGGACAGCTTTCTTCTGTTCCTCAATCTTGGAACGATCCAGCTCCGTAATGGTGTGCTTGATGGATTTGATTGCTTTATTCTGGTCTACCGACTGAATGTGCATAGTCACGATCTGGCTGGATTCCATATCCAGAAAATCCTTCAGCAGCTGATCCGACAGGTCGGAAGCCGTGATCTGGAGATAGGACATGGAGCCATACATCCCGCCCATCTGAAAAATACGGTTCTTCGGAAAGGCAAAACCGGTCGGTGCAATAAAGTCCTTTACCGACAGCCCGCTCTCCGGCAACCACTTCCAATCGAAATTGAATCGGTCATGGTCACCCATGTGGAACATATCGTGCATCAGATGAAGCCGTTCCTTGCCGTTCAGCAATTTTGCCCGGACACCCAAGCGTTTGAAGTTGTTCATCAGGTCGATCTCGATGTGAATGAGCCTCGGCTTTGCCTGTTTCATGGATTCCGCCTCAATGCCAAACGTCAGGTACTTCGTCTTGGTCAGGCCGTTGTTGCCCTGGGCAAGCTGGCGGCGCAGCATGGTGCTGTACTCCGTGCGCACCGGATTGAAATGATCCTTCTGGTACGGGATACGCACCATCTTCTCAAAATTCGAGGCATCCGTAGCCATATTCATAAAAGAAAGCTCAAAGCGGATGCTGGAATCAAAGAAGTTCAGGAAGCTGCACCATTCCTCAAAGATAGCCGTCTGATCCTCCTGCTGTGCCAGCTGGTAATTGATGTCCTGAAACTGAATGGTTTTGGTGTAGTAGTTGTCCGTCACACGGCAGATACCATCCGGGAACATCCGCTGAAAGGGAATGCTATCCTGAGCTGAGTGCGGAACCGTGCTGTCACCCCTTGCACGGTCAATCACCGTCTGCACCTGTTTTTGCTCTGCGGCTGACAGATGAGACGGCATTCGGATGTTATCCTGCTTTTTATTCTTCGCTGTCAGCTTTTCGAGAATTTTGAACAATGCGATTTACCTCCATTTCCACATCTGCCTGCTGCACCAGCAGTGCATAGTAATTTTTTGTTTTGTAAGGCCGCGTTTTCGGCCTCTTGAACTTTGCCTCATAGAAGTGCTTTGCCACCACTTCCAGCGGCTGACCGTCTTTCTCGTACATGGCGAGAAAGAAAAGCGGCAGCATCACTGCCATCATGCCAAGTGCGGCAAGGCTCAGATTTCCGCTGGATTTGAGCAAAAAGAAAACCGGAACGCCAATCAGCGCACCGGCTCCAAAGCAGAGAATCTGCCGTTTGGTCAGGTTCATAAAGACCTTGGTTTTGACCTTTGAAAGGTCTCGCGGCACAGAAATATAAGATGCCATGAATCATTCCTCCTTCCTTAGTGCGCTGCAAACACGGATTTCGCAAGGCTTCCCGTCTTAAACAGTGTAAATGCCAGCAAAACCGTATAGCCCATAACGCCCCAAATGCTGCTGATGATGTTATCCGAAAAGGACAGGTTCTGAATCAGAACTGCATAGATGCCTACACAGATCATGATAAGAAAGCCTTGGAATCCCAGTGCAAACAGGGAACGCAGGTAGTTTTGACCGGTATGGCTCTGCTCATGGTTTCCAAAGGTTGCGAACGGAATCGGCGCAAGGCTCACCATGAGATATATTTCCACCATTCGGCCATACACGATGACAAAGATGATAGCCGACAACGCCAGCATCGTGACCTGAACCACAAAGGTCTGCAAATACAGTCCCAGCAGCGGTCCCAAGTCCATTCCTTCCAGTGTAGCCTGCATTGCTGTCAGGGTCGCATCACTGACGGACGTACTGCCGGAAATCAGACCGCCGCTTCGGGAGATCACTTGCTGCGCCACATCAAAGACAGCCATCGTGATATTGAATGTGTTCGAGATCAGAGTCACTGCCAGAAAGGTCTTAAAGACCCATTTGAAAAATGTCCACGTCTCGAAATTTGCCAGATTGTTATGCTCGATGAGCATCTGGATCAGCTCATAACAGGCGATGAAAGTCAGCACCATTCCGGCAATGGGCAGGATCACGGATTCCGAGATGTTGCGGATCATAGAAAAGACCGCAGGTGAAAAGTTCGCCGGTGTGGTTCCCACATCGCCTGCGATCTGTCCAACCTGCTGGTTGACCGAATCAAACATCCCTGAAAGATTTCCCATGATACCGCTGATGATCATGCTCTTGAGCCAATCTGTGATCTGTTCAAGGATACTCTGCATGAGCCGCCTCCTTCCTTACGCAAACACACCGAACAGCTTCGCCATCCGGGACAGAAGCATGAACAGCTGTGAGAAAAGAGACAGTGCCGATGCAGTTGTAGTAAGAAACGCCATAGATTTGTCCTCCTGTAACTTGTCCGGCCTATCAGCCGGTGCGATTCTAAACTGCGGTTCTGCGCCAAACTTCCAACATGTGCACCTGCCGGAGAGCGCAGAAAATAGCCAGCTGCGGATATTGCCTGCACCTGACTATGTAACAGGCAGCTTTCGCCGCCCGGTCGGAATCTTCGCTCCGACAGCTTTCGCTTAACCGAACAGACCGGAAAGCAGCGGCACCAGAGTCGTGCCGATCAGTGCCACGCCGCCGCCAGCCATCAGCTGCTTCATGCCCTGAGACTTGGCACCAGGGTTGTCGTTGCCGTAGCCTTCCAGCAGGTTGATTGCTCCCCAGATGCCGAGGCCGGCACCCAGTGCGATAACGAGGGTCTGAAGAACGGTTACTGCGCTGTTGAAAAATGCCATAAATGTGTACCTCCTTGTACATTGCGCCCTTATGGGCTGATGAATAGTGATTTTCCATCTGCATGTGCACCTGCAAATGGGCAAACATATAGCCAGATTTCCAATCCCAATCAGAAACCTGGCTATGTAAAGAGGCGGCAGCTCGCCGCCCCTTCTTATTCTGTTGCCAACAACACACCTATGACATCTTCGTCACCGGAACGAACTTACTTGGCATGATCTGCATCAACCACTTCGTACTTATCACCGGGCTTGAGTTTCAGCCGATGGTCAAGAAACGCCTCGATGCTGAACGTGTTTTTCTTATCAGCACCGGCAGTGAGCTTGTAGTTCGGATGCTGGGTCAGATCATATTTATCTGACTTGAACGGTCTCACACCGCGCAGCTGCAAAATGCACTTACCGCCATCCAACACAGCCAGTTCATCCACCGAGGCCAGGTCATGCCCAACTTTTTGGTAATTGGTGCCGTAGGATGGGCTATTACCTCTGGTATCGGAAGTGTTGTACAGATCAATCGTTTCTTTCCCCAGTGCCTGATTCAGCTCTTTCAGCGTAGTCGGCTCCGAACCGCCAAGAAAAATACGGGAATCCATATTGCCGATGATGGTATCGGCATTGTCCTTGTAGATTGCCTTCAACTGGCTCTGTGCCTGAAGCACCAGACACGCCGAGATTTCTCTTGATCGGATGGTGGCTACCAGCTTTTCCAGATTCGGAATCTGACCAATGTTCGCACACTCATCAATCAGGCAGCGCACATGCACCGGCAATCTGCCGCCGTAAACATCATCCGCTTTTTCGCACAGCAGGTTAAACAGCTGTGTGTAAATCATGGAAATCAGGAAATTAAAAGTCGGGTCTGTATCGCTCATAATGAGGAACAGAGCCGTTTTCTTATCTCCCACCGTATCCAGCGACAGCTCATCGTACATAGTGATATCACGGACTTCCTCAATATCGAAGGGAGCAAGACGTGCGCCGCAGCTCACCAGAATCGACTTTAAGGTCTTGCCCGCCGCCAGCTTGAACTTGGCATATTGGCGGACAGCAAAGTGGTTCGGTTTTTTCTTTTTCAGAGCTTCAAACATCTGATCCACTGGATTCTGAAAGGTTTCATCATCCTCGCGTACTTCCATCGCATTCAGGAATTCAATCAGCGTTGCAAAGTTCTGCTCTTCCAGCGGTGCCTCATAGTGGATATAACCAATCAAAGCACAATACAGCAAGGTCTCTGCCTTCGTCCAGAATTCGTCACCGGCCTTGCCGTCCCCTTTGGTGTTGGCAATGAGGGTTGTGGTCAGCTTCAAAATATCCTTTTCGCTGTGAATATACGCGAAGGGATTATAATGCATTGACTTTCTGAAATTGATGGTGTTAAAGATCCGGATACTGTATCCGTTCTTCAAAAGGGCTTGGCCGCAGTCGATTACGATAT
>ERZ827471.541-NODE-541-length-31698-cov-4.136523_pt1 | contig 31698 bp, 27 predicted proteins | sample MGYA00519772_ERZ827471 | MGnify/ENA primary metagenome ERZ827471 (study PRJEB31778, sample SAMEA3449315) | human gut metagenome | biome: human gut; feature: human-associated habitat; material: faeces | place: United Kingdom | collected 2010/2012 ...
CGAACCCTCACATACGGCACCAGAAACCGCTGTCCTGCCATTAGACGACACCCCAGTGCGTTATCCGCAACTCAAGCGCGGATTGAAATATTACAGGTCATACATGGTTGCGTCAAGCATCTTTTTAAACTTTTTTTCAAAAAGATGCTCGCATGCGACGTTTTGTGCCTGAGGAAGGTGCGAGAGAAGCGTGTTTCGTTCGTTCGGCAGGCCTTCAATCGCAGCGTTGAGCACTGCGTCGAGAACAAAGCCGACCGTCCTTCCCGATACTCCGAGCACGTCCACCACATCGGAACCGCGTATGGCCAGGTCGGCGCGTGAGAGAGGGACGCCCGCACGAAGAAGCGTATCAAGGATTTCAAGCCGTAAGGCCGCTTCTTCAGCCTGGGGTCCGCAGAACCCTAGGGCCGAAAGCTCCGAGTGCTGCAGCGTGAGCAGGTCGCGCACGAAGGATACGTCGGCGCCTTCGAGGACGGCGAGCGTCGAGACGCCGTCGGGCGAGGAGGGGACGTATTCGTTGTGGCGAATCACGATTCGACAGACTTTTTCGCGAAGGCGGCGCGGGGCTTTCAGTTCCTCTAAAAGCGACATGGCTCGATGGGCGCTTTCTCTCGCGTGGTCGTTAGGGCTGTTTGGTTGAGACGAAGCGGACGTTTTCCCTATATCACGAAACAGGACGGCAAGACGCAAGGAGGCCTCGGTAGGCGTTCGGTCCAGGACATGCGCCGTGTGCTCGAGGATGCTGCAAGCGCTTTTTCGAAAGTTCAGGGGCTGTACCGCCATGGCGCTTATCCCTTCGATCACGATGTCGAATATGCCGTGGTATTTCAAAAGGATGGCGGAAGCGCGAGGAGCGCACAGAAACGCGCACAGCTCAGAGAAAACCCGCTCTTTCGACAAAGATTTCAAAAGCGGTGCGTTCTTGCGCAGTGCGTTTTCCGTTCGGCGCTCGATGGAAAAATCCAGTTTTGCCGCGAAGCGAAGGGCCCTCATGATGCGAAGGGGGTCTTCGGCGAGGCGGTCGAAGGGGTTGCCGACTGCGCAAAGGCGACGCTTCCGGATGTCGTCAAGCCCCCCGAAGGGGTCGAAGATGCCTCGAGAAGGATGGAAGGCCATGGCGTTCATGCGAAAATCGCGCCGAGAGAGGTCGTCTTCGATGCTATTGGTGAACGTTACGGTATCGGGGTGCCGCGCATCGCCGTAGATTCCGTCGATGCGGTAGGTCGTTACCTCGAAAGGGACGGATTCGACCACGACGGTTACCGTGCCGTGTTTCGCGCCTGTCTCAACAACCTTATGACCGGCTTCCTTGAAAAGGGAGCTTGTCTTTTGCCAAGGAGCCGAAGTGGCTATGTCGTAGTCGTTCGCCTTGGCTCCCATGAACGCATCGCGGACGCACCCTCCGACGAGCCAGGCGCTGTAGCCAGCCCCCTCTAGCTTGTTCAGGACGTAGAGCGCGCGCGTGTCAATCGGTATGTCGGGGAAAGAATCCATGATTGAAATGGTAGTGGAAAACGCGGTGAAAAACAGCAGGGAATTGTCGTCAGATAAGGAAGGGGAGCTGCCGCCGCGTTCGTTCGCCCATTCTCTCCGATGCGGCTGTCGTGTCGGAGAGGACGGCTTTTGTTGCGCAACTACAATACATACACGCCCGACGTACGGGGGCGTCGGTCTCTCGATGGCCGATGGAAGCTCCTTTTGCGGCATGGTCGCGCTGCTTTCGGCGAAGGGCACTCCCTTGCGAGGCCTGCCGGCCATTGCTGTTCGCGAGTGCGTCGAGGTGTGGAACTGAGCGTGGTTGGAAGGAGCGCACCCATGAAAAGTTTTCTTGCGAATTCGGCATGCAACGGACGTCCTCCGAAGAATTTGCGTGCGAGGAAATATCGCTCTCGTCCGAAATTGGTGCAGAGGATGATGTCTGAGCGCGATGTGGCCCGCTTTCTTGTCGCTCCGCAGGGTTATGGGAAGACCATGCTGGCGCTCGAGTACGCAAGCGTGGTCTCGAATTTCGCAAATACATTTTGGGTCAATTGCCAAAGTCCGTGTTTTCTGCGCGACCTTGATGGCGGCGTCGTCGCATCGACGCTTTCGCCTCTTGGAGGCAGAGGCTCTCTTGCGATTTTCGAGGACGTGCCGTTTCTCGGTGATGGGAGGGCGGAGACGTTTTCGCGCGATATCGATACGTTGCTTTCCGACGGATGGGAGGTCGTTGTCACGGCTACCCCGGTCGCCGATTCCTTGGGCGATCTTCAGAAGGACCGGATATGCATCGCCTCGAAAGACCTGCTGATCGATGCTGACGAAATCGATTCTGCGGGAAGTGCCGGATTTGGGGACTGCGACAGAATCGCGTCATTTGTGTGGGGAACCGACCGAGACGCCGATGCGCTACTTCAAGGGCTAAAGACGGCGGGGACTCCTGCTGAGCTGACCCTCGTCGAATTCGTCATGCTCGTTTTGGGCGAAGGGTCCATAGAAGAGGTGTTTTCTATCGTGAAGGGGATGAGGAAAGATACGCTCCGTCTTCTTGAGGAGTGCTACCCCCATCTGGGGATCGATCTAATCGAGGAGCGGTTCAAGGCTCGTAGTATGCCGATAGGCAAGATAGCCAAAGCGTGCCACGCTTCGATCGGGCGAACCGTGGAGGGCGCCACCGCTTCGAACAGAGACGCGCTTGTCAGCCGTCTGGCCGATCTTTTGGTGCGCCATGGGATGTGGCAAAGATCGTGCGATCTTATGGCGACCCTCTGTTCGAGGAAGAAGAGGGCACCATGGATAGAAAACGTGCAGGACGATTTCGTCCGTGCCGGATTCCCCGCCTGCATCCAGGAGCTGTTCGAGTCGTCCGGTCTCGACGGCGCTTCTTTGTCGAGCGGCATGGCCCTTGCGGCGGCGCGGCGGCTTCATCTTCTTCAAGACAGCGCGAAGTCCGCGTATTTTGCGGCGCGTGTGCTCGATAGGCCGGATGCCGCCGCGTGCCAGCGAATCGAGGCGGCTCTTCTTGTGGACGAGTGTGCAGAGGGCAAACAACGCCGCACGGCGCAATTGGTGCTCGAGGGGGATGCATGCTCCGGAGTTGCTGCCCAGGATTCAGGGCTGCATTGCGCGGCTCGGGCTCGGCTGCTTGAAGAAAAGGACCTCGAGGGAGCCCTCGGCGCGCTCGAAAGCTGTAGCGGCGAATCGCTGCAGCAGCAGCCTGTGCTGCTTGAGGTGGCCCGTGCGGCAAGGCTTGCAAGAGACGTCGAATCGGGTCGGAAGCGGGAGCGCGACCCTAAGGCGCCGCATCGCCGCGCGAACGCTTTGGTCGCTCGTGCAATTGCTCTGTGCGAGAAGAAAAGCGAGCCGACGGTGTACGAAGCGCTGCTGCACGAGGCCGTCGGCTTTGAGGCTGTGAGCAATGCGAATCTCTCGCGTCGGAGAAAGGTCGAACGCATACTCTCCGGTCTCAACGCGCAGCGTGAGGAGGCGAGGGCGAAGCGCGTGCTTTCCGACCTTCCTCCCAATGTCGTTCCCCTCAGGGCCGCAAGCGCCCAAATTCCCCTTCTGCATGTGCGTCTTTTTGGCGGCATGGAGGTCCGTATGGGAGGAGAGGTCGTCGATGAGAAGGCCTTCCAGAAGCACAAGGCCACGACGCTGCTTGCCATTCTGGTCTTGCACAGGGGCAAGGAGGTTCCGCGAAGCGAGCTGCTCGACGTGCTTTGGCCCGACACGTCGAGCGAAAAGTCCGTCAACAGCTTCTATTCGCTCTGGTCTCTTCTGCGTCGTGCGCTTGTGGACGAGCGGGGGACATGCCCGTACTTGGCGAAGCATCAGAAGAGCTACATGGTCGATGCCCATTTCGTGAAAAGCGACGTGGAAGAGTTCGAGTCTATCTGCCGTATGCTTACTTTTGAGGAGCCGGAGGCCGAGACGTGGATGGAGGCGTTTGCGCGCCTTGAGGAAGATTTTGCGTGCGGTTTGCTGCCCTCCGAGTCCTCGAACGCCTACATCGCTCGGCTTCGGGAGCGCTTCAAAACCCGGCTTGCCGACGTCTACGTCACTGCGGCGGACAGGCTGTGCGACGTGGACGAACCGAGGGCCGCGTTGTGGTTCGCCCAAGCGGCGCTCGATCGTTTCGAAAAGAGGGAAGATGCGTTCTGCGCCCTCATGCGGGCTCAGATGTCGACGGGCCAGCGAAGCCTTGCGATGGATACGTTTTTCGAATGCAAGCGATTCATGAAAGAAGATCTGGGGATGGATCCTTCTGAGCGCATCATGCGACTTCATCGGCGCCTACTTGATGAAGCGAATGGGGGTTCTTTGGTCTCGGCCTAGGAGGGGATGAAGCGCAGCGCATCTATGGTAAAGTAGCGCAGTCAATTCGAATCAATATCACTATGTGGCAAAGCGTCGTTCGCCTAGGCGTTCGGCGGGACGAAGAGGTGTCATGGGATTCCTATCGAAGCTTCTCACCTTTGGCGAGGGCAAGCAGATGAAGGGCTATCAAGCCCTTGTCGAGAAAATCAATGCGCTAGAACCCGAAATGCAGGGCAAGACTGACGAGCAGCTGCGTGCTTTGACGGCGGCGTACAAGCAGCGTGTAGCCGAGGGCGAAAGCCTCGACTCCATTCTTCCGGAGGCGTTCGCCACGGTTCGAGAGGCCAGCGTAAGAACACTCGGCCTGCGCCATTTCGACGTGCAGCTCATTGGCGCCATGGCGCTCAACGACGGCCAGATTGCCGAGATGAAGACCGGCGAGGGCAAGACGCTCGTCTCGACGCTCGCCGGGTACCTCAATGCTTTGACGGGCAAAAGCGTTCATATCGTTACGGTCAACGATTATCTTGCCCGCCGCGACAGCCAGTGGATGGGAACCATCTATCGTTTCTTGGGCATGGAGGTCGGCCTGGTTCAAAACGGAATGCGCCCCTCCGAGCGCATTCCCGCCTATAAAGCCGATGTAACATACGGCACGAATGCCGAATTCGGCTTCGACTACCTGCGCGACAATATGGTCACGCGCGCTGACCAGCGCGTGCAGCGCGGCCATTATTTCGCCATTGTCGACGAGGTCGACTCCATCCTTATCGACGAAGCGCGTACGCCGCTGATCATCTCCGGCGCCGGCGTGAAGGCGGCCGATATGTACAAGAAGTTCGCCCAGGCAATGTTTGGCCTCGTGCGCGACGAAGACTTCGAGATGGACGAAGCGAAGCGCACCATCATGGCTACCGAAAGCGGCCTGGCGAAGATTGAGTCCCGCTTGGGAATCGAGGATATCTACGCCGACCCCTCTGGTCAGCTGGCGAATCACTTGCAGCAGGCTCTTCGCGCGCATTTCTTGTTCCACCTCGACAAGGATTACGTCATCGTCGATGGCGAAGTGAAAATCGTCGACGAGTTCACGGGCCGCATCATGGAGGGCCGTCGTTACTCCGAGGGTCTTCATCAGGCCCTCGAGGCAAAGCACAACGTGCGCATCCGCGAGGAGAACCAGACGCTTGCGACCATCACGCTTCAGAACTATTTCCGACTGTACGAAAAGCTTTCTGGCATGACGGGCACGGCTATGACCGAAGATGCCGAATTCCGTCAGATATACAAGCTTCCCGTTGTTGCTATTCCTTCCAACAAGCCTCAGGCTCGCATCGATGAGAATGACTTGATTTACCGCACGATCGACGCTAAATTCCGCGCCGTTGCCGACGATGTGGCCGAGCGCCATAAGGCCGGCCAGCCTTGTCTTGTCGGTACGGTCTCCATTGAGAGCTCCGAGCGCCTTTCTCGTCTGCTCGACAAGCGCGGCATACCCCATGAGACCCTGAACGCGAAAAACCATGAGCGAGAAGCGCATATTGTTGCCCAGGCCGGCCGTGTCGGCGCGGTGACGATCGCGACGAACATGGCGGGTCGCGGTACCGACATTCTGCTCGGCGGCAATCCCGAGGTCTTGATGGAAGACGTGCTCTATGAGAAGGGTTTTGACCCGAATCGCAGCCTTGAGGACGATTCGACCCCCGACGCTCTTCCCGCCCCTTCCGCCGAGCAGCGCCAGGCGGCTCTCGACGAAGCGAAGCGCGTTTGCGCGCAGGAGCAGAAGCAAGTCCTTGCCGCAGGTGGCCTTGCCGTCATCGGCACCGAGCGTCATGAATCCCGCCGTATCGACAATCAGCTTCGTGGCCGCGCCGGTCGTCAGGGCGACCCTGGTCTTACGCAGTTCTATCTCTCTCTGGAAGACGACCTCATGCGTCTTTTCGGAGGGAACCGCATGGACTCCATCGCCCGGATGATGGAAAAGACCGGCGCCGAAGACGACGTGCCCATTCAGGCGGGCATGGTCTCGAAGGCGATCGAGAGCGCCCAACGCCAGGTGGAATCCATGCATTTTGCCGCCCGCAAGAACGTTCTCGAATACGACGACGTCATGAACCTGCAGCGTAATGCCATCTATAACGAACGAAACGCCATCCTGGACGGCAAGGACCTCTCCAGCCGTATCGGCGACATTATCTCCGACGCCGCGTATGCGGTCGTCGACGAGAATTGCCCCGCGAAGTCCCCGAGCGACGATTGGGATGCAAAGGCGGTTGAGCGCTGGGCCGCCGAGATGACGGGACGCGCCGATTTCAGCGTTTCCGCGATCGATCACGACGATGATTCGAATGCCGTTGCGGATGCTCTGGTCGAGTATCTCGAAGGCGTTTACGATGAAAAGAAAGAAGCCGTCGGCGATGAGAATATGCGTAAGCTCGAGGCCCAGGTCATGCTGCGCATCATCGACGTCCGGTGGATGAATCACCTACAGGAGATGGATTATCTCAAGACGGGTATCGGGCTGCGCGCCTTCGGCCAGCGCGATCCTTTGGTTGAATACAAGGAAGAGGCGCATGCGGCTTTCGCATCATTGACGGCTTCTATGTATGAGGATTTCCTACGCACGCTGCTTCGTCTGCAGGTCGCGGCTCCGATGGAAGACGAGCAGTCTTCTCTGGAAAATCGGAAGATGAGCTATTCTTCTCCCGAAGCAGCGCTTGAGTCCACGATGAGAGCTCCTGCTCGCCAGGGTGCTTCTCAGCAGCCCAAGCCGGCGCCTGCGAAGCCTCAGACATATCGCAAGGAGGAACACGATCCTTATGCGAACGTTGGTCGCAACGATCTGTGTCCGTGTGGAAGCGGTTTGAAATTCAAGAAATGTCATGGACGTGATAGATAGCAATGGCAGAGAGAGAATCCAAAGAAATCGAAGCGGCTTCGAAGCGCGTGGCCGATGCGCGCATATGGCTTCATATAGACGAGAAGGCTCGACGTCTCGAGGAGCTCAATGAGCAGATAGCTTCTCCCAACTTCTGGAACGACGCCTCTCGTGCGCAAGAGGTCTCCCGTCAGGCCAGCGCCCTGCGTAATGCCGTAGAAAGCTACGGAGAGGCGGTTGCCACGCTTGAGGACGCTCGCGCCGCGGCCGAGCTTGCGGGAGAAGACCCCGCGTTCGCCGAAGAAAAGGACATGGCGCTCGAACGGCTTTCCGCCATGCTGGAGCGATTCGAAATCGATTCCTGGTTTTCCGGGGAAATGGACGAAAGCGATGCTATTCTTTCCATCAACCCCGGCCAGGGAGGTCTTGAGGCTCAGGACTGGACCGAGATGTTGTACCGTATGTACGTTCGCTACGCCGAGCAGAAAGGCTGGAAGGTTAAGTCCCTCGACGTGGTTGCCGGCGAAGGTATCGGTCTTGATCGCGCGGTCATTCAAATCGAAGGACATAATGCCTACGGCATGTTGAGAAGCGAACATGGCGTCCACCGTCTGGTGCGTATCTCGCCGACGGACGATAAAAAACGCCGACAGACGACGTTTGCGAGTGTCGAAGTGCTGCCTGTCACCAGCGATGACATCGAGGTCGACCTCAATCCTGCGGATGTGCGCGTCGACGTTTACCGTTCGAGCGGACCGGGAGGCCAGTGCGTCAATACGACGGATTCCGCCGTACGTTTAACCCATGCACCGACAGGCATCGTGGTGACGTGCCAGAACGAGAAGAGCCAGCTGCAGAACAAAGAGGCCGCCTTCAAGGTCTTGCGCGCGAAGCTCTACGAACTCGAGAGGCGCAAGCGTGAGGAAGAGCTGTCCGCCCTGCGCGGCGAGCGGATGGAGAACAGCTTCGGAAGTCAGATTCGAAATTACGTCCTATACCCGTACCAGATGGTGAAGGACCTTCGTAGTAATATTGAAACAGGCAACGTCGACGCGGTTCTCGATGGCGATATAGAGCAATTCGTCATCGGGTATCATCGTTGGCGTGTCTCGCAATAGAGGTATCGGTTGTCGCTGATTCGGAAGGAAAACGACGTGAACCTGGAAGATTTGAAAGGCAAGGCCAACGATATTCGCGTGGATATCGTCGAAATGGTGGCCGAGGCGGGAAGCGGACATCCGGGAGGGTCCCTCTCGTCCGTCGAGATTTTGTGCGCGCTGTATTTCGGCGGCGTGCTCGATCACGACGCGAGCGACCCCAAGAAAGAGGACCGCGACCGCTTCCTTCTTTCGAAGGGACATGCGGCTCCCGTGCTTTACGCAACGCTCGCCGAGTCCGGCTATTTCCCCAAGGAGGAACTGAAGACTCTTCGCAAGCTGCACAGCCGCCTTCAGGGGCATCCTGACTGCCGTAAGCTTCCTGGCGTCGAGGCATCGACGGGTTCTTTGGGCCAGGGTCTTTCCATCGCCGCCGGCATGGCGTGCGGCCTGAAGCTCGATGGCAGCGAGGCAACCGTTTTCACGCTGATGGGAGACGGCGAATGCCAGGAAGGCCAGGTCTGGGAGGCCGCCATGTTCGCGTCTCATCGCAGCTTGGACAACCTGGTCGCGATTCTCGACCATAACCACCTTCAGATCGACGGCCGCATCGAAGACGTATGCTGCCCCGACAGCTTCTCCGCCAAATTCGAGGCTTTCGGCTGGCAGGTTTTCATGTGCGATGGCAACGACATGGAGGCGGTCCTTGCGACGTTGGAGTCTGCGAAGGACGCGAAATCGGGAAAGCCGAAGATCGTCATCGCCGAGACCACGAAAGGCAAAGGCGTTTCGTTCATGGAAGACCAGGCTGGATGGCACGGGAAAGCCCCCAATGCCGAACAGGCCGAACAGGCCGTTGCCGAACTGACCGATAAGGAGGCCCTGCATGGCTAACGAGAAGAAGGCCACGCGCGCTGCGTACGGCGAGACCCTGATCGAGCTTGCGAACGCAGGCGTTCCCGTAGTCGCCGTCGAGGCTGACCTTTCCGGATCGACCACCACGAAGAAGCTCGGAGATGCCTACCCCGAGCGTCTTTTCAATGTCGGCATCGCCGAGCAGGACATGGTCGGCGTCGCCGCTGGCCTCTCTTTGACGGGGAAGGTCGCGTTTACCGGTTCGTTCGCCGTGTTTGGCACGGGCCGCGTCTATGACCAGATTCGCAATACCGTGTGCTACGCGAACCTCGATGTGAAAATTGCCCCCACGCATGCCGGCGTTTCCGTAGGCCCCGACGGCGGCAGCCATCAGATGGTCGAAGACATCGCCCTGATGCGCGTGCTGCCCAATATGCGCGTGCTCGTTCCCGCCGATTTCGCGGCGGCAAAGGCAGCCATCAAGCTTGCCGCCGAAACCCCCGGTCCCGTCTATATCCGCATGGGCCGCGCTTCGGTGCCTTGCGTGTATGATGAGGATTCGGTTTTCGAGGTTGGTCGTGCAAAGGTTTTGCGCGAGGGCGACGACGTCACCATCGTTGCGTGCGGCGTAGAAATCGACGAAGCTCTTAAGGCTGCTGAAACGCTTGCGGAAAAGGGCGTTTCAGCCGAGGTCATCGATGCATTTTCCATCAAGCCGCTCGACGAAGAGGCCATTCTTGCATCTGCTCGGAAGACGGGATGCGTTGTCACTGCCGAAGAGCATTCGGTCATCGGTGGACTGGGCGGTGCCGTCGCGGAGCTTTTGTCCGAAAAGCTTCCTCTGCCGCTCGTGCGCGTCGGTATGCGCGACTGCTTCGGCACGTCGGGAGAAATGGCGGAGCTTATGCGAGAGTTCGAGCTTGACGCTCCGGCTATCGCTTCCGCCGTCGACGAGGCTCTTTCCAAGAAAAACGCTCTGTAACGTGCAGATCATCCTTTGAATTCGGCTATTTTCGACATCTGGTCTGGCCGTATGGAGGGTTTCGCGGAGCGCGATGAACATTCTGTGACCGCCGCGTCTTGTACGCGGCGGTCTTGCTAGAATAGGTGAGTTAAGTCCAGTAACCATGATATGAACGGAGCATTCTGTGACGAACACGAACGACGCGCAGCGTCGTGCCCAAGAGTCGACGGGCGCCATTCCGGCCGTTCCGCCTGCTCAAGGCCGTCATGCGGCCGCTGGGCAAGATGCCGCAGCAACCCCAAGGCCCGCCGTGCCTGCGGAGCGCGCAATGCGCCCTCGTCCTCAGGCAACGGGCGCCATGTCTCCCGTGAATACGCCTGGTTCCGCGCCGGTGCGCCATGGAAGCCATTCGAAGGCTCCCGGAAGAACGGGCGTTTTGCCCGACCTGTCCACCTCGTTGCCAACGCTTTCCGTGGAGGATGTGCAGCAGCAGCCCATGGGGGCTCCTGTCATCACATTCGACCACGTGACCAAGGTGTATCCCGCGCAGCCCAACAAGCCCTCCCTGCATGATATCTCCCTGCAGATTTACGCGGGAGAATTCGTCTTTTTGGTAGGTCATTCCGGCTCAGGTAAATCCACGTTTATCAAGCTTATCACGCGCGAGCTCAAGCCTACCGATGGTCATATCTTCATTGCGGGCGAGGACCTGAGCACGATGCGCAACTGGCGCGTGCCGTACCTGCGCCGCAATATCGGCTGTGTTTTTCAGGACTTCAAGCTCTTGCCGAACAAGACCGTTTTCGAAAACGTCGCATTCGCGCTCGAGGTAATCGGAAAGAGTCGTCATGTCATCAAGACGCAGGTCCCTGAGGTTTTGCGCCTCGTCGGCCTGCAGGACAAGCTCAATAAGCGCCCCGATCAGCTTTCCGGCGGCGAGCAGCAGCGTGTTTCCATTGCACGAGCTATCGTGAACCGTCCGCCGCTACTGGTATGCGACGAGCCCACGGGCAATCTTGACCCGCAGACCTCTCGCGGCATCATGGACCTTCTTGAGCGAATTAACCGCACGGGCACCACGGTGCTTGTCGCCACGCACGACCGCGAAATGGTTGACAACATGCGCCGTCGCGTTATCGCGCTTGACAGCGGTCAGCTGACCCGCGACCAGGACAGGGGAGTGTACGGTTTCGATGTCTAGTCTCATATATTTCTTCAAGGAATCCCTCACGGGCTTCACCCGCAATCTGAGCACATCGCTGGGTTCCATCATCACGATTTTTCTTTCGCTTTTGATTATCGGTATCTTCCTGATGGGTGGAGCCATTATCAACAACACCGTGTCGTCGGTCGAGGACAAGGTCTCCATTACGGCCTATGTCGCAGACGATGCGGAACAGTCCTCCATCGATGCGGTGGTATCCGATCTCGAACGCGTTGCCGGCGTTGCAAACGTTAGCTTTACGACGAAGGACCAGGCTCTCGAGAACTTCCAGAACTCGATGAGCTCCACCGATATCGTCGATCAGCTTGACGGCACCAATCCGTTGCCCGCTTCGATCGAGATCGAGCTTTCAGATCCGCAGCAGGTTGAGACTATCGCTTCTGATTTGGCGGCAAATAAGGACTTCATCGATATTTGCGACAATCCGGAAGATCCTTCGGATAGCGTCAAATACGGCGAGGACAGCGTCGATCGCCTCTTCAGCCTGACGAGCTACATCCGCTATATCGGCATTGCCTTGATCGCCTTGCTGATTTTCATCGCGTTGGTCTTCATCAACAACACTATCCGTCTCGCTATTCTTGCTCGTCGCAAAGAGATCGCCATCATGCGCCTCGTCGGCGCCTCGAATGGCTTTATTCGCGGGCCCTTCCTTATGGAAGGTGTGGTGCACGCTGTCATCGGCTCGGCTTTGGCCATCGGCTCCATCGAGCTTATTCATCGATTCGCACTCCCTCAGGTTGCAAACGCCCTCATGTGGCTGCCTATCAATCTTTCCGCAAGCACCTATGTTCAGATTTACCTGGTCATGTTGGTATTCGGTCTGATCATTGCTGCCGTCGGGTCGTTTTTCGCCATGCGCCGTTACCTGAAGGTGTAACGCCGAAACTTCATGCGCAACAGAAAAGGAAGACATATCGAGATGGGTACGCGCAATGCGAGGATTCTGCGAATGCTGGTCCTCTGCATTGCTGCGTGCCTTCTTTTTTCCGCTGGTTTTTTGCTGCGCGGAAACTCCGAGCTCATGGAACGCTTGGGCATCGTGGCGGCGAAAGACCCTTCGTCGGTCTCCCAGGGCGCCTCTCCCGAAGTCTCGGCGGTGGCTTCTCGCCTCGACGAGGTTGAGAAGATGCTTTCTTCTGGTAGCCTCGACTCCTACGACGCCGACGCAACCACGCGCGCAGTGCTCGACTCTTTTTTGAAGAATACCGACGACGCTTATGCCCGCTATTTCGACGATGCCCGCTACACTTCTTTCGTCGATGTCGCGACGGACGAATATCCCGGCGTAGGCGTGTTCTTCTCGGAACAGAACGGGAAAGCGTTCGCGCTCGATGTTTTTGAGAACTCCTCCGCCTCGGATGCCGGGGTTCGCCAAGGGGACGTAGTTGTTGCGATCGACGGCGATCGTTCGCAGGATTGGACGGCAACGGAGACCATCAACGCCGTTCAGCGCGAGGCGGGCTCGTCGGTCGTCATCACTTGGTTGCGACCTTCGACGTCCGACGGCTCCGAGGGCGAGGAATTCACCACGACGTTGATTTGCTCGGATTACCAAGAGCCCAACGTCACAACTCAGCTCGTCGACGGCGTAGGCTATATTTCCCTCAAGCAGCTGACCCAGAATTCAGATGCGCTTGTACGTTCCGCGTTGGATGACCTTTCTTCTCGCGGTGCCCACTCCTATGTGCTCGACTTACGCGACAATCCCGGCGGATATCTCACCAAGGCCGTCGATGTGGCGTCGCTGTTTATCCGAAGCGGCGTCGTTGTGGAAATCGACACGCTTGAGGCAAAGACGACCAAGCAGGTCACGGGCGATATCGCCACGGAGGCTCCTCTGGTCGTTCTGGTGAACGGCAATACGGCGGGATCGGCGGAAGTGCTCGCGGCGGCTTTGCGCGATACCGATCGCGCGGTTCTTACGGGCACGACTACCATGGGCAAGGGCTCGGTTCAGGTCACTAAGCCGCTTTCCTTCGGAGGCGCCCTTCGCTATACGGCGGCTCGCTATAAAAGCCCTGACGGGTATTTTATTGACAATGTCGGCGTTTCCCCCGATATCACGGTTACGGTGCGCGAAGGCGCATCGGACGACAATCAGAAAACCTTCGCCATCGAAACGGCGGGTTCGCTTGCCTAGCTTGTCGTTTTTGGCTTGAAAAGGAGTTTCATGGCGCGTTCTCGATCCCGAAAATCCAATACAAGACGAACCCCGCGTGCTCATCCCCGCGGGGTTCTTGAGCTTTGCGGGGGCGGTTTCGGCTTCGTTCAGACCGCCGAAGGGGAGTTTTTCATTCCGGCTTCGAAGGTTGCCGACGCGTTCGACGGAGACATGGTCGAAGTGACGCGTCTGCCGGGGGCTTCGCAACGCTCGTCGCGTTCTGCAATCGCCTCGAACAACCGTCCCGCCGCACGTGTCATACGTGTTCTGTCGAGGGCGCACGAATGCATCGTTGGGCGTTACGAGGTGGCTGAGCCTTTCGGCGTCGTTGTTCCCGAAGACCCTCGCATCAAGCATGATATCTTCACGTTGAGAAGCGACGCTCCCCATGTGCACGATGGCGATATCGTCCGCGTTCGCATGACCGTCTACCCCTCGAGGCGCGAACCCGCCCAAGGCGTTGTGGAGGAGGTCTTGGGGCATGAGGGCGATGTGGGAATCGACGTCTCCTTGATCGTCGCCCGCCATAAGCTGGAAACGCATTTCGGCTCGGCGGCCTTGCAGCAAGCGGGCGAGGTGCATGAAGATGCCGAGGACGCACTTTCGGATTCGCGCTATGTCGACCTGAGCAAGCGTCGTATCTTCACCATCGATCCCGACGATGCAAAGGACTTCGACGATGCTCTTTCGGTCGAGCCTCTCGGTGACGGAAGGCTGCTTCTCGGGGTTCATATAGCCGATGTTTCGCATTATGTGCCCTGGGGTTCGCCCCTTGATATTGAGGCTCGCCGCCGTGCGACAAGCGTATACCTCGTCGATCGCGTCATCCCCATGCTTCCCGAAGAGCTCTCGAACGATATCTGCTCGCTTCGCCCCGGGTGTTTGCGTCGTGCCATGACGGTCGATATGGTTGTCGATCCGTCGGGAAACGTTTCCAACGTGAAGGCATATCCCTCGGTGATTCGCTCTGCGGCTCGTCTGACATACGGCCAGGCTCAGTCTGCGCTTTCCGCGCATCTTCGGGGCGATATGGAAGGCGCCGCCGATGCAATCCAGCGCTTGAGAGGCTCTCTCGCTTTGGACGTCGCTTCCGATATCGCATTGCTCCACGAGGCCGCTGAGACTTTGCACGAGAATCGCGTGAAGCGCGGCGGCATCGATTTCGAAAGCGTCGAGGCGAAGGTTGCGCTCGACGAAGACGGCCACCCGCTCGGGGTTGACTTACGCATGAAGAACGATGCGACATCGCTTGTCGAAGAAGCCATGATTGCTGCGAATGAGGCCGTAGCGCGCCTTCTGCGCGACCAGGGTGTTGCATGCATATACCGAACGCACGAGCAGCCTTCGCCGGCTGACATGGCCGAACTCAAACCGGTTCTCCAGGAGTTCGGCTACGAAAAGCACGTGTCGCTCTCGGCGCTTGCATCTGGCAACCCCCGCGCCATCCAGCGAGTTCTTTCCTACGCGAAAGGGCGCAGGGAGGAGTATCTCGTCTCCATGCTCATGATTCGCACCATGAAACGTGCCGCATACCAGGACCGATGTGCTCCCCATTTCGGTCTAGCGAGCAACGCGTACGCGCACTTTACAAGCCCTATCAGGCGCTATCCCGACCTTATGGTCCATCGCATGGTGAAAGTCGCGCTTTTCGGGAGGACTCAAGAAACCTCGGCCGTCGAAAGCGCTATGGCGGCGATTGCCGACCATGCCTCGGTCGCGGAGCGAACGGCGGAGGTGGCCGCGCGAGAATCACAAGAGCTCAAACTCTACGAGCTTTTGGAGACGCGTATAGGCGAAGAGGCTCAGGGCTTGATTTCAGGCGTTATGAGCTCGGGGTTCTTCGTTCGTCTGGACGACACTTCCGAAGGCTTCGTATCGTTGCGGGGCAGGGACGAATACTATGTCCTCAACGCCGCGCGCCGCACTCTAACGGGTTCCGATAGCGGTTCGGTTTATCGGCTGGGCATGCGGGTGCGCATTCGCATCGCGGCGGTTTCTCCTTACGAGCGCAGGGCCGATTTCGTCCTCCTGGAGAGCAAGCGCCGAGGCGTTCGTCGCTAGGCGGGCGAACCTGTATAATGGTGCGCCGTGCATCGGTCTATGCGAGCACGGCGTTTGCACGACAACGAAAGGCAGTTCGACAACGTGGTACGAGAGAAAAAGCAGATAGCGAAGAACCGCAAGGCGTTTCACGAGTATGACATCCTCGAAACGTTCGAGGTTGGTGTCGTGCTGTCCGGCACGGAGGTCTGCTCGCTTCGCGAGAATAATTGTCAGCTGACCGATTGCTTCGCGCTCATTCGCCACGGCGAGGTCTGGCTGCATAATCTGCACATTGCGCCGTATTCGCATGGCAACATCGCCAACCCGGACCCCGATCGCAAGCGCAAGCTGCTGCTGCATCGCAATCAGATCCGCTACCTCGAGGAGAAGACGCGAGAGAGAGGCATGGCCCTAGTTCCCTTGAATATCTATTTCGCGCAAAACGGGCTTGTGAAGATCGAGCTCGCCGTTGCACGAGGCAAGAAGCTCTACGACAAGCGCGCTTCTATGGCGGAGCGCGATTCGAAGCGTGAGATCGAGCGGGCGCTTAAGGCTCGCTTGCGATAGGAGGTAATTCGTCATGGGTTTGTTCAGAAAGGCTACGCGCACCGCGGGCCGCGTTGCGAAAAACGTTGCGAAAGAAGCGGTGTTCGGCGACCTTGAAAACGAAGGCGGTTCCAAAAAAGGCCGTCGTAAGGGCGGGGTGGCAAAAGCTCGGGAGCGTCGGGAGTATGAGGAATACAAGCGCTTGAAGGAGAAGTTCGAGCCCAAAGACGATGCTACCATGCAGGCGGAATGGCAGAAATACTACGACGAGCAGTGCGAGGGCGAGTGCGAAACGTGCCCGTACTACGACTGGTGTCCCGATGATTTCGAAGATGAGGAAGAGGCCGTAGAAGAGCAGGCGGAGAAAGAAGCCGAAGAGCTTGCCGACCAGGAGGAAGAACCCGAGGCGGAGCTTACCGAAGAGGAGAAGGCCGCCAAGGAAGCGGCGGAGGCGTATTACGAGGCCGGATGCGACGGCGAATGCGAAGCCTGCGAACATTATGACTGGTGTCCTGCCGAAGAGGAGGGCGACCCCGATGATAAGGTGGTCGTCATGGGCATGACGCAAGGCGAGATGAAGAGCATGGCGAAAGGAAGCGTCGAGCTTGCCCGCGAAGGCGCGCTTGCGGCGAAAGAGCTCAAAGAGGCCATGGATGACATCATGGGCGGGCTCGATATCAACCGCTATCTGAAGTAGTCGCTCTGGCTGATTTTCTGACGATGTGCGACGCGGCTCAAATGCGTAGCTCTCCTTTTTTCCATTCCGATGGGACTCAATAATAAAAAAGCGCCCTGACCTGCGATTTTATTGCGGTCGGGCGCTATGTGTCTTTGGTGGAGCCAAAGGGGAAGACGTCGAACTCGGCGGCCTCCCCTTTAACAAAAGGGTCAATCACCAAGTCGCCCAGCTCTCCCCAGCTTATCTCCGTCCTGTCCTCGGAGTAGAAGAACGTCGCCACCAGCTTGTCGTCGTACAGGTAAACCTTATCGACGAAATACTCCATCACCGCGTCCCGGGTCTGCGGGTTGTCGAAGTCCGCGCGCATGAACTTGTCGAAGTACGCCTTGATGCTGTGCTCGTCTTCAAATAACGCGGCGCGCACGTGCTCGGCCTTGATGGCTTCGTCCAGCGCGGCCTTCTGCTCCTCGAGCTGCACGAGCCTGTCGGTCACGGCGTCGCTCAGGACGCCCTTCTCGATGACCTTCAGCAGGTTCGCCGTGGACTTCTCGACCTCCCGGCGCTTGGCCTCCAAGCCGTCGAGATAATGCGTGTCGCAGTAGTTATCGCGATAGTACGCAGCGGCGTCCACCGCCAGCGACGCGAGGTTCTCGGGGTTCTCCAACAGCCCCCGCAGCAGTATCGTCACCAGCTCCTCGACCTGCTCCTTGCGCATCTTCCTCTTGTCGCACTGCTTGGCACGCTGCGCCTTGCAGTAGTAGTAATAGTATTTCCGACCCGTCTTGCTCGTGCCGTGCACGCCCTGCATGCTCGCGCCGCACTTGCCGCAGAACAGCTTGCCCGTCAGCCAGTAGCGCGGAGCCTCGTCGCCGTGCCCGTTCGCCCTCTGCGACCCCTTGCGCTTGTTCAGCGCGAACCGCGCCTGCACCTCGTTGAACGTGTTGACGTCGACCAGCGCCGGCATCCCGTCCGGGACCACGATATCGCCATGATGATACTCGCCTATGTAGGCTCGATTTTGGAGCATCTTGTTCATGGTCTTGACGCCGAACTTGGCGCCTCTGGTCGTGCGCAGTCCCTGCGCGTTGAACTCGTCGCATATCTCCTGCATGGCCTTGCCGGCCGCGTACTCCGCGAACATCCGCTGCACGAACGGCGCCGTGTCCTCGTCCACGACGTACTTCTTGGTCTCCCTGTCCACGCCGTAGCCCCACACCTTGTGCCCGTTGAACAGGGCGTGCTGGGCGTTGTAGTCCATCCCCCGCTGTATGTTCTGCGAGAGCTGGCGGCTGTAATACTCCGCCATGGCGTCCATCAATCCCTCGACGAGGATTCCCTCGGGTCCCTCCGTCGGGATGTTCTCCGCCAGCAGGTGTATCTCGCATCCCGCGTCGCGGATTTCCTTCTTCGCCATCACCAGCACGTACTTGTCGCGACCCAGCCGGTCGGTCTTCCACATGATGAGAGTGCTCGGACGGATTTTCGCGACCTCCGACAGCATCAGCTGGAATCCCGGTCGGTCCTCCTTGGTGCCGGATATGGCCGCGTCCTCGTACTCCCTCACGATGGTCAGCCCGTGGGCGTCCGCCCACGCATGGGCGAGCTCCTTCTGCTGGTCGATGCTCGCCTCGTTCTGCGAGTGCGACGAGAAACGATAGTACGCGATGGCGAGGTTGTTGTCGTTCCGCTTGAATTTCTTGCTTCTTGCCAAACGAATCTCACCTCCGTTAATCATTTAATCAATTGTACATGGCATTGCGCCGAAACAAAGCCCGCCGCCCAGCAAGACGACAGGCTTAGCCCAATTCAATCCTGATGAATTTAGTAACCAATAACCTCGGATTCAACTTCATCAATCACATCTTGTGAAATATCAGCGACCGCAATACGCGACACCTCATTCGTTCTCGGATTGTAAATACCGAGATATTTCACATCATGAAACTCAGAATGTACGGAATGCAGACCCATGCGCCAATACATAAGCAACTGCAACGTATGCTCCTTTTTGACAGGCATCTTCGAAACCTTAAAGTCCCACAACGTATCAGAAGTAGTGAAATCCCCATCTCCGGTTGAAACTATATTGGTATAACCGCCCTCAAATGTAAAACCGTCCAGTGTTTTCGGACCATATACATCAAGAAAATGCAAGGCGCGTTGCACCATTACGCGAACATTTGCAATCGTATCCGCATCGGGATTGATGTCTTGAACAGGTTTATAGCCCATAATTCCCGCGCGAAAACAAACATCAAATCCGCTCAGTTTCACGGCGCGTACGATTGATTCATCATCCAATCCTTTAATACCGGCTAACAACTTCTGTGCCAAATTCATCTCGCCGATTATCTGCGCGCCCATCAAAGAAATAGTGAACGCATCCGACGCAGGTGCACCAGTCATAAAACGCGTCATATAATCAACGGCCAGTCCCATAAGACTTGCGTGTACATTCTCCACAGGGTTCAACGCGGCAGCACCATCACCGAGAGAAACAACCGTTAGTTCCTTCGGTTTAATGTAACCGCCACGAGGTTGTTTTACCTGTTTGATTCGTTGCGTAACCGATACCCCAGTCATACTATTTAGCAGCTGATTTAACATATCCATAATGAAAATCCTCCTTTATGTTTCAATGTCATGTTATTGGTTTCAATGTCATGTTATTGCGCAGATAAATCAGTTAATTTGCCGTCTTCTGCTTTGTACGCACCCGGAATGCTAAAGCGCCCACGAGTACATGTCATGCCAATCACATACGATTCGCTCGCCGGATTCTCGCCAATAAAAGTCATCGGCGCTGCATGTTCGATGTTATAAATATATGCGACTATCTGAGGCATTTCAGATAGCTCACAATCAACCTCAATAGTAGCTTTGGTCAGTTCATCAAAAACTGAAAGCGTCCATCCGTCGTGCTTATGCTGTTCGATGAATGATTTGACCGTTGAATACCCGGCATCACGTCCGACCAAATCACCCTTCCACAAAACACCTCCCATAGGTGATGAAAGCTCAACAAATCCCTTGTTCATTTACTCATCCACCTCCTCAGAATGCTCTGCAATCCATCCATGGATAAGGGCGGCAATCGTCGTATCCTGCTCCATCGCCATCATCTTGAGCTTCTTCTTATCGCTCACGGTCAGCGACAGCGAGAGAGTTGTGCGCTTCTCTTCGACGGCAGGTGCCGCATCTGCGACCAACACCGTCTTCTCTATCTTCTTCTGCTCGGCCTCGCGGTCGGCAGCAAACTTCTCGAACATATTTCCCATAGAGAAACCTCCTTAATCATTTAATTATTTACACAATTATACATCGTTTGTATAAAAAAGTCGAGAGGCAAAATGCCCCTCGACCTGCGTATTTATTCATTTGCTTATTCCATCGGGAACCCTGCGGCCTCCCGCACCATGTTCACCAGCTCCACGGTCGCCCTCGCAGCCTTCCCGCGCTTGTCGTACTCGACCACGGACTTCTCGGCGGCACCGGCTTGCACGAACGCCTCGGACTGGGGCAGCGTGACCACGGTCTGCACGCCGGCCAAGCCGTCGAACCACTCCATGAAGTCGCGGGACGCCTTGAATCGGTTCCAGCCGTTCATCACGTACACGATTTTCGCCCTGCTGTGCTTGAACACGGCCTTTCGCATGCGCATCAGCGGCTCGATGTCCCTCGACGTCGTGCGGGTGGGGATAACCACCACGTCCGCCTCCTTCAGCCAGTCGGCCAAGGCCTCCCGCAAGGCTCCCGGCGTGTCCACCACGGCGACCTCGGCCCCGTCGACCTCATGCGTCTGATGCAGGGTTCCACCCTGCGCGTCCAAATCGTAGAAACTCACGGGGACGCCGGAGCGCTCGAACGAGAACGCTATCTCGTCGGCGATGAGGGACTTTCCCACGCCGCCTTTCTGGTTGCATACCAGTATCGTCTTCATATCGCTCACCTCATTCATCTTTTAATCATTTAATTAATTATACAATTATTCAATTTATATTTCAACTGGTCTTTCGTGACCATTTATTGACCCCGAAATGGTCAAAAACTGGTCAATTTTTGGCCACCGCTGGCCACTTGAACGAAACCCAAATCGGCTAAAAAATTACTTCCGCTCGAAAATGAGCAGAAGTCAATTTTCATGAATTTTCACGCTCGGACTGCTGGCCATTTCGTGGCCGGTTTTTGGTCATTTCAAGCCCACCAATGACCATTTTTCGAACCGCTTGTGACCAGTTGAGAAAAGGCGGCTCCCGAGACGGGAACCGCCTTCCCAAACTTACCAATCGCCCAGCGACTTGTCGTCGTCGGAACGTCCGTAGCCCTCCGTGATTCGCTTGAGGCTTTCCGGCAGCTCATGCGGCTTGTAGCCAATCTCGCCGCGCTTGAGCTCGTTCTTGAGCGCCTTCTCGGCGTCCCACATCGCCTTGCGCCGCTCATAGAGCTTGCGCTCGGCCTCCTCGCGCTTGGCCTGCATCATCTGCTGGAACATCATGGCGTACATGTCCGCCATCATGCGAGCCATAGGGCTCTGCGACTTGCGGTTCACGGCTCGGAATATCGCCATGCCGACTGCGAAGTCCTTGCGCTGCTGCTTCACGGCGTCCAGCTCGGCCTTGGTCCGATGGAACTCCTCGCGAGCCCTCGCCACCTCGGCATGCAGCTCAAGCCATGCGTCATGCGGGTCGGCCTGCACGCTCACGAACCGATGGTACGTGTCGTCCATGTAGCTCTGACCCTTGCCCTCGCAGTGACGCACATAGGCGCGTCGCAAATCGCCCGCCATATCCGAAACGTCGTCGGCGCTCGGCTCGTACACGTGGAAATCCTCTTGCGGCGTATCGGGCTCGGGTACCGCGGGAATCGGTTCGGGTTCCGGCGACTGGTGCGTCTGAACGTCCTGCGGAACATCCTCAGGCACGGCAGCTACCACCTCTGGCTCCGTAGGCGCCTTCTGGGCTTGCTCCTCGGCTTGCGCTTGCTTCTCTTCGAAATAGGCCTCGATGCCATCCTTCGTGAAGTCGTCGCACAGATTCGACGCGCGACGCTTACGCGAACGACGCTTCGGACCCCAGACGTCAATCGTGCGATACGACCATCCAGTCGTGACCTCGCCGGTCTTCTTATTGACCTTGCTCGTCTCGTTCAGCGCGACGCCCGCATACTCAAGGTTCCGCTTGAAGGATTCCATCGACGACGAGATGTCACGCGCATTCGCGATTTTATCTCCAAGATGACGGTCGAACGAATCGACGGGGAACGACATGCGCCGTTCCGACCACGTCTCTTTCACCTCGGTTTTCGATTTCGCAGGCCCGAGCACTTCGAAGTTGTACGCAAGGCTCAGCTCGTCGTTCACGGCTCGCACGCGGGGAGAGTACAAGCTCGTGTCGCCTTTGTTAATCGCAAGCCCCGTGCGCACATCATGGTTCGCGATGGTCACATGCGCATGCACGCATTCGCCCTCGCCATCCGTGTGCATCGTGACCCAGCACGGGGAATCAGGTGCGAGCTCATGACTGAGCAAATAGGAATACTCCATGGCTCGCTGCACATCGTCCGGCTCGTTCGGATTGAGCTCATCCGGCGACCACGAGATGCGCAACTCGAATCCCTCGTTGACGGCATTCGGGTGGCGATACTTATTGCACTCGCAATAGGTGATAAAGTCAGCACGAGACGGCATGTCGCCGAACTCGGAAACGATACGGTTCGTGCCGTTCGCGATGTGCTCGCGTCGCTTGTCGCCTTCGCCGTATTCGGTGTACGACATACGACCTCGCACGTTCGTCAACGGTTGCACATTAGTCGTCGACATCAAGCATCACCTCCTCAAGATGAATATCATCGAGATGCAAATCATCGACCATCGACAACGCATCACGCGGCTGCATTTCCTCACGCAAATCGTCCATGGTCGCTCGCATCTTTTCGATGTTCGCCTTGCACTCATCGAGCATCGCAATGTCGTTTTTCAAACTGCGGTATTCCATCATCTGCGATACGGAATTCATGCGCCGCTTTGCAAGCTGAGAGTTCAGCACGCGTGCCATCTGATTGACGTTCACACCGATGCGATTCAATTCCATCACGACGCTATCCAGCTGGGGCATTTCGACCCTCGTCGTTTCGGAAATATTTCGCTTATCATGCAACGCACCGCGAAGAAAATTCGAACGTGAACGCGAACCACGTTTCGCATCCAGCAGTGTCAATTCTTCTTCGTTCATGCGTACCTGAACGACCGTTTCGCGACGGTCTTTTTTATAGTGCTGCCGCGTCGCTTTCGCACTTCTTTTTTCCATCGTATCCACTGCGTGAACACCTCCTTTGCTAATCCACGAACTGCCACTTGCAGTGGACAGTTCAAAAAACTTCGTTTTCTTAAATTTGCTGCAAAGGGGGCTGGAGCAAGCAATGACTTCATATAGACAAAAATGCGCATGCGCGATTTTTGCTATATTTCGTCAGCTTGCGAGGGGGCTGCTTCGCGCCCCCTTCGAACCCCCGTTTTGTCCCTTATGATTCAGCATGTTCTGTCGGACAGAACCACGCGACCGCATGTCGGACACGGGGACGACTCCCCATGTCCGCTCATGGTTCGCGTTTTAATCAAAGGGACGGTGCGCAGGGGAGGCATCCTGTGCACCTTGGGAACCCTGATAGCCGTCCGACGACTCGGCTGCATTCACGGGTTCGCGCACGACTGCGGTCTGCGTGGCGGAAGTGTTCGCTCCGGTGTCTGCTTGTCCGGTGCTTTTGCGCAACGTCTTGACGAACGCAAGCACCTCATCGGCAGAACCCATGTTCTTCACTTCCGGGAACACAGCCACGAGTGCATCGGCATACGCCTTCACCTTCGCAGCCTGCTTTTCACGACGCAACTTCTTGGCTTGAGCCTCGAGTTCGCGTGCCTTCTTATCGATATCATCAAATCGCTTACTAGCCATTTTCAATCACTCCTTATTGTTCATGAGCTCTTAGCTCATGTCTCTTATTCGTCGTCATGAGCTCCGACGTGACGACGGTGAAAACCGACCACCGCATCGGACGTCATGTTCCATTTATTCGCTAATTACCAAGGTCCTCGATGGTCACCTGACCGCCGTTATCGCCAAAATAATGTCCGATGTTGGAACCGCCATCGCCGTTCGAGTTTTTGAGCGCTTGCACGAACGAACCGAAGTCAAAACCACCCGACGCTTTGAACCCGCTCGCTTCCAATTCCTCGCTGAGACTCATGAGCCCCGCTTCGTCTTCGCAAGCACGCACCTCATCCAAAAACCTTGTCCACTCATCGAACGACCAGCTTCCGCCTTGCTGCCTGTACATCATGTACTCAGCTTTCTGTTCGTCTTCATCGGACAAGTCGTCGTACGACCCGCCGAAATCATTCACTGATTCGAGCGGCGATGATTGCCATACGCCAGAACCCGGCTCGAAGGTCTTGTTCACCAAATTCGATACGGCGGCACCGCCGAAACGGAAACCGATTCCGACGACCACGAGCACGACGACCGCTTTCCGAACCTTCAGGAACACGCCGTGCCAATCAAACTCAGACTTCTCTCGCTTGCGCTTACGGTTCTTGTAGGCGTTCTCCTCAGGGTCCCACTTGCCCTCGGCTTGCTGCTGCCGAAGATACTCGGAATAAAGAACGCGCTCGTCTTCCGTCAGCGCATTATGTTTCGCCTTCATGCGCAAACGCGAGATATCATCAGATGACAAATCGCTGTACACCGGAGACGCGTCCTCTGTCACGTTCACGACGACACGCGCGCGATTCTTCGCATAACGCTCGGCACGCAACGCGGCCTGCTTAGCCTTCTCGGCGGCCTCCGCTTCCAGCATGCACGCGGTCGCAGAGTCACCACCCTTGAGCGCAAGGAACGCCAGCGCGATTTCAATCCAGTACGGAATCGTCACCAGCACGAACCGAATGATTTGCGTCACGACCCTAGGCAAGCCGATATCCAAAACGGTGAACGTAATATCGAACATAATCTCATCGACCGATTCTCGGAACAGTGCGACAAACGCATGCCCGGACTTGAAATAGAACCAATGCCATGCGCCCGCGCACACCAAGAACACGAGGCCCAACGCGCAGTTCCACAAGGCTTTGGCGTTATCTCGCTTGACGCCGTTAATCGTCGCCGACGCCAGCGAAACGATGCTCGTAACATAAAGCAGCAAGAGCACCATATTGAAAATCGTCACCATAACTTAAACCTCTCCTTTATCTTTCAAAATCTATTTATTCGTTACCATCCGGCGTCACACCGGTGCCCGATGCCGCATCTGCCGCGAGGGCAGCAGCGACGCTCGGGTCGCGGACCAGTCCGCGATAACGTGGCTTCGGGTCGACCGTCGCCAACTTCGCAGGGTCTTGGCCCTTATACGTCTTGTTCATCCAAGACTTGACGTCGTATTCGATAATCAGCATCTCAGGCTTATCCATACGATTGCCCGGCCTCATTGCGTTATCAGTCACCGACCACTCGGGAAAATCCGCGAGAACGCTCTCGACTCGACTCTTAAACGTCTTCAATCCCTCGGGACGGCTCTGCTTGTATGAGCGTTCCATCCAGCATGTATAAAGGTCATGCAAGAATCCCCAGGGGAGCAAATCCCATACGCACTCAGACAAGAACGTCTCACAGAACTCGCGAACCGGGTCATTGAACACGCGATACTGATTCAACATATCGACGCACACATCAGGAACGCTCAGCTCGTAATAGTTCGTATCGTGCAAGAGATGGAACAGCACGTACTCGAGAACATCCTGACGATACAGATAATCGCTCTTGATGTATTTGCGCTCACAACCCTCAAATCGCTTCTCGAATGGCACGACCAGAAGACGACGGTACATGGATTCCGAACGGTCTTTCAGGCGCGGCAATTCGTTCACGCACTGCACCATGAACCCACGGAACACCATCGTACGCGGGTCTTTGAACTTGCGATTGAGCAAGAACGGGTCGCCCGTGATAATCGACTTGAGAACGGCCGCATCGTCCACATACGTGCCCGTGTCGTTCTCATCGGTGATAACGGCAGACACGCGCATGAGCGGCTCCAACATGAAATCCTTGCTGAACATCTTCAACGGAATGGACGCCCACGCTCCCGCACCGCAAAGATTGCGCATCAGAGTGCACAACGTCCCCTTGCCGTTGTTTCCGAGCGTCGAATAGAACCACACCGTCTTGTTCCAAGGAACATTCGTGCGAATCATGGCGCCCATAATCTCCCAGAGAAGATTGACCACCCCAGGTTCATCCGACAGCTCGTTCATCCACGAGACCACGTCCCAATCGGTACCGTCGTCGTCGTTGCTAATCACAGGATTCGCCGCGTTCTCAACGTAGTTCACACGGCACTTGTTCGTAAACACGAACTCAGGGCTGAAATCCATCAGAACCTTGTTCTTGTAATCATAGATTCCGTTGTTCACAGCCACATAGTCGGGATTGTCCGTGCACGTGACGCGTTCGCATTCCCCGCGAAGTGCGTACATGACCTCGTAAGCATCACGGCTCGTTATCGTGCGATGATACTGTCGCACCAATGTTTCGAACGCATCCTGCGACGTATCATACGTGCCACGCTTCGCGCCCTCGCGCTGATAGATTCCGATATCGTAATTGCCTTCATCGTCTTTACCAGTCCAGCAAATACTCACCGCGTGATGCAGTTCCTTGATAACGCGGGCAATCTGCCAAGGCGTGAGCGTGCGCAACTTGCGGATACGCTCGCCGGGAGGTTTCTGGTCCGGATACGCTTCCTTAATCAGAGCGCCCGGCGGAGCACTCGGGTCGCGCGGGCCCAGATTGTACGATTCGATAGCGCTGTTCGTCTCCTGCAAAAGCTGCGACTCCACTTCGGCAGGGGACGGCGGCATATCCACGTCAATGCCGAACAAATAGTCATCCGTGACGGACTTCAACAGCCCGTTATAAGTCAAACTTTCAAAATCTTCTTGAATATCAAGAGATACTGTGCTATAATCATCACAGTGATTGTTGCAAGCATCGCTTGTAGTTACCGTCCCATTTGTCGCGAGTGGGGCGGTTTTCTTTTTATCCGGCATACGCTTACACCTCCTCCTCGTCGTCATCATCGTCATCGTCGAAATCCGACGGCACGTTATGCGTCATCAGGTAACGCTCGAACGATTCGCGGTGAATCTTGCGACGGCGCTTTCCGCCGGCAGTCGTCGTGAAATCGCAATCCGGCTCATTCATGAGCGACATCACGCGGCCGATGCCGATATCGAACAGAGTCGACGCCTCATTCGCCGTCAGGAACGGCTTGATGCGCAACACTTTCAGATAAGACGCGTATTCGTCCATCGTCAGCTCGTTGCCTCCGATGATTTGCTTCTTGAACCCCATGTTCGGGTTTACTGTCATAAGAAATTCCTCCTTTTCATCCGTCAAAATATCCGTAAACGCAAAAAAGCGGCGAACCAGTCACAGCTGTAAAGCTGAAAACTGATTCGCCGCTCGTCACTTCTGTGCGATTCACCGTCGAAGACGGCTTAGATGCTGTTCCCATCCCGCACGGGCTTATCAGACCCGGACAGTCTCGAAGGGCGGTGTCCTCCATCGGTTTCCTCGCGAGCTTTCGCTCGGTCATCGGCAGTCATGTCGCGAAAACAAATATCTTCAATTTACCATCATTATATAATAGATATTCATGCTTTTCAATACTTATTTTCGCATCACCGCAGGTCAGAGCCCCGTTTTGACCCTATTTCTCCTCATTTATGAGCGGAAATACACCCAAAAATATTTTCAAAACGGGTGCAAAACACACCGTGAATCGTGATGGCACATGACCGTGGCACATAATGGCACATTTTTTATGTGCCAGCGAATTTCCCTAGATTCAGGGGGGTTCAGCCCGATTGCCGTTTTTCGTGGCACAGGGCGTTTTTCTTTCTGTGCCAGCATTTTTCCCTAGATTCAGGGTCGCGTGACGCGTTGGCACAGAAACACACGAAAATCCGAACCCCTATATAAAACAAATCAGCAGTACATGGAAAAGAGGGATATATATAATATTTTTTCCCTGCGTAACTTAAAACTTTATGTGTTTCTGTGCCAACAAGAGAAAAACCCTCATAAATCAAGGTTTTTATTTCTAATTCTGGCACATAACCGCAAAATGGTTTTGTGCCACGAAAATGTGCCATCGCCCGAAAAGCCCCTGATTTCAGGGAAAAATGCTGGCACATAATCAAAATGAGTTTTTGTGCCAAAAACATCAAATCCACCCTCACCTCAATTTGACGGGGGCCCCTTGAAGGTTTTCGAGCGGTTTCGCGAGCGACACCCGAAGGAAAACCCACCAACATCCACCCCTTTCCATGTACCCCGGTCGATAACCCCCGACCGCATCGAGCGATAGCGAGATGCACACTTGCCCATCCCAAATCGCCTCACAACCCCACAGAACGCGTTTTAAGGCGCGAAAAAGCCCGAAGGGTACACAAGTACCTCTTCGGGCTTAAAACCGCTTAAAACGCAAAATAAAGCGTTCTGACGCATATAGCGAAAAGGGGAGCGCCTAGGCGTTCCCCAATCTATAGATAAGCGCGAACTCATTCCTGAAGAATAAGAGTTCGACGCTTCCGTTTTTGGTGGAGGCGCGGAGAATCGAACTCCGGTCCATACTACATCATCCCTCAGGCTCTACAAGCTTATTCCGTGATCGAGATTCAAACCGACGCGGCCTACGGACACGCGTTGTCGGTTCTAGCCCGTTCGATCTTAGCCAAAGCCATACAGGCTACGTGCTTTGGCGCAATCCCCTAACATGACGTCGCGCTCGAGCCGGGGATAACCCGAGGTTGACGGGCCGCGTAAATTAAGCAGCCATGGCGAGCGCCGGAGCGCTCTGAGTTTTAGCTTTGCCAATTAACTTGACGGTACCCCTGTTTAACGTGGCGAGGAGACCACGACCTGCTCCTCAGTTCAAACGTACCATGTCGAAACCAGTCGCCCCCGAATGTACGATGCGCCATGCACGAGGCAGGTTCATCGAAGCGGTGACTGCTCCACCTGGCTTGATTATCAAGCTTCACGACATAGGATAATGCTGAATTCTTTATTCTACGTATCTTGAGTGCATTGTCAAGCATCATGCCTCTTGGTGAGGACTTCTTTCAGTTTCTTTCCCAGAAGCACGGCGAATGGGGTATGCTTGCTCTTACGCAAAAAATCAACGAAGCGCCCTCTATAGATATATGGCGCTTGTTTGTTTGATGGGGAGAAAAACGATGGCTTATTCGCACGACAACGCTCCCATCGGCATCTTCGATTCCGGCTTCGGCGGGCTTACGGTAGCTCGAGAGATAGCCGAGGAGCTGCCGAATGAATCGATTGTCTATTTCGGCGATACGGCACGATGCCCGTATGGTCCGCGTTCGCAAGAAGAGGTCGACGGTTTCGTCCAGCAGATTTGCCACTGGCTGCTTGACCGAGGCGTCAAACTGCTCGTTATTGCATGCAATACGGCGACGGCCGCCGGACTCGAGCATGCGCAGAAGAATTTCGCGGTGCCCGTGATCGGTGCGGTGGAGCCGGGCGCTCGTGCGGCAGCGCGTGCTACGAAGAATCGTCGCGTCGGCGTCATTGCAACGAAGGGGACCGTGGAAAGCGAATGCTACCCGCGTGCCATCCGTCATATCGACGCCGGCATCACGGTGTTTTCCACGGCGACGCCAAAGTTCGTGGATATCGTCGAGCAGGGCATCCGCATGAGCAAAGGCCCAATCGAAGATTTGACGAGCAGGGCCTCGAAGGTCTATATCCGTCCCGCGTTTCAAGAGATTGCGCAGGATTACCTCGAGCCGCTCCGGCGCTGCGATATCGACACGCTCGTGCTCGGCTGCACGCATTACCCTATGCTCAAAGCGTTGATCGGAGGCGTGGTGGGCCATGGCGTTTTGCTGGTTTCGTCCGCCGAAGAGATGGCGAAGGACGTGCGTGAAACGCTGACGTTGCGCGGTCAGCTCGCATCGCCTGACAACGTTGCAACGCGCGAGTTCTTCACGTCCTCCGACGAGGTGGAGGAATTTCAATCTTTTGGGTCTCGTGTGTTCAATCGTGAAATATGCAGGCCTACCCATATCGACCTTTCGTGTCTTGAAAAGTACGATAGCGCGCTATGCGAATCGAGGCTGCAAGACGCATCGGATATCCAATAGGAGGAGCTATGTTCGGCACTCGAACCGACAATCGAAAAGATCGCGCCCTGCGCGAAGTCTCGCTTGAGCGTAATGTCATGAAAAACGCGGCAGGGAGCTGCCTGGTGAAATTCGGAGACACGCACGTGCTGTGTTCCGCCACCATTGAAGAGCGCGTCGGCGGATGGCGCAAGGGAAGCGGTATGGGTTGGCTGACGGCCGAATACGCCATGCTTCCCGCGTCTACGACGAAGAGGACCCCGCGTGAGACGAAGGGCCGCAAGGGCCGCAGCCAGGAAATCGAGCGCCTGATAGGCCGTTCGCTGCGCAATGTCTGCGATATGGCAAACATGGGCGGCGAGGTCACCATGACAATTGATTGTGACGTGCTGCAGGCCGACGGCGGTACGCGTACCGCGGCCATCACGGGCGCGTGGGTTGCGGCTTATGACGCCTTCGAGATGTGGCGTACGTCCGGCAAGGTCAAGACGAACCCTCTCTACGGGCAGGTTGCAGCGGTAAGCGTGGGCTTGGTGGGCGGCCGTATGCTGCTCGACCTCGACTACCGCGAAGACTCTCAGGCCGAGATCGACATGAACGTGGTCATGAACGCCAAGGGTGAATTCGTGGAGGTCCAGGGAACGGGCGAGCAGGTGAGTTTCTCTCGCGCACGTTTGAACGAAATGCTCGATATGGCCGAAGAGGGCATAGGCGAGTTGCTGCGCCTTCAGCGCGAGGTTGTCGGCAAAGAATAGGTTGCAGCATGCGGCCTGCGGCGTTTGCTGCAGGCTTTTTTATAAAGACGAGAGGAGTCGTCATGAAAAAAGTGGTGATTGCCACCAACAACGCCCATAAGGTTGAGGAGATTCGTTCTGCGCTTGATTTCGAGGGCTGGGAGTTTCTGACGCTCGCAGAATGCGAGCCATATCCCGAGCCGGAAGAGAACGCGGACACGTTTGAAGGCAACGCACGCATCAAGGCGCTTGCCGCGCATGAGCATACGGGTTTTGCCGCCTTGGCCGATGATTCCGGCTTGGTGGTAGATGCTCTTGAGGGCGCCCCCGGCGTGCTCTCTGCGCGCTATGCGGGGGAACACGGCAACGACGATGCGAACAACGAAAAGGTTCTTCGCGAGCTCGAGGGTGTAGCGGATGACGAGCGCACCGCTCGTTTCGTTTGCTCGCTCGTGTTTATCGACGAAGATGGAACCGAAACGGTGGCTTCGGGCACGATCGAAGGGCGCATCGCCCGCGGCTTATCGGGTGAGGGCGGCTTTGGGTATGATCCTATGTTTCTTCCCGATGAATTCAAGGGAGAAAAAAGCCTCGCCGAAGTGACGCAGGAGGAGAAAAACGCCATCAGCCATAGAGGCAACGCGCTGCGTACTTTGAAGAAAAAACTTTCCTAGCTATTGATATACGCTGTAAAGTTCTGAAGGTTTGCGGTGGCGAAAACTACCTGTACAAGAAAAGCAGGCCCTCTGTCGGGTTTTCTCTTATAAGGAAGGGAACAGCTCGACAGAGGGCCTGCTGTATTATCTGTTTTCGCTATAAATTATACCTACCTGGGATAATGTATATCTATACGATGTATATAACTAAAGATACCCATGAGTTTTGAGCATGCATGTATCAGCTGTGGTGTCTAAACATGAAAAAGCCGGCATGAAGCCGGCTTGATGAAGACGATGGTCGGGACGACAGGATTCGAACCTGCGACATCCTGCTCCCAAAGCAGGCGCGCTACCAAACTG
>ERZ827471.561-NODE-561-length-30956-cov-4.662697_pt1 | contig 30956 bp, 28 predicted proteins | sample MGYA00519772_ERZ827471 | MGnify/ENA primary metagenome ERZ827471 (study PRJEB31778, sample SAMEA3449315) | human gut metagenome | biome: human gut; feature: human-associated habitat; material: faeces | place: United Kingdom | collected 2010/2012 ...
TGGGTCATCAACGGTGAGAAGTGCTTCATCACCAACGGCGGCGAGGCCGACATCGTCTGCGTGTTCGCTGCTACCGATCCCACCGCTGGTGCCAAGGGCATCTCCGCTTTCATGGTTCCCACCAGCACCCCCGGCTTCTCTGTCACCAAGTATGAGGACAAGAGCGGCTTCCGTACCATCTCCACCTGCTCCCTGAAGTTCGAGAACGTCCGCGTTCCCGCTTCCAACCTGGTTGGTGGTGAGGCTGGCCTGGGCAAGGGCTTCAGCTTTGCTATGAAGACCCTGGACAAGTCCCGTGCTTGCGTGGGCGCTCTGGCTGTTGGTATCGCTCGCCGCGCTCTGGACGAGGCCATTGCCTTCGTCAAGGAGAGAGTCACCTTCGGTGCTCCTGTTGCTAAGCGTCAGGGCATCCAGTGGATGATCGCCGACATGGCCACCAAGATCGAGGCTTCTCGTTGCCTGGTCTCCCACGCCAACGACCTGCAGAGCAAGGGCCTGCCCTTCTCCACCGAGGCTGCTATGGCTAAGATGTTCGCTACCCAGTCCGCTATGGAAGTCTGCACCGACGCTATCCAGCTGATGGGCGGCAAGGGCTACATGAAGGAAGACTGCGTTGAGAAGTGCTTCCGCGACATCAAGGCTTACTGCATCTTCGAGGGCACCAACCAGGTCCAGAAGATGGTTATCTCCGGCGCCATCATGTCCGGCAAGCGTCACTAATTGACGACTTCTTTGCCTTCGGGCAAGGTCCATTAGAGACTGCAAAAGACCCAGCTGAGCAATCAGCTGGGTCTTTTTTCTCTGCATATAACCAGAGACGCCCCCGTCGCGGTCCGACGGGGGCGCTTTGGAGCAGAGGGTCAGTGGGGGACAGGGGTTTTCTGCTTACGCAGGTCAAAGCGGTACACGGCAATGCAGAAGGAAATAAAGGCACACACTTCCACGGCGGCACAGCCATAGGCGCCGGTGAGCAGATCATAGGCCAGCATGGGGGGCGAGTTCACCAGGAAGAGCAGCCGGGTTCGGGCCATGTTGTGGGTCCACAAAGCCAGGGTGGTGCAGCACATGGAGAAGCAGGGGAGCAGGCAGTAGAACCCATCCCAGGTGAGCAGGGCGCTGCCCAGGTAGAGCCCTAGCAGCAGGACCACCCAGCCTTTGTGCTTGGCCCAGGGGCGGTCGTTATGATAGCAGAGTATTGCCCGAAAGAGCCCAACGGCATTGGTGAGCACTGCGGTGTAAGCCCCTAGTAAGCCGTAGTGGCCGGCCCACATGACGCAGCAGACCATCTGCAATCGAAGGATTCGGCTTCGGCTTCCGCTTTGCAGGGAGGTAAAGCAGAGGATGGAGGGAACCAACCCCAAAGCCTGTATGGCGAAAAAAGAGAGATCAGGCATAGAAGACCTCCTCAGATTCTGAGATTGTCTTCATTTTACGGGAGATCTGTGGTAAAGTAATAGGAGAAAACTCACAGAGGAGGGACAAAGATGGAGGGAAAACCCCTGAAAGATTTGTTCTCTTTTGACATCTCCCCCTATGCGCAGTGGCAGGTCTATCCCAGCGGTGGGGTGATTTTCCCCCCGTGGGAGGAGCTCACCCAGCTGGTCTATCTGGTGGAGGGCCGGGCCAAGTGCACCACCAGCTTGGAAAACGGGGCGGTTACCATCCTGGATTTCGCCCAGGGCCCCTGCTTTTTGGGGGAAATGGAGCTGTTGGGGGTGCAGGAGATGAGCAGCGAGGTGACCGCGCAGACGGAATGCCGCGGCTGGGTGATCCAATGGGAGCATTGCCGGGAGAAGATGCTGGCCGACCCGGTGTTTCTTCGGGCGCTGTGCGTGGCATCCAACGAGAAAGCCGTACGGGTGACGGCGGCAGCGGTGCGGAACCAAAACTATCCCCTGAAAAACCGGTTGGCCACCTTCCTGCTGAACACCCAGCACCAGGGGGTGTATCAGGAGCCCCATGCCCAGGCTGCGGCCTACCTGGGGGTGAGTTACCGCCACCTCCTGTCGGTGCTGGCGGCCTTTCAGCGGGAGGGGCTGGTGGAAAAAACACCGGAAGGGTACCACTTGCGAGACTGGGCGGGCCTGCGGGCCCTGCAAATTCCGGATGTGTTGTCGCCCTAAAAAGGCGGTAGAAGGGAGCGTATGATGCAGAAAAATAAGGGAACCATTCGCCGGGAACGGCCGGCGGACTATGCCGCCGTGGAGCAGCTGACCCGGGAGGCCTTTTGGAATGTGTACCGCCCGGGGTGCATGGAGCACTATGTGGTGCACGTCCTCCGGGACGATCCCGCCTTTGTTCCAGAGCTGGATCTTGTGCTGGAAAGGGAGGGGCAGCTGATTGGGCACGTCCTCTATATGCGGGCCCAGCTGCATACCGTGGATGGCCGCATCCTTCCGGTGATGACCTTTGGCCCCATCAGTATCCACCCTGACTTTCAGGGGCAGGGATATGGTGCGCAGTTACTGGAGGCCTCCATGGAGTGGGCCAAGCAGATGGGCGCAGGGGCCCTGTGCATCGAGGGAAACCCTACGTATTATGGCCGTTTCGGGTTTGCAGCGGCCAGCGCCCAGGGGATCCGCTGCCAGGGGACCCCGGCGGAGGATCCAGCCCCCTATTTCCTGTGCAAGGAGTTGGTAGAAGGCTATCTGGAGGGCTGTGCAGGGGTGTACCATACGCCGAAAGGGTACTTTGTAGAGGAGGAAGCGGTGGAGCGTTTCGACCAAGCTTTTCCCCCGAAGAAGAAGGAAACCCTGCCTGGTCAGTTGTTCTGACGGGCAGGGCAAAAGAGAGGTGCAAATGGGGAAACGAGGTATCCCCCCAGAAAATTGGGAAAAACCATCAAAGCTATGCCCAGGCGCTTTCCGGGTTCAAAATGGCCCTTGCAGGTATCCTGTAAGTGGTGCATGGTCCAGGATGCCAAGCCCCTAGAACATGGAAAAACGCAGACTGCATTGATGCAGTCTGCGTTTTTTGGTCCGAGTGGGGCGACTCGAACGCCCGGTCTCTTGAACCCAAACGTGTGTCTGAACCTTCAGCCGGCACTCTACCGCCCTTTTTGGCCCTTTCCTCTGCTCCGGCAATTCCTCTTTAACACTCTTTTGCCCTGCGTGTTTCAAACAAAACTTTCTCCTTTTGGGATGGGTGTGGGATTGAATTCTGTATATTAAAAGAAGTTCCGTCCGAGGTGAGCAGAAAAGACAGGCTGAATCGCCACAGAGGGGGCGCAGAAAATGCGCCGCATAAACAAAGAATACAAGTGGAACCCGCCTTGACGCGAAAAGTTCTTTCCCTACTCTTTCTATTGTATTATTCTGCAGATTCAGTGCCGCTTCGGGACCTTAAGCTACAGATGTTCAGCAAAAAGCATACCATTCATCAACGGCAGTCACCAAAATAAACAAGAAATATCATAGCTTAGCTTTTTGGTTATATAGATGGAGGATATAAGCGAAGGACCAAATAAAAAACTATATTGTCTCCCAATGTTGATAGATGTTTCGTTGACTGCCTATTTGCCAAGAGTTATAATCATCGCATAAGAATCGCAAAGTGTGGTTTTTAAGATGACTATTTGATGCGCCCGGAGGAACAAGCCATGATTGAGCAGGTAAGGGAAAAGGTTAAACGGCACATTAAAACACATTCTGAACGTTCTGTTGAGGACCGTTCTGCCATCGCACTTTTGGGAGCATTTTTAAATCCTGGCGGGCGAATTAATACTTCTTTTGAGGCAAACGATACTTGGCCAAATCATGATGGTACATTTGAGTTTGTTTCAAATCCAAATGTGTCCAGACGCCCAACGCAGAACTTCATTGTTCAAATTAAAGGAACCCATTTGTATAGTGAAAAAGATGGTATTGTTAAGTATTCGCTAAAAAGTTTGGCTTTTCCTGCTTATATATATATGTGATCATGTCTCCTTAGATCCTGGGATACTGTTTGTTGTGCTTAATCCAGATCAGCGTGGCACCCAGCGAGTGTTTTGGAAGTATATGTCCGTAGATTTCCTGAATTCGATTAATTTTGATAATGATAGTATGACCATCCCCTTTTCTGCTGACGAGGAAATTCTGAATACAGATGAAAGCGTTGCTGCGTTTTGTAAGAAACTGGAATACATTACAAATCATCACTCATTTGTAAATCAACTGGATAGCAAGAGCTATACCCGCCACGATGTTGAGAAAATAATCTCAGCGTGCGATACAGAAATCATGGAAAGTATTGATAGGCTTGATATTTTCAATGATACTCGTGATGGCGTGTCGAGAAGAATTCTCAAAAGACTCGACGATCTGTGCACAGCTGCTCTTCTGCTCAACGCCATAGCTGACGGAATCGATACCCCAACGCTTCCGTTAGCATGGGAACGTTCCATGTTGACTATTGAAACCAAGTACCTTGGTACATTCCTCAGAGGACTGCAGTATATTGGTAAGCGCGTCCCGGATGAAGGTCAATCAGAACGTTTGATGCTGAAGTATTATGATTTTTTGTGGCAAATAAGAAAATCATTGGGGGAAAAATACGGAATAAATATTTTAGATAACCTGGAAAAATTTCCGCTCCATATTGACCAAATCGATCAGCAATATTATGAGATGGTAGCAATAGCGATAAACACGGTTGGCTCTACCCGGTGTGCTCTGCGTACATCAAGGTATTATGTCCAGAAAAAGATACCGTTTTTTATTGGGCGAGAGCGTTATTATGAAATTACACTTCAGTTGGCTGGTGCATACGCTTCGAAATATAATCGAATCACAGCATACTCAAAAGAAAATATCTCCACAAGCTACTCTGTTCAGGTCGGCTATGTAGACGCCCCAATGAATTTGTGGGGAATTGACTCTTCAATTAAAGTTATTACTAATTGGCGTGTGTCCATAGATCCCGTGTGTCTGAATAAGCTGGGGAAAGTGCTAAAGATTCCAACTCGCATATCTTCTCAGTATGGAGAGTACGAGGAATTAATGCGCTTTCTTACTCGAACAGGTCTTAGCTTCCTTGATTTGATTGATTTTCAGGAAATTGAATTTTCGAGGGTTATCGACTCTATTTATAGAACCACAAACACATCAGTGTATAAGGAGGTTCTCCTCACTCTTAGGGAGCACTATTCTAAAGCTTCAAATGAGTTTGGCCGCAATGTTGTAAGATATTTGCTTTTAAATCTTCGGGAAGAAACTTTGGAGAGCGTAATGCCGACGCAATTCACCCGTAAAATGCTTTCTGCTAAACTGTACCTCCCAAGTAGTTGCTATCCCTTTGAAAGAAATCCGTTTATTTCCAATTTGACAGGAAGCAAAACGAGTGTGGGCAACCAAGTCAAAAAACTTATTAGTGTTGCTGGTATCGAAAAGATTGATGTGGTTCGCCCATATTTATCGATTAGAAACGCGATCAAGCAAACTGGAGAAATTTATTTTGAAACCACTTCCGAATCCAGTGTAGCAGAGATACAAAAATATAATGATCAGTTAGACTCGTGGGAACGGAGCCAAGGGTATCAAATTATTCTTTCTGATGGCTTTGCATGCATCCAATCTTACGAACGAACAACCTTGTTCATATTGAGGAGACTGCTGGAATTCTCCAACAACGGAAATAAAGGACAGCGAGAGTATAACCAAAAATTTCTCCGAGAAAGTCCCTTGGATTTTGCTGACGATTTAAAGAAGCAGGCCATCCAAGATGTGTTTGTGAATTCTCGGCTTCTCCTGATTTATGGAGCGGCAGGAACAGGAAAGACAACGTTGATTAATTATATTTCAAACTTGATGGCAAATCAACGTAAACTTTTCTTAACTAAAACGCACACAGCGCTTCAAAATTTGAAGAGGCGTATTGATAATCCAGGAACAGATTCTGATTTTATCAGTATAGATAGTTTTACCAAACAAGTAAATCTCCCAGACTACGATATCATATTCATGGATGAATGTAGTACCATTGACAACCGAACCATGGAGAGATTTTTGAACAAGATGAGCCCTGATAGCTTTCTGGTGTTGGCTGGAGATATTCATCAGATTGAATCTATTGAGTTTGGAAACTGGTTTTTCTATGCAAAAGATATTATCAAAACTCAGGGTTCCAATGTTGAACTGTTGAGCACTTGGAGAACTCAGGATCAAGCTCTTATTAGCCTATGGAATGAGGTTCGAACCAGATCAGATATGATAACCGAAAAACTGGTTATCAATGGACCATATTCCGAAGATATTGGCCCCAATGTCTTTAAAAGAGAATATGAGGATGAGGTCATTCTTTGCCTGAATTACGATGGAAAGTTTGGGCTGAATAATATGAACAATTATTTTCAAGCTGCAAACACCAAAAGCGAGGCTGTTTCTTGGGCCGAATGGACTTACAAAATCGGCGATCCTATTCTCTTTAATGACTCAAAAAGATTCGATCTTCTATACAACAATTTGAAAGGACGCATCGTTAATATCGAAAGGTCTTCAAACTCTATTTCATTTACTGTTGATGTTGATATTCCACTAACTGAAGTTGTGTTTGTCAAACGAAAATGTGAGCAAAAGGGCCCCAAAAAAGTGAGCACCTTCAGCACCAGATTTCATGTCGTGAGCAATGTTTTTCCCAAGTACCAAATGCTCACCTTTTGAGTACCCGGAAAGATGAGGGCCTTTTGCAAGAGTGAGTGCCCTGGGGGCCTAATGCTCACATCGGTCCCCCGGAGGCCAAACGCTCGCATCGGTGCCAATAGGGGCCAAGTGCTCACATCGGTGCCCAAAGCCCTTTTGCACTAATTTTGAGTACCCTAAGTGTATGCCCTCTGGCGGTTTAGGGACTGGGTAAGCCGGTAGCTTTCCCCAGAGAAAATCACAATATGGCTGTGGTGGATAAGCCGGTCAACGAGCGCCGCAGTCAGGCGGTTGTCCCCAAAGACAGTGTTCCACTGAGAGAACTCCAGGTTTGAAGTAATAATCAGGCTCTTGCGCTCGTAGCAATCGGAAATCACTTGGAACAGCAGTTCAGCGGCGTCCTTGTGCAGAGGGACGAAACCAATCTCGTCAATCACAACAAGCTCTACCTTTTTCAGCGTACCCAGGTAATTGTTCAAGGTTCCCTTGGTGTTCTTTTCCAGCAGTATGTTTGCCAACTCAGCCGCAGTAAAGAAACGGACACGCCGCCCCTCCTGGCAGGCTTTCAAAGCAATAGCCGTAGCCAGATGGGTCTTTCCCGTCCCAACGCTCCCCATAAAAATCAGGTTCTCTTTTGGGGCAAGGAACTGGAGGTCGGTCATGTATTCCTGTGGCAAGCCGCCAGGAAGTTCAATGGCGGAGTTCCACACAAAATCATCCAGTGTCTTCATCACCCGGAAACCAGCCGTCTTTACCATGCGGTTAATCCGGTTGGTTTCTCGTTCCTGCAATTCCAGTGTCAAGAGATCGGTCACATACTGCTCGGTATTTTCGTAGGGGACGCTCCGCCAGCCTTTCGCCATGCCGCCCAGCTTCACTTGCCGCATGAGCTGTTCAATCTGTTCAGCCATGAGCCTCACCTCCCATCAGGCCATCATAGGCTGAGAGGTTTGGATTGTAGTTCAGCAATGGGGCTCCGGAGAGTTTAAGCGGATCTGGGCGGTACTCCTTCTTGGCAATCATGTAATAACACTGCCGCAGGCTGTCCACATCGGCCCGGCCATTGGCGGCTGCCATTTCCAGAGCATCATCACAGAACTCAGAGTTTCCGTCAGCAACGATTTCGCTGAGAAGTTGCAGGGCGCTCTTCCGCTCTTTTCCCTTGGTGGAAGCAAGATAATCCTGCCACCGTTGCGGCATTTGGTGGAAGAAACGGGTATGCTCAATCGCTCCTGGCTTTTTGCAGAGGGTGGACACATACTGCGTCCAGTCGTAGACCTCATCATTGGTCTTGTAGCTTCTGGGAAAGCGTCCAACCGGTCTGTGGTCGTGGTAAAACTCTACATGGTCATAGAAGATTTTGGCCTGTACTTTTTCGCCGGCCAGCATGGGAGATAGCCCGTATTTATTCGTCTCAATCGTTGCAAAGCCTGTTTTACTCACGGTAAGCGTCGTGTAGCGGAACACAGAGAAGGGATACTGCGGCAGCTCTAAAAGTGCCGCCTTGTCCTCTTCCCAAAGTTCCCGGATGGGAACCTTGTGCTTGTAGTGGAGCCGGTCAGCGTCCTTTTCGCACCACTCCAAGAGCTGTTCATTAAATTCCTCAAACGAGGTAATGACTGGGACCGGGACAAACGCATTGCGGCGGCTGTAACCAACCTTGTTCTCTACATTGCCTTTTTCGTTGCCGGAAGCCGGATTGCAAAAATCAGCTTGGAAACGGTAGTGGAGCATAAAGCGGGTAAAGCCGTCCGTAAGGACACGCTCACCATCTTTTAGTACCTGAGCAACCGCCGTGGTCATGTTGTCAAACCGCAGCCTGGGAGGGACGCCGCCAATGTGCTCAAAAATCCGCTTCATGCCTTCCAGCAGGCACTCTTGGTTTTGAGACGGGAACGCTTGCGTTACTCCGTTGTTAGAGCCGGGGAATGAGATCGTCAGCGCATAGAACGGAAAGCGTCCTCCGGTAGCGGCCCATTCGCCTTCCGCAAGGCCAAAGTCCACCTGTCCCCAGCCTTTGGGGTGCTCCAGAGGGAGATAACCGGCACTCAGAGTTTTCATGACATATTTTTTCTTGCGGACATACTTCTTCACGGTGGAATAGCAGCCAGTAAACCCATGCTCATCACACAGGCGGTGGTAAATCCGCATTACTGTATGGCGCTGTTTCCTGGGGGCCTTTCGGTCCTCCTCCAGCCATTTATCAATGATGGGGATGAAGTCTTGCAGCACCGGATAGCTCTGTGGCTCAATATCCGGCAGATTGTCCTCGCTCCAGTTTTCCTGGTAGGCGTACTTGCGGACAGTCTCAAAGCTGTGGCCGGTTATGCGGCATATTTCCCGCAAACTTGCCTCTTCATTTTCGTAGAGGTCTTTGATATACTTGATTTGACCCATTCGTAACACCTTTCTGCTACCCCCTTATGGTTATCCCACCTAAAGGGTAGCGTTTATTTCAGGTGCTGACAATGGCTCTTTTTATTTGCCATTGGGGTGCTCACTTTTTGAGTACCATTTGCTACATTTTCATTTTACCGAAAACAAACTGAAGTAGCATGTAGGAGAGATGGCATTGAGTTTGTAGAGACTGTAGAAAATGGCACGCGGATTCGTTTTGAAGTATATGAATACGATGAGAGACTAAAGGAAGAGAATGAGGACTTGCGGCTCAAATCTGTTGTCCCGTTCCAACTTGCCTACGCTGTTTCGATTCACAAAGCGCAAGGTCTGGAATATGACTCGGTTAAGGTGATTATTCCAAGCAATAATGCCGAAAAAATAACTCATGGTGTCTTCTATACAGCAATTACTCGAGCTAAGACAAATTTGAAGATTTACTGGAGTTCCGAAACGATGCAAGAGATTGTAAAGGGATTTGCGATAAATGAGATGAAGAAAAAAAGTTTGGAAATTGTAAAGTCAAAATTGGTAGAAGAGTGACACTGTTATAATGCTATGCGAATTGCAACTGGTCTCACTACTGCGCTGAAATAGACTGAAGAAAGCAGTAGCTATTTCCCCTTTTCTGTGGTATTGTTCGGTTGCCGAAAGGAGGCGACGATATGCAGGAAGGAAACAGTTGCACCGTAGGCCAGTGGTGCGGCCGCTGGTTTTGTGAGAATCAGAGCAGATGGAGCGGTAGCACCGTGGGCGGATACCGCAACCTGATCTACCGCCACATCTACCCCGGAATCGGTAGCATTCCGCTGGCGGAGTTGTCAGAAGACACTGTCACCAGTTTCTATGACGGTCTGCGGAACCAGGGACTCGGCGTCAGAAGCATCTGGTGCGTCCATCTGCTCCTGCGGCGCTGCATGGATGAAGCGGCCCGTGAACAGCTCATTCCCTATAACCCGGTGCGGCTCTGCCAGGAACCGCAGGCCGAGGAATATACAACGGCTCCTTTGCGCCTGGGGCAGTTCCAGCGGTACCTGAACGCGGCAGAACGGCTTGGTGCACTTCCTCTCATCTACACAGGACTCTCCAGCGGCCTGCGGCAATGTGAACTCATCACCATGTCGTGGGCCGATTTTCATGTCCGTTGCCGATATATTCTCAAGGGACAGCGGCTACTGACCCTTAATAGCAAGGCGGAGCATCTTCTGGAACACATACCTGAAACCGGCTGCTATGTGTTCCTCAACCCCAAGACCGGAGCGCCGTATCAACTCCACGAGTTCTACTACCTGCACAAGCGGATTCTGAAACAAGCGGGACTTCCGTGGGTGGCCTTCCGAAACCTGCAGCGCCAATGCATGGAGGTGGGGGTATGACGCTGAAAGAGTACATCGTTCACTGGCAGGAGGTCTATGACAAGAATCAGAGCCGCCCAACCACATACGCCGCTCATGGGTACCTCTTCAAAAACCATATCATCCCCGGTTTGGGGGATATACAGCTGGAGAAGCTGACCGTGGAGCAGGTGGGCAATTTCTTGGAGGAGAGAAAGCGCTTTGGCGGTCACCGCCCGGAAAGCCCCGAATACCCAGGGCTGGGCGAACACACCATGCGGCACATCCACCGCCTGCTCCAGCAATGTCTGGACCAGGCGATCCGGGATGGCCTGATAGCAGAAAATCCCGCCCGTGCGTTTCATTATCCAAAGCCCAAGAAGGTCAGCGCCAATGTGCTGACGCCAACAGAAGTGGAGGAGTATCTGGACGTAGCGGAGCGGTTAGGTTACCTCCCCATGTTCCTGCTGGCGCTGACCGCAGGCCTTCGGCAAGGAGAGCTGATTGCGCTGAAGTGGAGCGACCTGGACGTGACGGAACGGACGCTGACCATCTCAGAGAGTCGCTCGGTGGAACGGCGGGAGTTGGTGGAGTACAAAGGCGGCACCAGAACCATCAGACTGACCACAGAAGCGGTTGAACTCCTGCGTATGGAACACGCCAGGCACCCCAGCAGCCCGCTCATGTTCATGCACCCGGCCACACAAAAGCCCTACTCTCCCCAGATGGTGCGCCGGATGCACAATGAGATCATCAAGGAGGCCGGGCTGGATCACATTCGGTTCGCTGATCTCCGGCACACCTGCGCCGTCCTATCTCTGCAAAACGGAATGGACACGAAAGAGGTTTCTCAAATGCTGGGGCATTTCCGAACTTCGATAACGCGGCAGAACTACGCCCCCTACCTGGCCAGCCACGCCGCTCAAAGCGAAAACAGCTCTGGTGAAGCATCCCAGGAGGAACTGCGGCAAGCGGCAGACATTCTGGATAATCTCCTGAAATTCTGATAGCTATTGTGCGGAAGGTGTGGTATATGTTTGGGTCGCAAGGAGATGATGACGATGGAAAACAAACTGCTCAAAGAGCTGTATGATTGCTTTTATGTTCGCCCGGAGTTTGACGAACAGGAGAACGAAGTGGAGAAGTGCCACAAGGCGTTGATTGCGGCTCTGGAAAAACCGGAGCGAAGACTGGTGTTGCGCATTATCGATGCCCAGGACTCTATCAGAGAACAGACCTCCCTCGACAGTTTTATGGCTGGCTTTGAACTGGCGTGGAGACTCTCAATAGAACTGCAAAATGACGAAAACGAGCGCTCATTCTCCTGTCGGGCCAGGAGAGTGGGGGCTCGTTGTGTATCTGATGAGAAATCGGAATGAAGAACAAATTGACATAGCCGCAGTAATTACCGCCAATCTCGCCCTGTGGGCCGCTGTGTTGCTCCAAACGGCGGTGGAAAGGAAGTACCTGCGTCAAGCCCAACACCCTCAATAACTGCGCTCCAGGAGGCGCTTCCCGAGCCAACAGAACCAGCGGTGTCGCCGTCAACAGAGACGGAAGGAGATGGAACGATGGCTGAGCCTGTCTTGGAGGAAGCCAATGAGCAGCCGTCCTTTCCTGCTCCAGAGCCAACAGCAGAAAATCAGGCTGAGCCAGCGCCAGAGCCGTCCGCCTCACTTGGATCAGAGACAGAGGACAGCAGCGATGGTTCAACGGATATGGTCTATGTACCCGGCTTCGGCTGGATAGAAAGCCAAGGTTCTAATCAGGTAGAATATGCCGAGGATATATACAAAAACTGAAAGAAAATCGGTATCATGGGTTGACGCAAAAATGCGCCGTATAAACAAAGAAATAGCCGCAGGAGTACGCACTGAACCACTCCTGCGGCTATTCTGTGTCAATATTTGTTAACCTCCTACTCCCTTTTCACAATAGTTTTGTGCGAGTGTCGCAACATTTAATATGAGAACTCGTCAAAAACATTGCCATGTCAAAAGAAATAGTGTATAGTATGAAGGAATTAAATTGGATGCACTGCGATCAAAAGGAAAAGAGCGAGGTGTATTATGGGGATTAATTACAAGCGACTCTGGAAACTTCTTATCGATAAAGATATGACAAAAACAGATTTGCGAAAGAAAACAGATATTTCATCAAGTACTCTTTCCAAAATGCGTCGAAATGAATTTGTCTCTCTTGAAGTGCTTGTACGTATTTGCAGTGTTCTTGAGTGTGAATTGAGCGATGTTGCGGAAATAGAGAAATAAGAAAAGGTGTAACTTTTATATGAGCAAAAAAATTGTTGCAGTCAGTCTCTTCTCTGGCGCTGGAGGATTGGATGTGGCCAGTTTTCTGGCCGGGGTACCTGTAATCTCCAGTACAGATTTTGACTACGACTGTATTCAAACCCTGAAGTCAAATGACCTCTTTGCAGAAAGTGAAATTATTCATGGCGATCTACATGAAATCGATAGTCAAGTATTTAGAAGTATTGTTGACCAAACTCCCCACGACAGTTTTATCGTGATTGGAGGAGCCCCATGTCAGCCATTCTCAAAAGCTGGATATTGGGTAGGAAACCAAAGTCGCAGAGGAATAAATGATCCCAGAGCAACATTAGTAGATGAATATTTGCGTGTTGTTTGTGATTTGCAACCGGATGGCTTTGTATTTGAAAATGTGGAAAGTTTGTTATACCCATCGACAAAAGTTATAGCTGATCGTTTTTTGGAAATAGTTCATGATAATGGATACAAAACCCACATTATTAGAGCAAATGCACTTGATTATGGCGTACCTCAAAAGCGAAAAAGACTTTTTATTTTGGGTACTAAGGGAGAGTTTAAGTCGAAAGAACCCTCAAAAACACATTGTAGCCCAGAATTGTGTAAATCCAAGGGACTATTGCCATATGTGAATGTTGGAGAAGTTATCTCAGAATTTGGTGGCCCTGAGTTCTTTGAGCCAGAAGAAGTAACGGTCGGGGGTACATATTATGAAGATCTATGTGAGGTGCCACCTGGTCAGAATTATAAAGCGTTAACTGCTTGGGCTGGATATGAAAATCCAAAATTCGTTGCATGCACGCGTTTTTGGAGTTTTTTGCTTAAGCTATCACCTGATATGCCATCTTGGACAATTACAGCACAACCTGGCCCTTGGGTAGGACCTTTCCATTGGGACAACAGAAGATTACGTGTGCCAGAGATTGCAGCTATCCAGACATTCCCGAAAGGATACAAATTTTTCGGTAGCCGGCGATCCATTCAAAAGCAAATTGGTAATGCTGTGCCCTCCTTAATGGGAAAAGCGATGGTTGAATTCGTAAAGGAGAGTATTGAATAGTGCCGAATGTTGTGAGTATCTTTTCAGGCGGAGGCGGAATTGATTGTGGATTTAAAAAAGCTGGCTTTAATATATGCTTGTCTACTGACAATTGGGAACCCGCATGTAAAACTCTCGAAAAAAACAAGGTAGGTCAGCTTGTCGTATGCGAAGATATACGAAATGTGAATTTCGCTGAGAATCTCAGCAAAATTGGATTAACTGTTTCTGACATTGATGTGCTTGTGGGGGGCCCCCCTTGCCCTGCTTATTCCAAATCTCGCTTTTATCAAAAAGATAAAAAGCGCGCATTAGAGGATGAAAATTCTTTTACTTTATATGAATACTTTAGGGCTTTGGAGGAAATCCGTCCGAAGGTTTTCCTGTTCGAAAATGTATTTGGATTTGTATACAAACCGCATCAGGCTGCGTTCGACTTGTTAAAATCTAAAGCCGAAGAATTGGGTTATGAAATAAGTTATAAAGTAGTTAATGCAGCAAATTACGGTGTACCACAAATTAGGGAACGTTTTCTATGTGTTGGGATTAGAAAGGGTGAAGGCTGTCCCTTTGTATTCCCGGCTGAGACACACTATAACCCCGAAAAGATAGCTGAAGATAAGGCGGATGGTCGGAAAAAATGGGTTACATGTGGAGACGTACTAAGTGACTTGGATTACGATACCCCTGACGATGTAAACATAGTTCCTGGATCAAAGTACAACTATTTATTGAAAGAAGTCCCTCCTGGAGAGAACTATTTATATTTTACGGCAGAAAAAGGATATCCAAACCCCGTTTTCAAATGGAGATCTCGGTATTGGTCTTTTCTACTTAAATTATCGCCTGACAAACCTTCTTGGACAATACAAGCCAGCTTTTCAAATAATATGGGTCCGTTTCATTGGAGAAGCCGACACTTAAGAATTCCTGAAATCAAAAGAATCCAAACTTTTGATGATGAATATGAGTTGTGCGGAAATTTTTTTGATAAGTGGCGCCAGGTTGGAAATGCAGTACCGGTTCGCTTGGCTCAAGTATTAGCAGAAAGTATATATGAGCAGTACTTCAGATAAGGAGACTGGATATGCAATACAAATTCGTCGAAAACGATGGGTCGATTGTGACTGAAGAGTATGATGAACATACACGATTAACCCAAGCTGAAGTTAAAGAGATTCTGTATGAGGCCTTCCAAATTAATGGGCATACTGCTTCTATTGAGGATGAAATGGAAGAAGTATACAAAGTAACCTACTCTCAAGGAGAAGATACCCAAACTGTATATGTTAGCGCAAAACCTGCAACACCAGGTGGCAGAGGAAACGCATTAACAGATGAACATCGAATCCTACAGTTGCCGGAGTATCTTAATTGCGTAGCAGATAAACAAGATGAGGGTATAAGTGCTATTACCATAGGCGTATATCGCAGAAATGAAGGAATTGTCATCTGTGCCTGGAAAGTTGCCCATTCCAGTGCAGCTGCAACAAGCAGAGTTTCAAAACAGATAAAAATCGATACTATTTCTCAGGCGATGAGGGTAGGGTTTGCACAGCAGCGGCGTGGACAGAATGAGTTTGTTTGCGCTTTTAGAAAAGAATTTCTGTACTTCTACTTGGAAAATGTATCATGGCTTCATGATTCGCCAATAGAAGAACTTCCTAATCATGAAGTAATTCCTAATGATGCAGGAATAGTCAGCCAATTTTCAAGAAATCGCATTATATTTGGTGCCCCTGGTACCGGTAAAAGTTTTAAACTCAACTGTGAAAAGGATTCCCTGCTTGCGGATGGCGGCGAGTACGAGCGAGTGACCTTCCACCCAGACTATTCCTATGCTAATTTTGTCGGTACATATAAACCTGTTCCTTGCAAGGATAGCGATGGTAAGGATGCTATCACCTATTCTTATGTACCGGGGCCTTTCATGCGTACCTATGTGAAAGCGCTTAAAAATAGCAAAACTGGTGTACCAAAGCCTTTCCTTCTGGTAATCGAGGAGATCAACCGTGCCAATGTTGCTGCTGTGTTCGGTGATGTGTTCCAACTGCTTGACCGTGGTGATGATGAGGCCAGTGAGTATCCGATCCAGGCGTCCGAGGACATCAAAAGGTACCTGGCGGGAGAACTCGGCGGCAATCCCGATGATTACTCTGAAATTCGCATTCCGGATAACATGTTTATCTGGGCTACTATGAACAGTGCTGACCAGGGTGTATTCCCGATGGATACTGCGTTCAAGCGTAGGTGGGACTTCACCTATCTGGGTATCGATGACAGCGAAGCCGGAATTGTTGGCAAAAAGGTCATCCTGGGACAGGGAGAATATCGCCGTATCGTAGAATGGAATGCACTCCGTAAAGCCATCAACAATGAACTTCTCGCTTACAAGATCAATGAGGATAAGCTGATGGGCCCGTATTTCATTTCCAAGAAAAATCTGCCGGAAAGCGAAATGATTGACCCCACAGTGTTTACTCGCATTTTCAAGAACAAGGTCATTATGTATCTGTTCGATGATGCTGCAAAACAGAAGCGTATTACATTGTTCGGCGGCTGTGATGAGAAGGCGAAGAACCAGTATTCCAAGATTTGCAGAGAATTTGATGCCAAGGGCGTGTATATCTTCTGTGAAGGAATCAGCAGCCAATTTATTGATAATGTTCCAGAGGATGATGGGGAATGATTTCGGTATTTTTACGAGAACAAAAACGCTATACACAGGAAGACCTGGTTAAAGAGTTCCATTGTTCCGAGGAAAAGACTGTTCGCATTCTGAAGCGTCTGAAAGAATATGGTGTACTGAAGGCTGTAAAAGCGAATGACACACAGAAGGATCTCACCGATCTGTTGGATGAGGATATCGAAATTGCTGATGTCGAAGTCGGTGAAAACGAATACCTGTATGTGTTCACTTTTGTTGGGGTTATTACTATTGAGGGCCGTGTGCTGAAATGCTATCCAAAATATTTGCTCGATGCCACGGCCCCCAAAGCGGAGCTGAAACAAGTGCTGAAAGTTCTTGAAAAGTACAATTCCAAGGAACAGATCATTCGTATGTACAACGATACGAGTGACAGCAGCGCATTTAATATGCTGGCTGTTATGTTGTTCCTCCTTCAGGACTATTTCGAGTATGGCGCTTATACCAACACACAGGATATTATCGAATCCAACGGAACTGGTGAAATTCTCTGGGATAGAACCATCAACGAAACTTTCACGCTCCTTAGCAACAATCGTCCGTATTACCCGGAATTACTAACCATGAAGCGGGTGAATGACGATTTCGATTTTTTTAAGCGTCTTCACGAATGTATCCTCACGCGTTGTACAGAGGAATTAAGAGATGCCGACCTGTTGGATTTATTCGATATTATGGGTGTCGATATATCCGATGAGAGTATTGAGGACTTCGGTGATAAAGAGTATGTACTGGAGCGTATCGTCAAGGAACTCAATGTCCAGTTCAACACACGCAAGCAGCTTCTGCTGAAAACGCTGTATGCCTATATAGCCAACAGCAGCGCACTGGATGATCTCGATTGCTTCAGCATGTTTGGCACAAACAGCTTCAACCTGGTATGGGAAAAAGTTTGCGCAGAAGTAATGGATAACCAGCTACAGAAGCCAATCGGTGGTCTGCGGCTTCCTGTACCGTTGGCCGCGCAATATCGCGATTTGCGGCATAAGAAACTTATTGATTTGATTGATAAACCGCAGTGGTCCGGAACAACACCAACTGGTGAGTGCTTTGTGAAGCAGACCGAGGATACTCTAATCCCAGATCTTGTTTCCATCGTGAAGATTGATGGAGAGTATCAGTTTATCATTTTTGATGCCAAGTACTACAACATCCAATTGGAACATAACAAAAAGCTGCGTGGTCAGCCTGGTATTGAATCCATTACCAAGCAGTATCTGTACCAGTTGGCATTCAGACCTTTTGTGGAGGCCCATCAAATCAGCACAGTAAGGAACTGCTTCCTTATGCCGACTGCGTCGAAGGAGATAATCGAAAAAGGTGCGGTATCCCTGGCTATGCTGAGCAAGTTGGGGCTACAGGATATTCAGGTGCGCCTTTTGCCTGCAGAAACAATGTACCGCCATTATATTGACAATGCAAAGATGGATATTTGTATACTTAATCTCTAAAGTGGAGAACATCGCATTGGGCATAAAATAATGGAGAATCTCATCTTACTTGTGTAATTTTGCTCTAAACACAGATTCATCTTCCGAAACCCGATCGTGTGGTCGTTGCGAAAATCGCAATTACCACTCTGCACACTGCAGCCAAAAGCGTATGCGGAAATGTGAGGTGACCAGATGGCAGACAGAAAAATCCGGGCAGGGTACTACCGGCGGTACGACGGCAAGCTGATCTATCTGGTCACGGCGGCTGAGGATGCTGAAACCGGTGAGGAGACGGTCATCCTGCGTTCCTATTCTTTTTCTGAGGTTCCGCAGTACTTCACACTGAGCAAGAAATCCTTCTGTGCGTTCGTAGAGATAGACGGCGAGCGGAGGGCCAGGTACAAGCGGGTCACCAATATGAAGATCACCGAGGCAGTCATCTCCAATCTTGCCGAGGACGGTATGCGCGGGCCGATCCGCAAAAAGAGCGCGGAGCGGGATGCGGAATACGACTCCCGCGTTTATCAATCTGCGCCCACCTACCTTGCATACGCCAAAGACCTCTGCGAGAACTATCGTTTCGATTCGGCCAAGTATCGTCTCTGCATGAACGAGAAGCGGTATGCCGCCATCACCCGAAGTGACTTTGCCAAACTGAAAGAGGACATACAGTTTCTGGACAACGCGCTGAAGACGGTGCTGCAGGATCACCAAGCGTACTTCCAGGAGCGGTTCGTGGACGGCCTGTCCATCCGCAAGTATGCGGAAGCCCATCAGCTGAACCGCGGCAGCGTGGACTATCTGCAAAAGAAGCTTTTGACTGCGCTGGCGCAGCTGCTGAAAGAGCGGGATGAAGCGGACGAAATCTGTCGTCTGCGTCCCAAAACAACTTGATACGCTTACATCAAAACGAGAGCGTCTGCCAAATGGCAGGCGCTCTTTTTCTGTCAATTTTATGTCAGCTCGCTATATGGTTCGGCTAAGTAGTGAGGGGGTATTTTCAAAATGAATTTTGAGGAACGGTTAATCAAGAATACAGAACTGCTCTTCGGTGAGGTGATGCTCATGTCTGAATGAGCGGACGGTGTATGGAGGATGATGTTCGTGCTGCAAACGAAGAAAGGACAGGAGGTGCTGTATGAAGTTTCGGAAGTGGCCCAAACGCGATCCCAACAAAAACTATTTTCTGGTTCCCAACGAAGTGTTTCACATCGGTCTCAGTCACCCGGAGATCTCGATCTACTGCTATCTGCTGAGCATCGAGGACAGAGAAACCTATCAGTGCTGGCCCAGCTACAAGACCATCGGCAAGGCGCTGAGGATGTGCGAAAACACGGTCAGCAAGTATGTGCGCAGTCTGGAGGAGAAAGGTCTTATCCGCACCGAGCCGACCATGATACGGAGCAAGGACGGCAGGCCGCTCAACGGAAACCTGCTCTACACCATCTGCCCCATCCAGGCGGCGGTGGAATCGTTCTATGAGCGGCAGTTCCGGCAGCTGGAGGAGGATACCGCCCGTCAGAGGGCGGCGGAGCGTCTGGCGGAATCCGCCCGCAGAAGCCCCCAGAACGCCCTGTGTGCGCCTTTGGGCGAGCGTGCGGGGGTGGATACCCCCTCGGGCGTGGAGAACGAATTTGGACCGACTTCGGGGGCGTTTCCAGAGATGCCTCCCGAATCGCTTCCGGGGATGGAGGAAAAAGCGGGGACGAAGGAAAAAGCAGGATAAAACCCTGGCGCCGCAAGCGCCGCCCGGCCAGTCACGTCTGCCCGCAGTGCGGGCAGTTTCGGGGAGCGTAGGCTGGCGTCTTTGACGGGCAGAAAATAGGCCGCTGGCGTCAGCTTTCCCTCAAACCCCTGTGTTGCAGGCTTTTGGCCGATGTCTGTTGGAAGAAAGGAGGATTTTATGGGTAACGAAACGAAGGAGCGGCTCTCGCTGCGGATGAAGCCGGAAACCAGCCGGAGACTGGAGCAGTGGTACGCCGCCGACAACTGCCGGAGCAAAAACGAGTTCGTGGAAAAGGCCATCAACTTTTATGTGGACTACCTGGAGACCCAGGACAGCCAGTCCCTGCTGCCCACGGCGCTCCTGGCCGCGCTGGACGGCAGGCTGGGCCGGCTGGAGGATCACATCGCCAGGCGGGAGTTCACCCGGGAGGTGGAGCTGGATATGCTCATCGGGATCATTGCGGATGCGGTGGAGGTAGACCGGGACGATCTGAAGCGCAGGCGGGCGGCCAGCGTTCGGAATGTGAGATCCACCAACGGACTCATCTCGCTGGAGAAGCGGGCACGCTCCGCTGGAGAGCTGGACTGGGATGATGACGAATGGCAAAACTGATTCTGAAAAGTCCCTACATCAAAAGCACCGGCGGCGCGGCCGGGTACCTCCGCTACATCGCAACCCGGGAGCGGGTAGAGATCCTTCCGGATGACCGTCCGCCCACGCGAAAGCAGGAGCAGCTCATCGCTAAGCTGGTGAAGGACTTCCCGGACACCAAAACCCTCTACGAGTATGAAAGCTTCCAGACCAAGCCCACCAAGGCGGCGGCCTCCGCATTTATCACGCTGGCGCTGGAATCCAACTGGGACGCGCTCCATCGGTCGGAGCAGTATATGAAGTACATCTCCACCCGGCCCTGGGCGGAACGCCTGGGTTCCCACGGGCTGTTCGGCGACAGCGACGGCGTGTCGCTGGAAAAAGCGATGGCAGAACTGGAGCAGTACACCGGAAATGTGTGGACGCACATCATCTCTCTCAAGCGGGAGGACGCGGCGCGTCTGGGCTTTGACAACGCCGCGGCGTGGAGAAATCTCATCCGCGCCCACCGCAACGAGATCGCGGCGGCGATGAAAATACCGCCCGCAGACTTCCGCTGGTACGCGGCCTTCCACGACGAGGGGGAGCATCCGCACATCCACATGATGGCCTGGTCCGCCACGCCCGGACAAGCCTACCTCTCCAAAGAGGGCATCCGGCAAATCAAGTCCAGGCTGACCAACGACATCTTCCGGGACGAGATGCTCCACCTCTATGAGCAGAAGTCGGAGTCCCGGGATGAGTTGGTGCGGCAGGCGCGACGGGCCATGCTGGAGCTGGTGCGGGCGATGCGGGACGGCCTGTGCGACCACCCGGAGGCCGAGCAGCTCATGCAGGAGCTGGCGATGCAGATGGGGACGGTCAAGGGAAAGAAGTCCTACGGCTACCTACCCAAGCGGCTCAAGGGGCTGGTGGACGAGATCGTGGATCAGATGGAGCGGCTGCCTGTGGTGCGCCAGTGCTACGACCAGTGGCTCTTGCTCCAGGGAAAGGTGAATGGCTACTACCACGACAGGCCCCGGGAACGGCTCCCGCTGTCCAAAGAAAAGGAGTTCCTGCAGATCAAAAACGCCGTCATCCAGGAGGCGGAGCGGCTGCGGCTGGAGCAGATCACCTTCGAGGACCAGGACATTGGCCAGCGGGATGAGCCGGAGCAGTTCCGAAATGCGTCCTATGCGTACTGGACACTGCAGGAGATCATCCGAAATGACGAGCTGACGCTGGAGGAGCGGAGCGGCGCGGTATCGGAGCTGGAGAAGCTGGCCAAGGGCGACGACCGCTATTCCCAGTACCTGCTGGGCAAGCTCTGGCGGGACGGCCCTCTGCTGATTCCCGACGGGGTGAAAGCCCGGTATTGGTTCGAGCAGGCCGCCCGGCAGGGGCATCTGGCGGCGCAGTACGCCCTCGCCAAGCTGTTTCTTTCTGATGATTTGGAGGTGCGGGACACCGCGCGGGGCGTGGACTGGCTGCGCACCGCCGCGGCAGGCGGAAACAGCTGGGCCATGTACCGCCTGGGCAAAGAGCTGCTCAAGGGAGAAATCACGAAACAGGATACGGTAGGCGCGGTGGAGTGGTTCACCCGATCCGCCGAGGGCGGGAATCCCTATGCCCAGTATCTGCTGGGCAAGCTGTACCTTATGGGAAAGGAAGTGCCCCGGGATGAGGAGCAGGCAATCCTCTGGCTGACCCGGTCCGCGGAGCAGGGAAACGAATACGCCCGGTACCTTCTGGACCACAGGGAGGAACAGCGCCCGCCCGATGTGATGCTGGCAGTGACCCGGCTGCTCTACCACATGAGCCGGATATTCCAGGGCAACTCCCTGCCAAAGTCCCGCCCCGGCGGCATCCAGATCGACCGCAAGCGGCTCAGAAAGCTGCGGGAGAAGAAGAGCGCCCAGGGCCATAAGTCGGATGACCATGAGGAGCAGCAGCCCGAAATGACCATGTGAGCGGCGCAGCAAATGGGCCGCAAAACAAGGAATAAAATTCCTTCCGCGGGAAGGGTAGAAAGGAATCCGATGAAACGATCCAAGTATAACTCTTTCAATGAACTCCCCCTGATGCTGACCGTGCAGGATGTGGCCGATGTGCTGGGTATCGGGCTGGCCCACGCCTACGAGGTGGCTCACCGAAAGGACTTCCCCACCATCACCCTGGGCAGCCGCATCATCGTCCCCCGTGATAAGCTCATGGCGTGGATCGAGGAGCAGGCGGCCCAAAAGACGGAAATATTTTAGTAGCTATTCCCGGGATTCTGTGGTATTTGTTTGTGTTGCAAAAGGAGGGATGAAAAATGGCAAAGAAACGAGCAAACGGCGAGGGCAGCATCCGCAGAAAGCCCAACGGCCGCTGGGAGGGCAGATACACCCTGGGGATCGATCCCGTCACCGGCCGGGCCATCCAGAAAAGTGTGTCCGCCAAGACACGGGCCGAGTGCAAGGAGAAGCTGGACCGGGCCATCCGGGACAACCGGGGCATCCCGATGAACCACAACGAGGACTACACCGTGGCAGAGTGGTGCAGGCTGTGGTTCGAGACCTACAGCAAGCCGGTGATCCGCCCCAACACCGCCAAGACCTACGCGAATATCATCGAGAACCACATCGTGCCGGCCATCGGGATGGTCAAACTCAAGCGACTCACTGCCATCCAGATTCAGAAGATGTACAATGATTCCAAAACCAAAGGGCGGGTGCAGCGTTTCGAGAAGCAGACCAACACGGAATTGTCCGGAAGCACGGTTCGTCGTATCCACATGGTGCTGTCCTCGGCGCTGAAGCAGGCGGTCAAGGAGCGGATCATTCCCTACAACCCCTGCGACAACTGCCGTATCCCGCCCAAAGAGAAAAAGGAGATGACCATCATCCCACCGGAGAAACTAGGGGTTTACCTCAGCGAGGCGGAGAAATACGGCGTCCTGCCCATGTTCTTCCTGGAACTGTCCAGCGGCCTGCGGCGTGGGGAGCTGCTGGCGCTCCAGTGGGATGACCTGAATGTGAAGGATCGCATCCTTTCGGTAAGCAAGCAGGTCACCCGGATCGACGGGGAGTTGGTGATAACGGAGCCGAAAACGAAGAACTCTGTCCGTAAGGTGGCACTGTCCCAGCAGGCGGTGGAGATTCTGGTGCGGGAGCATGAACAGCACCCCGACAATCCCATCCTGTTCCCGTCGCCCCGCACCGGCGGTTACTGGAGCCCGGACGCGGTGTCCAGGATCAACCGGAAACTGCTGGCGAAGGCGGGCATTGAGGAGCATGTTCGCTTCCACGATCTGCGTCACCCGTATGTCAAGCACACGACAAAAAAATATAATTCTGAAAAGCAGAAAACCCAAGCTACCAAGATGGATTTGATAGCCTGGGTTTTCCGTTTTTGTATCTTCAATTATTCAAAGAGATCATGGATTTTGTAAACAATCTCAATACGGTTGTCGGGGAATACATACACCTTTTCGATCAGCAGATCGGTCAGCTCCGAGGTTAGCACATCCGCTTCCGCAATCGAGTGAGCAATGTTTTGTCGGCTGCTTTGACGGGCCTGTTCTTCTCGCTTCAGCTTTGCCTGGGCGGTGACAGCTGCATAGGCGTTTTTGACTTTCAGTATTTCTGCGTCATAAACGGCTTTCTCCGATTTATAAGTGTCCAGCTCGATTTGCCCCAGGAGATACCGTTCAAAGAGAGCTTGCTTCTCGTCCTTCAGAGCTTCCAGCTGCTTCTCATACTCGGAGCATTTGGCAGCGGTGGCCTCCAGGTGAATAGTGCCGTCCTCATGTACGGGCAGCAGGACTTCCAGCTGCTTTTTCAAAGTGAGGAGGACGGCTTCTTCCAGACCAGCAGCATCTGCCCGGACATCGCGGCAGCGGCTGTTCAAATCGGCTGTGGAATGGCGGCACATATAAAACGGTTTCTTTTGGGTGATGCGGGAGAGTGCATGATCGCAGCAGCCACAATAGACCTTGCCTTTCAGTGGGTACTCCTTGGTTTTCCTGGTCGGCAAGGAAAACCGGCGCTGCACAGCCTGCACCTTTTCAAACAATTCTTTGTCAACGATTGCCGGATGATGGTTGGGAATAATGAACCACTTGTCCCGATCCTTCCTGCGGCTCCGTGTGCCGCCCACTTCAATGACAGCACGACGCCCGATGACATAGGAGCCGATATAGCGTTCGTCCTCCAGGATACGGAGAACCGTAGCGCCACTCCAGCGGCCACGGGAGCGTGAGACATCGTGGTACTGCTGCCCATGAGCTGCTTTGTATTCTCCGGGGGGCGGGATACCTCGCTTAAACAGTTCCCTGGTAACGGCTGCCGCTCCAATGCCGGTTGCGGCAAGCTGGAAAATGAGCTGTACCACCGCAGCGGTTTCCGGGTTCGGTTCCATTCTGCCATCGGCGCTTTTGCGATACCCATAAGGGCAAACTTTGCTCTGGTATTCGCCGCGCTGCATTTTGGCATACTTGGCGCTTTTGGTCTTGATGGACATATCACGGCTGTAATACTCGCTGATCAGATACTTGAAAGCTACATCCATACCGCCGGTATCGCCCTTGTGCTGATCGCTGTCAAAATCATCGTTGATGGAAATGAACCGGGTGTGAAACAGCGGGAACACACGCTCAATGAAATAGCCGGTCTCAATGCTGTTTCGTCCAAATCGGGAAAAGTCTTTTACGATGATGCAGTCGATCTTATTGGCCCGCACCATCTCAATCAGCTCCTGGACTTTGGGCCGCTCAAAGTTTGTCCCGCTATACCCGTTGTCGATAAATTCAAGGACTTCTGCATTGGCGGACTCCGGCATGGACGAAACAAATTCGTTCAGCGCAAGGTGCTGGTTTTCAATGCTCATACTGACGTATTTATAATCCTCCAGGGAAAGGCGGATATAAAGGGCAATCACATATTTCTGCACTGGCTCAGCACCTCCTCACAATGTTCAAATTCGCTCTGGAAGCGGAAACGAACCGTAATCCGCTTTTCTCTTGAGACCTCTACACGGTCAATCAGGCGGTCAATCAGGGCTGCCGTCAGCTGGCGATCTTCCTTGATATGCTGTGCATCCTGGGACAGCATTTTGTACTGTTCCAGCTGCTTGGCGATGATTGCAAGCCCTGCTTTCAGCTGTTCAATTTCCCCGCTGATTGCCTCGATTTTGGCTTCGTACTTCTCTTTGAAGGTAAAATACTCGTCTTTTGACAGATGGTTCTGGATCAGGCCCTCATACAATCCGCGCTGGTAGGTACGCAGCTGCTGGATTTCCTGTTTCCGGCTGGCGATTTTAGCCTGTATGTTTTTCTGCTCCTCGGCTTCTTTGGAGAGGTTTTCCAGGCCAAGAGAGTATTGCCCCAGCGTGGTATCAAGCTGTTCCTGTATCATATCGGCCAAGGCATCCAGCAGCTCTTTTTCAAAGATAAACGCACCAGGACAAACGCCCTTTTTGATACGGTTGTTGCTGATACAGTGGTAGACATATACCTCTTGTGACTTTCTGCGGACGCATTTTTGTCGGTGAAGGCTGCGTCCGCAGTGGGCGCAGAAGATTTTGCCTCTCAAAAGATTGGGAGACCAGGAATGTATCTCCCTGTCTTTTGCCTGCTGTGCAGCCTGGTCCAATGCTTTCTGAACAGCGGCAAACAGTTCTCTGCTGATGATAGCTTCATGGGTGCCTCGTACTGTTGTCCATTCATCGGCGCTGGCTCTGACCTGTTTGTGGTCAATGATTTTAGATACCCCTTGCACCAGATCACCGGTATAAACCTCTGCGCGGAGAATTTTGGCTACGGTGCGGGTTTGCCAATGCCCATTGCCTACCAGATTTTCATGGGTGATTTCTCCCAAAGTCCTCTTGTAGTGGCTGGGAGAGAGATACCCGGCCTCGTTCAATCGTACCGCGATAGTGTTTAATCCTGCGCCCTCGGCGGCCCATTGGAACATGGTTTTGACTACCTCAGCAGCCACCGGGTCAACGATCAGCTGGTGGCAGTCATCTGGAGCTTTCAAATATCCATAGGGTGTACGCCCGCCAACATACTTGCCGTCTTTCATGGCCTGCCGCTGCTGGGCTTTGATTTTTCTGGCAATATCCATCGCATAGGCTTCGTTAATCATGTTTCGCAGCGGGATGATGATACCATCATGGGCATTATCCGGGGAAGAAGAATCGTAGCGGTCATTCACGGCAATAAAGCGGACTTTCTGCATGGGAAAGTAACGCTCGATATAGTAGCCGGTGTCTATGACATTTCGCCCCAGGCGAGAGAGGTCCTTTACAATGACGCAGTTGATAAGACCCGCTTCAATATCGGAGAGCATCTGCTGGAAGCCGGAACGGTGGAAGTTCGTACCCGTTGCGCCATTGTCAATGTAGGTCTGTACCACAATAATCTCCGGGTTCTGCTCCAGATACCGGGCGATAATCAGCTGCTGGGTTTCGATAGAGGCGGTGTGAGTATGCTTATCCTCAACGGAAAGCCGCACATAAACTCCTGCGCGGCAAGTAGTATCTATCTCCGGTGCAGGAAGCACCACAGTTTCTTTTCTGCTTTTTCTTGCCACAAATCATCCCACCTTTCTTTGGCTTGTTTGCTCTGCCAGCTGAATCAGCTGGATCGCTTTCTGGTATTCATCCTGGTATGTAAAGGTGATCTCCAATTCCTTTTTCCCAATCACCTTGATGCTCTGTATCATGTGAACCACGGCTTTGCGGTCCAGGGTCTCCATCGTAGAGAACTGTGTGAAGTGGGAAATCCAGCGGTTCCGTTCACTCCGGTTCTCCAGAACATCAGCCAGCTTTTCCTTTAAGACCCGAATGCTCTCTTTTGCATTTTCCGCAATCCTTGTGTATCTGGCCTTATAGTCGGTATATTCCTCTTTGCTGATGGTGCCGGTAATCAGGCTTTCATACAGGCGGGCCTTAAATTCAAGCGCCTGTTCCACCTGCTGCTCATTGGCGGCAATGTGGGAGGCGTATTCATTGGCAAGTGCTTGGTTGATGCTGCTCTGGTCGATGCCATCCAGGATGGCTTGCAGGCAGCTCACATTGTCGATGTAGCCTTTCAGACTGTCCTTGACGCACTCTACAAGATCGCTTTCCTTGAGCATTACCGGGTTGGTGCAGCCATGCTTTTTCCCGGTGGGGCAATAATAATAGTGATATTCCTTGCCCTTGACCCGGTTTGTTTTTCGCGTCATGCGGCTCCCACAGCACCCGCAGATTAAGACACCGGAAAACAGATACACCGTATCCTGCTTGGGAGAAGTCCGGGTATCCAGTCTGCGGATACGCTGGACAAGTTCAAAATCCTGCTTGGCAATCAGCGGCTCATGGGCGTCTGGGACGCGAATCCATTCAGAGGATGGGCGTTGCTCCATCTGCTTGATTTTGTAGTGCGGGGAGCCTTGCTTGCCCTGTACCAATGTGCCGATGTAGGTTTCATCCTGCAAAATACGAATAATCGTTGTAGCAGACCACTTGCAATCCTCTTTGTCGGCATAGCCGTGTTTGGCATAAGGAAAACCATTGTTTTTCTTATAAGCCAGGGGGGAGAGGATGCCCATTTCGTTCAGCACGGTGGCGATTCGCAGGGCGCTCGTCCCATCCAGGCGCATACGGAAGATGTCCTGGACAACGCGGGAAGCATACGGGTCAGGTACAAGCAGGTTTTTGTTTTCCTCAGACTTCATATAGCCGTAAACGGGAAAGGCTCCAACAAAATCTCCGTTACGGCGCTTTATATCCAAAGAGGTACGGGTCTTGATGGAAATATCCCGGCAGTAGGCTTCGTTCATAATGTTTTTGACGGATACGGTCAGATCGTCACCGCTGCCTTCATGGGCGGTGTCGATGTTATCCGTGATGGCAATAAAGCGGACCCCATAAGTTGGGAATACCCGGCGCAGATAGCGTCCGGTTTCGATGTACTCTCGTCCCAGGCGGGAGAGGTCCTTTACAATGACGCAGTTGATCTTGCCATCGGTGATGTCCTGCATCATTTCCTTAAACGCCGGACGGTCAAAAATAATACCGCTGTAACCATCGTCGATTTTTTCGGATACGATTTGGATGTCCGGGTTTCGTTCAATGAAGTTCTCAATCAGCTTCCGCTGGTTGGTAACGCTGTCGCTCTCGCTGGAGCGATCATCTGTGTAAGACAGACGAATATAAGCTGTTGCCTGATATTTTGGCATGAAAAAGCACTCCTTTCCTCCCGGAAGCTCCCGCAAGAAAAGAGTGGATTTCGAGGCTTTCAGTTTTCATCCTTTTCCATGCACATCGTAGCACGATTTTGGGAAAAGAGCGAGGATGTCGATTACCTTAAAATCCCTTGCAGGCATTCCTCCAATGTGACCCCGTTGCTGGAAAATGCAGCGTTTACCACAAAATCGCCGCAGCGAAAGCGATAGGGGTTTTTGATCTGGTGAAGAAAGGCCGCGATCCGTTCCTCTTTGGGGAGGTCTTTATCTACCGCGACTTCACGGATGTCAACCAATTCATCGGTTGTTGTTTGTGTTAGCTGGCTCATAAGGGTTCTCCTTTCTTTGAAGTCAGTTTCAAAATCACATGAATGAGCTGGCCACCAGAGCTGCCAGCTCATGGTATCTGACTTTGAAAAGAAAGGACTGCACCCAAATGATGCCTTGTTGTTGCTAACAGCAAATGGATGCAGCCTTTCAGATTATATCCGTTGCTTTCGTCACATTTGCCACGCGCCCCTGACGATAGGGACATTCCTGGTCTCCGCTGGCGCGGCTGTCATAACTCCGCAGCGTCGTTTTACTCGTGCGCCGCAGGGTTCCCCCCAAGTCTTTAGGAGGCCGTGAGGAAGTATCTTTAAGCCCCCATGCAGTCACCGCGACCCGAAGTGCCACCTCCGGGTTTCAGGCTTGCGTTGATCGCTCAGGACAGCCGGTTCATCACCTCCTTGGCTTGTCCTTCCTGGCGGCGCGCCTGATTCGCTCGTACATGGGCTATGTACCAGAAATGCCGTCTATTCGGTTGTCAATGTACCAATGAAGGTGAAAAGTTGTCCTTCTAATGGTAGTGAAGAAAACGGCGATATTTTGGCCAGGTTAATTAAAGTTTTTGAAATTTTTTCCCAGGCGCTTCAAACCGCGCTTTATGCTCTTATACACCCAGCTGAGATCAACACTTTCCGCCTGGGCAATTTCCTTGACAGTCATGCCCAGGTAAAACCGGGCATAAATCCACTTGGCCTGCTTGTCCGGCAGCTCCATCACCGCAGAGTAAAGCTGATCGCGGAGCTGCTGGTCCTCCAGGATTTCTTCCGGGGTCGGCGGGTGCTGCACAATAGCCTTCTCAATGCCATTGTCGCAGTCCAAGGAATAGTGCGCTTTATAGTTATACATCTGCCGCAGGTAGCGCGCTTCAGCTCGTTTGTCGGCCAGAAAAACGGCCTATACTTCATCGGCCACTTCCAAAAAAGTATCTGTTTTATAAATATCGGGATACAGCTCCCGAAGATTGATTTTTTGCATTATGTACCTCCATTTCGGTTCACGGGTCCAGTTGGCGAGTGAGCCGAAATGGGGCGGAGAACGGCACCGGCACAATTCGGGGCCATTCCACAAAAAACGACAAACAAAAACGCCAGTCTCCCGAAGTGGGAAACTGGCGTTAAGTTCATTCCTTCTGTGTCTGCCGATTAGTCGGCAGGATAATGCCGGAGGAGGAGCGGAAAGAGCCGGGGCGCAAGCAAGGCTTTTTTTGATGAACTACATATTACTGCTCTCATGGCGGCTCCCTCCTTGGGCCGCCGGTCCTGGTATCACTCTCCTTTAGACATAAAGAAAGCGGCGGCCTTGATTTTTCAAAGCCGCCGCTGGGTATACGGGCGTGTCAAAAGGGCTGCTGTACGACGGCTTTTTTTCTTTTGCCGTCGTCCGGCAGATGGTATCTTTATTTAGTTGCTGACTAAGACTTTAATTTTACGGATTAAATCAAAATCTGTTTTGCAGCAGAAATCACCATAGTACAGTTTGGTTTTTTGCTCTAATGCTCTGCTGTCATCACCAGACATCAGCAGAAAAGGGGTTTTCAGACTTTTTTGACGGATTTTTTCAAGCAAATCCAACCCCGTGCCATCTTTCATGTTGAAATCGGAACAGATTGCATCAACTGTGACTGCTTGAAGTATGTCCAATGCTTCCTTGACGCCCGTAGCCTTAATCGTATCAAAATCGCCAGATAGCACGGTTGACAGGGTTTGAAGAAATTCCGTGTTGTCATCCACTACCAATATTCGTTTCATATCATTCTACCGCTTATTCCACGGTAATCTGGATCGCGCCCGAATAGTCTGTGCCGATGATTCCGATGTAGTTCGCTCCAGCTTGAAGCTGAACGGCAACGCTTCCGCTGGCAGATTCAGAAAGCACTTGCTCCTCCAAGTCCGGGGAAATGTAAATGAGCTGACAGTCTCCGTTAAGCGAACTGAACTGGTATTGGATCATAATTTCACGGCACTCATTTTCCTTGAGGTCGGTGTCAGCAACCAAAATATCCTGTCCGTTAAATCCAGTTACGGAAGCGTCATAGGTGGCCAGAAAAGCCTCGTTGTCCGCAGTCCGGCTGCCCTCAAAAGACTGATAAGGGGTTATGAGAGCGTTGCTTTTCCCGATCACCACATCGTCGCTTAATTGCTCTGCCCCATCCTTGAGATTTTCACTTAACTTATCGAGGCCGGAACAGGCAGTACAGGCAAGCAAAGAAGCCGCAATCAGACAGCACCCGATAAATTTTCCAATTTTGCACATAACCGTTTCCTCACTGAACGAAAGTAAGGAACATGGCAAGCGCAACAATTCC
>ERZ827471.564-NODE-564-length-30861-cov-4.227975_pt1 | contig 30861 bp, 22 predicted proteins | sample MGYA00519772_ERZ827471 | MGnify/ENA primary metagenome ERZ827471 (study PRJEB31778, sample SAMEA3449315) | human gut metagenome | biome: human gut; feature: human-associated habitat; material: faeces | place: United Kingdom | collected 2010/2012 ...
GGCGGTTTCCGCGAGTGTGTGCGGCGAACGGAGGAGGAGCATTTATCATAGCATGGACGATTGCAATGCTGGTATTTGCAGTACCGCTCCTTTCCACAGAGATGGCATTCGGTAAAAAGACGAGACTTGGATGTATCGGTACTTTTCGTGATGCAGGTGGAAAGAAATATACATGGATGGGATTCTTTGTAGCAGCAGTATGTTTCTTCCTGATGAGTTATTATTGTGTACTTCAGGGATATTGTTTGAAATACGCAGTTAATTCTGTTACTTCAGCATTTAAACCGAATCTGTCAACAGAGACGACATCGGCAATGTGGACAGCATTTACAGATTCACAGGCACAGGTTATTTTATTCCATGCGATCGGATTTGCACTTGCATGTTTCATCGTTTATCAGGGAATTGCAGGTGGAATTGAAAAATTCTGTAAAGTAGCGATACCGGCACTGTTTATCATCCTTGTAGGATTAGCAATTTACGCAGTTACATTAAATGGAGCAAATCAGGGACTTCAGTATCTCTTTACTGTTAAGAAAGAGTATATTTTAAGCCCGAATACATGGATTCAGGCATTCATCCAGGCAGCATGGAGCACCGGAGCCGGATGGGGATTCATTATTACATATGCGAACTACGTAGGAGAAGAGGAAGATGTTCCGACAAGCTGTCTGATCATGGGACTTGGTGATAACCTTGGAGCAATCCTCTCGGCACTGGTAGTTATCCCGGCAATCTGTGCACTTTCAGCTACACCGGAGGCAGCGAATGAAGCACTCAGTCAGGGCAACTTCGGACTTACATTTATTTACATTTATCAGTTATTTACAACAATCCCGGGTGGAAGATTCATTTCCTTTATCTTCTTTGGATTACTTGCAATTGCAGCAATCACATCACTGTTCTCTATGATCGAAGTTGGAGTAAAATGTGTTGTTGACCTTGGATTGCCGCGGAAGAAAGCAGTTGTCAGTGTCTGCTTCGCAGGATTCTTAGTAGGATGCTTCTCATGCTGGTCACTGGTTAACATTGATAATCAGGACTGGGTATGGGGAATCGGACTTCTGATAAGTGGTGCCTTTATCGCAATCCTGGCATGGAAATATGGTGTGGAAAAATTACGTACACAGGAAGTAAATGCAAAAGGTGCAGATGTACATCTTCCAAAAGCATATTATACCGGATGTATGTATCTGATTCCGGTTTTGGTAGTGATCATGGTGGTTTACTGGTTATTACAGACAAAGGAATGGTTCCCGGATACCTGGCTGAATCCGTTTATTATTCAGGATAACACAGGAACTGTATTACTTCAGTTCGGAGTAGTGATCCTTGTAGGTCTTGCACTATCCAAGTTCTTTAATACAAAGACTGCAAGGGGAGCTATGAAAGATAACAAAGCTGCAAAATAATAGAAAGAAGGTATGAACTATGACGATAGATGCAATTATTATGATGGTGATTACACTGGTTGGATATATTGGCGGATTTAGTTATTTCATGATACGTGTATTTAAAAAAGAAAGAAGTAAATCCAAAGAGTAGGTATCGAACGGAGAATGAATAAAGGATAGTATGGTAAATTAGACGACGTTCTGATTGAAATGAATACATATCGAAAAGGAGCGGAGTCGGGATTTTGTCAGGAGTGACAGGATTCCGGCTCCGCTCCTTTTTATGCATGTGTATTAGATGTCAAGTGCAGCATGGTATCCATCTTTATTAAAGCCGGGAAATATTGTTCATATCCCCGGCTGATTCATTTTTTAATACCATCTCGTCATAGGAAGATCATTATTAATTCCCTTTGTCATTAAAATCTGATGGATATCAATAATTCCGTTATGGAAGGTGGCGGCACATGCAGAGAGGTACATATCCCACATCCTTAAGAAACGTTCATCAAACATTGTATGTGCTTCTTCAATATGATCCTTGAAGTTTTTCTCCCAGCAGAGAAGCGTACGGTTATAGTGAAGACGTAAGTCCTCGATATCCTGGGTATGGAAGTTATCTTCTGCCATGCAGTTCATGACTTCACGAAGACTGGGAACAGATCCGCCCGGGAAGATGTATTTCTTGATCCATGGATCACCAGGATGCTCTTTTAATGCACTGATGAAGTGGAGCAGGAACAGACCGCCGTCTTTCATGACCTTGCTGACACAGTCTAAATATAACTGATAATTCTCACGGCCGACATGTTCGAGCATACCGACGCTGACAACGCGGTCATACATCTTGCCGTCAGAAGGAAGATCACGGTAGTCCATTAGCCTGACTTCCAGGTAGTCGGACAATCCTTCCTCTTTGATACGTTTCTGGCATTCTTTGTATTGTTCTTCACTTAAGGTGATGCCGGTACCTTTAATTTTATATTTCTTAGCAGCTTCAATCAGAAGGAATCCCCAGCCGCATCCGATATCAAGAAGAGTCATACCTTCTTTCAGATATAACTTTTCAAGAATGTAATCAACTTTATTCTTCTGCGCCTGATACAGGGTATCATCTTCATGTTTGAAATATCCGCAGGAATAACTCATTGTTTCATCGAGCCAGAGTTTGTAGAAGTCATTTCCGATATCGTAATGACTGCTGACTTCTTTTTTCTGGTTTTTCTTTGATGAAGATGGGAACATGATAGATTTCAAATGATGTTCATCAGTTGAAAATTTACCCATCTGACCAAGAAGGTTATCAAGTGCCTGATAAAGGTTTCCCTCAATATCAAGATCACCATCCATGTAAGCTTCTCCAAGTGCAAGAGAAGTACTGGTGACCAGATCCTTTAATGGGATGACCTTTTTGAAATTTACGGTAAATGTAGGTTCACCTTCGCCGATCAGATGTTTGTGTCCATTAATCTTGACCAGAAAAGGGTGTTCATCGAATTTTTTTAAGAATGTTATCATAGCCTGTTCTTCCAGCATAATATAACCTCCAGTTCTGCTGTCATTATTTCCTTCAGCAAGAATTATATTCCTTATAAATTTTGAAAGTCAAATAAAATAGACATTTTTTTAAAATTGTATTGGAACTACCAATAAATGAAAACATATATCAAGAACGCATATATTCCTTGACTTATGTGATAATAAGAGATAAAATACATATACCCCGTAAGGGTATGAATATGAAAGGAGTATGCTTATGGAAGACAAATCAGAAAAAGAATGCTGTTGTCACTCGTCCAAGCATCGTTCGGATAAAGAATACAAGGATCTGATGAATCGTCTGAGCCGGATTGAGGGTCAGGTACGCGGCATCAAAGGAATGCTGGAAAAGGACGCTTATTGTCCGGAGATTCTGGTACAGGTATCAGCGGTGAATGCGGCACTGAACAGCTTTAATAAAGTATTGCTGGCGAATCACATCCGTACCTGTGTGGCAGATGACATCCGGGACGGAAAAGATGAGACGGTTGATGAACTGGTAAAGGTGTTACAGAAGCTGATGCGGTAAGTAAAGTTTATAGATGTATAGTCTGCTCGGAAAGCATTTTCTGAGTTTACTATAAAGGAATAAGAAAAATAATAATGACAGGAGGGAACAAGACAACAATGGAACAATATATAGTAACCGGCATGAGCTGTGCAGCCTGTAGCAGCAGAGTCGAAAAAGCAGTTTCGAAAGTGCCGGGTGTAACATCCTGCTCGGTAAGTCTGCTTACCAACTCTATGGGAGTAGAGGGAACTGCAAGTGAACAGGAGATCATTAAGGCAGTCACAGATGCCGGATACGGAGCATCGAAAAAAGTAGAAGGAACGGCAAAGACACAGTCATCATCAGTATCTGCCGGAGAAGATATGTTAAAAGACAGAACGACACCGGCATTAAAGAAGCGTCTGATTGCATCACTTGGATTCCTGATCGTCCTGATGTATTTCTCTATGGGTCATATGATGTGGGGATGGCCGGTTCCGGGATTTATGAAAGACAATCATGTGATGATGGGACTGTTACAGATGCTTCTGACGATTGCAGTCATGGTGATCAACCAGAAGTTTTTCATCAGTGGATTCAAAGGACTGATCCACCGGGCACCGAATATGGATACCCTGGTGGCACTTGGATCCGGAGCGTCTTTTGTATACAGTACGTATGCACTGTTTGCAATGACAGATGCGCAGATGCATGGGGATATGGATGCAGTAATGTCTTATATGCATGATTTTTATTTTGAATCAGCAGCTATGATCCTTGCACTGATCACGGTCGGAAAGATGCTGGAGGCAAGATCCAAAGGAAAGACGACCGATGCATTAAAAGGACTGATGAAGCTTGCGCCAAAGACAGCGGTTGTGATCCGTGGAGAAAAAGAAGTTCAGGTATCGATCGAACAGGTACAAAAGGGAGATTGCTTTGTTGTAAAACCGGGAGAGAATATTCCGGTTGACGGAGAAGTCATAGAAGGAAACAGTGCAGTCAATGAATCTGCTCTTACAGGTGAAAGTATTCCGGTAGATAAGGCTGTCGGTGATAAGGTATCAGCCGCAACCGTAAATCAGTCCGGATATCTGAAGTGCCGTGCGACCAGAGTCGGCGAGGATACGACACTTTCGCAGATCATTCAGATGGTAAGTGATGCGGCTGCAACGAAAGCACCGATCGCAAAGATTGCGGACCGTGTATCCGGTGTATTTGTGCCAATGGTTATCACAATTGCAGTGCTCACAATTATTGTATGGCTGATCGCAGGACAGAGTATTGGTTTTGCGTTATCCAGAGGAATTGCGGTGCTGGTGATCAGCTGTCCATGTGCGCTTGGACTTGCAACACCGGTAGCAATTATGGTCGGAAATGGAATGGGTGCCAGAAATGGTATTATGTTCAAGACAGCAGTTTCACTGGAAGAGACTGGAAAGATGCAGATTGTTGCGCTGGATAAGACCGGTACGATCACAAGTGGAGAACCGAAAGTGACAGATATCATTCCGGCAGCGGGAGTGACAGAAGATACCTTATTAAAATGTGCGTATGCACTGGAGAATAAGAGTGAACATCCACTGGCAAGAGCAATCCTTGAAAATGCAAAAGAGGAAAATGCCGGCATCGAAGAAGTTACCGGATTCCAGGCTCTTCCGGGTAACGGTCTGACAGCCATACTGGATGGTCATACATTATATGGAGGGAATCATACATTTATCAGCAGTAAGGTATCTGTTGATGGAGATATCCAGAAGAAGGCAGAGAAACTTGCCGAAGCAGGTAAGACACCATTATTCTTTGGAAATGAAGACCGTTTATTAGGTGTAATTGCAGTGGCGGATGTCATCAAAGAAGACAGCCCGCAGGCGATCAAAGAATTACAGAACATGGGAATCCATGTAGTCATGCTGACCGGAGATAACGAACGTACTGCAAAAGCCATCGGACAGCAGGCCGGAGTTGATGAAGTGATTGCAGGCGTACTTCCGGAAGGAAAAGAGCAGGTGATCCGTAAGCTGAAAGAAAAAGGAAAAGTTGCGATGGTCGGAGACGGTATCAACGATGCGCCGGCACTTACAAGAGCCGATATGGGTATTGCGATCGGAGCCGGAACGGATGTTGCGATCGATGCGGCAGATGTTGTGCTGATGAAGAGCCGGTTAAGCGATGTACCGGCAGCAATCCGTATGAGCCGTGCGACACTCCGTAATATTCACGAGAATCTGTTCTGGGCATTCTTCTATAATATTATCGGAATCCCGCTTGCGGCTGGTGTGTGGTATCCGCTGTTCGGGTGGAAATTAAATCCGATGTTCGGTGCGGCAGCCATGAGTTTATCAAGCTTCTGCGTAGTATCGAACGCATTGAGATTGAATCTTTTTAAGATGTATGATGCATCAAAAGATAAAAAATTAAAAGCCAAAAAAGAAAAAAAGAGATCCAAGAAGGAGGACAAGACAATGAAAAAAATAATGCATATTGAGGGAATGATGTGTGGACACTGTGAGGCAGCTGTAAAGAAAGCACTGGAAGCACTTCCACAGGTAGATGAAGCGGTTGTAAGCCATGAGGCAGGAACAGCAGAGCTGACATTAAATGCAGAGATCGCAGATGATGTGCTGAAGAAGACAGTAGAAGACAAGGATTATACGGTGACATCTGTGGAATAATCTATGATTTCATATATACAGGGTATACTTTTTAGTTGAAGCATCCAAAGAACACTGCTATACTTAATTATAAGTATCATAACGAGGAAGGAACGAAAGTTAATGAGAAAGAGTGGAATGTTAATGCCGGTCTCTGCACTTCCGGGGGCATATGGAATCGGATGTTTTTCAAAAGAAGCGTATGAATTTGTAGATATATTAAAAGAAGCAGGACAGAAATTGTGGCAGATCCTGCCGCTTGGACAGACAGGATACGGTGATTCACCGTATCAGTCTTTTTCAACATTTGCGGGAAACCCGTATTTTATCGATCTGGAGACGCTGATCGAGGATGAACTTCTGACGAAAGAAGAGTGTGACCAGGCAGATTTCGGAGAGAATGAAGAAGAAATCGATTATGAGAAAATATATAATGCAAGATTTAAAGTATTAAAGCATGCATATAAAAGAGCCAAAAAGAACGGATTGATGGAAAGTAAGGCATACCGTACTTATCTGGAAGAAGAAAAAGCATGGCTTGCGGATTATGCATTGTATATGGCAGTGAAAGATTCATTTGACGGAAAAAGCTGGGATCAGTGGGAGGAAGACATCAGGCTGCGTAAGCCAGAAGCAATTGCGGCATATCAGGAACAATTAAGTGCAGAGATTGATTTTTATGAATTTCTGCAGTATCTGTTCGCCGGGCAGTGGGCCGGGCTGAAAGCATATGCCAATGAACAAGGCATTGAGATTATCGGGGATATCCCGATCTATGTAGCATTTGACAGTGCAGATACCTGGGCGAATCCGAAGCTGTTCCAGTTAGATGAAGAGAATCTGCCGGTTGCGGTAGCGGGATGTCCGCCGGATGCATTTTCGGCAACCGGGCAGCTGTGGGGGAATCCATTGTATGCATGGGATTACCATAAGAAGACAGGCTATGACTGGTGGATGAAGCGGGTGGCCTGCTGCTTTAAATTATATGACATCATCCGTATCGATCATTTCCGTGGGTTTGATGAATATTATGCAATTCCGTATGGAGATGAGACGGCAGAGAATGGTGAATGGATGCCGGGACCGGGCATGGATCTGTTCCTTAAGATGAAGGAAACATTAGGTGACCTTCCGATCATTGCGGAAGATCTGGGATTCCTGACGGATACGGTGAGACAATTGTTAAAAGACAGTGGTTATCCGGGAATGAAAGTACTGGAATTCGCATTTGTGGCAGGAGAGGACAGTGATTATCTTCCACATAATTATGATAAAAACTGTGTAGTCTATACAGGAACCCATGATAACGATACCCTTCAGGGATGGTATCAGACACTTTCCGAAGAAGATAAAGAGATGACAAAGGAATATCTGAATAATCCATACACTCCGGATGAAGAAGTGCACTGGGATTTCATAAGTCTGGCGATGAGAAGTGTGGCAGATACGTGTATCATTCCGGTGCAGGATTATCTGGGACTTGGCAATAAGGCAAGAATTAATATGCCGTCTACACTCGGCGGTAACTGGATGTGGAGAATGAAAAAAGGCGCATTTACAGATGAACTGATCAAGAAGATCAGAAAAACGACAGAAGTCTGCGCAAGATAAACATAACAGAAAACAAAAAGAAAACACAATATTCAAACGAAGGATTCACTGAGAAGGGAATGGAAATGTTTTGGATATTGTGTTTTTCTTTTTGTTTTGTATATGCCAAAACCTCTGATTTTTCATAAAAGTATAATTTTTGACATAAAATGTATGATTTTTTGCATAACAGATATGATTTTTGGTAAAGAAAAAGTATAAAAAATTATAGAATGAGACTGTAATATGTTAAGATGGTATTAATAAAAGGTATGAGGTGTACTATGGGGTTGTTAAAACTGGTGATCGTAGATGATGAGCCGATCCTGCTGGAGGGTCTGGTAAAGACGTATGACTGGAACGGTATGGGATATGAGGTGGTTGGTTTTGCGCAGAGCGGAGAGCAGGCGTTAAAGATAATACGCGAAAAAAAACCACACGTAGTGCTGACAGACATCAGGATGAAACAGATTTCCGGACTTATGGTAATGGAAGAAATCAAGAAAGAGAACCCGGAATGTCAGTTCGTGGTATTAAGTGCATACAGGGATTTTGAATATGCGCAGAAGGCATGTGACCTGGGAGCATTCGCATATCTTCTGAAGCCGATTGAAGATGAAAAATTACAAGCGACGATGACAGATGTCGGTAAAATCTGTGAAGATCAGATCCGAAATGAGGAGAAGTATGACCGCTGGGAGAGACTTCTGAAAAAGGACGGAGATGGATTTTTGCAGGTTGTCGTGCAAAAATATGTCCAGAACCGGCTGCCGGAAGAAAAAGTAGATGAAGTCTTCCATACGCTGCAGGATGTCATGAAGGAAGGAGACCGGTTTATTACAGTATATGCAGATCTTGATCTGGCCTATAAGATTACCAATGAACTGGAATATGAAGCCTCGAGATTTTCCATGGTCAGAATGATTGAAGAAAAGATCGCAGAGAGATTCACATACTGGAAATTCGAAAGTGAAGAAGGACATCGTACATTTATTATAAAGACGCAGGAGAACACAGCGGTACATGAGCTGAAAGAACTACTGGAAGAGGTAAAAAAAGAAGAGAACAGCCTGGTTATTGCAGCAATATCCAAACCATATAAAGGGATCCGCGGAATCAGAAGAAGTTTCGAAGAAGCGCAGAGATTGTTCGCTGTTACAAATGCATCCGGAGCGGGAGTATTTACAATCCCGGAGACTGTTGAAGAAAAAGAGGAAAGCCCATATCCGGCGGAGGCAGAGATGATGGTGGTCAACAGCGTGCGGAAGAACGACGCCGTACAGTTAAAGCAGGCATTTGTACATTTTATTTACCAACTGCCACACAGAGAAGAACTGCAATGCCAGTATATGCACAAGATCATGGTAAAGACAGAATTCATGTTAAAAGACAGTTACGGGATGGACGAATCACTGAATCAGCAATTTGAAAATTATTATTCGAATATGAGAAACTTAAAGGCGGCAAAAGCGGTGGATGTCTGTTACAAGATTCTGGGAACTGCTATTGAAAAAAGACTGAAAAATGTAGAGAAGAAAGAGAATAAGGGATCAAAAGAATACATTGCAGCGGCTGTGGCATATATAGATGAACATCTGGATAATGAAGATCTTTCGATTGTATCAGTGGCGACACATGTATATCTGAATCCGGTATATTTTGGACGGGTATTCAAGAATACCTTTCATATGACATTCAAACAATATCTGCTGCAGCGTAGAATGGAGCTGGCAAAGAGACTGCTGGAAGACGGAAGAACCAGCATCGGTAATATCTGCGAGCAGGTCGGAATAAGTAATCCATCCTATTTTTCACATTTGTTTAAAGAATATACAGGACAGCTTCCGAGAGATTACAAAAGGGAATATGAAGTATGAAAAAAAGTAAAATGTCAGGAATCCAGAAAAAGTATCTGAAGTATATGTGTACGCTTCTGATACTGGCACTGGTTCTTTCCAGCATCTGTGTATGGACTTATGTCAGACGGAATATGACAGATGTGATTGTGGATAAGTATGAATTCATGAATGAGAAGATGGGGATAGCTCTGGATAATCTGTACCGGAAGACGGATGCCGTGACAGCGGAAATCATCCTGGAAAATGATGTGCAGAAGAGTCTGAAGAATAAAGAACTGCAGGAAGTAGAGAAGAATGCACTGAGCAAATATTTTGCATATATAGATCTGAATTATGTCGCTGATTACTGCTACATTGATAATAAAAGAAATGTTTACGAAAAATCCTATTCCCAGATTGGTTATTCGGATTTTCAAAGCAGCGGTCTGCGTGAGAAAATGGGGGATGAGTATGCGAAGACGCGGTGGATCTGGACTCGGGATTACCTGTTTGGTACGGGGGATGAAGCATTATTTATCGGAAGATATGTGAATAGTATGGATTACGCACACGAACCTGGAATCGTGTATCTGAAGATGAATCAACAGTTTCTGGAAAGTGTTATGGATAAAGACAGGAAGATTGCAAAAGATGTTGCAGTGGGAATCATAAGTCCGGAAGGAAAGACTTGCATCCGGCAGGAACCGGAAGATCTCAGTATCGAAAAAAGGACAATGAAGAAAATTACGGAACTGACCAGAACGAAAAAATCTGGTGTGATCGTGCGGGGAAAAAAGATAGAAGGCGGGATTTTACAGGCATACCGGCAGGAAGAGACAGGGATGGTGATTTTTACACTGGTGCCGGATATGGTATTAAATCAGGGAATGACGCAGATATTGATCGTATTACTCACTATCTATGCGGTGATCGCAGTGCTGGCGTTTGTATTAAGTCTTTATGCATCACAGACATTTACCCGGCCAATCAGACAGATCAGTGATGCCATGACAAGTTTTGATGGAAATGATTTTACACATACCATTCAGATCCATACGGACACAGAACTGGATAAGATCGGGCATGCCTATAACGAGATGTTAAAGAATATCGAAGAGTTCCAAAACGAGGTCAAGAATCAGCAGAAAGAACTAAGAATCAGTGAGATGAATACGCTGATCAGCCAGATCAATCCGCATTTTCTCTATAATACTCTGGATACCATCTATATGCTGGCGCGGATCAACGGGGAAGAGAAGACGATGAAGATGATACAGGCACTGTCAAAGTATCTGCGTCTGTCACTGAGCAAAGGACGTGAGATTGTGACAGTAGAAGACGAGCTGGAAAATGTAAAAAGTTATATGGAGATCCAGCAGATCCGCAATGAGAATCTGTTCCGTTATGAGATCGAATGTGGAGAAGAACTGAAAACAAGGTGGATATTAAAGCTGATCTTACAGCCAATTGTGGAAAATGCAGTCAAATATGGATTTTGTGATATCTTCGAAGGCGGTCTGATAAGGATCAGTGTCACTGAACAGGCAGGACAGCTTACATTCAGTGTCTATAATAACGGAACTCCGATGGAAGAGCAGATGGCGGAGAAGTTAAACGGACTGTCAGAGATACCGGTGTCAAAAATGAAAGACAGTTTTGAAGAAAAAAAACATGGTTATGGTGTGATAAATATTATTACGCGACTGCGGTTAAAGTATGGGGAGGATGTGAGATTTTTCTATGAATCGGATACAAATGGAACCGTCTGTGTTATCCAGATCCCGGATGACGGGAAAGAAAACAGTGAACAGTAGACGGATTATGGCAGCAGTGATGGTGATCGTCATGCTGGCAGCACTGACCGGCTGTGTGGGAAAAGAGGATACACAGACCAGAAAAAAGAATAAAGTAGTAGAGATCCCAATGATCCTTACCGTAGATTCCAGTACCGGTAATAAGAATGAAGAGGAAGTGGTGGAGCGGTTCAACAGGGCATACAAAGGGAAGTATCATATAGATGTGGACTGGGTGATGGAGACGGAGGAAGAATACCGGAAGAATCTGAAACGTATGAATGTGACAGATGAATTACCGGCTATTATCACTGATCTGCGTATGCTTCCGTCTTTCTATCAGATGATGATCAAGAAAGGCAGGATTGAGGACCTGACACCTTACATTAACGAAGATCAGGAATGGAAAGATATGATCGAACCGTCAGTAATGGAATCGGTCCGGGAAGAGGATGGAAAGATTTATCTGGGTCCGGTCAGCACGGCGGCATTCGCCTGTTCAGGGGTTTTCTGGAACCGGGAGTTATTTGAACAGGCAGGAATCAGCAGATTTCCTGAGACATGGGAAGAGTTCTGGAAATGTTGTGAGAAACTGAAAGCAGCAGGGATCACGCCGCTTGCCCTGCATACGGAAGGGACGGCATGGGCCGCAATGCTGCTTGCAACAGCAGAAGTAGCAGGAAGTGAAGAAGGTGCGGCATTCATGAAGCAATTATATCCGGATACCTATCAGAATGAACCGGGGCTGGAGATAGCCGGTACATTAAAAAAATTATTCCAATATACGACCCAGGATGCATTACATAATGATTTTGACGTAGCTTATGATAATTTCGTGGCAGGAAATGCAGCGATGATACCTAATGGTTACTGGATGATTGATAAGATTCCGGAGGAAATGCAGAAAAAAGTATGTTTTTCTACATTTCCTGAAAATAAACTGATAGGCTCACCGGAGACATTCGGCTGGGCAGTTGTATCAACTTATAGTGAAAAGGTGAAAAAAGGAGCAGTTGAGTTCCTCAAATTCAGAACGAAATTGAATAAAGAACAGAAAGAAGAATTGCTGAACAGCAGGACAAGACAGGAAGGGACGCTGTTGGATGATTATCTGAAGGCTTATACGGGAAATCCACAGATCGTACCGAATTATCAGGTGAAGTGGAATTCACTGCTGCAGGAGAATGTACTGGGAGAATGTCTGGCGGAACTGGTACAGGGAAAGATAACGGAGCAGGAATTCACGCAGGCAGAAGACGAAAGCATCCGGCAGTTTGAAGAAGAACAATAGATATGTTTTTTTGTATATCAGGTTGTTTTATTGATACAGGGTTTGAGCGCATTTCTGTTAATATAATGACAACAAGAGAAACGAAGGTTTCAAAAAAGAAAGGCGAGGGAAATGAATTATGAAAATGCGTAAAGTTGTATCAGCAATGCTGGTAGCAGCCATGGCAACAGGAATGGTTGCAGGATGTGGAAGCTCTTCTGACAGCAAGTCAGACAAGAAAGATGCAAAAGGAAAAGTATACTACTTAAACTTCAAACCAGAACAGGATGAGCAGTGGCAGGATCTGGCAAAAGAGTATACAAAAGAAACAGGAGTGGATGTAACAGTACTTACAGCAGCATCCGGAGAATACGAAAAGACATTAAAATCTGAGATGGCTAAGAGCAATGCCCCGACACTGTTCCAGGTAAACGGACCGGTTGGACTTGCAAGCTGGAAAGATTACTGCTACGATCTGAAAGATTCTGATGTTGCAAAACAGCTGACAAGTGATGATTTCGCACTGATGGACGGCGACAAGATGTCAGGAATCGCATACGTAATAGAAAGCTACGGAATCATTTACAACAAAGAACTGTTAAAGAAAGCAGGATACTCAGCTGATGATATCACTAACTTTGACAGCTTCAAGAAAGTTGTAGAAGATATCACAGCAAATAAGGACAAACTTGGATTCTCAGCATTTACATCCGCTGGTATGGACGGATCATCTGACTGGAGATTCAAAACTCATCTGGCAAACCTTCCAATCTACTATGAATACAAAGATGAAGGAATCGATAACACAGATGCTATCAAAGGAACATACCTTGATAACTACCGTCAGATCTGGGATCTCTACATCAACAACGCTACCTGCAAACCAACAGAACTTTCTACAAAGACAGCTGACGATGCAACAGCAGATTTCGTAACAGGTGATGCAGTATTCTACCAGAATGGTACATGGGAATATAACAACATCAAAGACGTCGGAGATGACAATCTTGGAATCCTTCCAATCTACATCGGTGTAGAAGGCGAAGAAGATCAGGGAATCTGTACAGGTACAGAGAACTACTGGTGTGTAAACTCCAAAGCATCTGAAGACGACATTCAGGCAACACTTGATTTCATGAACTGGTGTGTAACATCTGATGATGGTGTAAAGGCAATGTGCAAAGACATGGGATTCACAATTCCATTTAAGAAGAACCTGAAATCAGACAACGTACTTGTTAACGAAGCAAACAAATATACAGAAGACGGAAAGACTCCTGTATCTTGGAACTTCTCAACAATGCCATCAGAAGAGTGGAAGAACGGAGTGGGTTCTGCACTGACAAGTTACGCAGCAGATCCGACAGATGCAAACTGGGCAAAAGTTACAACAGCATTCGTTGACGGATGGGCAAAAGAAGCTGCAGCAGCAAAATAAAAATGTAACAATCAAAATAGTTATATGAAGTGAGTAGTGGCGGGCGGTTGCAAGAAACACCCGCCGCTTTTATGAAAAAGTGCAGGGAAATGAAGCGGAGATTCTCTGCATGGAAGGAGGAATTTATTATGGAAAAATCCATCAAACGTTATATGCCGATTTTCGTGCTTCCAACGTTTTTTGCATTTATTCTTGGCTTTATCGTTCCTTTTATTATGGGAATCTGGCTTTCATTTTGTAAATTTACAACCGTAACAGACGCGAAATTCGTAGGATTTTCAAATTACATAGAAGCACTGAAAGATACGGCATTCCGTCATTCATTCTGGTATACCGTACTGTTCGCGATTGCATCTCTTCTGATCATTAACATCATAGCATTTGCACTTGCAATGGCACTGACAAAAGAAATGCATGGAACAAATGTCTTCCGTACGGTCTTCTTCATGCCGAACCTGATCGGTGGTATCGTACTTGGATATATCTGGCAGCTGATCTTTAACGGAGTTCTTTCCAGATATGGTACCGCACTTGCTCTGAATGAGTGGTATGGTTTCTGGGGACTGATCATTCTGGTCAGCTGGCAGCAGATCGGTTATATGATGATCATCTATATTGCGGGTCTTCAGTCTATTCCTGGTGATATCATTGAAGCAGCAGAGATTGACGGAGCAAATAAGATCCAGACATTATTCAAGGTAACAATCCCGATGATGATGCCATCGATCACGATCTGTATGTTCCTGTCAATTACAAACGGATTCAAGTTATTCGATCAGAACCTGTCCCTGACAGCCGGTGAACCGTCTAAGATGTCTGAGATGATGGCGCTTAATATCTTCAATACGTTCTACGGACGTACCGGATGGGAAGGAGTCGGACAGGCGAAGGCAGTCATCTTCTTTGCAATCGTAGTTGTGATCGGTATGATCCAGTTACGTGCAACACGTTCTAAGGAGGTACAGCAGTAATGAAGAAAAAGACAAGTAAATTAAGCTGGTTTGGAACAGGTGCATTTACGATCATCGGTATTGTATATATCATGCCGATCCTGATCGTGCTGATCAACTCATTTAAAAATAAAGTATTTATCAACAAAGAACCATTCAAACTCCCGACAAAGCAGACATGGGTAGGAATCGATAACTTCCTGTCCGCAATTGACAAATATGAACTGCTGAGTGCAGTCGGCTGGACTGTATTTATCACAGTTGGTTCCGTACTTGTGATCCTTGTATGTACTTCTATGTGTGCATGGTATATTACAAGAGTAAACAGTAAGTTTACAAAACTGTTATATTTACTCTGCGTATTTTCCATGGTTGTTCCGTTCCAGATGGTTATGTTCACCTTATCGCTGGTAGCTGACCGTACCGGTCTTCGTACACCTTGGGGAATCATCATCATTTACCTCGGATTTGGTGCAGGTCTTGCAGTATTCATGTTCTGCGGATTTGTAAAATCCATTCCACTGGAAATTGAAGAAGCAGCAATGATCGACGGATGTACACCACTTCGAACCTTTTTCTCTGTTGTACTTCCGATCATGAAGCCGACATACATTTCCGTAGGAATCCTGGAGACGATGTGGATCTGGAACGACTTCCTGCTTCCATACCTGGTACTGGATCTGAATAAGTATAAGACAATCTCAATTGCGATCCAGTATATGAAGGGAAGTTATGGACGTGTAGATATGGGTGCTGTTATGGCAGCGCTGATCCTTGCGGTAATTCCGGTAGTTATCTTCTATCTGGCTTGTCAGAAGCATATTATCAAAGGTGTTGCAGCCGGAGCTGTAAAAGGTTAATAAGAACAAAAAAGAGATTTGGCATTTGGATATGTCAGATCTCTTTTGGAATATGTAAAAGTATATAAGAAAAGTTGACAGCGGTGGAGAAGGAAGATATCACTTGACATTTTTCACTTATTTTTTAAAATATAGTGAGAGATGAAGAGGAGTAGTTTTTATTATGAATTCAAATTTTGAATATTACAAAATATTTTATTATGTAGCAAAATATGAAAATCTTACCAAGGCGGCAACGGTACTGAAGACCAGCCAGCCGGCAGTCACGCGTACCATACACAAACTGGAAAATGAACTTGGCTGCCGCTTATTTACGAGGAGTAAGACCGGAATGCAGCTAACTCCGGAAGGCCGGACATTTTATGGATATGTAGCGGCAGGATGTGCCCAGTTTTTCAAAGGAGAGAATGATCTGAGTAATCTGATCTCGCTGGAGAACGGAACGATCTATATCAGCGCTACGGAGACGGCACTTCACTGTTATCTTTTTCAGGCAATGGAAGAATTCAACAGCCTGTATCCGAATGTGAGGTTTAAGATTCTGAATAACAGTACGACAGAGTCGGTGAATGCAGTAAAAGAAGGAAAAGTAGACCTTGCATTTGTATCGGCGAACCTTCAGGTAGCAAAACCTCTTCGGATGAAGATTCTGAGAAAATATCATGATATCCTGATCAGTGGAAACAGATTTGGAGAATTAAAGGATGATGGGAAAGAGGTCTCACTTAAGGAACTGGTGTCCTATCCGTGGATCAGTCTGACTGCAGAGACGATTACCAGACGTTTTCTAAATGAATATTTTGAAAAGAACAGTCTGACATTTACACCGGATATGGAGCTTGCAACGACGGATATGATACTTCCGGCGGTAAAGCACAATCTGGGACTTGGTTTCATCCCGGCGGAATTTGCAGATTCGGAACTTAAGTCCGGACAGGTATTTGAGATCAAAGTGAAAGAAAAGCTGCCGGAACGTAATATCATACTGATCTACGACATGGAATATCCGCAAAGTATCGCGGCAAAAGAATTTCAGAAATTCCTGAAAGAAAAAGAAATGTAAAAACCCGGAAGCTTACATAAATTCGGATGATCAATAATGATCAGATAAAAGATAAAGGTATCGAATTGGAGTAAAATATTGTAAGCTTCCGGGCTTTTATTATATTAAAACAAACTAATCAATAGAGGACTTTTTTATTTATGCCACTCCCAGTTACGGATCTCTTCAAGATCCTGTCCGTATTCGGCAATGTACTGTTTGTGCTCAACCAGCTTGTCGTTCATTTTCTGGATCAGGAATGATCCCTTGTTGCCAAGCTGTGGCAAGTGCATGATAGTATCTTTTACCAGGTTGAAACGGTCGATCTGGTTCTGTACACGCATATCGAATGGTGTAGTGATCGTTCCTTCTTCCTGATATCCATGAACGGAAATATTGTGGTTGTTACGTTCGTATGTAAGTTCATGGATCAGTGTCGGATATCCGTGGAATGCGAAGATGATCGGTTTATCTTTTGTAAAGATTGCATCATATTCTGCATCACTTAATCCGTGTGGATGTTTGTGATCTGATTCCATCTTGAACAGGTCAACAACGTTAACAACACGAATCTTGAGTTCTGGCATTTCATCACGAAGAATTGTAACAGCAGCCATTGTTTCAAGAGTTGGTGTGTCACCGCAGCAAGCCATAACAACATCTGGTTCTTCACCACAGTCGTTACTTGCCCAATCCCAGATACCGATACCCTGTGTACAGTGCTTAACAGCCTGTTCCATAGATAACCACTGGCAGCTTGGGTGTTTTGAAGCTACGATAGCGTTGACATAATTCTTGCTCTTGATACAGTGATCGAAGCAAGAGAGTAAGCAGTTAGCATCCGGTGGGAGATACATGCGGACAACATCTGCTTTTTTATTAGCGATGTGATCCAGGAATCCTGGGTCCTGATGTGTAAATCCGTTGTGATCCTGCTGCCATACATTTGATGTCAGGATGAAGTTAAGAGAAGCAATTGGCTGTCTCCATGAAAGCTGGTTACATACTTTTAACCATTTTGCATGCTGAGCTGCCATAGAGTCAACGATACGGATGAATGCTTCGTAACTTGCGAAGAATCCGTGACGTCCTGTTAACAGATAACCTTCCAGCCATCCTTCACACATATGCTCACTTAACATACCATCCATGATACGTCCGTTTCTTGCAAGACAATCGTCTGTGTCAAGAAGTCCGGCATTCCAGTCACGGTTCTGTGTTTCAAATACTTTGTATAAACGGTTAGACATACTTTCGTCAGGTCCGAAGATACGGAAGTTCTTGTTCTCTTCGTTTAATTCGAAGATGTCACGGATATATCCGCCAAGTTCGATCATATCCTGAGCCTTTGTCTTACCTGGTTCAACTTCGATTCCATAAGAACGGAAATCAGGAAGTCTTAAGTCTTTTAATAATAATCCACCATTTGCATGTGGGTTAGCTCCGAGACGGGCATCTCCCTTAGGTGCAAGTTCCGCAAGTTCTGGGATCAGGTGTCCGTTTTCATCGAAGAGTTCTTCCGGATGATAGCTTTCCAGCCACTCTTTTAAGAGTTCCAGATGTTCTGGACTTTCCATTGTAAGTGGTACCTGATGTGCACGGAAAGATCCTTCAATCTGCTGTCCATCTACAACCTTTGGTCCAGTCCATCCCTTTGGTGTACGCAGAACGATCATTGGCCATACCGGACGTTCTGGATCATTGTTCTCACGTGCATTTTTCTGGATTGCTTTGATCTCTTCGATAACAGTATCCATTGTTTCTGCCATCTTCTTGTGCATTGTCATCGGATCATCGCCTTCTACGAAGTAAGGTTTCCATCCACATCCTTTGAAGAAGTTCTCAACTTCTTCGTGGGAAATACGAGAGAAGATAGTAGGGTTACTGATCTTATATCCATTTAAATGAAGAATTGGAAGTACAGCACCGTCTGTAACTGGGTTCAGGAACTTGTTAGACTGCCATGAAGTAGCTAACGGTCCGGTCTCAGCTTCACCGTCACCAACAACAACAGTTGCGATCAGATCCGGGTTGTCGAATACAGCACCGAATGCATGAGCGATAGAGTATCCAAGCTCTCCACCTTCGTTGATAGATCCTGGTGTCTCTGGTGCACAGTGACTCGGAACTCCACATGGGAATGAGAACTGCTTGAACATCTTCTTCATACCTTCTTCATCCTGGCTGATGTTCGGATATACTTCGCTGTAAGAACCTTCCAGATATGTATTGGCAATTAAGAAGTTTCCGCCATGTCCAGGACCTGATAATAAGATCATATCCAGATCATAACGTTTGATTTCACGGTTGCAGTGTACATAGATAAAGTTCTGTCCTGGGACAGTTCCCCAGTGACCAACGATTTTTTTCTTGATCTGATCCATTGTAAGTGGCTCTTTTAAGAGCGGATTGTCAAGAAGATATAACTGACCGGCTGACAGATAGTTGGCAGCACGCCAGTAAGCATTCATCTTTTCAAGCATTTCCTGAGATAACGGCTGCTTCTCAAGACATGTTTTTGTGTCTTCCATATTCTTACCTCTTTCATAAAAACTTTGTGTTAATTATTTAACCAAATGTAGGATATCATAATAAGAACAATACGTAAAATAGCAATTATGCATTAAGATTATAAGTTTTTGATATGGATGTACGGATAAAAATACAAAGGAAGAGAAGTATCTACATATATAAAAAGGATTTAGTTCGAAAAGGATTTAGAGCGAACGAAAAATAAAATACAATTTGATTCGACATGTTTGCCAAAAACAATACAAGTAAATGGAAAAATGAAAGTTGTATTGCTTTCTAAAGAAAATATGAAGAAAAAGCCAAAAAGTGCACAAAAAATTCATTTTTTGTTCACAATTATAGCGGCTAAGACTGTCAAAACGCACAAAAAGATAGAAAAACACACATAAAAGCAATGGAAAACAACTTGCAACGATACAACTTTGTGAGAAAAAATGGTTGTATTTTATTGCGAAACCGGACAGGTTAAGTATATAATTGAATCATCAAATAAATAGAAAACGGAGGAGACATTATGAAGAGAGTTCTCAAAAAAGTAACAGCAGCTCTTCTGGCAGCAACAATGGTAGTTGGACTTGCTGCATGTGGAAGCGGCAATGGTGGCTCAGGTAACAAGAGCAGCAAATCAGGAAAGGTTAAAATCGGAGTTTCCATCTGGTCTTCAACAGACGTTCTTGGATCACAGTGTAAGAAGATGCTGGATGCAGCAGCTAAAGCACTGGATGTAGAAGTACAGTATGTTGACCAGGGACATGTATCTGAGAAAGTTACAGCTTCTGTAGAGCAGTTAGCAGCAGCAGGATGCCAGGGAATCATCATCTGTAACTCATCTGATACAGAGATGACATCAGCAATCAAGACATGTAATGATAATAAAGTATATCTTGCACAGTTCTTCCGTGTAATCAGCAAAGAAGACAGTGCAGATATCTACAAAGCAGCAAAAGATTCCGCTTACTACATCGGAGCAGTTCATGAAGATGAACCTGCAAACGGTGCAGAACTTGTTAAGATCCTTCTTGATAAAGGCGATCGTAACATCGGTCTTATCGGCTGGGAGCAGGGAGATGCTACATGGCTCGGAAGATGGAAAGGTTACAAAGCCGGAGTTGAAAAATGGAACAAAGAAAACCCAGACGACAAAGCAAAAATTTCTGAGCCACAGTACGCTGGTACAACTTCAGAAGGTGGATCAAAAGCCGCTGAAGCTTTAATGGCAGCAGATCCTAAGCTTGATGCATTGATCCCAGCTGGTGGTGGTGGAGATCCACTTCAGGGAGCAATCGCAGCAGTTGAACGAGCAGGAAAGACTCAGGACATCGATATCGTTTCTACAGACTTCCTTCCAGACCTTGGAGAAAGACTTCAGAATGGATCAATGGCCGGTGAATCCGGTGGACACTTCTGTGACCCATTGATCGCATTCATGATGGTTTACAATGCAGTCAAAGGTAACTACAAAGACTTCGCTGGTAAATTCGAAGATGTTCCATTCCCATACCTGTATGTATCATCAGCAGATGACTATGCAGCATATGAGAAATATTTCGTAGATCAGCTTCCATACACAGACGATGAATTAGTAGCTATGTCTAAAGAAAGTCTGAAAGAGCTGAAAGCAACTGCAGCAAGCGTATCTATCGCTGATGCAGAAAGCCGTGCTGGTAAATAAACCGGACGCAAGATAACAGAAAATAATTTGGGGGGTGACGTCGCAAGAAAGGCGATGCCACCTTCCCTTTTAAAAAGATAATAAGAAGAGGTAGATAATATGGGCACTACTAAAAAACTCTCAGGAAAGACAATGGGATATGTAATCCTGATCGGTCTTGTAATTGTTTCCTGGGTAATCTTTAAAATATTGACACCACATAACTTCGGCTCATTTTCCAATATGCTCAATTACTTTCAGGCCAGTCTGATTGCCACTGTAGGTGCGGTTGGTTTCTATTTCGTAATGGTAATGGGAATGTTCGATTTCTCTATTGGTGCAAATATCATGCTTTCCGCAATCGTTGGTTGCGTATTGGCAACAAAATTTAATTTAGGATATTTCGGACTGATCGTCGGAGGTATTCTTACAGGCACTATCGTTGGTTTATTAAACGGAATCTTCTATGTAAAATTAAGAATTCCATCTATGATCGTTACAACAGGTCTGGCGCTCATCTATGAGTCGTTAGCAAACTACATGGCAGGTGGTGTGGAACAGACACTTCCGGCACACTTAAGAGCATTCGGACGTATGCCTTGGGATATTATCCTTGCATTGGTAGCATGCGTTGTTGCTTACATATTCTTAAACTACACTAAAATCGGAACTTATACTTATGCAATTGGTAGTGATGAGTTCGTTGCCAAGAACATGGGTATTAATGTTAATAAATACAAGGTACTTGCATTCATTTTAAGTGGTGCATTCCTTGGAGTAATGGCAATTCTGACAATCAGTTATGGTTCTTCAATGGTAGCGGTTACCGGTATGGCATCTATGAGCCGAAACTTCGTACCGACTATGGGATGTTTCTTCGGTCTGGCATTTAAGAAATATGGTATGCCGCTGCAGGCTATTATCATCGGTGAATTCGTAATCAATATTATTTTCTTCGGTTTCATCGCACTTGGTGCTCCTACAGCGATCCAGGACGTTATTACAGGATTTGCACTGCTGATTATCGTTACTCTGACAACAAAGGTTACAAAAGGCGAGATTGTCAAGTAATAGAAGGAGGAAGACAGCAATGAGTGAAGTGAGATTACAGGTAAAACATGTTTCTAAAAACTTCGGTATCACGAAGGCGTTGAAAGATGTGTCATTTAATATCAATAAAGGTGAGGTTCACGCACTGATCGGTGAAAATGGATCCGGTAAATCAACAATGACAAATATGTTGACAGGAATCTATACACTGGAAAGTGGACAGTTCATTCTGGATGGAAAAGAAGTTCATCCGAAGAACCAGGTAGAAGCAAATGAAGAAGGTATTTCTATCATCGTACAGGAACTTGGAACTCTTTCCGGACTGACGGTAGCAGAGAATATCTTCCTTGGACATGAAGATCAGTTCGTTCATCTGGGGATCAAGAATACCGCAGCAATGAACAAAAAAGCAAATGAGCTTTTACAATCCTATGGATTTGATAAGATCAAAGCAGGAGATATGATTGATGATTATAATTTCGAAGACCGTAAACTGGTTGAGATCGTAAAAGCTACATATTTTAATCCTAAGATCGTCGTTGTCGATGAGACGACAACTGCTCTTTCGCAGGAAGGACGTGAAGAACTGTATAAACAGATGAATCGTGTTCGTGACAATGGAAATACGGTTATCTTTATTTCCCATGACCTTCCGGAAATTCTCGACAAATCCGATACAATCACAATCCTCCGGGATGGTGTATATATCGATACGGTCAAGAGTGCAGATGTGAACGAAGATGATCTGAAGAAGCTGATGGTTGGACGTGAGGTAACAGGTGATTACTATCGTTCAGACTATGGTGAAAAAGTATCAGATGAAGTTGTATTATCCGTAAAGAATGTTACAGTTCCAGGACTGATCGAAGATATCAGCTTTGATTTACACAAAGGAGAGATCCTTGGATTCGGTGGTCTGTCAGAATCAGGTATGCATGAGATCGGTAAAGCAATCTTCGGTGCATCTTATGACAGAGAAGGTGAAGTTGTTCTGGCTGACGGAACACACATCAACGATATTCCTACAGCAATTAAGCACAGCATTGCTTATACATCCAAAGACCGTGACAATGAGTCGGTTGTGCTGAATCAGAGTATCGGTGACAATATCTGCTTACCATCATTAGATGAACTTGCTAATAAAGCACATATATTAAGCGATAAGAAACGTAGAGAGTTTGCCGATAAATATGCAAAACAGATGTCTGTAAAGATGAATGATGTAAACCAGTTCGTTTCAAATCTGTCCGGTGGTAACAAACAGAAAGTTGTTCTTGCAAGATGGATCGGAAAAGATTCTGATATCGTTGTTCTGGACAGTCCTACCCGAGGAATCGATATTAAGGTAAAACAGGACATCTATCAGTTGATGAACCAGATGAGAAAGAACGGTAAATCCATCATCATGATCTCAGAAGAGTTGATGGAACTGATTGGTATGAGTGATCGTATCATTATTATGAAAGATGGAAGTATCAGTGGAGAACTTGAACGTAATCAGAACCTGGATGAAAATGGTCTGATTTCGATGATGGTATAAGGAGGCAACTATGGGAAGTCAAGTAAGTGCAAAAACAAACGATAAGGAGCAGCAGCTTAAGAAAGCGTCTAAGATGGCGATGGTTCGTGCGCTCCTGCCAATCGTAGGATTGGTTGTTATTTTCCTGCTGTTCAATGTCCTGACAGATTTCCGTATGATGGGAAATATGTCACTGGCATTCTCGCAGGTATATGTTACAATGATTGCAGCTATGGGCGTATTCTTCATTATGACGATGGGCGGCCTGGACTTTTCTCAGGGATCTATCCTTGGAATTGCTTCAATCGTTGTATGTATTCTTTCAAAACATGGAATTGCAATTGCAATTCTTGGTGGTATTGCATCAGGTGCGATCATCGGTGCGATCAACGGATTCTTCTATGTATACCGTAAGATCAAATCATTCATTGTTACAATTTGTACCATGTTCTTATTCCGTGGATTTATCAAATATATGACAACGAATGCACCTGTATCAGGTTCTGCAACATTGATCAATTATGACAGTACAGGATTCAAAGTGGCTTGTACAGTAGTTGTTCTGGTTATTGGATTTATCGCATTCCGTTATACAAAATTCGGAACATATTTAAAAGCGATCGGAGCCGGTGAAAAAGCAGCAATGTTCTCAGGAATCCGCACAGACAGAATGAAATTCCTCATGTATGTACTGGCAGGTGCACTGACAGGATTTGCAGCGTTTATCAACGTTATCAAGGTCGGATCTGTTACATCTTCCGGTGGTAACCAGTTAGAGACACAGATTCTGATCGCACTGGTATTAGGTGGTATGCCGATTTCCGGTGGAGCAAAAGTAAGATTTGAAAATATCGTTGTCGGATCTCTTCTTTACGTTGTACTGAACAGTGGACTGACAATGATGGGATTCTCAACACAGATGATGCAGCTGATCCAGGGAGTTGTATTCCTGATCTTCGTAGCAGTATTCGCAGACCGTGAATCACTTACGGTTATCAAATAATAAAATTATTTATTCATTACGGGCAAAGGCATTCTTTGATGTTTTTGCCCGTAATTGGTATATGGAGAGGTTATGAAGAACACGAATCAGGAAGGCTTAAAATATCAAAAATTATATAACTGGGCACATACCTTGATCACGAGTGGAGTGATCAAGAATATGGATAAGTTTCCTTCAGAGACGAGTCTGCAGAAGAAATTTGGCTATTCCAGACAGACCGTAAGGACAGCACTGCAGCAGCTGGAAGAAGAAGGTCTGATCACCCGTGTGAGGGGAAGTGGAACGTATGTGTCTTATGAGGGACAGTTGATTGATGACAACCGTCCGCAGGTAGGGTTACTTTTGAGCTATTATTCCGAATATCTCTTTCCAGAGGTATATGACGGAATAGAATCATCCCTGAGCGAAAAAGGATATCGGATTGGTGTAGCGATTACAAAGAATCGTCTGAATGATGAGGCAGCGTATCTGGAAGGAATGCTTAAGAACAATGTATCAGGACTGATCATAGAAGGGTCACGCTCTGCATTTCCGAACCCGAATATCCGTCTGTATGAAGAGATTAAGAAAAGAAATATCCCTACAATTTTTATTCATAACCATTATGAAAATATGGCATTTGACAGTGTGGAAATGTCCGATACACGGGCAGCGTATGAACTTACCAGGATATTGATCGAACATGGACACCGGAAAATTGGAGGAATCCTGAAATATGATGACATGCAGGGGATTGCACGTTATAAGGGATTTATACAGTGTATGTCCGATTATGGCATCAAATACGATGACGACTGTATCCGCTGGTATTCCACAAGAGAAATGGAAGATAAGTTCAGTAAAAAAGGACTTGCACATATTTACCGTCATACCAGGGAGTGTACAGCACTTCTGATCTACAATGACGAAGTCGCATGGGTGTATCTGGAGTTCCTGGAAGAAAGGGGAATACATGTTCCGGAAGATCTGTCTGTTGTATCCTTTGATGATGCGGAATTACAGGATACGACAGATATAAAATTGCTCTCTGCCATACATCCGAAAAATAAGCTGGGGCGGATTACGGGAAATCATCTGCTGCGTATGATGGATGATGAGAACTGGCAGACAAAGAATTATGCATATCGCTTTCCAGCAAAATTAAATGACGGAAATTCGGTGAGAAAGTTATAAAAAAATAAATGAGTGGATTGACAGAATATGTGAATGGTGATATTATATTAATATAGTATGTTACTTGTTAGTGAACGAGGCATTAACTATGTATAAATTAGTAGTATTTATGCAGAGTTAGTGCCTCTTTTTTGTATTTATAATGATGTGAAAATCATCATCACGTATAGCATCTTCAAAAGAGCCTACACTATGCATAGATACCTGTACAAAGAAAAGGAGAAAAACTATGAAAGACAAAATCTTTGGCGTATTGCAAAGAGTAGGGCGAAGCTTCATGCTCCCGATCGCAATCCTTCCGGTAGCAGGATTGCTCCTTGGCCTTGGTAGTTCTTTTACCAATGCCACAACGATCGCAACTTATGGACTGCAGGGAATCTTAGGAGAAGGAACACTTCTTCATTCGCTGCTGATCATCATGAACAAAGTCGGAAGTGCAATTTTCGACAACCTTCCGCTTATCTTTGCCGTTGGCGTAGCCATCGGTATGGCAAAGAAGGAGAAAGAAGTTGCAGCGTTATCTGCACTGATCGCATACTTTGTTATGCACATTTCTATTAACAGTATGCTTGAAATCAGTGGTAAGATCGCGGCAGACGGAACCATTTCCAAGAATGTGCTTGAAGGAACGATTGCTTCGGTATGTGGAATTAATACACTGCAGATGGGTGTGTTTGGCGGTATCATTGTAGGTCTTGGTGTTGCGGCACTTCACAACCGTTTCCACAAGATCGTACTGCCGAATGCGTTATCATTCTTCGGCGGTTCCAGATTCGTACCGATCATTTCAACGATTACTTATATGTTCGTCGGAATCGCAATGTATTTCGTATGGCCAATCGTGCAGAACGGTATCTATGCACTGGGTGGTCTGGTAACAGGAACGGGTTACTTTGGAACACTGATCTTCGGTATTGTAAAACGTGCACTGATCCCATTCGGTCTGCACCATGTATTCTATCTTCCATTCTGGCAGACAGCTGTCGGCGGAACGATGGAAGTCGGCGGAAAGCTGATCCAGGGAGGTCAGAATATCTTCTTCGCACAGCTTGCTGATTCTGCACATATTACGCATTTCAGCGCAGATGCAACGAGATATTTCTCAGGTGAGTTCATCTTCATGATCTTCGGACTTCCGGGAGCGGCACTTGCAATGTACCGTACAGCAAAACCAGAGAAGAAAAAAGCAGCAGGCGGACTTCTTCTTTCCGCAGCACTGACATGTATGTTAACAGGTATCACAGAGCCTCTGGAGTTCTCTTTCCTGTTCGTAGCACCGGTTCTTTTTGCAGTGCAGGTGGTACTGGCAGGTAGTGCATACATGATCGCACATATCCTGAATATTGCGGTAGGACTTACATTCTCCGGTGGATTCTTAGATTTTCTGTTATTCGGTATCCTTCAGGGAAATGCGAAGACAAGCTGGATCAGAATCATTCCGGTAGGAATTATCTATTTCTTCCTGTATTACTTTATCTTCTCATTCCTGATCAAGAAGTTAGATCTCAAGACACCGGGACGTGAAGATAATGACGAAGAGACAAAGCTTTATACAAAAGCAGATGTAAATGCGAGAAAAGCAGGAAATACGGAAGCTGGTGCAACAGCTGGTTCGGAAGATTCACTGAGTGCGGAGATCACAAGAGGACTTGGAGGATCTGCGAACATTGAAGATGTAGACTGCTGTGCGACAAGACTTCGTTGTACGGTAAGCAATCCGGATCTGGTAAATGATGGAATCTTAAAGGCAACCGGAGCATCGGGCGTGGTACACCGTGGACAGGGCGTACAGGTCATTTACGGGCCGAGTGTGACAGTTATTAAGGCGAACCTGGAAGATTATCTGGAACATGCGCCAAAAGAGCTGTATGAGCCACAGAAGGATACAGAAAGTACTGGTCAGAATGCATCAGAAGATGCTACAATAGAAGACAAGGCAGGAGAAAAGAAAGTAGTAGATACAATCGTGATCTCAAGTCCAATCACAGGACTTGCGGCAGATCTTTCCACAACGCCGGATGAAGCATTTGCCGGACGTATGATGGGAGACGGTGCTGTTGTGACACCGGAAGATGCGATCGTAAGAGCACCGGAAGACGGAGAAGTATGCTTCGTATTCGATACCAAGCATGCAATCGGATTCATGACAGAATCCGGAGTAAGCCTTCTGATCCATGTTGGCATTGATACGGTAAAACTGGACGGAAAAGGATTCGAGTGCTTCGTTGAGAACGGACAGGCAGTGAAGAAGGGTGATCCGATGCTGAAGTTGGATCTGGATTATCTGAGAGAGAATGCACCGTCTGTAGCATCACCGGTTCTCTGCACAGAGCTGGAAGACAACCAGAAGATCCGTCTTCTGAATGAAGGTGAGATCAAGGCAGGAGATGAGCTTTTCGCGATTGATATCTATGAAGCGTAAAAGAATCTAATGTGGAAATGCGAGTGGGGATATGATGTACAGGATAGAAAAAGTTTTAAATCATAATACTGTAATGGCCATCCATCAGGATGATCACAAAGAAGTCCTGATCATGGGAAAGGGAGTCGGATTCGGCAGGAAAGTTGCAGAAAGAATCGAAGTAAGACTAGAAGACCGTTTATATTCTCTCCAAAAATATAAAGAACGGGGCGGGGCAAAAGAAATCGTAAAGTCCATCGCACCGGAATTCTTAGAAGTAACGAATGCCGTGCTCGACGAGGCGGAAAAGATATTCGGGAAGATTGACCGTATGGTATTGTTCCCGCTTGCAGACCATATTGCATTTGCAGTAAAACGTATTCAGAATCATGAGCAGATCAGTAATCCGCTCACAGAGGATATCCGTGTATTATTTCACATGGAATTCAAAGCGGCAGAAAGTATCCGCCCGCTTCTTCAAAAGCAGTTTGACATTGATATAGAAGATGATGAGGTTGGATATGTGGCTCTTCACATTCATTCGGCGATAGAGGATGAGAAAGTATCGCAGGCGATGCAGATGGCAAGATCTGTCAGAGAGTGTATCAGCATGGTAGAAGAAGCAATCGGAAAGCCGATCGATATCGCATCGTTATCCTATAACCGTCTGATGAACCATATCCGTTATATGGTAGCAAGAGCCTTAAGCGGTGAGAAGCTGAAGGTGAATATGAATGATTACATGGAAGTGAAATTTCCAGAATCGTTTGGAATGGCACAGGCAGTCTGTGATCAGGTAGGTGAGAGCCTTGGTGTGAAATTAGAAGAAGTCGAGACAGGATATTTGGCGATGCATATTGAAAGAGTCGCTAATGACGAGCGCGAAATAGAAGAATAGAGCACTTCTGAAAATGGCAGAAAATACGCAAAAATAAGTTTTTTTGAAAAAAATAAAAAAAATTCAATTTTTTTCTTGCATTTCTGTCACCCTAAAAATAAAAACCCCCCACTTTGCCAGAAGCAAAGCAGGGGTGATCCGATTGGCTGTGAGGGATCTGGATCTTGTTGTATGGACGCAATAGAATAATTATAACAGACTTCACGAAAAAATACAAGCAGGAGGGCAGATCTATGACCAATGAGCAACTTGTTATCCAGTTGAAAGCAGGAATACATACAGCGGAGTACATGAGACAGCTCTGGGAACAAAATAGAGGAATGATCGGGAAAATTGCGTGTAAGTATAAAGGGTATGAAGATCTGGAAGATTTAAAACAGCAAGGCTTTCTGGGGCTGTATGATGCGGTAGAGGGCTATAACCCAGATCAGGGAACTTCTTTTATCACCTATGCTAAATTTTGGATTCAACAGAGCATACAAAGGTATATAGATGACTGCTGCGGTGTTGTACGGATTCCAGTTCATGCAAAAGAAAAGATCAGCCAATACAAAAAAGTGGCAAATCAGTTCCAAAAATGGTATGGCAGAGAAGCCACAGACAAGGAAATTAGTTTACTTTTACAGATCAGCCTAAAACAGCTCGAACAGTTAAAAAAAGATATCCAGATGGGGCAAATACAGAGCCTTGATAGTTTTGTGCTTCAGGAAGATGACGGCATCACTATAGCTGATCTGGTTTCTGCTGCCGATGATGTGGAGGAAACTGTTATAGATCGAGTACAGAAAGAGCAGCTAAAAGAAGTCTTATGGGAAATTGTAGACGATCTGGGAGAAGATCAAGCCAGTGTGATCCGTGCAAGGTATCAGGAAAGAAGAACACTAAAAGACATCGCAGAAAAGAACAAATGTGCGATTGAATGGGTTAGGCAGCAGGAAAAGAAAGCTTTGAATAGGCTTAGAATACCGTCCAGAGCGAACAAGCTCAAGCCGTTCTATGATGGTGTGATCTTCGACCATGCGTTGAAAGGAAACGGCGTGGCAAGGTTCAACACAACTTGGACGAGTTCAACGGAAAGAGTCGCCCTAGAAATGCTGTAAAAGTAATATTTGTAATACCTAAAAAAGTCATGTTTTGTTAGGTGATTCCCCTTTTTGTCCCAGATCTGGGACAGAGGAAAGAGAAGAGGACATAAAAAAGCCTTGAAAATAAAGCATTTTTCTAAAAAAGGTTAGATTCCCACTGTCGGCATTGAACCAGATAACAAAAAAGAGGCGGTAAAGCATTGTAAAATCAATACTCCCCGTCTCTTTTACTTTGGCTGCCATCATGTCCACCACTTATAAACCGTTGGCTTTGACAGTTCAGTTTCTCGGATGCAATCGGCTTTCTTCCCGCCTGGGTGTTCCTGCTGCCATTGCTTTACGGTCTTTTCTGCTGTTCCTGAGCCTTTCGGTCTGCCCTCGTTTATTATTTCCCCTATAACTTTCAGATCTTCTTTTTTTCGCCTTGCAAGATACAAATGTGCTTCTTGCTTTCTATAATTTCTTTTATTCTTTTCTATCGGAATCAACGTCAATTTCACAATTTCATCAATAGGAAAAGTAAAATAAGAATCGTTATACATTTCTAAAGCCTTGATACAATCGTAGTCAGTAAAATGGTTCTTTTCGTCTGTAGTCAGCAAGTCAAAGCGTGGCACCAGTTCAAAAGCATCTTTTTCCAGTTCCTCATAGCTTACGCCCGACTTTTTGGTGTAGATCGCTAGGCACATCA
>ERZ827471.571-NODE-571-length-30711-cov-6.548897_pt1 | contig 30711 bp, 24 predicted proteins | sample MGYA00519772_ERZ827471 | MGnify/ENA primary metagenome ERZ827471 (study PRJEB31778, sample SAMEA3449315) | human gut metagenome | biome: human gut; feature: human-associated habitat; material: faeces | place: United Kingdom | collected 2010/2012 ...
TAGTATGATGCGGATGAAGTTTTCCATTGGCATCCCAATTTCGTAATGTCTGGGCAGATACGCCTATAATTTTTGAAAATTCATGTATAGAATAATATTTACTCAAAGTATCAACTCCTTTCAATGATATTCTACTCTAATATCTTATAAAACTCAACATGTGCTTATATAATTTTATAATTTATATTTAACTGTTAATAACCCCTTTTTGTTTTTTATTCCTGTGTGATACCGGTTACTTCATAGCCGGCTTCTTTGATCGCTTCGCGGATCTTATCCTCGTCCAGTTTCTCCGGAGCATGGATCACTGTGGTTCCTTTTTCATGGGAGGAAACTACATCTTCCACTCCAAATGCCTCTTTTACTGCCTTTGTCACATGTGCTTCACAATGTCCACACATCATTCCTGTTACGTTTACTGTGATTGTTGTCATTTCTTTATTCTCCTTGTTTTCTTTTATATTTTCCTGATCTTTTGGATCATGAATTTCACTGTTGAAAAAGTCTGGATTCTCTGCCTTTAGACTTTTGTTTTCTGTTACGTTTTTCATTTCTGTATTAGCTGAAATATAATGGATTTCTTCCACATTCTGTTTTATTTTTTTGTCTCTGGAAGCATCATGTACCTTAAAGAGATTCAGTCTCAGTGCATTGGTTACCACACAGAAACTGGAAAGGCTCATGGCAGCTGCACCAAACATGGGGTTCAGTGTCCATCCGAAAATCGGAATCCATACACCGGCTGCCAGTGGAATACCGATCACATTGTAGAAGAATGCCCAGAAAAGATTCTCATGGATATTTCTCAATGTTGCCCGGCTTAAACGTATGGCAGCAGGTACATCACTGAGCCGGCTCTTCATTAATACCACATCTGCGGCATCAATGGCAACATCTGTTCCTGCACCGATCGCAATACCGATGTCTGCCCTGGTAAGTGCAGGGGCATCATTGATTCCGTCTCCTACCATGGCAACTTTTCCCTGTTCCTTCAGAGAACGGATCACACTTTCCTTGCCATCCGGAAGAACACCTGCAATTACATCGTCCACTCCTGCCTGTGCTCCGATCGCTTTTGCTGTACGTTCATTATCACCGGTAAGCATTACTACCCGGATTCCCATGTTCTGCAGTTCTTTTATTGCCTGAGGACTGTCCTCTTTTATAACATCTGCCACTGCGATCATGCCGAGAAGCTTCCCGCCTTTTGCAAAAAGAAGTGGTGTTTTTCCTTCTCCTGCAAGTTTTTCTGCCTGCTTCATCAGTTCCGGTGATACAGAGGTTTCATTGCTGATAAATTTCATATTTCCGCCTGTAAGCACATCACTGTTTAATGCTGCACGAAGACCGTTTCCAGGAAGAGCCTGAAAATCAGAAACCTTCTGCAAAACAATCTTTTTCTCTTCTGCTCTGGCAATAATGGCTTTTGCAAGAGGATGTTCACTCTTCTTCTCAAGTGCATAGGCATAGCCTAAAAGCTCTTCCTCTGAGATTCCCTTTGCAGGAACCATATCTGTCACCTGCGGTTCACCCTTGGTGATAGTTCCTGTCTTATCTAATGCAACGATCTGGATCTTACCTGCTTCCTCCAGGGATACTGCTGTTTTAAACAGGATTCCGTTTTTGGCCCCCATTCCGTTTCCTACCATAATGGCAACCGGTGTGGCAAGTCCAAGGGCACAGGGACAGCTGATGACCAGAACAGAAATACCTCTGGCAAGTGCATATCCGAACTCTTTTCCTGTCAGCAGCCAGACAATGGTGGTGACAACCGCAATACTGATAACTGTCGGAACAAAAACTCCGGAAACCCTGTCTGCGATTTTGGCAATAGGTGCTTTGGTTGCAGCCGCATCACTGACCATCTTAATAATCTGGGAAAGAGTAGTGTCCTCGCCTACCCGGGTAGCTTCGCATCTGATAAATCCGGACTGGTTTACGGTTGCAGCAGAGACTGCATCTCCCGGATTCTTGTCAACAGGAACACTCTCCCCTGTAAGTGCCGCCTCATTGACAGCACTGTTTCCCTCAAGGACCACTCCGTCCACCGGAATGTTCTCACCGGGGCGTACCACAAAAACATCACCTTTTCGGACCTGTTCGATGGGCACCGTAGCTTCTTGTCCATCCCGGACAACAACTGCTGTCTTAGGTGCCAGCTTCATCAGACCTTTCAGCGCATCCGTTGTCTTTCCCTTAGATCGGGCTTCCAGCATTTTTCCAACTGTGATCAGGGTAAGGATCATGGCTGCAGATTCAAAATAGAACTCCATCATGTAATTCATAACTGCTGCAGAATCTCCGTCCACCTGTGCCCTTGTCATTGCAAAAAGTACATAAACACTCCACAAAAAGGATGCCATGGAACCAAGTGCCACAAGGGTATCCATATTTGGTGCACGATGCCACAGACTCTTAAAGCCGCTGATAAAAAATTTCTGGTTAATGACCATTATGATTCCGGAGAGAAGAAGCTGCACCAGTCCCATGGCAATATGATTATCATTAAACCATGCCGGAAGAGGCCAGCCCCACATCATATGTCCCATGGAAAAATACATCAGCACAAGCAGAAAGCCTACAGATGCGATCAGCCTTCGTTTCAGTGCCGGTGTTTCATGGTCTTCCAGTGCCTCCTCTGCCGCAGAGGCAGATATCTGTTCTCTGGATGCCCCCTTTAAGGATGCTCCATAACCTGCATCCTGTACTGCCTTGATGATCGCATCTGCACCGGCAGTTCCCTCCACTCCCATGGAGTTGGTCAGCAGACTGACCGAACAGGATGTCACCCCCGGAACTCTGGATACGGCCTTCTCCACTCTGCTGCTGCAGGCTGCACAGCTCATTCCGGTTACATTGTATTGTTCCATTTCTATTCCTCCTACGACTTGTTGTTCCTTACCTGATATCTACTGCTCTGTTGCTTTGCAGTTCCCGGATCTTTGTTCTGCTGTACTCTGATGCTATAACAGTCTGAACACAGCTTTCACTTCATCAGTTTCTGCAAAGTAGCCACCAGTTCATCGATCGTCTCATCCTTGCCCCCGCGGATATCTCTTGCCACACAGTTGCGGATATGGCTGGCAAGCAGTTCTTTGTTAAATGCGTTCACTGCTGCGTTAACTGCTGCGGACTGGATCAGGATATCATTGCAGTATGCGTCATTCTCCAGCATACCGATAATCCCTCGGATTTGTCCTTCCACACGTTTAAGACGATTGATCAGCTTCTTTCTCTCCTCCTCAGAACGCATTGTGTGTTTTGTGCAACAGGGACAGACTTTTTTCTCCTGTGTATCTGCCATAGGGGAAATCCTCCTTCTGATTTTTATAAATAAGCTCTGTTTTATATAAATTTCTGAAACATAAAACGATTTCAAAATACCCTTACGGGGTATCTTTATAGTAGTCACTATATACCCTTATGGGGTATTTGTCAATACTGTTTTTTCATATCGGAAACAAGTGGTGTGTGAACAGTAACAAAGATTACTGCGGACAGAGTAAGCAGCAGTAACACAAAAAAGAGCTCTCACAGAAAATAACCGCCGGTAATATTCTGCCGGTAATTATTTTTCGCGAAAGCTCAAAGACCTATACTCTATGCACTTTTCTTCTGACAAAATAAAAACAGGTGACCTGCATAATGATCGTCAGCATCCAGGATGCAGGATAGGAAATAAACAGAACAGCCAGTGATCTGTGATGCGGGAATATTCCAAATATCCATACGATCCTGGTTCCTACTGTTCCGATCACTGACAGGATCATTGGAACGCCGGAATGTCCCATTCCACGCAGGGCACCCGGAAACAGATCCATAATCCCGCAGAGAAAATAAGGTACGGTAGTGTAAGACAGGATTTCCAGTCCGCAGCGGATCACTTCCGGATCGGCAGTATAAATCTTAAGAATCTCAGAACCGAAGAAATATGCACCGCATCCAAGGGAAAAGGAGGTAACTACGGAAATAATAAGACAGTCGACCAGAACCTTATCCATACGTTTAAATTTATGCACACCATAGTTCTGACTGGTAAAGCTCATACATGCCTGTGTGACAGAGTTCACCGCCACATACAGAAAACCGAAAATATTATTGGCCGCCGTATACCCTGCCATGGCGGTCGATCCAAAGGAGTTAACCGAGGACTGAAGCAGAGCATTGGACAGATTAATGACTGTGCTCTGGATCCCGGCCGGAATCCCAACCTGGAAAATCTGTTTTAAATAGACAGTATTGATCCTTAATTTTCCAAAATGAAGCTGGTAGCTGGTTTTCGATGTACGCAGACATCTGAGTACCAGAATGCAGGAAATTAACTGGGAGATCACAGTAGCAATGGCTACGCCCGCCACATCCATATGAAACATGATCACGAGGATCAGATTCAGTACTGCATTTACAACACCGGAAATAACCAGAAAGATCAGTGGACGTTTCGTATCTCCTACAGCCCGCAAAATTGCAGCTCCATAATTATAAAGCATAAAAAACGGCATACCCAGAAAATAGATTTTCATATACAGTGTAGACTGTCCGATCACATCATCCGGGGTACCCATCAGTTCCAGAGCCCATCTGGAAAAAATCAGTCCCACAAATGCCATGACGATACCGCTTACCAGTGCAAGAGTTACAGCCGTATGAACGGTATCTGACATTTCACGGTCTTTTCCTGCCGCATAGAACCGGGCAGCAAGTACATTCGCACCAAGTGAGATACCAATAAACAGATTGGTAAACACATTGATCAGTGCTGTGGTTGAGCCTACGGCTGCAAGTGCCTGACTTCCGCTAAATCTTCCCACCACTATGATATCCACAGCATTAAACATCAGCTGCAGGATTCCGGACAGCATCAACGGCAGTGAAAAGGAAATCAGCTTGTCCATGATGGTTCCGTTACACATATCTATTTCGTATTTATTTTGTTTCACTTTTATCTTCCACCCTTTATATCCAAATTGATATGGGCTTCTGTAGAAGTCCTTTATATTACTGTTCGTAAACAGTTAGTATTTTTCAATGTTTTTATTCTGCAAGGCTTCCGAAATAATAGAATCCCTTGCAGGTATCCAGTTTTACTTTTACATATTTACCGATCAGATCCTGACATCCCGGGAAATGGACCAGAAGGTTATATTCTGTTCTTCCTGTAAAGATACCTTTTTCTCTGCTTTCCTCCTCTACGAGGATCTCCTGAACAGTTCCCTCGAAACGGGAAGAAGCCTTTCGGCCTTTTTCCTGAACCAGAGCCAGAAGACGGTCAAAACGGTCTTTTACTACATCCTCAGGTACCTGATTCTCCATTTTGGCAGCAGGTGTGCCGCTTCTTTTGGAATAAATAAAGGTAAACGCAGAATCAAAATCGCATTTTTCCACAACGTCCAGAGTATCCTGGAAATCCTCTTCCGTTTCTCCCGGAAAACCTACAATGATATCTGTAGTAAGGGAAATATCCGGTACGGCATTACGGATCTTGTCTACAAGTTCCAGATACTTTTCTTTGTCATAACGGCGGTTCATGATCTTTAAGATTCGGCTGCTTCCGGACTGCATGGGAAGGTGAAGGTGATGGCACACTTTTTTGCTCTCTGCCATTGTCCGGATCAGTTCATCAGACAGATCCTTCGGATGGGAAGTCATGAAACGGATTCTCTTTAATCCTTCAATTGCTTCCACCTGTTTCAGAAGCTGTGCAAAAGTAACCGGATGTTCCAGTGTCTTTCCATAGGAATTAACGTTCTGTCCCAGAAGCATAACTTCCGTTACACCATCAGCCACCAGACCCTTGATCTCTTCTATGATCGCCTCCGGTTCGCGACTCTTCTCTCTTCCTCTTACATATGGTACAATACAGTAACTGCAGAAATTATTGCAGCCAAACATAATATTGACACCCGTTTTAAAGGAATATTTACGGTCAGCAGGCATACCCTCCACGATTTCATCAGATTCCTTCCAGACATCAATGATCTGTCCTTCTGTATTTAAGCTTCTGTAGAAAAGCTCCGGAAACTTATGGAAGTTATGGGTACCAAAAACCAGATCAACAAAAGAATATTCTTTGTGGATCTTCTCAATTACTTCCGGCTCCTGCATCATGCAGCCAAACAATACAATCTTCAGTTCAGGATTCTTTTTCTTAATACTTTTCAGATGGCCAAGATGACCGTAAATCTTCAGGTTTGCATTCTCCCGGACTGTGCAGGTGTTATAGATGACAACATCTGCATCTTCTTCTCTGGATACTTCTGTATAGCCCATACGTTTCACGATACCGGCCACTGTCTCCGTCTGCAGGGAATTCATCTGGCAGCCTGCATTCTGGATAAAGAAAGCTGGCGTCTTTTCATATTTTTCCTTCACAAGCTCTGTACATTTATTGATATATTCTAACTGTATTTTACTTTCCTGTGTATTATTATTCACTATTGATTCCTCATCTTTCTGTTTACAACATTTCGGGGCACTCTTTTTATCATACAGAATCTATGGCTTTATGTCAAACGCTAATCTCTGTTTTTACATGTTTTTATTACTTTTTATTTTCAGAGACTGTTTTTCTTTGACTGTGTGACGGATTTATGCGTTTGCCAATATGCCGCTGTTTAGAGAATAAAGATATTCAAGTGGAATCAGACGCAGTTCTTCCATATCGTCCTTGCGGTATTCCGGAATCTCAATTGCCAGAGAGGGCTGACGGATCACTTCCGCATAAAACTGTTCCGGAGATCCCATCTCAGGTTTTGCTCCGGCTTTTTTGACTCTCGCACCACCTGCAATCCCTTTTTCCAGACGATAGCCGGAACATTTCTGTAAATGCCTTGCCAGTCTGTAATTTTTCTGATTGTAGGCAAAGCCTTTCTCCTGTCTGCAGTAAACGATCTTCCCTCTGGAATAACTGAATGTAAGCAGTCCAAGGCTTGAATATTCCTGAAAAATGCTGATCAGGGCACGAGTCTCATTCTCACTGGCAGGCTCCTGATTCACTCTTTTCCGCTGATAATAATTAGTCGGAAAATTTCTGCGCAGATCAATTCCCCTGGCATTACATTCATACTCTTCCACAGGCCTGTCCTGCATTTTCAGCATCTGTCTGTGGATGGGATTATGTATGGCACCATATCCGTATTCGCATATCTCATAGCTGTCAGGATTCAGCATGGGGATCATACAGATACGAACCTTATCCAGAAGTTTACGAACTTCATAACTTTCTCCGATGGTCCAGTTGCTTTCATAGGATCTGCAGTAATCTTTTGCAATGGACAAAAGATATTCCGGGAGATTTCTGTCTCCGCTTTCCACTCCGCTCAGACAGATAATGCAGGTATCACCCTTTCCAATCTCAAGCATGGGGATCATTCTGTCATCATGACTTCTTCCGATCACTCTGAACTGGACAAAATTTCCATATCTCTGTCCGAGTTCCCACAATGCGAAGTATATTTTTTCATAAGTTCCCATCTGTTCTGTTGACATACATTCTTTCCTCCTTTTTGGCAAATGTTCAGCAGCCTGGATCAGATTCCGGATTCTGACCTGTATGGACGGCTGAATGGCTGCCTTATTATTATATATATGAAAAGAGACAGGCCATAAGACCTGTCTCTTAAAAATAATTGGATTATATTTACATTTCTTTTTTACGTCTTCTTATCAGTACGTAACCACCTGCAAGAACAGAAGCTGCAGCAAGAGCCAGCATAGTTCCGATCGGTGATTCATCACCTGTGGATACTGCTGATTTCGCTGTTCCGTTTGTTCCATCTGCATAGGTGGTAGGAGTTACATCTGTAGTTCCTCCATCTGTAGTTCCGTCGCCGGATCCGGTTCCGTCTCCGCTTGTTCCGTTTGCACCTGGTGTGGTAGTGGCCTGTGTCAGAGGAGCTGCCTTGAACTGATAGGGCAGAACTTCGGAAGCATCTGTTTCCTGCCAGTCATTTCCACTGTATACCTGTTTTGCATATTTAATGTAAATAGTATATGCTTTCTCGGCATCTGTATAAATACCACTCTTGGCACCAATTTTCCAGGATGTGTTCCAGGTTGACGGGTTAGAAGACATACTCCATCCTACAGGTACCCATCTGACATCACCTTCTCCCGGATTATTGTTCTGTGTACCTGCACCGATTACCTTGAAGTCATAGAAAGTATTCGGATAGAACACAAGTGCTTTCTCAAATCCCTGTACAACACTCTCTTTTACATCGGGTACTACCGGAGTATGAGATGGTGTAGGTGTAACAGGACGTTCTTTTGAATCAGGCTGGAACATTACAGAGCCATAATTACTCTTATCCTTATCACTGATCACACATACATAAATATCAACATCATAGTCAGGAAGATCAGTAACTTTTGCTGTTACATTTGTATCAGCCTCAATAGGAGCACCTACTCTGGAAGTATCGATTGTCGGTGCTTTCTCACCACGTTTTACCCAGTCTATATAATAGGTACCTTTTACATTTGACTGGAACTTAATTTTAACAGTACCACTTCCTGACCATTTGCATTCTTTTCCTGTTACTTTCAGTTTTTCTTCTGCAGGAGTTGGGGTAGGGGACGGTTCTGTTGTACTGACTAAAGTTCCGTCTTCTCCGATTTTAAGGCTGGAATCTCCCTCATATGTAATCTGAGAAAGAACATCCGCCAGTTTCACATCAGTAACAGCGTCACCCAGCTTTACGACTGTTCTTCCGGCGTTAGCCTCCTGAACAGCAACACCAATGGCAGAACCTGTAACAGCACCGCTTACATTGATCACACCATCTTTGGCAAGCACAAGGTTACTTGCAGCTTCAAAAGAATTTGTAACCGTATTTCCTGTAACACTTACGGTTCCACGAATATTGACAGTTCCTTCACTGTAAATTGCACCGCCTGCTGCTGCGGAGTTTGCTGTGATAGTACCACCCAGAAGATATACATTTGCACCGGCAGCATTGTTGACCGCACCGCCATTTCCGGTTGTGGTATTTCCTTTCAGAGTTGTACCGTCAATCAATGCATAATTACCGCTTACTACGTCTACAATCGAACCGGTAACGCCATCGCCTGTACCCTCAACAGTTAAACTGCCTGAACCGATAGCATTTCCATCTGAATCAGTTACAGAACCGCCTGCCATCTGAAGATTACCACCATTAACAGTAAACATACTCTCAGTAAAGCCTGCTGCACGTTTGATCGTAGTATTATCTTCAGCAGCAACCAGCATGATATTCTTCTTTTCAGGAACATTTATTGTGTTGTTGACTTCAATGGTTCCTTTTAATTTTACATAAGTAGGCTCACCATTTATCATATCCTCACAGTCTGGTACTGCTGCGAACGCTTTTTCCAGAGAAGTAAAGGAATCTCCGCCAATCACAATCGCAGATCCTGCCTCAGCAGCCTGCTCATCAGTTTCTTCAGCAGCCGGTGCCTCTGTAGGATCAGCTGTTGTTTCGGCAGGAGTTTCAGCCGGATCTTCCGGTGTCTCGGCTGGATCTTCGGCTGGTTCCTCAGGAGTTTCAGCCGGATTTTCAGAAGGTTCTTCTGTATCTGCAGAGTCAAGTTCACCTTCCAGTTCGCCTTCGGCTGATGTCTCAGCAGCAGTATCTGCTGCAAATGTGGCTGTCGGTGCCATTCCTACAGACAGGGCACCTGCCATTAATAATGCAAAAAGTTGTTTTTTTCTCATTGTATGTCCTCCCATAGATGAGTTTTAGTTAAAATCACTACTGACACCATCCGATTTCTTATTCCCCACGAAGCAGTCAGTAATCCCAAATCTGAATTGAAGTATAGCACATCCCTCAGAAAAAATCAATGTGCTGTCTATGGGCGTACCTGTCCGTTTCCATAGATGATATATTTCGTTGTGGTCAGAGCCAGAAGTCCCATAGGTCCCCTCGCATGAAGCTTCTGTGTGCTGATACCGATCTCTGCCCCGAAACCGAATTCAAATCCATCTGTAAAACGTGTGGAGGCATTGACATAAACTGCCGCAGCATCCACCTCATCCAGAAACTTCTGTGCATGTTCATAATTATTGGTAATAATTGCCTCTGAATGTTTTGTATTATATTTATTGATGTGAGCAATCGCCTCTTCCACAGAAGAAACCACTTTAATAGAAAGAATATAATCCAGATATTCTTTGCCCCAGTCTTCTTCTGTTGCGTGTACAGCTCCCGGGATCAACGCATAAGCCGCTTCATCTGCGCGGATCTCCACATGTTTCTCCTGCAGACGCTTTGCAAGGACTGGAAGCAGGGCATCCTTTACATCTTTATGTACAAGAACAGATTCGCAGGCATTGCAGACGCCTACTCTCTGAATCTTGGCATTCATGATAATGTCTGCTGCCATCTCAAGGTCTGCGGTTTCATCCACATAAATATGGCAGTTTCCAGTACCGGTCTCAATCACAGGGATGGTGCTCTGCTCCACTACGGCTTTGATCAGGCCTCTGCCGCCTCGCGGGATGAGTACATCCACATACTGGTTCATCTTCATGAATTCTGCTGCTGTCTCTCTGGATGTATCAGAAATCAGCTGAATCGCATCCTCTGTCACGCCCTGTTCATTCAAAGTTTCCCTGATACAGTTTACAATGGCCTCGTTGGAATGGATCGCATCACTTCCACCCTTCAGGATTACTACATTACCGGTCTTAAAGCAGAGTGCAAATGCATCCGCAGTTACATTCGGTCTTGCTTCATAGATAATTCCGATCACGCCAAGAGGTACTCTCTTCTGCCCGATCAGCAGTCCGTTTGGGCGTTTTTTCATCCCGGTTACTTCCCCGACAGGATCATCCAGGGCTGATACCTGGCGCAGGCCCTCTGCCATTCCTTCAATCCTGCTCTCTGTGAGAAGAAGCCTGTCGATCAGCCCCTCAGGCATATGATTCCTTTTTCCAGTTTCCACATCCAGCCTGTTGGCATTGATCAGAGCCTGTGCATCCTTTACCAGTTTGTCTGCTACTGCAAGAAGTACTTCATTCTTTTTGTTTGTAGAAAGATTTCTCATTTCTGTTTCAGCTGCCTTCGCATTCATGCCAAGGCGGTTCAGCATTTCATTCATGTTCAGTTCCCCTTTCAGTCAGTAAGATAGCATATCTCCTCTTCTGTTACTATGATCTGCGGACAGATATCAGTAGGTTCTGTGGGAACCTCCGGCAACATCTGAAAAGAAAATGCAATGGCAACTCTTTCAAGCTGCGGATGTTTCTCAAGATAACGGTCATAGAAGCCACCGCCGTATCCGACTCTGTGGTTTGCTCTGTCAAAAGCCACTCCCGGCATGATCATAAGAGCCTTTGACCAGTTGACGATCTCCCCCGATACAGGCTCAGGAATCCCAAAATATCCGGGTTCCAGCCGGGCAAAGTCTGTCAGCTTATAAAATACCATATCCTTTCCCACAACCTTGGGAACTGCAACCTCCTTGCCGGCCTTCCATGCTTCTTTTATAAGATACTCTGTGACAACTTCATGGTTGTAATCTGCATATACCAGAATGCGGTCCGCATTCTTAAATGCAGGAAGTGCGGTCACTTTGTCAGTGATCGTGCGGCTCATTGCCTCTATCTGTTCATCTGTGTGCAGCTTTCTTTCTGCGAAAATCTTCTTTCTAATGTCTTTTTTTGATTCCATATTTTTCACCCAGATTAATGATTGTTCCGTCTTCCTGCTGAACATCCACATTGTCCAGCTGAGCGCGAAGGTTCATGCGGACAGATGCAATATATTCCTTGCGCAGCAGTTCTCTTTCTTTTTTCTCTTCTTCAGTAAGCCCCACACTTTTGGCTTTATGTGCAAGTGCATTAATGCGGTCGATTTTCTCAACTTCCATAGTTCTTCCTCCTGTTTTTGTCTGCGGCAGTCTGTCTGTAAACACTGCCATTTACTCTGTGAATGTCATTTGGCACCGGTAAATTTCCGGTATTATAACAGTCTGTCAATAATATCGATCAGATAAACTTCCTCTTTGGACTGGCTTACAAACAGCGTACCGTACTTGCGTCCCTCTGTAATCTTATGGATAATATGGAAATCGGCTCCGTTTGCGATCACCATATCTACGCCTGCTGCAGAAGCGATCTGTGCTGCTGTCAGCTTAGTAGCCATTCCGCCGGTTCCTACCTTACTTCCAGAAGTACCTTTTCCCATGTTAAGCAGATTATCATCCAGATTTTCTACCACATCAATGAATTTTGCATCAGGATTAGTATTGGGATCATCTGTAAAAAGACCATCAATATCTGATAACAGGATCAGCAGATCTGCCCGTACAAGTGCGGCAACCATTGCAGACAATGTATCATTATCTCCGAATTTCTCCAGATTCTGAAGCTCATAGGTGGAAATGGAGTCATTCTCGTTTACAATGGGAATCACTCCCAGACTGAGCAGTTCATCGAAAGTATTCTGAGCATTCTTTCGGTTAATATTATTAACCATAGTATTTTTGGTCATAAGAATCTGAGCGGAAAGCTGATTATATTCAGAAAAAAGTTTCTGATAAATCATCATCAGTCTGGCCTGTCCTACTGCTGCACATGCCTGTTTTCCTTTCAGTTCTGTGGGTTTCTCATGCATTCCAAGAGCTGCCACACCTGTTGCTATAGCTCCTGAAGAAACCAGTATGACATCTTTTCCCTGATTGCGAAGGTCACTGAGCTCTCTTGCCAGCACTTCCAGTTTGCGAAGGTTCAGTCTTCCTGTCTCCGAATGAGTCAGGGAAGAAGAACCGATCTTAATTACAATACGTTTTTTATCTTTAAGTCGTTCCCGGTAATCCATCTTTTTGTTACTCCATATAAATATATTTTTTGTAACTGTTCAGTGTCTTTACAGTTACGAGACAAAATCCATCAGAAATTGCCTGTAATAACAGAATTTGAAGATCAGCGTGTAATCCCAAGCTCCTCCAGGGCTTTCGCCTGTTTTGCCTCCATGACTGCCGCTTCCCCGGGAGTCATATGGTCATATCCCAGCAGATGCAGCATACTGTGTGCAACCAGAAAACAGAATTCTCTTGTCACACTGTGTCCGTATTCCTCTGCCTGCGCAAATACCTTGTCAACTGAGATCATGATATCTCCAAGAAGAAGTTCGTCTGTATCCAGATCAAAGTAAGATTCATCTTCCTCCACAATATCATATCCTGCCGGTGTCTCAAAAGGAATCATAGGGAAGGATAAAACATCCGTAGGTCTTGCGATATCGCGAAACTCAGTATTAACTCTCTCAATCTCTTCGTTATCTGTAAGTACAAGATTCACCTGTGCATCATAGGGACATTTTTCCATTTCAAGAACCTTGTCAGCTACCTTTACTGCCAGTGTCTCATAGTCGATCCCCAGTTCACGCTCTGTCTCATAATCAATCTGCATGTTCATCGTTCATTTACCCCGTTTCTGCGTCTTGCCGGTCTTTCAGGTTTTTGTTTCTTCTCATAGGCATCATAAGCCTGTACAATCTGCTGTACCAGAGGATGACGGACAACATCCTTGCTGGTAAGCTGGCAGAAGCCAATGTCATCTATTTTTTTCAGTACTTTCATTGCCACGTCAAGTCCGGATGTGGTATCTCTTGGAAGATCTTTCTGCGAGGCATCTCCGGTGATGATAACCTTGGAACCAAATCCGATACGTGTCAGGAACATCTTCATCTGTGCCGGAGTAGTATTCTGTGCTTCATCGAGAATGATAAATGCATTATCCAGTGTACGTCCGCGCATATATGCAAGCGGTGCAACCTCGATCAGGCCGCGCTCCATATTTTTCGCAAAGCTGTCCGCTCCCATGATCTGGTATAGTGCATCATAGAGTGGTCTCAGATAAGGATCTACCTTGCTCTGCAGATCTCCCGGAAGAAATCCCAGCTTCTCACCGGCCTCAATAGCAGGACGTGTCAGGATGATCCTGCTGACCTCCTCATTTCGGAAGGCTGTGACAGCCATTGCCATCGCCAGATAGGTTTTGCCGGTACCGGCAGGACCTACACCGAACACGATCATTTTTTTGCGTATCTGTTCTACATAATCTTTCTGCCCCAGTGTTTTGGGCTTGATAGGTCTGCCCTGTATAGTGTTACAGATAAAATCTTTGTCTATTTCCGTGAGAACTTCGTTTCTCTGCTCCATTGCCAGAGAAAGAGCATAATTGACATTCTGTTTCGTGATCGTGTTGCCTCTTTTTGCAAGTACTGTCAGTTCTTCTATCAGTTTCTTCGCAGAAGCCGCATTCTGTTCATTGCCAAGTATCTTAAGGATTCCGTCTCTGGAGATCACTGTCACATTCAGTGTTCTCTCAATCAGCTTAAGATGCTCATCAAACTGGCCAAATACATTTGCTTCCAGTTCTGCGGGGACTTCTGTGTGTAATTCAATAATATTGCCAGCCATCCTGTGATGTCCTTTCCTGTTGATAAGTTAATAATGGATTATTGCCTCGTTTATGGACGATAATCAAAGTCCGGTTAAAACCAGATGCATCCATTGTAACACCTCCCTGCAACTTTTTAAATACAAATTTTTATGGAATTTTATGTTATCCGGCTTTTTTCGCCTGTCTGTTCGATGATAAGCAGGGTTCCTCCGGTAATGCACAGAGATTCTGTCAGCCTGGTAGTAATATGATTTTCACTGATCTTAATGCCATTTTGAAGCAGCTTCTTTTCATATTGATGAAATCTTCGCACAGCTTCCTTCTCGGCTTCTTTCCTGGTATAGGTTTCTTCTTTTATTGTATAATCAGTAGTTTCGGTCCATCCGATCCATACAGGAAGTATAAAATTTTCTGTGATACGCAGAGGAATTTCCTCTGTGATACGTTTCTGACCTGTATGTAATGTCGGATACAATCCCAGATACCAGTGCCCAAACCGGAAGTACATTTCTTTTTTCTTTTTGCCGGCAGGGATTTCTGTACGGTATTTTAATGGAAATTCCTGATAATAGGAAATTTGTCTGGAAATAAAAATATCCGCATCTGCATGAACGTATTCCTTTCGCAGGACTTCCTGACTGTCATTCATGATATGAAGTTCCCCGGATACCAGAAGTTCCCCTTTTTTGCAGGAATCCCCGGGCTTTTTTACCGGTATGCCCCTTCGGACGATCATATCTGTGATCACTCCGTCCTTGTCTGCTAGCAGATTACAGGGTGAGGTATTACTGTTGGTTTTTTGGGGGATAATTCCTTCCTGGATATTAAGAATCAGACGGGTTCCTTCTATTCTGGCAGATACCCAGGTAATCTCCGGAAAGTTTTTCCGTACAGCTGCTGCAACTTCTGAACAGTTGATCTTTTTTTTGGACATCCCATGGTTTATATCCTGCTTATCCAGAAAATCGAGGATTTCTCCGGTACTGTTTCTGACATTTCCTTCAATATGGATATTCCAGATTCTCCCTGTCAAAAAAAATATCAGGATACCTCCCAGAATCATGCCTGTAAAAAAAGCCTTTCTTTTTTTATTCCTTAAAAAAAAGAAGGGCATTCCCCGTCTCTGTATGATCTGAATATGTACACCTGTTTTATTCCGGAGAGGTCTCAGGCGAAAGAAATCAGCGGCCTGCATTTGTGCCATAAGCTGGCCGTCCTCTCTGTACCGGATCTTTTCCATATAAACTTTTCTGCTTTTGCAGAGATTCAGAAAGCGTTCCAGATTTTCTCCTCTTACAAGGATGATCACATAACCATATATTAATTTCAAAAATTTCAACATTCGCTGTCACCCGCTTTTATATCATAAATACTTCCCGTCACTTTCATTGCACTGGAATTGTACCAGCGGATTTCAAGATTTTTCCCGGATATGGTCACTTTTCCGCAAAAAGACTGTATCACAATTTCAGAAGGTGTATATTTAAAAACAGATTTATAATTTTCAATAACAGCTTCCGTCTGACCGGTCAGTGTGACGATTGTTTCATTATATGCCAGATCAGGCGGAAGTTCTAATGCCAGCACCATCCGGTTTTTCCATTGTCCTGCTTTTTTCATAAAAAAAGCTCCCCCGGCTTTTACTATCAGTCTATGCCGGAAGAACTTTCTTTAAAACACGTTTCAGCAGCAATCATCGAAACAAAACCATAGAAAACCACAGAATTGTATTTCCACCCAGATTATATTCCATAGATTCACGCTCTACAATCTCATTTACTACTACACCATGACTTTCCAGACATGGATGCATCCGGTCAGGATATCTGCATGGCTTTCCCTCTTTATAGGCACATTTTTCACAGATGTCACAGGATTCTGTAGACAGGATATAAGTTTCATACCCTTCTTTATTCAGATATTTTCCCACCTCTGTAGTCAGGTCCTCATGTGCCCGTCTTGTAGAAAGCATTTCTTCCATGTTCATGATATCCGAAACTTCCGCTACACTGGAAAAGAAAACAGCCTGAGGATAACTTTTTATTTTTTTTTCACATTCCTGCAGGGTTCCTACTGCGGGGGGACAGGCCCAGGTAGAATCATAACGTTCGCATTCTTCTTGGCAGATCGTGCGCACGCGTTCCTGAATTGTAATATCTTTTGTGTCCAGTATGCGGTATTCAAAAATCGGGTACTGTGAAATAAATTCTTCAAATTTTTCTGTGTTCATAGTTTTCTTCTTTCTTTTGGACTTGTTGGTACATTCGTTCATTTATGATAGGGTTCGTGATTCATAATGCGGTAGCTTCTGTATACCTGTTCCAAAAGGATCATCTGCATCAGCTGATGCGGAAAAGTCATTCTGGAAAAGCTGAGCTTATAATCTGCACGTTTCAGAACACTCTCACTCAGTCCTAAGGAACCTCCGATCACAAATGCAATGGAACTGATACCGGAAACTCCCAGTTTCTCAATTTTTTGAGAGAGTTCTACAGAATCCGGCGTTTTTCCATCAATTGCCAGTGCGATAACATAATCCTGTTCGCGTATATGTTTCATCAGACGTTCGCCTTCTGTATTTTTAATCTGTGTGTTCAGTGCTTCTGACGCTTTATCCGGTGTTTTTTCATCTGCTACCTGACAGAAAGTCAGCCTGCAGTATCTGCTCAGCCGTTTGGCATATTCTGCGATTCCGTCACACAGATATTTTTCTTTGATCTTTCCAACTGTAACAATACGGATTTCCATGATCTTCTTCCTTCTATTTTAATAAAATCAGCGATAAAATCACAGTATTTTTAGTACTGCAGATAATATTCCATAGCAGTCATTTTACTGGTCTTGCCATTTGCTGCAACAAGAATAACATTCAGCCTATGGTAACCCACAGGCATGGAGATTGGCTGTTCATAAACAGTACTGTTAAGATCCGGTTCAGAATCAAATGCATAATATGCCTTACATCCATCCGGAACAGTGATCTTAATCTCTGTTTTTTTATTGTAATCCCCTGATTTAGGTGTTACCTTAGGGGCTTTCGGTGCATTTAAAACAATCACATACTTTCTGCTGATCACATCACTTTCGATGTTTTTATCATTTACACCAAAGGCTTTTAATTCAGTTGTGCCTTCCCTCAGAATAATAGGTTCTGTATATACTTTACTCTTTCTGGTAGGTGTGCTTCCATCTAATGTGTAATAAATCTTTTGGCAGTTACCTTCCAGTTTCAGAGTCTGCGTTGTAGTATAGGTTCCGGGGGCAGGATTTGATACAGGTGTTTCGCAGATATATTCTGCGCAGGCATTCTGCACCTCTCTGTCAGCAGATTTCAGGATCAGTCTGACTTCGTTGGTCTTTCCCTCCTGTGTAAGAAGCTTCACATACTCTTTATATATTCCTGTTCCCGCAGTTTTGTTCTGGATAAACGGGCGCAAAACAAGAAGTGCAGATCGTTTATCGCCTGATTTCTCCATACTTTTGGCCAGAAGAAGATTGGCGGCTTCATTTTTGGGATTTTTATCCAGAGCATATTCTGCAATCCGCTGTGCTTCTTCATAGTTTTGCTGTGCATATTGTTTTTTTGCCCTGGAATATAAGGCAGAAAAAGTATTTAACTGCCGATAACAAAAGAACCCCAGCAGTGTCGCCGCACACAGAAGCAGACATAGAAGCTGTTTTCTGCTGAATTTCAGCTTTCTTCTTTTTGGATGTTTGAAATATTTTATAATTTCTGTTTTCTGTTTTTTTTCGGATGGGCGGTTCTGCTGCTCCTTTTTCATCAGAGTTTCCACTGTGCTGAATTCTCTTACCCAGGGTATCTCCGCAAGGCAATAGGGGCAGTACAGAGAGCCTTTTTCCACCTCTTTATGACATTTAGGACATTTCATAGACAGTCCTCACTTACTGATTTTCCAGATAATTCTGAAACTCCTCCATAGACATAAGAACTTTTCTCGGTTTTGTTCCCTCTTCCGGTCCCACTACACCTGCGTCGCAGAGCTGATCCATGATTCTTGCCGCTCTGTTGAAACCAATCTTAAACATTCTCTGCAGCATACCAATAGAAGCTTTCTCTTTCTCTATGATAAACTTACCTGCTTCTTCAAAATGGATGTCCCTTTCATCTCCGGACATACCTGTTGTTACAGGAGAATTTACCTGCTGCTCAATCTGTTGGTTATACTGGACACCCGGATTTTTATCTGCAAGAAATTCAACCACAGCACTTACCTCATCATCAGATACAAATGCACCCTGAAGTCTTGCAGGCTTCTGATATCCCTGAGGATAAAAGAGCATATCACCTTTTCCAAGAAGCTTCTCGGCTCCGTTCATATCCAGAATTGTCCTGGAATCCACACCGGAAGATACAGAGAAAGCAATTCTGGAAGGCATATTCGCCTTGATCAGACCGGTGATAACATTTACAGACGGTCTCTGTGTGGCAATGATCAGATGGATACCTGCCGCACGTGCAAGCTGGGCCAGGCGACAGATAGCATCCTCCACTTCTCCGGGCGCAACCATCATAAGGTCTGCAAGCTCATCCACGATGATCACGATCTGCGGCATTTTCACAGGTTCTTCTTCAGCTCCTACCGCCTTGATCTGCTCTGCTTTTCTATTATATTCATGCAGATTACGGACACCGTACTCCGCAAATGTATTGTAACGGTTTGTCATCTCCTGTACTGCCCAGTTTAATGCGCCTGCTGCTTTCTTCGGATCTGTCACAACCGGAATAAACAAATGTGGAATTCCGTTATACACACTGAGCTCTACTACTTTAGGATCAATCATGATAAGCTTTACTTCATCCGGATTTGCCTTGTACAGGATACTGATGATAAGTGTATTGATACATACTGATTTACCTGAACCGGTTGCACCTGCGATGAGAAGATGTGGCATTTTGGCAATATCCGCAACTACAGTCTTACCTGCAATATCCTTTCCTACTGCAAAAGAAAGTTTGGATTTTGCCTTCTGAAATTCTTCTGACTGGAGCAGATCTCTGAGCATAACCGTACTGTTCTCTTTATTGGGAACCTCAATGCCCACTGCTGCTTTGCCGGGGATCGGTGCTTCAATGCGGATATCAGGAGTGGCAAGATTCAGTTTGATGTCATCTGCAAGACCTACAATTTTGCTGACCTTCACTCCCATCTCGGGCTGAAGTTCATAACGGGTAACTGTTGGTCCGCAGCTCACATTAGTGACAGTCACGTTCACGCCGAAATTGTGAAGTACTTCCTGGAGTTTTTTTGCAGTCTTACGCAGATAGGCATCAGAATCCCCCTGAGCTTTGCTGCTTCCTTTCTTCAGCAGATTTAAGGCTGGAAATTTATATTCTTTTTTTACGGCTGCTTCCTGTCGGGTGATCTCATGCTGAATGTTTACAATTCCGCTCTGTATCTCTTTTTCAGAAGATTTGGGGTTTTTCGAAGGCGGCCGCACTGCCTTCTCATCCTGAAAAGGGGGCAGATCTTCCTCCGGTTCTGAAACCACAGATTTCTTCCGGTCAGTGACAGTATCTTCAAATGGAAGGTCTTCCTGCTGTTGTGATTCATTATCTGCCTCGTATGTATCCGGGGATGTATCCGCTCTGTGAATCTCAAAATTCATCGGAGCATCGATGTATGGTTTATTATCCGCATCATCAGAGGATTTAATCCCTGTGTTCTCGGTATCCTCCGCAGCTTCGGCTGTTTCTGCTGCTGCTTTATCTGTATCTGCTGCTTTTTTCAGAAGTTTCCCCTTTTTCTTTGGCTTCTGTTCAGAATAGCCTGTCAGCTTGGTTCCTTCCAGAAAGCCGCCTTTTTTCATTTTTTTTGCTTCCGAAGGATCCATGAGAAAGTCATCATCTGAAAATTCATCATCGCCAATTTCTTCCTCCAGTCGGCGGACTCTTTCTTCACGCCGCTGTTCCCTTATAAGCTGACGTTCTCTGGCACGTTCTTCTCTATATCGCTCACGTTCAGGCTGTCCCTGCATATAGCGCATATGTCTGTCTTTTACAAAATCACACACCTTTATAACCAGCCGCGTTACAAAATCGAGCAGAGAGCGCTGTGTGATAATGATCATACATACAACAAATGCCAGTATAATGATCACATATCCGCCGATAGTTCCAAAAGCAGATGTGACAGAAATACAGATCGCTCCTCCGATCAGACCACCGCCTGTTTTATAATCTGCGCTTAAAGCATAATAATCCAGCAAAGTTGTACTCTGCATATATCCGTCTGTGAGAAGCTGCGCTGCCCCACACAGAAACAGAAACATCACAAACGCCGCTGCAAGTTTCTTATATGCCAGCCGGTTTGTTTTATTGATCAGAATAAATGCTGATTCAAGGAAAAATACGATTGGAAACAGATATGCCATCAGTCCCATCAGTCCGAAACAGAAATTACTGATCGCATCTCCCACAAAACCACCTGCTCCAAAATTGCTTGCCATCAGGATCACACATGCGGCCAAAATCACAAATAATATGATTTCTGTCTGAAATCTGCCGACTTCCTGTTCCATTGCTGTCTTCTTTTTTGTATTTCTTCCCGAATGCCCGGTATTCTTACTCTTTGATGCTGCCATTCTAAGGCTCCCCTCCTTGATCTTCTCGTAAATATCTTCCCTTTACAGGGCAAAATTTAATGCCAGTGTAATAATACCGACTATAAATGAATAATATGCAAAATAGCGTAATTTTATATTCTGAGTCATGGCTATTGTATTTCGGATAACAAGACATCCCGCAAAACCGGCGATGATCATTGCAAATACATAGGTAAACCCAAGTCCTGCCGTCATTTCAGAAGCACCAAAATTTCCGATTTCCGTAAAAAAAGCACCTATGATAGCAGGCAGACTCATAAAAACAGAAAAACGAACCGCAAATTTGCGGTTATATCCGCATAACAGTGCAGCACATAACGTAAATCCCATTCTGGAAATCCCTGGAAAGACAGCAATCCCCTGACAAATTCCAATCCACATAGCGCTGTCATAAGAAGCCTCTCTCGGTCCCTTTTTTCCACCGGATTTATTCAGATCTGTTACCAGAAGAAATACGCCTGTAAGTAAAAATCCGATTCCCGGAACAATCTGAGAGTCTGCGGCCAGAAGAGCCAGCCGTTTTCCTGTAAGTCCCAGAAGTGCTGTTGGAATCATGGAAATCACAAGAAGTGCACCTGTTTTCCGATATGTTCCGGTGACTATTCTGGCATAGCCCAAACTTTCCCCTGTCTTCTTGTTATGGATATATAGATTCAGATTACCGATCATATCCATAAACATCCCCAGAAGTCCCAGTCCGATTTTTTTTAAATCTTTGCGGAACAAAAATATAATTGCTGCCGCACTTCCAAGATGGAGCATCGTTTCTGACAGCAATCCGGTTTCGTGGCCGATTCCCATATATTGTTCCAATATGCATAAATGTCCCAGGCTGCTGACAGGAAGAAATTCCGTCACAGCCTGAATGACAGCCAAAAATATCAAATATACAACGATCATAGAACTGATTCCTTTTTGTTTCTCCAAAATTATGGTTTATTATAGCACACTCAGAAAGGCTTTACAATAAAAAGCCCCCTGACTGTCATGTTCACAACGTAGCCAAAATTCATTCATTTTCCTGCTGCTTTTTTTCTTTTTCATGTGCCAGCAGTTCCTGTACCGATTTATGTGCAATCCGGAATTCTTTTTCAAAATAAGCATTGATCTCTGCACCGTATAACAGAAGATTCATACAGATATACAACCACACCATGACCATGATGATCGTCGCAAGGTTTCCGTACATATTACTGAACCCCGGAAAAATCTCAAAATAAAAAGAGAATCCGTATGAAAATATCGACCATGCAACTGCTATGATCAAGGCTCCGGGAATCTGGCTTTTGAATGTGGCTTTTCTGTTCGGAAGAACCTTATACAACATAAGAAAAACCAGAAACAACACACCAAATACCAACAGTGCTCTTGCCCCCAGTATTTTTCCCAGAACTCTTCCAAGAAAAGGAATATATCTTGATACAGCTTTCTGTATTTCGTTTCCGAGTACAAGCATAAGCAGAGACACGATTACCGCAATCACCAGTGATAAAGTATAGAATACTGCATAAATTCTGGTTAACAGCCAGTTACGGGTTTCTTTTACGTGATAAATGGTATTTAATCCATTGATGATAGACTGCATTCCTTTTCCGGCAGACCACAGTGCCACAATTGCTGACAAAGGGACAATTGCAGTACTTCTTTTGTATACATCTACCACGATCCCCAGAACAAAACTCTGCAGATTCTCCGGAATAAAAGCAACGATCGCATCCCTGACTACATTATAGGTCAGAGGTGTATACCGTACCAGTGTAGTCAGAAACAGAATACAGGGAATAAAAGACATGATCAGAAAATACGCTGCCTGTGTCGCATAAGCTCCTACGTGATCTCCGGATACACGTTCCATAAACCCGAATAAAAGCCCTGTAACAGACCGGGTTTTATTTTTCTTTTTCATATATGTCTCCATTCTGTTATTTTACAGCAGTCATTTCTGATAATGCATTTATGGTGATTGCTGTAATTATAAAGATAACTGTTTCGAATATCTCTGTTTACTATCATACCATGAAACTGCCGTTATGACAAACATGAATTATGGATAATAAAATCCGGTTCTTTTCATGCTGGAACGCTGTAGATATGAAAAAAACCGGATCAATATGTAATTAGTTTTATGGTCAGATTTTTACTTTCTGATGTAGAAATGATAAGCAGTCACAGAATCATACTGTTCACCTGCATTAAGAATCGGGGAGTGGAAATCTTCAACATTGACCGCATTCGGTTCAACCTGCGTTTCCAGACAGAAAGCATCCCGCTTATTGTAAGTATGACCATTTTTACCATGTTCATTTTCGACAAAATTTGCTGCGTAAAACTGTACACATGGACAGTCGGAAGTGACATCCATGGCAATTCCGGTTTTATCACTGTATGCGGTTGCGATCAGTCTTCTGTTTCCTTTTGCATAGTTGTCTGTCACATAATTGTGGTCATATCCGCCTGTGAATTTCAGCTGATCAAATTCTGCTTCAATATCCTGCCCGATCTGTTTGGCAGTTCTGAAATCCATGGGAGTCCCTGCAACTTCCTCATACACTCCTGTAGGAATGGAATGACTGTCGGCTACAGGTGTATAATATTTTGCATGGATTGTAAGATACTGATCCATGGCGGTTCCGCTTCCCTCACCATTCAGATTGAAATAAGAATGATTTGTCATATTGGCAACTGTCGGCTCATCGCAGATTCCCTGATAATGGATCCTCAGTTCGTTGTCTTCCGTAAACTCATATTTTACAGACACATCAAATTCTCCCGGGAAACCATTCTCGCCATCCGGACTTATACGGTTAAATATAACACTGTTTTTATCATCGGAAATCTCAGCCACTTTCCAGAGCTTTTTTTCAAATCCGTCAGGACCGCTGTGAAGATTATTGTCATTCTCATTCTGAGCAAGAACTACTTCTTTGCCATTGACAGAGAATTTCGCACCGCCGATGCGGTTTCCGTTTCTGCCGATGGTTGAACCGAAAAAGCATCCATTTACTTCATAAGATGCCAGATCATCATATCCAAGTACTACGTCTGTTAAAGTACCATCTTTATCAGGTACGCAGACCTTAACCAGGATTGCTCCAAAATCTGTCACTTCCGCATATGCCCCGGATTTGTTTTCCAGATGAAAAATTTTTACTGTTTCCCCCGTCTGTAATACACCGAACTTTCTTTCAGAAACACTCATTGTTTCCAACCTCCCGTATCATAAAATAATATTAAATCCAAAAGATAATAAAAAAGAGCCTTTCTACGGCTCATTTTTACAGTTCCCGAAATGCCGTTCCCTTCCCATTGACGCCTAGCCGCAGCTAGGTGGGTATCCTCAACAGACCTTCTGTCTTCCGCTGCATAATGACGGCCTGACATCCGGCCTGCGATGTTGGGTTCCCGTTAAAGTCGATGTAGGTTCAAAAAAAGAAGGGGCCTCGTACATTTCAGGATATTCACTGTTTTTAACTGATTTTTATTATACTCCAGTATATGTTCTTTTTCAACATAAAATGTAGAATTAATTATATTTTTTAATATGATTTTTTTTATAGAAAAATTCATTGTATTTTATTTATTAATTATCATTATAAAGAATAATCGCATCGCTAAGTACTTAGCGTATATGCGTTAGGGAGGTCTCCCTCCCGCGCCTTTATAATTATTACTGGGGATGATACACCAGGTTATTACTTAGAGAAGGTTTTGAACCTACATTAACCGCTTATGAAGCGGTAGTTTTAACCTATTAAACTATCTAAGTTGGCGAAGCGCTTAGCGCTCAAAATCCTAATCTTATGGGTGAATACAGAGAATTGAACTCTGATAATATGTACCACAAACATATGTTTTACCATTAAACTATATTTACCTTAATTATTGGAATCAATGGGAATTGAACCCATTTTATAAATATGCAAAATTTATGTTTTACCAATTAAACTATAATCCCTATTACTTATAAAGACGAAATTGTGCCTACTCGGCCGCGCTGCGGCTAAGCATCTGGTACTATTCAATTTGCTAATAATTTGTATCATTTTACGTTTGGGTAGAATCCTAAGCTTTAGTACTTTCAGCCACTACTATTGGATAGAACCCATACCCCCATAGGGGGTTAAGAACTTAGCGGTAAAACCTCATCGGTCGATTTATTTAATTTTTTATCGCATCAATACCCCCAGAGGGGGTTAGCGACTAATGGGAATAGTTAATTAAAATTCAATTTGTACTAACGGCTTAAAGAGTTGTACCTAATAAAGCTATACAGAATATTAATAATATAGATATATTGAATATAACAGATAATATTAAGAATAATACACCAGCTAATAATATTAATGAGAAATGTAATAATGAACCAGTAGATACTTTAATAGTATTATAAACAATAATATTTAATGTATCATAAATACCACGTGGTCCTAATATTTGTAAAGTACCTTTATCAATAAAACTATTTAATTTAATACCTTCTTGTAATGATGATCTAATAATAATATTATTTAATATTTGATCTAACATAAATTTATTATTACAATAATTATAAATTGATAATAAAGTATTATTATTATAAACTAATATAAATTTATAATAGAATTCATATAATACTAATATAACAATAGTACCTAATATAGTTAATATTAAAGGTAATAATTTATATACAATATTAATAGATAATTCAGTATCAATAATAGATAAATTATTAGGATGTATAAATATACTATTAAATGGTGAACCAAATCCTAAATAAATATCACGAGTAATATAACCTAAGAATATAGAAGCGAAACTTAATATAATCATAGGTATTAACATTAATCATGAAGATTCATGTAAGTTTAAATAAGCAAATTTACTATTATTAGGAGTATTAAAGAAAACTAAATATAATAATCTAATACTATATAATGTAGTTAATGTAGCTGAACTTAATGATAATCAATATATAATATAACCAGATATAGTATAAACACCAATAGTAGATTCAATAATAATATCTTTAGAATAATAACCAGTTAATCCAGGGAATGCCATTAATGATAATGAAGCAATTAATATACAAACATATGTAACAGGTAAATAATTTAATAAACCTCCATATGTTCTAATATCTTGAGATTCAGATACAATACTATGAATAATACTACCAGCACTCATAAATAATAAAGCTTTAAACATAGCATGACAGAATAAATGGAATAAACTTATATTATAAGCAGATAAACCAATAGCAACAACCATTAAACCTAATTGTGACATAGTAGATAATGCTATAATTTTTTTAATATCATTAGATGTTATAGCTATTATACCAGCTATAATTGTAGTTAAACCTCCTAATCATAAACATATTAATAATACAGTAGGACTATATTCTAATATATAAGATGATCTTATTAATAAATATATACCAGCACAAACTAAACATGCAGCATGTAATAAAGCTGATACTGGTGTAGGACCTTCCATACTAGATAATAATCAATTATGTAATCCTAATTGAGCACTTTTAGATGTAGCACCTATTAAGAAACATATCATTATTAAATTTAATATATCAGTATTAATATATTGTGATAATGCAAATATACTATTATAATTTAATGTACCAAATGTTCATATTGTTATAATTAATCCTAAACTTAAAAATGTATCACCAAATTTATTCATTAATAATGCTGATAATGCTGATTTCATAGCTAATAATCTTGTATATCAGAATGATATTAATAAATATGAAGCTAATCCAATAAATTCTCATCCTACAAACATTACTAAATAATTATCACCTGTTACTAATATTACCATAAATCCTGTAAACATTGATAATATTGAAAAGAAACGACTTTGATGAGGATCATGACTCATATATCCTAATGCATATATATGTACTAATGATGATATTGTTAATATTGGTATTAACATTGTTACTGTTAATTCATCTATTACAAATGATCAATCAATTTCTAAATATTCTACATAAATTCATTTACTAATATTAACTGTATAAGAGATACCATCTCCCATTAATACATTAATTGCTAATATATATGATAAAATACATGCTATTATTATTGTTAATGTTGTTATTTGACTACTTCATTTATAACCTAATCAACGTCCTAATAAACCAGATACGATACTACCTAATATAGGTAAAAATATTGTGATAATTATCATTAATTATTTTCTATATTAATATGTCCTCTTAATCTATAATAACTTACTAATATACTTAAACCTATAGCACTTTCAGCACCAGCTATTATTATTATAATTATACCATATATTAAACCATCTACATCATAATTAATTAATGCAGTATTTAATATATTAATTGTTAATCCTAATAACATAATTTCAATTGAAATGAATAATAATATAATATTATTACGGTTAAATATAAAACCAAATAAACCAATAATAAATATAATGAAACTTAAATTCATAGTTAAAATTTATAAAGACATAATCTAAATATGATCTACTTATTGATTAGATTAAGTCCGGTTTTAGTAGCGCTCGCCAACTCGCTTTTTTAAACAATATCGGGATAGTAATGGAAGGATATCAAAATACATCGACAATATTAACCCCCTCTGGGGGTATTGATGTCGTAGCGCTTCGCGCTATTTACACTAAATATGGTCCTTATGACTTTATAAACCTTTTATGGGCTTAATCGAGCCGCGGCGCGGCCGGGTGTAGCCCGCAATAATATATGATCAACAAGGATTAATTCCTTACGTCAAATTATTTATAACTATTCTACAGGTTCAGGGGCTGCGCCCCCCCATTAAAGATTTTAATGATATAACAACAGAACGCGCCGCTTTGCGGCTCACAGGGCGCATAGTATTTAGCGATAGCCGCTTCGCGGCGCGGAATCATATAAGTAATAATAGAGAATATAAAAATCAATTAAATTGATTAAAGAGTTTGATGTTGGCTCAGTGCAATTGCTATTTAGATGCATAATACATGCGAATTAAACGGGATTAAATGAATCATAAAGTGATTTATTTATGACAAAGTAGTGAACTCGTGAGTAAATAATAGTAATATGAACTATAATATAGGTTAAATACCAAAAAAATAGATAAAATTTATCGATTATAGTCAAGCTATTAAAAATATTAGGTAGTAGGATAAATAAGAGATTAACCTAGCCGAAGATATTTAGTTGGTTATAAGAGTAAGCCCAATCACGTTGATAATGAGAGAACGATCAATATCTTAATTAAGATACAGCAGTAAGGAATATTCGTCAATGAACGAAAGTTTGAACGAGCAATCTAAAAAAGTGAAAAAATATTATAATGAAAAAACGAAATTAAATTAATATATAATATTAAATGAATTAATATAAAACTTTAATATAATAATAAATAATGATAGATTATTATAAAATAGTCCTAACAAACAGACGTGCCAGCAGTTGCGGTTATACGTCAAGGACAAGTAATGCACATTATAGGCTTAAAGGGTTCGTAGAATTGTAATTCCATATGGAATTTACTAGAGTTAAATAATAAGATATAAGAATTATAAGAGTAATGGTTAAATATATTAATACTTATAAGACTATTAAGACATGAAAATCTATATCAATAATCAACTGACATTGAGGAACGAAAGCTAAAGTAGCGAAACGGATTAGTTACCCGTATAGTTTTAGCAGTAAACGATGAATGTTAAAGTCAGATAAAAGAGTATAATCTCAATAAAATATCTAGTCTTAAAGTGAAAACGTAAACATTCCGCCTGGGGAGTATAAACGCAAGTTATAAACTCAAAACAATAGACGGTATAAGTTATACACAGTGGATCATGTAGTTTAATGCGATAATCCGCGATAACCTTACCATTTTTAGTATAAGTCGCAATGCGACCTACAAGTGTTACATAGCTGTCTTCAGTTCATGCCGTAAGGTTTTAGGTTAAGTCCATTAATGAACGAAATCCTACAATTATATTAATATAATTAATTTATTATGATAATTATTTATCTAATATTAAGGATTAAGACAAGTCCTCATGACCTTAATAAAATGGGCTATATACGTGATACAAATATACATACAAAATCAAGTAATATAGTGATATATAACAAATGATATAAAATGTATAATTTATTAATTAATTTATTAATTATATTTAATATGGATCATATACTGTAATTCGTATATGTGAAATAGGAATTGTGAGTAATACGTAATTAAGTACATTACGGTGAAACATTCTCTTATGCGTACTAATCACTCATCATTCGCTTGAAATATTTAAATACTAAAATGTATATATTATTTAATATTGATTTTATTATATAATTAATATATATTAAGTACTGAATTTGACAAGTGAGAAGTTGAAATATAGTTGTGGTAGAGGAATCTGCTGCGGGCTTTAAATTTATCTTGACTATCCCTTTTTTTTTTTTTTATGTTCTTATAGCTTAGTGGTTAAAGCGCTAAACTGAAGCTTTAGTTACATTGGTTCGATTCCTTTTAAGAACATTAATTGGACAATGTCCTTAATAATTGCCTTAGTTCGCGCTAAAGTACTTTGTACTATAGCGGCTCTAAAGCAGTAAATCTTATGATTTAATACAATTTTTATATTGTTATTATAATTTTTAATATGAATAACATAGTATTAGCTGGAAAATATATAGGTAGTGGTATAGCTACAATAGGATTAGCAGGTGCAGGGGTTGGAATAGCAATAGTTTTTGCTGCTTTAATTAATGGTACAAGCCGTAATCCTCAATTAAGATCAACATTATTCCAATTTGCCATCTTAGGGTTTGCCTTAAGTGAAGCAACAGGATTATTCTGTTTAATGATCTCATTCTTATTATTATATGCTGTATAATTATAAGTTTAAAATCGCTTTAGTACTTTGTACTTAGGCACGTTTACTATTCCAAACCGCGCAGCGGCACAAATCCTAGATTAGGACGTATAATACGCGCCGCGAAGCGGCTCTTAGCGATTCATTATATAAGCCTCCATACCCCCACAGGGGGTTAGCGATTATTTAGAGTTTACAATAGCTATACATACTGATTCAATAGAATTAGAAGGTGGAGTTAAATTAAATAGTGATATGGTAGATAATAAAGAAATAGGTAAATTTAAATTAGAGGCAGAGAAAGACATAGCATTGGCGCCGCAGCGCGGCTTAATTCAGCATACATATTAATGGATGGGGCTTCGCCTCAATAATGGAGAATATAATGATGAAACTGCTATAATTAAGATATCAGGTTTAAATACAACTCTAACTAAGATACAATTAAATGATTTAGTTAATTATGTAAAAAATGGTAAGATTGAAAACCCTTTCATAATACCTCAAACTAGATTTTATAATAGGCCTAATGAAGAAACTGTATACATTAGAGACACAACTGTAGAAATACAATCTGATATAAATAACTTAAAACGTGTTATATTACCTAATGAACAAAATGAATACATATTAACTAAACCTTACAATGTAGATATAAAAAGTAAAACTACAAAACCGCGCCGCGAAGCGGCTTACTGAAGATAATAAAAGTATTGTAGATTCTTGAGATAAAGTAAAATTAACTGAAAAACAAATAGGGGCTCCTAACAGCCGCGAGAGCCGCTATAGTACGCTAGTTCGGAGAACTTAGCAGCGCGTTTTGGGTTACACCC
>ERZ827471.573-NODE-573-length-30667-cov-5.109010_pt1 | contig 30667 bp, 28 predicted proteins | sample MGYA00519772_ERZ827471 | MGnify/ENA primary metagenome ERZ827471 (study PRJEB31778, sample SAMEA3449315) | human gut metagenome | biome: human gut; feature: human-associated habitat; material: faeces | place: United Kingdom | collected 2010/2012 ...
AGCGGTGGGTCTCCTCCTGGATCTGCCCGATGAAGGCAAAGAGGGCTGGGGCCCCTTGGATGCCGATCTCCTCCCCCTCTGGGGTGACCAGGGCCCGGGTGCGGTGGCGGTCATCCTTCACCATGCCAAAGACGGGAATGGACAGGCCGTACTGGGCCAGCACCCGGCTGGCCACCGCGGCGTGGGTGGCCCCGCCGTCGATGAGCAGCAGGTCCGGCCGGTGGGCAAAGTCCCCGTCCCCCTCGATCTCATGGCGAAAGCGGCGGGTGAGCACCTGCTCCATGGAGGCATAATCATCCGGGCCGGTGAGGTCCCGGAGCTTGAAGTAGCGGTACGCCCCTTTCTTGGGCTTCCCCTCCTCAAACACCGTCATGGCTGCCACGATATCCGAGGCCCCGGTGTTGGAGATGTCATAGGCCTCAATCCGCCCCGGCGGCTCGGGCAGGCCCAGCAGCTCCGCCAGCAAGGTGAGGACCTTGGCGGTGCGTTCGGCCCGGGTGGTCAGGCGCTCACACTCGGTCTTGGCGTTCTCCTGGGCCATGCGGATGAGGTCTGCCTTGGCCCCCCGTTGGGGGGTCACCAGGTCCACCTTCCGCCCCGCTTGGTGGGAGAGCAGGCGGGACAGATCCGCCGCCCCCTCCAAGTTTTCCGGCAGAAGAATCTGCCGGGGCAGGATCCCCCGAGGGCTGTAATACTGGACCAGAAACGCCGAGAGAATCTCCTCCACCGGCTCCCCTGCGGTGGGGAAGACCTCCAGGTCCCGCCCGGCCAGTTCCCCGCCTTGGAAGTGGAGCACCGCCACCACAGAACGCACCGTGCCGACATACAGGCCCAGCACGTCGGTGTCCGCCAAAAATCCAGCCACCACCTTCTGCCGCTTTCCCAGGAGGGTAATGGCCCGCAGCCGGTCCCGCAGGGCGGCGGCCTTTTCAAACTCCAGGTTCTCTGCGGCGGCCTCCATCTGGGTGCGCAGGTCCTTCTCCACCTCGCTGAACTTCCCCTCCAGCAGGTGGATGGCCTGGTCGATGGCCTGGTCGTGCTGGCTGCGGGGGACCTCTTTGCGGCAGTAGCCGTCGCACTGGCCCATGTGGAAGTTCAGGCAAGGCCGCTCCTTCCCCTGGTCCCTGGGAAAGGTCTTGCCGCAGCTGGGCAGTTTCAGGGCTGCCCGGAGGGCGTCCAGGATGGCCTGGGTATCGTGCCGGCCGCCAAAGGGGCCGAAGTATCGGGCCCCGTCGTCCGCCATCCGCCCTTGGATGGAAAACTTGGGATAGGGGGCCCGCACCGACAGGCGAATGTAGGGGTACCCCTTGTCATCCTTCAACAGAATGTTGTACCGGGGCTTGTGCCGCTTGATGAGGGAGTTCTCCAACACCAGGGCCTCAAACTCTGAGCCGGCTACAATGGTGTCAAAGTGGTCAATCTGCGCCACCATGGCCCGGGTCTTTTCCGTGTGGCCGGCCTGGTCGTGGAAGTACTGGCTGACCCGGTTTTTCAAAGCCTTGGCCTTGCCTACGTAGATGACGGTCCCCTCTCGGTCCATCATCAGGTAAACCCCTGGTTTCAGGGGAAGGCTTAGGGCCTTCTCTTTCAATGCTTCAAAGGTCGTCTCCCCCATCCCCTTTCCCAAAGAGTGCAAAAAGCGCCGCATCTGCGGCGCTTTTCCTGCTGGTTTCCCACGGAGAAATCCATCCTTCTCCTGCGGTGGTGTTTGCCCGGGAAGTGGAGCAAACCGGTTTCCTGCCAGAATCAGTCGGCGAAGTCAGAACTGATGAGTTCAACCAGGGCATCCACGGCTTCCTTTTCGTCGGTGCCGTCGGCGATCAGATCGATGGTGCTGCCCTTAATGATCCCCAAAGAGAGGACCCCGAGCAGGCTCTTGGCATTGACTCTCTGGTCGTCCTTCTCCACCCAAATGGTGCTCTTAAACTCGTTTGCCTTCTGAATAAAAAAGGTGGCAGGTCTGGCGTGGAGGCCAACCTGGTTGTTAACCGTTGCCTGCTTAATATACATAAGTAGTCCCTCCCAGTTTCTTTCCCTATTGCTACTTAAAGGATAGCAAATTTCCCCCGTTCCGTCAATGCTAATTTTCACGTCATTCCACAGAAATTAAGGGGTTTTTTGCATTGTGGTTTGTACAGCCTCAAAAAGAGTCCCTCTAGGGTCTATTTGCGCTGTCCTGTGCCAGAGGATCCGTGCACTGTGGAGAACGAGAGGGGCCTTCGGCCCCCTTGGCACCGCCCTTTCCGGGCCTGTCTTTCCCCGGAAGGTGCCATGGCCGGGTATGGCCAAATCTCCCTGTGCCGCTCTCCCGGAAGCCCTGGGGGTGTAAGAATATTATACTAAACCTGCCGGCCAGTGTCAACACAAAGCCCGTCCCCGGGCCGGGGCCGTCACAGCTCTTCCAGCTGCCAAGCAGGCTGGTCGATCCGGTCCGCCACCCGGAGCAAAATGAGCCCCGTCAGGAAAAACAGGGCCAGAAGGCCAATGGCAATGTTGATGGTTCCCCCGGCAAATTTGACCGCCGCAATCACCCCAGACCCCAGGAAAGAGGCCCCTTTGCAAAAGATGTCATACAGCCCGAAGTACTCCCCCGCGTGCTCCGGCGGGATGATTTTGGAGAAATAGCTCCGGGACAGGGATTGGATGGACCCCTGAAACATCCCCACACCAAAGGCCATAAGGCCAAACTGGACCAGATTCTGCAGGGTCAGCGCGTAGAGGCAGACGCAGAGATAGCCCACGATGCACACCGTCAACAGTCTCACCGTGCTGTGGCGCTGGGACAGCCGGGCAAACACCAGGGAGAACACCCAAGCCACCACCTGGGTCGCCAGGAGGACCAGCACCTGCCCCACCGTGCTCAGCCCCAAGTCGGTGCCGATGTTGATGCAGTTGTCGATGATGGTACCCACCCCGTCGATGTACAGGAAGAAGGCCAGGAGGAAGAAGAACACCTTCCGGTCTACCTGGACGATCCGCTTCAGGGTCCCGCCGATCTGGCGGAAGGCCGTGGCCACAGGATGGGGCTGGGGCTGGATGTAGTGGACCTGCCGGTAGTGCCGGAGCAGGGGCAGGGTGACCAGCAGCCACCACAGCGCCGTCACGGCGAACCCCCCTCCCCGGGAGACGGGCCCCGACAGCAGCCCCGCCATATCCGGCCCCAGGGCATAGAACACCAGGGCAACCACAAAGGGCAGGCAGGAACCCAGATACCCCCAGGCATAGCCGTAGGCGGAGACGGCGTCCATGCGGGCCGGGGTGGTGATGTCGTGGAGCATGGAGTCGTAAAAGGTGAGGGAGCAGGAGTAGGACACCTTCACCAAGAGGAAAAGGGCCAAAAACAGCAGCCACCCCGGGGCAAACCCGTTCAGGATACACCCCCCCACCCCCAGAAACACGCTGGTGCGGAAGAAGATGGCCTTGCTGCCCCGGCGGTCAGACAGGGCGCCGCACACCGGCCCCAGCAGGGCCACCACCACCGTCACCAGGGCCACCCCCAGGGCCCACACCCCGGTGGCGTCCCCGGCGCTCAGCTGCCCCGGCCCCTCCCCCACGGCCAACGCTTTGAACCAGATGGGGACCAGGGAGCAGGAGAGCATGGTGAAGGCGGAATTGCCCACGTCATAGAGGACCCAGGCAAATTCCCGCTCCGTGAGGCCTCGGAAGGGCCCTCGCCCCTTCAGGGCCAGGAACAGGCCCCTCACGCGCCGCCTCCCTTCACCCCTTCAAAGTTGTACTGGAAGGGGTCCGGCAGGGGGGCTTTCCCCGCCCGGTAGGCGTCAAAGTCCTGGAGGAACTGAAGGGCCCGGTCCCGGGCCAGGTCGTAGAGGGACCGGAGCCTGGTATCGCTTTCCACGCAGCGGGGATCGCCGTCCGGGCAGATCACCAGGTCCTCCAGCCCCTGCCCGGGCCCGGCCGCCCGCAGGGCGGCGGTGAGCAGACGCCGCTTCCCCGCCGTCCGGGCCATCAGCAGGTGGTGGTAGAAGACCATGCTGTCCAGAGCCTTCCTCACCTGCCGGTCCGTCACCACGGGGTAGAAAGGGGCAATGACTTCGGCGTTCTCGAGGGTGGCCTGGATGTGGCCGGTTTGGTCATAGGTCACCGGGTCCAGCCCGTCGGCCACCATCAGGCTCCGGTCAAACTCCACCTCGATCTTCGTGTGGGTCAGGTCACCGGCCGCCGCTGTCCCGTTGACATAGGGGTGGCAGGTCATGTCCAAAGCAAAATGGTTGAGCACCCCATAGGCATAGGCCAGGGCCGCTTCCGGGCGCTGGCTCTCCCGGATCACCTGGCAGGCATGGCGGAAAAACCCCCGCCCTGGCCGGCCATGTAAGAGGTGCCCCACCGCCTTCACCGGGTGGGAGGACAGGGGGTAGTAGTAAAACAGAATGTCCGGCCCGTGCAGGCCGATCAGGTAGAGCGCCGGCCAGGCTTCCACAGCTTCCCGCTGCGGGCCGCTTAGGGCCTGCCGGACCTGCTGACCCAGACGGTAGTGTGCATAGGTCGATGGCATGGGTTTCCTCCTCTTTTCTCGCGAACGTTTCTTTTTAAGGATAGCAGTGGCATGTAAAATTTGGAACCTGGGATTGGTAAAGATCCGGTCAAAGGCTTCCCCTGACAGACCGAGGACCCGCTGCGGGCGCAGGCCGCTCCGCAGCGGGTCCTTGGGGTTCTCTTACGCCTGGGAACTCATTTCAGGTCCACGATGGTGACCCCATCCTCCCCCTCGCCGAACCGGCCCAGGCGGAAGGAGGCCACCCCTTTGCACCGTTTCAGGTAGGTGTGAACGGCTTTGCGCACCGCGCCGGTGCCCTTGCCGTGGATCACCGTGACCTGGGTGAGGTTGCTGACGATGGCCCGGTCAATGAACTGGGCCAGGGTGAGCTCGGCCTCGTCGGTGGTCATACCCCGCAGGTCCACCTCGGCCTTGGCCCCCAGGGAGCGGAGCTTGTGCTCGGTGCGCTGGATGTACTGCCGGGCCTGCTTTTGGGTCTGGGTCTCTCCTTCCACCACCCGGACCTCCTCCTGCTTGGCGGTGATCCGGAGGATGCCCGCCTGGAGCTGGAGGACCCCCTCCTTGTTCACCGACAGGACGGTGGCCTGGGTGCCGGTTTTCAGGATGGTCACCGTATCCCCCTTCTTGGCCGGGCGGAGGAGGGGGGGCTGCTCCACCTGGGGGCGGGCCCCCAGTTTATCCTCGGCGGCGTTGAGGCGGTGGCGCAGGCCGGCCCGCTGGTCGTTGACCGCCTGCCAGTCCTGCTCCTTCTTGGCCTTTTTTCGCATGTCGCTAAGTTCGTGAAAGACCTCGTCGGCGGTGCGGCGGGCCTCCTCTAGGATGGACCGGGCCTCGGCTTTGGCCTGGGCCTCGGCCTTCTCCTTCTCCTTGGCCAGGGCGTCCCGGTACTCCTGGGCTTTGGCGGCGGCCTGCTCCATCTCCTGGCGGAGCTGGGCGGCCTGGCGCTGCTCCTTCTCCATCTCCTGGCGCTGCTGGTCCAGCTTGGTGAGCACATCCTCGAAGCGGACATTCTCCGCGCTCACCCGGGCGGCGGCAGCCTGAATGATCTCCTCCGGCAGGCCCAGCCGCTGGGAGATGGCGAAGGCATTGGACTTGCCGGGGATGCCCACCAGCAAACGGTAGGTGGGGGCCAGGGTCTCCACGTCAAACTCGCAGGAGGCATTCTCCACCCCCGGGGTGGTCATGGCGTAGACCTTCAGTTCAGCGTAGTGGGTGGTGGCGGCCACCAGGGCCCCTAAGCTCCGGGCGTGCTCAATGATGGAGGCAGCCAGGGCGGCCCCCTCCACAGGATCCGTGCCGCCCCCCAGCTCGTCGAAGAGGATGAGGGTGTCCCCGTCGGTCTCCTGGAGCATGCCCACGATGTTGCTCATGTGGGAGGAGAAGGTAGACAGGGACTGGGCGATGGACTGCTCGTCCCCGATGTCTGCCAGGACCCGCTGGCAGACTCGGACGGTGCTCCCATCCCCCACTGGGATATGTAGCCCGCACTGGGCCATGAGGGTGAGCAGGCCGATGGTCTTTAAGGTCACCGTCTTGCCGCCGGTGTTGGGGCCGGTGATCACCAGGGTGTCGTAGGTCTCCCCCAGGCCCAGGTCGTTGGCCACGGCGGTCTTGGGGTCCAGCAAGGGGTGGCGGGCCCGGCGGAAGAAGAGGTGTTTCCGGGACAGGGTAGGCTCCATGGCGCCCATGCGCACAGACAGCTTCCCCCGGGCAAAGATGGTGTCCAGCCGGATGAGCAGGTCGTAGTCCAGGGAGATATCCTCCCGGAAGGAGGCCGCTTCGGCGGAGAGTTCAGCCAGGATGCGGTCGATCTCCTTCTCCTCCTTGGCCTGGAGTTCCCGGAGTTCGTTGTTGGCCTTCACCACCCCCATGGGCTCGATGAAGAAGGTGGAGCCGGAGCCGGACAGGTCGTGGACCAGGCCGGGAATCTCGTTTTTAAACTCCGACTTCACCGGCACCACGTACCGGCCGGAGCGCTGGGTGATGATGTTCTCCTGGAGGTACTTGGACTGGGAGGAGGAGAGGATGCGCTGCAAAATGTCCCGCACCTTGCTCTCTGTGGCCCGCATGTGCCGGCGGATGGAGGCCAGTTCCGGGCTGGCGGAGTCGGCCAGCTCCCCGTCCCCCACAATGGAGCCGGTGATCTTATCTTCCAGGAAGCGGTTGGGTTTCAGGGCCCGGAAGAGGACGTCGATGGGGGTCTTCTTCTCCTCCTCACTCTCTCCGTAGTCCTTGGCAGACCGGGCGGCGGCCAGGACGGCGGCGATGTCCAGCAGCTCCCGGGTGTTGAGGCTGCCCCCCATGTCCGCCCGCTGGAGGGAGCCGGCCACCGGCTTCACCCCGGAAAAGGAGGGGCTGCCCCGGAGGACCATCCGGTCCACGGCGGCGGTGGTCTCCTTCAGCCGCTGGGCTACCTCCTCCAGGTCGGTCTCCGGCCGCAGGCGGCGGGCCCGCTCTTTCCCCTCCTGGGTCACCGCCTGGTCGGCCAGCAGGTCCAGGACCCGGGGAAGTTCTAAGGTTTCTATCGATTTCTCAAACAGATCCGTCATGGGATCCCTCCTAACCAGTCGTTTCCCCCTCCGGGGAGGGGGATGGGAAACACCGCCTGCCCAGCCCGTCTGCACAGGGCGGGCTTTTCCAACGTTCTATCTAGGCAGGCGTTTGTAGTAGTCCAATGTCCGAAACCCCCGCTCCTGCTGGGTCATAAGGAAGGCCTCCGTGGCCTGGCCCAGCTGGCGGAGGTCCTCCTCCGGCAGGGCGAAGGAGAAGAGGCGCTTGGGGGAGCACCCCACGATGTACCGGGCCCCGGCCAGGGCCCCTGGGGACAGGGGCATGGACACCCCGCCCCCCACCTGCCCCCGGCACCGGGCGCAGTGGAGAACCCCCTGGGAGAGGTGGAGCCGGGCCCCCGCCGGCTCCCGGGCGCCGCAGACGGCGCAGCCCTCCAGCATGGGGGCATAGCCGGTGAGGCAGAGGAGTTTCAGCTCAAAGGCCGCCTTCACCAGGGCCCTGGGTTTCTTCAAGGTGTCCAGGGCGTAGAGGGAGTTGAGAAGGAGGGAGAGCAGCTCCGGCGCAGCCTCCCCCTCCTGGGCGGTGGCCTCGGTGACCTCGGCAAAGTAGGAGGCCAGGGCCAGGTCCTCCAGGTCCTGGCGCACCGACCAGAACTGTTCCAGAGGGTCTGCCTCGGCGAGGGTGGTGAACTCCCCCCGCTCCGAAAGGGTCATCTCGGAATAGACCAGCAGCTGGCTGGCGGCGGTGAGTTTGCTGTTCTTTCTCCGGCAGCCCCGGGCCTTCACAGTGCGCTTGCCCAGGTCCCGGGTGAGGACGGTGAGGATCTTATCCGCTTCCTTATAATTGGTCTCCCGCAGGACGATTCCCTGGGTGGTTAGGCGCATGGTCTCCCCCTCTCTCCCGGGTCTGGCGCTGCTCTTGGCGGGCCCGGCACTGGGCCAGGCAGTAGAGTTCCGGCCGGCCGGTCTGTAGGAACAGTTTCCACAGTTGTTTTGATGTCATGGGCATGGCCTCCTGTCTTGGGCTTCTCTGATTAGCCTGACAGGCGGGCGGGACTTTTATGCCAGGGAAATCTTGACGGTCCGCCGCTGCCCATGGGTGGTTTTCCTATTATAGCATCCCCCCGCGGCAATTGCAATTTCAAACGGCAGCCCCCGCGCCCCTTGGTTTTGGGGCGCGGGGGCTAAGATACTGTGGTGCGTTACGCGGTCTCCTCCTCTGCCGGCGGGGCCACATAGGTGCTGTGGAACCGCTGGAGGATGGTGGCCACTTCGGCCCGAGTGGCTGGGCCGCCGGGGTCCAACCGCTGGTTCTCCTTCCCCTGGATGAGGCCGGATGCCACCGCCCAGGCCAAGGGGGTGCGGGCATAGGTCTGCACCTTCTGCCAGTCCGTAAACTGGAAGAGGTTCCCCTGCTGGGACACGTCCCATCCCTTCCAGGCGGTGTAGCGGTAGAGGATGGCGGCCATCTGCTCCCGGGTGACGTTCCGATCCGGGGCGAAGGTGGTCGATGTGATGCCGTTGACAATACCGTTCCAGGCCGCCCAGGCGATGGGCTGGGCATAGTAGGCCCCTGGGGTCACGTCGGTGAAGGGGCCCCACCCCGCCCCTTGGGGGCTGCCCTCCATCCGGTACAGAATGGTCACCAGCATCCCCCGGGTGGTGGGGTTGCCGGGGCTAAACAGGGTGGCGGCGGTGCCGTTCATCAGGCCATGGGCGTAGACGTAGTACACGCTGTCATAGTACCACATGGTCTCCGGCACATCGGTAAAGGGGAAGGGCGGCCAGGGCTCCTCTTCCTCCTCTTCCAGGGCGAAGGTTCCAGTGACGGTGACGTCCCCGGCGGGCATGGCAAAGGTGTAAATCCCCTCCCCCTTCTCCTGGAGCGGCACCGTGCCCGGCGCTGCGGCAGCGCAGGTCGCGGTGAGGGACTGCAATACATATCCCTCTGCCGGGCGGGCGGTAAGGGTGACGGTGTCCCCCTCCTGGGCGGTGGCCTTGTCGGCGGTGATCGTCCCGTTCTCCGCCGTTGGCACTGTGACAGTATAGGTGGGGATCTCCTGGATGGTGAGCACCCCTGGGAGGTACGTGATGTTGGGATCGTAGTTCCCATTGGGGATGGCCGCCCCGGAAGCCTGGATGGCCACCGCTCCGGTTTTGCTCATGTCCGGGGTGGACACATAGGTGAGGCTGGGGGCCTGGGCCAGGGTATCCGCCCCCACCAGACCGGTGACGGTGTAGTCCGCCGCCGTGAGGGTGGGGATGGCATCGCCAATGCGGGCGGTTTTGTCTTTGACTTGGATGGTGAGGGGGGCGGGGAGGATGGTGACGACGATAGTGTTTGAGGTAATGTCCTCATATCTGTCATCCCCTGCTCTTTGCGCAGTAACAATCACTTTTCCTACTTCTGTTGCCGTGAAACTTCCGGTTGAGGGATCCATGGTGCCTGCGCCACCTAACCCATATTCCTCCTGAAGATGGAAGGAGATATTGCCTGTTCCAGAACCGCCTTGCACATCGAAGTCAAGGGTTTGTCCGTAATAAACCGTGGCCGTTCCCACTTGTGCAGAACTAGGTTGTCCTTCTGCAACCAGCGAAAGTGGAGCTTGCTCTTCCTGATCAACTATTTCAATTTTGAGCGGTTGATAACTACTGGATAGATACTCCTCCTTCCCAACTCCATCCACATTATAACTACTTGTGCTGGCATAGATGGTAATCGTTCCTTTTCGTTCTCCTGCTTTCAAAATCGACGAGTCTTCAATTGAACATCCTTTCTGTGCTCCGCCACTGTCCCATTCAAATCGCACTGGTTTATCCCAGCCATTTGAAATCAGTTCTCTTAGATCCAGGGAGCATCCCATTGCTAGCTTTTTGTTGTTTTCGAATTGTATAGCTAACGGTCTAATCTCCCCTTGATTGTTTGATAGCGTCAAATTTTGCTCTCGTAAAGAGTAGTTTTTCCCGTCTTCTCCTGTAAACGTAATCCCAGACACTGTAATTAACAGGCTATCATCTACATACTGGCTCTCGTATTCTGCTTTTTGATAGCTCACTTCCACTGTATCCCCAGCTATCACCTTAAGATCAATTTCCGGGAAAGCTTCTGTCGTTCCGTCATAATTTTTGGAACATGAGTTTACATCAAAGGAAAAGTCTTCCGCATCCACCTTTCGTGGATGAATGGTAAACAGCGTAGAGGCAGAACCACTATAGATTCCTTCTCCTGTCACCGTAACCGTAGCTGTCCCAGCGTCTACATTGTCCTGATAAGTCGTCGTATAATCCAATCCTTCTGTCAGCACTTTGGTGTGAAGTGTTACGGTCATTTTCGGTGTCTGTTGGCTTCCATTATAGTAGCACACATCTTCAATATGAATATCCGCTTCTGCCAAGGAAATCGTCTCCCCCTCCGCGCCGGCGGCAGGGGCCCACACAACGGAGGACAGAAGCAATACCACCGTCATGCAAAAGCTGGCCATTCGTCGCAGTTTTCGTTTCATCGCCCTGTCCTCCTATTCTGTTTTTGTCGTATCCTGTCGAGGATCGACTGTTTCGTTCAGTATACCAATCATTCTAAAATATGTCTACATTTTTTTCGGAAATTTCCACAATTTCTTTTTCTGTCCTGTCCACCCCACAGGGAAAATCCCCCGTGCTCACCTTGACATCTGCCCGCAAGATACTATAATAGGGAAGGATCTTCGGGACCCTTTTCTGTTTTGCAACCTGCCACCGATCGGAGTGATTCCCATGGAGATTTGCGGCCAACCGTCGCTTCCTCTCCCCGCCAACCAACATGTTGATTTCGTGGCCATCGACTTTGAAACCGCCACCAGCGACCCCAACAGCGCCTGCGCCGTGGGTCTGGCTTTCGTGGTGGGCCTGGAAGTGGTGGCCACAACCCATCGCCTCATCCAGCCCCCTGGCAACCAGTACGCCCAGGGGAACATCCACGTCCACGGCATCTACCCCGAGGACACGGAGCACGCCCCGGACTTTCTCACCGTCTGGCAGGAACTCCACCCCATGCTGGCAGGCAAGGCCCTCATCGCCCACAACGCCCGGTTTGACATGTCGGTGATCAAAGCTTCCCTGGCCGCCTACGGCGACCCCTACGTGCAGCAGTACGCCGACTTCAAATACATCGACAGCATCGCCATGGCCCGGGACCTGGTCCCCGGCCGGAAAAACCTGGCCGCCTGCGCCCAGTGTCTGGGGGTGGAACTCTCCCACCACCACAACGCCGAGTGCGACGCCGTGGCCTGTGCCCAAATCGCCATCACCTGCATTAAGGCCAACCACTGCCTGAATCTGGGGGAGTTCTGCTTCTCCCAGCCCCACATCCGCATCCAGGAGTTGTCGGATCTGGTCCTCCCTGTCCGCACCCCCACGCCGGTGCCCCGGGGGCGGAACCCCCGGTCGGGCCCCAAGTACCACCCCAACGTCCACCCCAACGTCCACCCCAACGTCCACCCCAACGTCCACCCCAAGGAGATCCGTCCCCAGGTGACCTTCTTTGACCCCAACCACCCCTTCTACCAAAAGTCTTTGGTCTTTACCGGGGAACTTTCCATGGACCGGCGGGAGGCCATGCAGCGGGCGGTCAATGTGGGGGCCATCATCAAAACCGCCGTCTCCCGGAAGACCGACTTCCTGGTGGTGGGCCGGCAGTACAACGGCCCCGGCGGCACTGCCACCGTCAGCAACAAGGAGGAAAAGGCCCGGGCCATCCTGGCCGAGGGGAAAAGCCGCCTCCGTCTGCTCTCCGAGCGGGAGTTCCTCCACCTGCTCCAGGGCGCCCTCCGCCAGCCCCCATCGGAGCGCCCAAACACCGCTGCGGTGAAGTGATTTCCCCGCCTTCCCGGAAGGGGGCGGAAAAAATTGAAAAAAAGTAAAATTAGGGCTTGCATTTTCCCTCAGCGTGTGATAGTATAATTAAGCTGTCAGTCGACAGGCGGCAGTAGCTCAGCTGGATAGAGTGACTGGCTACGAACCAGTAGGTCGGGGGTTCGAGTCCCTCCTGCCGTGCCAAAAAGAAAGACGTCTGCTTTGCAGACGTCTTTCTTTTTTTGCGCTCGGGCGCTGGCCGCCCATTGGCGGAAACAGTGGCAGGGCCACTGTTTCCGCGGGTTCTGCTATGGTACGGGGCTTCAGCAGCCGCAACCGCAGTCGCAGTTGTTGCCGCAGTTGTTGTTACAGCCACAGCTGTTGCCGCCGTTATTGCCGCAGCCGCAGCAGAAGATCAGGATCAGAATCAGGATGATCCACAGGCAGTTGTTGCCACCCCAACCATTGTTACAACACATAGACACTTACCTCCTGTGAGAGATGGAGACCGTCTGGCGATCTCAGTCCATCTTATGCCCCAGGAGGGGGAATGTGCGCCTAGGGGAAAATTTTCCGGGGATCACTCCGCCGGCGGTTCCTTCCCCCGGATGGTGAGGGTGGGCTTGCAGCACAGGTCCTCAATGTCTGACATGGTGGCGGCGGGAATCTTCAACCCGGCCCCGCAGCGGGCGCAGGTGAGTTCCACCGAGCTGTAATTGATTTTCAGGTTCCAGGCCCGGCTGCCGCAGGTGCAGGAGATGCCGTCCCGCCGGCCGATGTCCCGGAGTTCCTCCAGGATCTCCTCCATGACCAGGTCGTTGAGGAACATTCCCTGGGCGCCTGCCTCGGACTCCAGCACATCCACCGTCTCTTCCAGCCGGCGCATGGCGGCAAAGACCGCCTCCTGCTCCCCCACATAGCAGCAGTCCAGCCCAGAATGGGCGCAGGAAAAGGCCAAGGTCTTCTCCTGGAGGAAGGCGGCGGTGGAACAGGTCACCGTATGCTCCTCCTCACAGAAGAGGCAGGGCACCGTCAGCCGCACCTGGTCCCCCAACAGGGCCACTTCCACCGCAGACTGGCCACAGGGACAGGGCAGCCGGCTGCCGGCAGCGGCCAATTGGAACACCGTCCGTTCTACAATCACCGGTTTGCGGCACACGGGACAAAGGAAGGCAATGGAGCGCTTGGCATCTTCGATCATGGGAACCACCTCCGTGGAGTTCTAGGGAGCTTTTATTATACCACGTCTGCCCGCCGGGGAACAGGGAAAATTCCCGCTTTCCCCGGTTTTTCTTGCCCTTTCCCGGAAAATCCAGTATACTGGACCGGCGAGGTGACACACCGCTATGAAACGATTGATCGCATCCGATCTCCACGGCTCCCTGCCCTACTGCCGGCAGCTGCTGGACCTTTACCGCCAGGAAGGCGCGGAACAGCTGGTCCTTCTGGGGGACCTGGCCTACTCTGGCTCCTACGACCCCCGCTACGGCTATGACCCCCAGGGGGTCATCCAGCTCCTCAACCCCCTGGCCCAGGAGATCCTTTGGGTGGAAGGCAACTGTGACTACGGCGTCCAAGCCTTGGGCGCTGCCTTTCCCATGACCCCCCACTACGCCGTGCAGGACTGGGAGGGCCGGCAGGTCTTTCTCACCCACGGCCACCGGTACGCCCCCGACAATCCCCCGCCCCGAGGCACCGCCCAGGTCCTCCTCTCCGGCCACACCCATGTGCCCGCCTGGCAGTGGGTGGAGGATCTCTTCTGCGCCAACCCCGGCTCCGTCTCCCTGCCCCGGCGGGGTTCCCCCCAGAGCTGCCTGGTTTACGAGGACGGCTGCTTCACCTGGCTCACCCTGGAGGGGGAGCCTTACCACTGGGAGGCCCTGCCCCCTCCCCCAGCACCCTAATCTTTCTCCCTACGGGACACAGATCGCTCCGATTTGTGTCCCGTTTTTTCATTTCTCCCTTGACATCCGTCCTTGTATGTCTTATACTGTATTTGTCTATACAATACAGCAAAAGACACAAAGGGGGTGTTTACCCTTGGACATCGTCGTCAGCAACAAGGGCAGCCGCCCGCTGTACGAGCAGATCGCAGACCAAATCAAAGGGGCCATCCTCCGGGGGGAGGCCAAGGCCGGCGATCCCCTCCCCTCCATCCGCTCCCTGGCCAAGGCCCTGCACATCAGCATTCTCACCGTGCAGAAGGCCTACGACACCCTCCAGGAAGAGGGTTTCATCGAAACCACCGCCGGGAAAGGGTGCTATGTGGCCCCCCAGAACCAGGACTTCTACCTGGAGGAACAGCAGAAGAAGATCGAGGAAAAGTTTGCCGAGGCCATCACCATCGCCCGGGCCAGCGGCATCTCCCTGGAAAAACTCACGGACCTACTGTCCCTGATGTACGAGGAGGACGAGTAAATGAACCAAAACATTCTGGAAATCCACCACCTGTCCAAAGACTACGGCACCTTTCGGTTGGAGGACGTCTCCTTCTCCCTGCCCCGGGGCGTCATCATGGGCCTCATCGGGGAGAATGGCGCCGGGAAATCCACCACCATCAACTGCATCTTGGGGGAGGTGCAGAAGAGCGGCGGGAAAATCACCCTCTTCGGCCAAGCACAAGCTGCCAGCGAGAAGGAGAACAAGGACCGGATCGGGGTGGTGTTTGACGAAAACCACTTTCCCGACCTCTTCACCCCCAAAGAGCTGGGCCAGGTGATGGCCGGGGTGTACAGCCACTGGGATTGGACCGCTTACCACGCCTTCCTGGCCCGGTTCTCCCTGCGGGAGGATCAGAAAATCAAGGATTTCTCCAAGGGGATGAAGGTGAAGCTGGCCTTCGCCGTGGCCCTCTCCCACGGGGCGGAGCTGCTGATTCTGGACGAAGCCACCAGCGGCCTGGACCCCATCGTCCGGGACGAGGTGCTGGACCTGCTGCTGGACTTTGTCCAGGATGAGCGCCACGGGGTGCTGGTCTCCTCCCACATCACCAGCGACCTGGAGAAGGTGGCCGACTACATCACCTTCCTCCACCAGGGCAAACTGGTCTTTACCCTGGAAAAGGATCTGTTGGTGGACCAGTACGGGGTTCTCCACTGCGGCGCAGCGGTGTTTGACACCTTGGACCCCGCGGACATCTTGGCTTGGCGCCGGGAGGCGTATCAATACAAAGTGCTGGTGCGGGACCGCTACCAGGCGGAGAAGAAGTATCCCCAGGCCCTGGTCTCCCCCGCAGCCATTGAGGACACCATGCTGTTTTATGTAAAGGGGGAAGTGTCATGAAGGGACTGCTTTGGAAAGACTGCCTCACCATCCGCAAAAAGTACGGCCTGCCCCGGCTGGTGCTGGACTTGGCCATCCTCGCCGCCCTGCTGGTGGTCCTGGAGGGCACCGGCGCCCTGGTGGTGAGCCTCCTGCTGGTCCCCTTGGAGGTGACCTCCATGGTCATCTCCCTGACCAGCTTTGACGAGACGTGGAAGTGGGACAAATACGCCGCGGCCCTCCCCGTCTCCCAGGCGGAGATCGTCAAGAGCCGGTATGCCTTTGCCCTCCTCATGGCCCTGGTGGGGTTTGTGGTGGCCCTGGCAGTCAACCTCATTGCCCAGGCCGCCTTCGGTGCCGGGAGCTTGGGGACCTGCCTGCTGGTGGCGGTGGCCTCCTTCTTCCTGACCCTGCTGGTGCTGGCGGTTCTCTTCCCTTCCAACTACCGGCTGGGGGTGAACGCCGGGGTGGCGGTGATGATCCTGTTCCTGGTGGCTATCCTGGCCCTGTGGTTCTGGGCCAGGGTCACGGAGTACGGATGGCTGGTTTGGGCGGCCGCCCATGCCTCTCTCCTCCCCTGGCTGGGGTGCGGCGTTGTGGCGGTTCTCTTCGTTTTGTCCTATGCTCTCTCGGTCTCGCTGTTCCGGCGGAAGTTTCGGTGAGCCCTGTTCCTGATGACCACCCGGGATGTGCTGCTGCAGCACATCCCGGGTGGTTTTTTCCTGGAAATCTTTCCAAAAACGGCTTGCGTTACAGCTCCCTTTCATATATAATTGAGTTATATAATTTAGTTATATAATAGAGAGGAATCCCCCATGCCAAAGCAACGCATCACGAAGGAGATGGTGGTAAACGCCGCCTTCTCCCTGGCCAGGGCCCAGGGAATGGCCGCCGTCACCGTCAAGGCCCTGGCCAAGTCCCTGGGCTGCTCTGTCCAACCCATCTACAGTTACTGCGAGAGTATGGAGGGCCTGCGGAAGGCCGTGGCGGAAAAGGCCCGGACCTTTGTGCAGGAGGCCATCGCCCAGGCGGTGGATCCCCAGGACCTCTTCCGCAGCACCGGCCAGGCCTACGTCCGCCTGGCCAGAGAGGAGCCCCACCTCTTCCAACTCTACCTCTTTCAGCCCCGGGACCAGGTGGCCTCCCTGGCCGACCTCTACGCCCGGGAGACCAACCCCGCCGTCCCCGCCAAGATCGCCGCCGACCTGGGCATCTCTTCAGAGGCCGCCCAGGCCCTGCACCTTCACTTGCTGATCTACACCATCGGCATCGGCACCATTTTTTCCGTGACCTCCCCGGGCATTCCCCAGGAGGAGATTTTCCAGCAGCAAGAGGAGGCCTACCAAGCCTTCCTGCACCACTGTCTCGGAGGGACCCAACCATGAAGCAGCCCATTCTTGTCACCTATCGCAGCGTCACTGGCTTCACCCAGCAGTATGCCCAGTGGATCGCAGAGGCTCTGGGCGGAACCTGCCGCCCCCTGGCCGACCTGTCCAAAGACGGCATGGCCGCCTATGGCACCGTGATCTTCGGCGGGCGTTTCCACGCCGGGTCCGTGGACGGGTTAAAGCAGGCCAAAGCCCTGGCCGCCGCCTGCCAAGTGCCCCGGTTCCTGGTCTTTGCCACCGGGGCCACCCCCGCTGCCGCCCAGGACCAAATTGCCGCAGCCTGGGCCGCCAACCTCACCCCAGAGGAGGCCGCCCGCATCCCCCACTTCTACTTCCCCGGCGGCCTGCGGTACGAGGCCATGCCCCTGGGGGACAAGCTGATGATGAAAGCCTTTTCCGCCATGCTCCGGCGCAAGAAGAACAAAACCCCAGACGAGCAGGCCATGGCCGAGGCCATCACTGCCTCCTACGATCTGTCCGCCCGGGAGCACATCGCCCCCCTGGTGGACTGCGTCACCGGGATGGAATAGCGCAGTGAACTCTCCATACAAACGAAACGGGTGTGCCTTTCGAGCACACCCGTTTGCTTTGGTTCCTGGCGGACACATCTCACGGCGTAGTGGTCCCCAGGGCCAACACCGTCTCCTTCAGCGCCAGAACTTTGGTCTGAATCTGGTCCATCACCTGGAGGAAGACATCGTCCCCCTGGCCAGTGGGGTCCTCCAAGCCCCAGTCCTGCCGGGCCGTGGCGGGGGTGGCCGGGCAGGCCACGTCACAGCCCATGGTGACCACCAGGTCCGCCGGGGGAAGGGCCGAGAGGAGTTTGGGATACTGGTCCTTCTCCATGTCGATGCCGTGGACCTGCTTCATCAGGCGGACGGCGTCGGGGTTGATCCTGTCCTTGACCTCTGTCCCGGCGGAGTAGCAGTCGCAGTAGGGGGCCAGATACTTTCTCCCCAGGGCCTCGGCCATCTGGCTGCGGCAGGCATTGTGCACGCAGAGGAAGGCCACCTTCGGCCGCCTGCCTGCCTTGGAGTAGAAGGGGCAGCGGTCTCGGAGGCACTGGTTGTTCTCCGGGAAATGGGTGCAGGGAGCGGCGTCCCCCTCCATATCCACCCCCAGGTTGGCCCGGGTGAAGTCCACCGCCGCCTGGATGGCCAGGTGGGCATTGCGCTTGCAGCAGCGGGGTCCCCCCACCGCTCCAATCCGGGCCAGGGCCTGGGACGTCATCCCGTTGGCCAGGCCCCAGGGCTCCCCTGCCAAGGGGGTGGCGCCGGTGGCGATGGAGACATACATCCCCGCGCTGATCCCTGCCCCGCAGGCCCCCCAAAAGCCGCAGGCGCCTCCAGGCACCTGGCTGCCCCGGCGGAGCATTTCCGGCAGGGCCTGCTCCAGGTCCAGGGCGCCCCCGGCGTTGCGATAGGCGGTGAGCAGGGCCGCCCCCACCATGGTGTGGTGCTCCGGCCCGTGCATGTGGCAGAAAGGCTGGGCCATAAGGTGCTCCAGGATGGTCCAGGGGTTCCGGCTCTCCTCCCTCCGGCACAGGGCCACCAGCTGGTCCAGGCCCCGGGTGTGGCAGGTGTTGCAGACATAGTGGCCCTTTTGGCACCGGGTCTTGCTGCGCTCCCGCCGGTGGCAGAGGGCGCACTCCATCTCCTCGTCCTGGGTGAGGTAGACCAGAGGGGCCCCACAGATCAAACATTCCTCGTGCATGACAGATTCTCCTTTACTGGGATGGTGTTCCTTGGGTGCGCCGCAGCTGGCCCTGGCGGAGGGCCACAGAGAGGGACACCTTCTTCTCCCCCTTCTCCTGGAAGAGGATGGTGGCAATGTCCCCCTGACGGCTGACCACCTCCCCCCTGCCAAAGGCCCGGTGGGTCACCGGGGCCCCGGCATCAAACAGGGCCAGGTCCGGCAGCGGGGGCGGGGCCGGTTTCCCGCCCCCCTTGGGGCGGGGCGCCACTGCCTGGCGCAGGCGGCGGGTTTTGTCGGGGAACAGGTCCCGGGCAAAGGTGGAGCCCAGGTCCGACCGGCGGAACCGGAAGAGGAAGAGCTCCTCTTTGGCCCGGGTCATGGCCACGTAGAAAAGGCGGCGCTCCTCCTCATAGGCCTCCACCGCCGCTGGGTCAGGGTGGTCCCCCAACGGCGGGTCCGCCAGGGGGAGGACCCCGTCGGCCACGTCCATGAGGATCACCCGCTGGTACTCCAGCCCCTTGCTGCCATGGATGGTGGACAGGAGGAAGGGGCTGTTCGGGTCGCTGTCCCCCTGCCGGATGCGCTCCCGCAGTTCTCCCAGCCGGGTCACCAGGGCGGAGGGGGTGGGGGTGTACCGGCCCAGGGCCTCCAGGATGGCCAGCTTCCCCGGGTCGCTGCCCCGGGTGCTGAGGAAGTCCCCGTACCCCATGTGGTGGCGGAGGCGGTGGATGGCCTCGTCCCCCCGGTCGTCCAGAAGCTGGGCAAACTGCTCCGCCAGGGCCTGGCAGAGCACTTGGTTGCGCTGAGTCAGTTGGGGGCAGCGGGACAGGATTGCCATCAGGTTCCCCTCCCCCCGGCTCTGCAGCACCGCCCACTGGGCCGCGGCCTTGGGGATGCCCACCCCCATCTTGTAGTACAGCCGGAAAAACCGCTCCCCATCCGCCGGATGGGCGGCAAAGGCGATGAAGTCGGTCACATCCCGCACCACCCGGTGGGTGAAGAAGGTCCCCTCCATCTGCCGGCACCGGCAGCCGGTGCCCTGGCGGTCCAGCAGATCCAGCAGGGGCAGGGCGCTGTCGTTGTTGCGGTAGAGCACCGCCGTCTCCCGGTCACAGTCCTGGGCCCACTGGGCCAGTTGGGCATACTGCTGGACCCGGTCAGCCACCCAGATGGGTTGGATGGCCGGGCCGGGGCCCCGGGCGGCCACCATGTGTTTGTCCCGCCGGTGCTGGTTCTGGCGGATGAACCGGTCCGCTGCGGCCACGATGGTGGCGGTGGACCGGTAGTTCTTCTCCAGAAAGAGGACCCGGCCCCCGGGGTACTCCTCCTCAAACCGCAGCAAGGCTCCGGGGTCCGCCGCCCGGAAGCCGTAGATGCTCTGGTCCTCGTCCCCCACCAGGAAGAGGTTGCGCCGCCGGCCCGCCAGCAGCTTCAGGATGGTGTGCTGGATGCGGGAGGTGTCCTGGGCCTCGTCCACGCAGAGGTAGCGGTACTTGTCCTGAAAATAGGCCAGAATATCCCCGTGCTGCCGGAGGATTTGGGCGGCGTAGACCATCTGGTCGTCATAGTCCATCCACCGCCGCCGGCGGAGTTCTGCGTGGTACTGCCGGTACAGCTTGGCAAAGGGGATGTCCTCCACCTGGTAGGCCTCAATCTCCTCCTGGGTCATCTGGCGGTTTTTGCAGTACGTGATGGCAGTGCGGAGGGAGCGCACCGTGCTCTCCGTCGCAAACTCCCCGGTGGCCTTCCGGTACAGCTCCCCCACCAGAGCCGCCAGGCGCCCCTCCTCGGTGACCAGTGTGAAGGCCTGGCGGCCCTTCACCCGCTCGTAGTGCTGGATGATCCGGGCGGACAGGCCGTTGATGGTGCGAAACTCCAGCCGGTTGGCCCATGTCTCCCCAAAGGTCCGGGCAAAGCGGGCGGCCATGTCCCGGGTGGCGGCCACGGTGTAGGTCACGGTAAGGATCTGCTCCGGGGCCACCCCCAGGCAGAAGATCAGGTACCCCAACCGGTGGATGAGCACCGTGGTCTTGCCGCTGCCCGGCACCGCCAGCAGCAGGACGGGCCCCTGGGCGGCCTGGACCGCCGCCTCCTGCTGGGGGTTCAGGGGGGCCTTCCAGGTGGCTTTCCAGGCTTCGTATTCCACAGGGTTCCCTCCTCTCCGGCAAAATTCCTCTCTATGATACCCGCTGCCGGGGCCCCTGTAAAGGGGGAGTTAGGGCCGCCGGATCTTCAAGCTGAGCTTGAGGAGGTATCCCCGAGGGTCCTCCGAGGTGGTGTAGTCCACCAAATTCTCCTCATACAGATCCCCGTCCACTGGGTATCCCTGGGCGTGGACCCACTCCCACAGCCGGCGGCAGGCGGCATACTCCGACTGGTAGGACCCCTGGTGGTAGAGCACCGCATAGGTTCCCCCCGGCCGCACCCGGAGGGGCCACCCCTGGGTTCCCGGGGGCACCAGGCAGAAGTAGTAGTCCTCCATGAAGTCCCCCTTCTCCATGCTCTCCCGGCAGATGATGTCCCCAGAGGCCAGGGAGACGGTGCCGTGCTCCCGGGCCCAGGCCAGCAGCTGGCGGATGTGGAGGAGGTACCGGGCCTCCTCAAACTTCCCGCCGGTGAAGTCCGGGGCCTCCACCACGGCGCAGTGGGCCGGGGGCAGTTCCTCCAGGCGGATCTCCCCCGGCTGCACCTGCTGGGCCAGCCGGGTGGTGTCCATGGCGGTTTGGAGCAGGCGGCTCACCGCCTCCAGCCGCCGCCGCTCTTCGGCCAGCTGGGCCTCCTTCTCCTCCAGCAGGGCCAGCAGCGCCTGGGGGCTGCGGCGGGTGAGGTAGTCCCGAATCTCCGCCAGGGGGGTGCCCAGGCGGCGGAGGGCCGCGATGAGATCATAGGTCCGCAGCTGCTGGGCGGCGTAATACCGGTAGCCGTTCTCCCCCACCCACTGGGGTTTCAGCAGGCCGATGTGGTCGTAGTGAAGGAGGGTGTCCTTCCTCACCCCGCACAGGGCGGCAAACTCCGCGGTTTTAAAGTAGTGGTTCTCCATGGTCCCGCCTCCCGAAAAAAAGTTTCCCGAACCCCTTGACTCTGGGGTAACTCTATAGTTTATCCTCAGTATAGCAAACCAAACTCCCCGCCGCAAGGCCAATCTGAGACGAGGTGTATTTCCCATGTTAGCCACAACCACTGCCGCGCCCAGCTGGAAGCAGCTGCTGCGCTATGTCATTCCTGCCGCTTCGGCCATGGTGCTGTTCTCCCTGTACACGGTGATTGACGGCATCCTGGTCGCCCACGGGGTGAGCGAGTCCGCCTTGACGTCGGTGAACATCTCCCTGCCATTCATCAACGTCCTGTCGGGGCTGTCCATCCTCCTGTCCATGGGGGCCTCCACCCTGTGCGCCTTTGCCCTGGGCAGAGGGAAAAAGCGGGAGGCCGAGGAGATCTTTACCCAGACTGTCGTCGTGATGGTCATTCTCTCCGCTGCCATCACCGTGGGGGTCCTTCTCTTCACGGAAGAGCTGGCCCTCTTCCTGGGGGCAGGGCCCCAGACCCTGGAGAACGCGGTGACCTATCTACGGATTGTCTCGGTCTTCTCCGTCTGCTTCATCCTCTCCTACTGCCTGGAAGTCATGGTAAAGGTGGACGACAGCCCCGTCCTGGCCACCGTAGGGGTGGCGGTGGCCGCCGTGGTCCACGTGGGCCTGGCCTATGTGTTTATCTTCCACTTCCACTGGGGGGTGGCGGGCAGCGCCCTGGCCACGGGGCTGGCCCAGCTGTGCAGCCTGATCGTCTTTCTGATCTACTTTGTGGGGGGCAAGTCCGACCTTCGGTTCCGGAAGTTCCGCTTCCAGCCGAAAACCCTGCTGCGCTCCCTGCCCCTGGGGGTGGCGGACTGCTCCATTGAGTTCATGTTGGGCTTCCTCACGGTGCTGTACAACAACCTGCTCTTCCTCCTCTTCGGGGAGAGCCACCAGACCATCTACGCCGTCATCGCCTACCTGAGCCTATTGGTGTTCATGGTGATGCAGGGCATCGCCCAGGGGATGATGCCCCTGGTGAGCGTGGCCGTGGGGAAGGGGGACCGCAAGGCCATCCGCTTCTACTTCCTCCGCAGCCTGGTGCTGGTGGTGGGGGCAGAGGTCCTCATTGTGTCCGCCTGCCTGCTGCTGCCCCAGCGCTTTGCCGCCATCCTGCTGAGCACCGACAGCCCCCTCTTCACCCAGGCGGTGGCCGCCCTGCGGCAGTATGCCCTGTCCTATCTGCTGGCGGGGATCAACATCCTCCTGGCGGGGTTCTTCACCGCCTTGGGCCATGGGAAGGCCTCCTGCCTGCTCTCCCTGAGCCGGGGGTTCGTCCTGCTGCCGGCGGCCATCCTAGTGCTCTCCCACCTCACCGGCGGGCAGGCCATTTGGATCGCCGCCCTGGCCGGGGAGGGGCTGAGCTTTGTGCTGGGCCTGGTCCTGCTCAAACGGATCACAGCTTCCCCCGCGCCCTTGCCCGCCCAGGAGGCAGAACCCGCCGTCTGATCCCTGCACTTCCCGCGTCTTCTGCCCGGACAAATCCAAAAAAACAGCGCCCGGCCTGGGACCGTCATGGTCCCAGCCGGGCGCTGTTGTCTTACGCTTCCCGTCGGCGGTAGGTGCAGTAGGTATAGGCCAGGTCCCCGTAGACATAGGGGCCCTCCACCTCCGCCAGGACCCAGGCCGGCGCCTGGTCCAGGTTGGGGAAGAACCGGTCCGCCCCCGGAAAGCGCCGGTGGAGTTTGGTGACGTAGACCGTATCGCACCGGTCCAAGGTCTGGCGATAGAGGCTCTCTCCGCCGATGACGAAGGTGTCCGCCGGCGCTGTCGCCAAGGCATCGTCCAGGGCAGAAAAAACCTCCCCTCCCTCCGGGGCAAAGGCGGGATTGCGGGAGAGAATCAGGTTCCGCCGGTTCTTCAGCGGCCGCCCCCCTGGAAAGGTGGCCAGGGTCTTCCGCCCCAGGAGGACGGGGTGGCCCGTGGTGCGCCGCTGAAACCGTTTTAAGTCGGGGGGCAGATAGCACAGCTGATCCCCGTCCTGCCCAATGGCCCAGTTCTGGTCCACTGCTACAATGGCTTGCACCGTCTCTCCCCCCTCTCAGATGGCCACGGGGATCTTCTCCCCCAGTTCGTGGCATTGGTACCCCTCCAACCGGAGGTGATCGGTGGTAAAGGCATAGAAGTCCGTCACCCCCGGGTCCAGCCACAGCTTGGGGGCGGGATAGGGCTTGCGGGTCAGCAGTTCCTCCACCAGGGGGACGTGGCGGTCATAGATGTGGGCATCGGCGATGACGTGGACCAGCTCCCCCGCTTCCAGGCCGGAAACCTGGGCCAGCAGGTGGACCAGCACCGCGTACTGCATCACATTCCACCCGTTGGCGGTGAGCATATCCTGGGACCGCTGGTGGAGGATGGCGTTCAGGGTCTTCCCCGTGACGTTAAAGGTCATGGAGTAGGCGCAGGGGTAGAGGGCCATCTCGCTCAAATCGTGGTGGTTGTACAGGTTGGTCAAAATCCGCCGGGAGGCGGGGTTGTGCTTGAGATCATAGAGCACCCGGTCCACCTGGTCCATGTCCCCCTCGGGGTAGTGGTGCTTCACCCCCAGCTGGTACCCATAGGCCTTGCCGATGGAGCCGGTCTCATCGGCCCAGGCATCCCAGATGCTGCTGTTCAGGTCGTGAATGTTGTTGGACTTCTTCTGCCAAATCCACAGCAGCTCATCCACAGCGCTTTTCAGGTACATCCGGCGGATGGTCTGGATGGGAAACTCCTCCCGGAGGTCGTAGCGGTTGACCAGACCGAACAGTTTAATGGTATGGGCAGGGGTTCCATCCTCCCACCGCGGGCGGACGGGCAGGTCCGTGTCCCACATACCCTGGGACAGGATCTGCCGGCAGTTCTCCTGAAAAAGTTCATCGGCTTTGCTCATGGGTTCTCCTCCTGGGTCAGCTGGCCGAAGACGTGGGTGTCCCCTGCCGCAGTGATGGTGACGGTTCGAATCTGGTTGTGGAGGCCCGCCCCCTGGACGAACACCTCCACATACTGGGGGGTATATCCCCGCCAGAAGCCCTCCTTTTCCTCCTCAAAGAGGACGGGGACGGTTTGGCCCACCCAGCTGGTCAGCCAGCTGCGCTCCATGGCGCTGGCCACCTCGGCAGCCCGGTGGGCCCGGTCCGCCTTTTCCCCGTTGGGCACTTGGTGGGGCATGGTGGCCGCCGGCGTTCCCTTCCGCCGGGAGTAGGGGAAAATGTGCATCCGCGCAAAGCGGCAGTCCTGGAGGAAGGCCAGGGTTTGCTGAAACTCCTCCTCCGTCTCCCCGGGAAAGCCCACGATCAGGTCGGTGGTGAGGGCGGGGCGGCGGAAGAATGCCCGGAGCAGGTCCACCGACTGGCGGTACCGGGCGGTGTCGTACCTCCGCTTCATCCGGGCCAAGGTGGCGTCACACCCGCTCTGGAGGGAGAGGTGGAAGTGGGGGCAGAGGTTGGGCAGGGCCGCCAGCCGGCGGCAGAAGTCCTCGGTCACCGTCCTGGGTTCCAAGGACCCCAGCCGCACCCGCAGCCCAGGGACTGCCCGGCACACCGCCTCGACCAGGTCTGCCAGCCCCGGCCGGCCGGGAAGGTCCCGGCCGTAGCCGGACAGCTCAATGCCGGTGACCACGATCTCCTGATAACCCGCCGCCTCCAGGGTCTTCGCCTGGGCCACGGCCCCCTCCGGGGCCAGGGAACGCACCGCCCCTCTGGCGTAGGGGATGATGCAGTAGGCACAGAAATTGGTGCACCCATCCTCCACCTTCAGCATGCCCCGGGTACGGCCCTCCAACCCTCCCGCCGGGAGGGGCTCAAACCCCGCTCGGTGGAAGGGGTTGTCCAGGGCCACCGTCTTTTCCCGCTGGGCGGCCACCTGCTCGATCAAATCCAGAAAGGCCCGCCGGTCCCCGCTGCCGCCGATGAGGTCGGCCTCCAATTCCTTCGCCGCCTCGGGGGAGACCTGGGGATAACAGCCGCACAGCGCCACCAGGGCCCCCGGGGCCCGTTTCCTCGCCTGGCGGACGGCCTGGCGGGACTTCTTGTCGCTGGTGGCAGTCACCGTGCAGCTGTTGATGAGATACACATCCGCCTGGTCGGTAAAAGGCACCAAGTGGTGGCCCCGGGCCAAAAGCAGGGCCTCCATGGCCTGGCTCTCGTACTGGTTCACTTTGCACCCCAGGGTATATAGGGCGATGCGCATGGGCAGTCTCCTCCGATCTAGGAAAACCCCTTTCCTTTTCCCGCCGGGTCTGGTATAATGGCGGGGTATCTTGGGGGCTTGCAGGCAATCTTGTTTTACTGTACCACATCCCGCAGTGTGCCACAAGCCCGTTTTTTACGGGAGTTTACTATGTCTCATTCCTTTTTTGCCTACATCGCGCGGATGCGCTACATCAGCCGCTGGGGCCTGATGCGCAACACCGACCCGGAGAACGTTCAGGAGCACTCCCACATGGTGGCCGTCCTGGCCCACGCCTTGGCGGTGATCCGCCGGGACAAGTTCGGCGGGACCATCGACCCCGGTCACGTGGCCGCCGTGGCGTTGTACCACGACGCCCCGGAGATCTTCACCGGGGACCTTCCTACCCCGGTAAAGTACGCCAACGACACCATCCAGGCCGCCTACAAGGCCGTGGAAGCCAACGCCGCGGCCCGGCTCACGGCCATGCTCCCGCCGGAGATGCAGCCTGCCTTCGCCGCGCTGCTGTCCGAGCCCGACCCGGAGGTCCAGGCCTTGGTGAAGGCCGCTGACAAGCTCTCGGCCCACCTCAAGTGTCTGGAGGAGCTGAAGGCAGGCAACCGGGAGTTCCAGTCCGCCGCCCAGCAAACTCTGGAGGCTCTGGAGAGCTACCACCTGCCAGAGCTGGACTATTTCCTGCAAGAGTTCCTCCCCGCCTTTTCCCTTACCCTGGACGAACTGCCAGGGTAAGGCCTGTGCACCCGCGCAGCGGCGCTGTGGATGGCTGGCCCATCTGCAGCGCCCTTCCCTCCAGCGCCCCCAAGAGCCAGAGCATCATTATCATTTTAAAAGAGAGGTATTCCTACTATGCGCGCAGTCATCACCGTCGCCGGCAAAGACCGGGTGGGCATCATCGCCGAAGTCACCCAGGCCCTGGCCCATCAGAACGTCAACGTGCTGGACATCACCCAGACCATCCTCCCCCCCGACTTCTTCACCATGGTCATGTTGGTGGACGCCAGCCAGTGCAAGGTCCCCTTCGGCGACCTGGCCGACCAGCTGGCCGCCCTGGGCAACCAGTCCGGCCTGGCCATCCAGGCCCAGCGGGAGGACACCTTCCAGGCCATGCACCGGATCTGAGAAGGGAGCGAAACAGCCATTATGATCAATTCCTCGGAAATTCTCCAAACGGTACAGATGTTCAACCAGCAGCACCTGGACATCCGTACCATCACCATGGGCATCTCCCTGCTGGACTGCGCTGACCCCAATCCCCAGGCCGCCTGCCAGAAAATCTACGACAAAATCTGCCGCCGGGCAGAGCATCTGGTGGCCACCGGCGCCGCCATCGAGAAGGAGTTCGGCATCCCCATTGTCAACAAGCGGGTGTCCGTCACCCCCATCTCCCTGGTGGCCGCTGCCAGCGACACCAACGACTACGTCCCCTTCGCCGCCGCCCTGGACCGGGCGGCTAAGACCGTGGGCATCAACTTTATCGGCGGTTTCTCCGCCCTGGTGCAGAAGGGCTTCACCCAGTCTGACCGGAAGCTCATCGCCTCCATCCCCGAGGCCCTGGCCACCACGGAACTGGTGTGCTCCTCGGTGAACGTGGGCTCCACCAAAGCCGGCATCAACATGGACGCCGTGGCCGAGATGGGGCAGATCATCAAGAAAACCGCCGACCTCACCGCCAGTGCCGGGGGCTTTGGCTGCGCCAAACTGGTGGTGTTCTCCAACGCCGTGGAGGACAACCCCTTCATGGCCGGCGCCTTCCACGGGGCCGGTGAGCCGGAGTGCGTCATCAACGTGGGCATCTCTGGCCCCGGCGTGGTCCACCACGCCTTGCAGCAGGTGAAGGGGGAACCCTTCGACGTGGTGGCAGAGACCATCAAAAAGACCGCCTTCCGCATCACCCGCATGGGGCAGCTGGTGGCCCGGGAGGCCTCCGCCCGGCTGGAGGTTCCCTTCGGCATTGTGGACCTCTCCCTGGCCCCCACCCCCGCCATCGGGGACTCCGTGGCCCGTATCCTGGAGGAGATGGGCCTGGAGGTCTGCGGCACCCACGGCACCACCGCCGCCCTGGCCCTGCTCAACGACGCGGTGAAAAAGGGCGGCGTCATGGCCTCCAACCACGTGGGCGGCCTGTCCGGCGCCTTCATCCCCGTCAGTGAGGACGAGGGGATGATCGCCGCCGCCCAGCAGGGCGCCCTGGGCCTGGATAAGCTGGAAGCCATGACCTGCGTCTGCTCCGTGGGGCTGGACATGATCGCAGTCCCCGGGGACACCTCTGCGGAAACCATCTCCGCCATCATCGCCGACGAGGCCGCCATCGGCATGGTCAACACCAAGACCACCGCCGTGCGCATCATCCCCGCCCCCGGCAAAACCGTGGGGGACACGGTGGAGTTCGGCGGCCTGCTGGGCTCTGCCCCGGTGATTCCGGTGCACCCCTTCTCCTCTGCCGCGTTCATCCAGCGGGGCGGGCGGATCCCTGCCCCCATGCAGAGTTTGAAAAACTAAGGGGACGGCGGCCCATGGGCGGGCATCGAAGCGCCCAGCGGTGCGGTCATAGCGCCGTTTCGAACCCCATATACCTACCTTGATGGGGAAACTTTCCTGTAGGGGGATGGGAGCGACAACATTGCCGCACCCCATCCCCACCCCCCTTTTCCCGAAACCTGAGGTTCAGATCCCTAATTTGAGAGGTGTCTGTTTATGCTTGAATTTGATGTGAGCTACGCGCGCCCGTTCCTGCCGGCCAACTGGCTCTCCTCTCGGCTGGACGGGCTCACCGAGGCCCGCCAACTGCTGGAGAACGGCGAGGGCCTGGGCGGGGAGTTTACCGGCTGGGTGGATCTGCCCCGGTCCTACGACCGGGAAGAGGTCCACCGGGTCCTCCAAACCGCCCGGATCATCCGCCGGCAGTCGGAGGTCCTCATCGTGGTGGGCATTGGCGGTTCCTATCTGGGGGCCCGCGCCCTGCTGGAACTGCTCACCTCTCCCAATTACAACCTGACCTGCCGCCGCTCCCCCCAGATCTTCTTCACGGGAAACACCCTCTCCTCCGACGCCATGACGGAGCTGCTGGACTACGTGCAGGACAAGGACTTTTCGGTCAACGTGGTGTCCAAGTCCGGCTCCACCACGGAGTCCGCCATCGCCTTTTTCCTCTTCCGGCAGCTGCTGGAGGAGAAGTACGGCCGGGAGGGCGCCCGGGACCGCATCTTCGTCACCACCGACCGCACGGAGGGTACCCTCCGTGCATTGGCCAACCAGGAGGGGTATGCCACCTTCTCCATCCCCCGGGACATTGGCGGGCGGTATTCCGTCCTCACCCCGGCGGGGCTGCTTCCCCTGGCGGTGGCGGGGGTGGAGATTTCGGGCATCCTGGATGGGGCGGCAGCCGCCATGGCCCGCCTCCGCCGGCCCGGCCAGGACAATCCCGCCTGGCAGTACGCCGCCGCCCGGAACGCCCTGTATGACCAGGGGAAGACCATCGAAATCCTCGCCGGGTATGAACCCCACCTCCGCGCCTTTGGCGAGTGGTGGAAGCAACTTTTCGGGGAGAGCGAGGGCAAGGACGGGAAGGGCGTCTTCCCCGCCAGCGTGGAGTTCACCACCGACCTGCACTCCATGGGGCAGTACATCCAAGAGGGCAAGCGGGACCTGTTTGAAACCGTGGTCCGCTTCACCATCCCCCAGTCCTCCTGCCTGCTGGACCCTGCCCCTGAGGACCCCTCAGGCCTGGGGTACCTTCGGGGGCGGGACCTTCGGTTCGTCAACGAGCAGGCCCGGCAGGGCACCGTGCTGGCCCACGTCGCCGGGGGCGTGCCCAACCTCCTGCTCACCGTTCCCGAGCGCACCCCCCACTGGGCCGGCCAGTTGGTCTACTTCTTTGAGTATGCCTGCGGCCTGTCCGGCTATCTCTCCGGGGTAAACCCCTTTAATCAGCCCGGGGTGGAGGCCTATAAGACCAACATGTTCGCCCTGCTGGGCAAGCCTGGCTACGAACAGCGAAAGGACGATCTGCCCCCCGCGCTGCACCCCTAACTCCCTCAGGCCGCCGCTGGCGGCCTGTTGTTTTTTCGGAGGAAAACGCACAAAAATTCTACCCTCTCCCTGGAGAAATTTTGAAAAAAACGCGCCATCCCATTGCAGTTTTTCCTCGGGTATGGTAACATGAAGCCAACAGAAAGATGCCTTTCTGGATCAAGAAGGAGTGATGAATCATGGTTCGAGTAATTATGGGCGCCAAGGGAACCGGTAAGACCAAGCAGATGATCGAGATGATCAACCACGCCGCCGAAAACGAGAACGGCAGCGTCGTCTGCGTGGAGACCGGCCGCAAGCTGGTCTATGATGTCAGCCCCAACGTCCGCCTGGTGGAGTCCAGCGACTTCGCCGCCGACAACTTTACATTCTTTAAAGGGTTCATCAGCGGCATGTATGCCTCTAACTATGACCTGACCCACGTGTTTATTGACAGTCTGTGCAAGATCATCCCCTCCGAGCCCGACTCTCCGGAGGTGGAGGAGTTCCTGTCTTGGCTGGACCGGTTCTCCGACGCCAACCAGGTGAAGTTTACCATCACCATCAGCGCCGACGTCGCCCTGGCCACTGACGCCATTAAGTCCTATTTCTAAGTGCTTTTCCGAAACAACTAAGGAGGCGTAATCCATGGCACTGCGTGAAAAAATAAGCTCCTTTGCAGTTGGTGCTGCGAGCAAAGCCAATTCCCTGGCAGTGGAAGCGGCTGCCAAGGCCAACCTTGCCATCGAAAACAGCAAGTTGAACCTGAAGATCGGCAACGAGGAGAAAAAAATTGACACCTTTACCGTCAGCATCGGCGAACTGATTCTGGACAAGCTGGACGGGGGAGAGACCTTTGACGATGAGATCATGGCGCTGTATTCCTCCATCCAGGCCTCCCGGGAAACCATCACCAACGCCCGGGCGGCCATTGAGGCCAACAATCGTCAGGCCGAGTCCGCCCATCTCTGCGCCGCTTGCGGCGCTCCGCTGGCAGAGAATGCCAAGTACTGTGGTACCTGCGGTGCCGAAGTGGAGCAGCCAGAGGCAGAGACGGTAGAGGCGCAGCCCGCCGCCCCCACCTGCCCCCACTGCGGCGCAGAAGTGACCCCGGAAGACGCCTACTGCACTCAGTGCGGCGTAAAATTGGAGGAGGAACCTGCCCCGGAAGAGACGCCGGCAGAATAATCCCCCCTCCCCTCGCGCAAGCTAGGACCC
>ERZ827471.584-NODE-584-length-29942-cov-5.442467_pt1 | contig 29942 bp, 25 predicted proteins | sample MGYA00519772_ERZ827471 | MGnify/ENA primary metagenome ERZ827471 (study PRJEB31778, sample SAMEA3449315) | human gut metagenome | biome: human gut; feature: human-associated habitat; material: faeces | place: United Kingdom | collected 2010/2012 ...
TCGAGCATCGCGCAAGCCGCCGATGTGCATGACGAAGGGAATTGTCTATGCGAATTCATCCGTTCAAGGCTGTTCGCCCTGCCGACGGCGTGGCTCACGAGGTGGCCGCGTTGCCGTATGATGTGTACGATTGCGCCGAAGCCGCAGCCGCCGTCTCCGGCAAGCCGCTGTCTTTCCTGAATATAGACCGCCCCGAAACCCAATTCGACCCCGAGATGGATATGTATGCCGACGAGGTGTACGAAAAAGGCCGCGATTTGTTGCGCGAGCGCATTGCCGACGGCACGTTCGTGCGCGAGGACGTTCCGTGTCTTTTCCTCTACGAACTCGTCATGGACGGGCGCAGCCAAATTGGTGTCGTGACGTGTTGTGCAGTCGACGAATATGAAAACGGCACCATCAAAAAGCATGAGAACACGCTTGAAAAGAAGGAGCGCGACCGCATTCGCCATATTGACGCGCTCGATGCGCAAACCGGCCCCATCTTCCTCACTTATCGCGATAGCGAGGCGGTGGACGCTCTGGTGAACGGGATTCGCGCCGAAGCTCCTTTGTACGACTTCGTTTCCGAGGATGGCATTGCGCATCGTGTGTGGCGCATAGCCGACCCCGAGAAGGTCAACGCGCTGGTTGGGGCATTCGCTGACGTACCTGCGGCCTATATCGCCGACGGGCATCATCGTGCTGCCTCCGCCGTGAAGGTGAGCCGCGCTCGTCGCGAGGCATGCTCCGACCGCACGGGCGACGAGGAGTTCAATTACTTCCTGTCGGTGCTTTTCCCGGCGGGCCAGCTTGCTATCCTGCCGTACAATCGCGTTGTGCGCGACTTGAATGGCCTTACGGTCGAAGAGTTCTTGGACAAGCTTCAAGAGAAATACGAGATACTCCACGTTCAGGAGCCGCAGCTCGAGCCCATCGAGAAGGGCGCTATGGGCATGTATCTGCAGGGCTGCTGGTACGGATTGGGAATTCGCCCCGAGTTCGAAAGCGACGACCCCGTGGACGGTCTTGACGCGTCGTTGCTGCAGAACCATGTGCTTTCTCCTATTCTTGGTATAGAGGATCCGCGTACGAGCGGGCGTATTGAATTCGTTGGCGGCATTCGAGGCCTGGGCGAACTCGAGCGCAAGGTGAAAGCGTACGATGCCGCGGAAGGCCCTACGGTTGCATTCGCCATGTTCCCGACCGCCATCGAGGAGCTGCTTGCCGTGGCCGACGCAGGCATGCTTATGCCTCCTAAGTCCACGTGGTTCGAGCCGAAGCTTCGCAGCGGCCTGTTCATTCACGAGCTTTCGTAGCCGGCGGCGAATGAGCGAATTGTTGCGTTAAGGTAGGCTCCGTTTTGTTCGGGGGAGTGCCCTGCAGGGGCTTCTTTGCTGCTTTGGACCTTCGCCTAGTAACAAGTTTTGTACGGAAGTGCCGCGTCTGCTTTTCGGGCGCGGCACTTTCGCATACTATAGTGATTTGCGTAAAGGACGCTTTGAAGAATCGTTGCCGCGGCTCACCCCGAGGCTGCGGTTCGCCTGCGGTCGCAGGAGTCAAGGCCGACATGCGCTCTATGCCTTGAAGGGATTCATGCATGAAAGGAACACTATGAAAGACTCCTTGCCCCTGTATAGGGATTTCTCGTCCATCCACGCCGTCGATCCGGAATACTATTCTGCAAAATATGACGTGAAGCGCGGTTTGCGCAACGCCGACGGCACGGGCGTGCTGGCAGGCGTCACCAACATCTCCAACGTGCATGGCTATGTTGTGTCTGAGGGCGATAAAGTGCCCGATCGCGGTCGTCTTTCTTATCGTGGCTACAGCATCAACGACCTGGTTGACCATGCGGTTCAAGAGAATCGATTCGGCTTCGAAGAAACCGCGTACCTGCTTATGGCCGGATCCTTGCCTACAGCCGAAGAATTCGCTCAGTTCAAGGCTCTTATCGACGAACAGCGCGATCTGCCCGACGGCTTTACCGCAAACTACATCATGAAGCCGCCTACGCGCGATGTTATGAATTGCCTGGCTCGTTCGGTTCTCCAGCTTTACGCTTTCGATCCGAATGCCGAAGATCGCTCCGCAGAGCATGAGATAGACACGTCCATTGCGCTGCTTTCGCGCTTGCCGCGCATCATGGTGCTTGCGTACCACGTCATGCGCGACAAGTTCTACGGCGATTCCATGTTCATTCATCATTTCGTCGAAGGACAGAGTACCGCAGAGACCATCCTTTCTATGCTGCGTCCCGACCGTTCCTTCACGGACGCCGAAGCGAAGATGCTCGACATCATGCTGATGCTTCATGCCGAGCATGGCGGCGGCAACAATTCCACGTTTACCTGCCGTGCACTGACCAGCGCCGATACCGACCCGTATTCGGCATACGCGGGAGCCATCGGGAGCCTGAAGGGCGCTCGCCATGGTGGTGCCAACAACCGCACGCTCATGATGACCGACGATATCAAGGCGCATGTGGCTGACATTACCGACGAGGGGCAAGTGGCCGATTATCTGCGTAAAATTGTCAAGAAGGAAGCGTACGATCGCACGGGCCTGATTTACGGCATGGGTCATGCCGTGTATACCTTGTCCGACCCGCGTGCTGAGCTATGCCACAAGTATGCCGAAAAGCTGGTTGCCGGCACCGATTTCGAACCTGAGTTCCGCTTGCTTGAAATCATCGAGCGTCTCACTCCGGAGTTGCTGGCCGAAGCGGGTAAGAGCAAGGACATTTGCGCGAACGTGGACCTCTACAGCGGCTGCGTGTACAGCGCGCTTGGCATTCCTCGCGAGATGCTCACTCCTATTTTCGCTTGTGCACGAATGGCGGGCTGGAGCGCTCATCGTTTCGAAGAAATAGTATCGGGCAAGCGCATCATGCGTCCCGCTTACAAAAAGACGGGATGCCCGCGCGAATACGTGGCCATGGCCGATCGCTCATAAAGCCAGAAGCCGAGAGTTTGTTTGAAAAGCCGCTTTTCAGCGGCTTTTCTTCTCTGGGCAGCTGTCCTGGCAAAGGGCTGGTGGCGCCCCTTGGCTTTTTTCGTTATTTTGAACGAAGCCAGAAAAAAGAGGGGGCAGTATGGATATTCGTCAGCTTGAATACTTTCGCGCTGCGGCAAAGTCGGGTTCGTTTTCTGCGGCCTCGAAAACGATGTACGTAACTCCTCAGACGATATCGGCGGCGGTTGCTTCGCTGGAAAACGAATTGGGGCTATCTCTTTTCGACCGCCGCGCAACGGGCATCATGCTCACCGATTTTGGGAGAAAGGCTCTTTTGCACGCCGAGGGTATCGTAGAGGCTGCTTCTGATTTGAAAATGCTGGCACTCGATTATCGGCATGCCTGGGAAGGCTCTGTGTCCTTTGCGTACGCTTCGGCTTCTATTCCGCAAGAAGGACCGGGGCTTTCCCTTTCTCGTCTCATGGACTTTTCAAATGAATACCCTCAGGTAAATCTAAGGGTTTTCGAATCATCGAGTGATGCATGCTTGGCTGCTCTTGAGCACCATACTGCTGACATCGCCTTCGTCGCGGGGAAGCCTGATGGTTCGAAATTCGATATGACGAGGGTTTTAGAAGCCCGGTTTTTCATTGCGGTGAGTGAAAGCCACCCGTTGGCACGCATGGAATATATAAGCTTTGAAGATCTTGAGGGCGTCGAGTTTTTCCCTCCTCCAGATTTGAACTATTCGGTTCGTGCTATTTCTGAGGCGTGCGAGAAAAAGGGCTTCTCGCCACGTTTCGCCCTTGCGTCTTTTAGTGTCGAGAATGCAAGGGAGTTTGTGAGGAGTGGTAGGGGAATCGATTTTGCGCCCGAGCACCTTGCTCGAAATGACAAAACGCCAGGTATTGCCTATAGACCGCTTGCTTCAAGGGACGACATGGGCATTGGGCTCTACCTTGTCAGGCTTGCGACCGGTGAAGAGAAGCCCGCTGCTCGCTTGCTGTGGTCCTATATCGAATCTTTGTGCAATCGGGGATGACTAATCGCTCTTAGAGCGTCAAAAATATTTTGAAGTCTCCCAAAAAGACACACTCTTCTTCCTTGCTAATCCCTGGTCGATACTTTGACCAGGGATTAGCAAGGAAGGGAGTTGGTTATGAAGGAGAATGCAACGAAAGCGATGCAGGGTATTTCTCGTCGATCCTTTGTTGGTCTAGGAGCTCTTGCCGGCGTCGGGGCGCTTGGAATGTTTGGGTGCGCTCCCAAAGCGCAAGGCGAAGCGGGCGATGCTGGTTCCGAGGGGTCTGCCGAGAAAGAGCTCAAAGCTGCCGATAGGACTGAGGAATGCGACATTGTTATCGTTGGTTTAGGAACGAGTGGCTTAACGGCTGCTGCTACCGCCGCTCAAGCTGGCGCCAAGGTTGTCGGCATTGACAGGGCCTCTTCTATGGCGGCGACGAACGCGGCCAATGTTTCGGGTGTATTTGCCGTCGGCTCGAAGCCCGAGCTTGAGTGGGACAACCATCTCACGGTCGAGGAAATGTTCAAGTTTATATGGGAAGGTACGAACTATCAGAGCAATGCAGGTGCGCTGCGCGCTCTCCTTGAGGCATCGGGCAAAGGAATGGATGTCCTTATCGATGGCGGTGTTCCTTTCATGTATGCATTCGAGAATGCTACCGAAGAAACCGCTCTGTTGAATCGTGGCGGGCATATCTATTTGACTTCAGGTTCGGAACGTGCTGAAGCTTTGCAGGCTCTTCTTGATGCATCAGGCGTCGATTCTCGCTGGGAATGCGAAGCGACGAATCTTCTTGTCGAAGACGGTCGAGTGACGGGTGTTCGTTATATCGATGCTGATGAAAGCACCGTTGATATCAAGGCCCATAGCGTAATCGTCGGCACGGGTGGATTCATTCAGAATGAAGAAATGCTACGGGAGCATTACGCTGGCGGATTGATGTACTGCCCTGGTAACCAGTACAACGACGGCGCGGGCATCTCCATGGCGGTGCAGGTTGGCGCTCAATTGGGCAAAAACTTCAGTACGTCCATAAACGAATCCGGCGCATGCAACATGAAAGCATCCACTCCGTTCGTAAGCCTTACCGATTGCAACGAAACGCCCGTTTTCAGCATGCCTCTTTTCGGCGGGCTGTTCGTCAACAGGAGTGGTCGTCGATTCCTCGATGAGGGAAAAATGGCGAAGAAGACTATGTATTGCGGCGAGCCCCTTTTGCGCGAGATTTCCTATTATGCAGTAGTTGACCAGGCCTTTGTTGACGAATTGAGCACGAAGCCTGTTCTTGACCTTGTATCTTCCGACGCCTATGAAAATATGGCCCCCGGTGTTCAGATGGGGTTTCAGGGAAAGACGCTGACGGCTCTTTCCGATCAGCTTGCCCAGGGTATAGAGGAAGGTTGGGTATGGAAAGCTGATTCTATTTCCGATCTTGCCGAGCAGGCGGGCTTGGAGCATCTTGAGGAAACGGTCGAGACATATAACGGGTATTGCATCACGGGCACTGACGACGAGATGTACAAAGAATCGCAGTTTCTGCGCGAAGTAGCGAGCGGCCCGTTCTATGCAATTGAATTCGAGGTCGCAGCATGGGTTACGCTTGGGGGAATCAAAACGGATGACCATTGCAGGGCTGTTGACGTAGATGCTCGTCCGATTGAGGGCCTCTATATTGTTGGCGTAGACGGTGATTTCTGGTCCGTTCCTTATTTCCAAGGCGGCTCATGCCAGGGATTCTGCGTTGCCTCGGGGTATCTTGCAGGATCTACGGCTGCTGCCGATATTCAATAGAAATAGCACTCACCTGTTTTTTGTGGCATGACGGCCCGAATGCATCCCCTCCGCATTCGGGCCGTCTTTAGTTTTTTGGATTGACGCGGTTTTGCCGTTGCTTTGTTGCCAGGCTCGAAAGGATACAATAAGTTCGTCCGTCCTCTCTAGCGAATGGAGTTGAGTCATGGCTCTTGTGTTGAATAAATCGCTCGACGAGCTCAAGCTTTCTGGTATCCGTCGATTCGCCGCCATGGCAAAAGAGACGCCCGGCTGCATTTCTCTTACGCTTGGAGAGCCGGATGCGGACACGTCCGACGAGATTAAGGCCGAGGTTGCCGCCGATCTTGCTGCAGGGTTCACTCATTATCCCCCGAACAACGGATACGATTTTCTGCGCAACGCATTGAGCAAGCACATGGCCTTGTTTGGCAAGCATTACGAGCCGCATGAGATTATTGCGACGTGCGGTGCCACCGAAGCGCTCTTCGTCGCTCTGACAAGCGTTCTTAATCCCGGCGACGAGGTCATTGTGCCTACGCCTGCCTTCACGCTCTATGAGTCCATCATTACGCTCAACCGTGCGACGCCTGTCCTTATGGATACGAGCGACGCGCTGTTTCAGATTACCGACGAAATGCTGGAATCGGTGGCTTCGCAGCGCACAAAGGCCATCGTTATAACGTCTCCGAACAACCCCACAGGTTGCATTTTGAGCGAAGAGAGCCTTGCTGCGGTCGCCCGCTTCGCAAAGAAGCATGACGTGTTCGTTGTTTGCGACGATGTGTACGGGCAGTTGGTGTACGAAGAAGGGTACAAGAGCTTTGCCGTGGAGCACTCCCAGCTGCGCGATCGGGTCATTGTGTGCGACAGCTTCTCCAAGCCGTATGCCATGACCGGCTGGCGACTCGGATGGGTTGCGGCGGATGAGTCTCTTTTGTCTCAGATGGCGAAGGTGCACCAATACATGGTCTCGTCTGTGCCTGCATTCGTCCAGCATGCTGCCGTGCGCGCTCTTGGGGAAAGCGTTGCGCCGGCTCGCGGAGTGTATAGCGAACGTCGCGATGTGGTGTTGCGTCGCCTGGACGAGATGGGGCTTGAAACCGTCCGCCCTGAGGGTGCGTTCTACGCGTTTCCCTCTATTCGAGAATTCGGAATGTCTTCCGAGGAATTTTGCACACGTCTCATCAAGGAAGCCCGCGTCGCGTTGGTTCCCGGAGTGTTTTTCGGGGCCGAAGGCTTCGTGCGCTTATCGTATTGCTGTTCAATGGAGAATATCGTGCAGGGTCTCGACCGGCTCGAGGGGTTCGTGGGCAAGCTTCGTGCATAAGCGGGCTCGATGGGAGGAAGGTAGGATTCTTCCGATGTTTCACGTGAAACATCTTGCGCTTGCGCCTGCTGTCTCCGAAAAGAAAGTCTCGAATCATCCGAACGCACTTGGACAAACTTGCGGCTCGGCGGCTGTCGTGCGTTTAATCTCGACAACATGAATTTTTCGCGGGAATTACGCCCTGATCGTACAATGAGGGCATGCTGTTTCCGACGCGCCGTTGTGCGCGAGCGAACGAAAGGCGTTCTATGTCTGAGAAGAAGAATATTCTGGTCACTGGCGGTGCCGGATTCATCGGAAGCCACACGTGCATCGAGCTGCTCGAAGCTGGCTATGGCGTCGTCGTTGTGGACGACCTCTCCAATTCCAGCGAGGTTGCTCTCGATCGCGTCCGTTCGATCGTGGCCGACTCTGCTGCGGCGGGTAAGGCTCCTGCGGACGCCGTGGATGGCTTGAAATTTTACGAGCTGAACATTCTCGACCGCGAGGCTCTGTCTGCCGTGTTCGAGGAGAATAAGATTGATGCCGTCATTCACTTTGCTGGCTACAAAGCTGTCGGCGAAAGCGTCGAGAAGCCGCTCGAGTATTACCACAACAATCTTACGGGCACGTTTGTGCTGTGCGACGTGATGCGCGAGTACGGCTGCAAGTCCATCGTGTTCTCCAGCTCCGCAACGGTGTATGGAGAGCCGGAGAGTGTGCCCCTGTCCGAGTCTGCGGAGAAGAAGCCCGCTACCAATCCCTACGGTTGGACGAAGTGGATGATCGAGCAAATCCTGACCGACCTGCATACCGCAGACCCTGAATGGGACGTTGTTCTTCTTCGCTATTTCAATCCCATCGGAGCTCACGAGAGCGGTCTAATTGGCGAGGACCCCAAGGGTATCCCGAACAATCTCGTTCCTTATGTTGCTCAGGTTGCGGTCGGTAAGCTCGCTGCCGTGCGCGTGTTCGGCGACGACTATCCGACGCCTGACGGCACGGGCGTGCGCGACTACATCCATGTCGTCGACCTGGCTCGAGGCCATGTTGCCGCCCTGAAGTGGATGGCCGGCAAGACGGGCGTCGAGGTGGTAAACCTTGGCACGGGCAAAGGATCGAGCGTCCTTGACGTTATTCATGCATTTGAGCGTGCCTGCGGCAAGGAGCTTCCTTACGACATCCAGCCGCGCCGCGCGGGAGACATTGCCACGAATTACGCAGACCCGGCGAAGGCGAAGGACCTGCTTGGCTGGGAGGCCGAATACGACCTCGACCGCATGTGCGAGGATTCCTGGCGTTGGCAGTCCAGCAATCCTAATGGGTATGCGGAGTAAACTCCTTGAGTTGAGTTTAGACAATCTTAAATCTGTGATTTACAGCCGCCGAAGTAATGCTCGGCGGCTGTTTTGTCTCGATCTAATATAGGGTTTCAGGGTGTTTCGGGCCTGTGTGTGACGGGTTCTTTTCGATGGAGCCTTGAGACGGAAGAATGAGAAACGTGTGCTAACAGTAGAATCGTTGATAGCCTTTCATGAAGTCAAGGAATTCTTCGTCTTGCGGACTTAGGGTTCGGTCTGCTCGATATGCAATGGAAAAGCCCCAGTCTAGGTTTCTTACAGGAATGGCTGCATGATTTTCGCGCTGGAAGGCGAGTGCATGGACACGCGGCAGAAGTGCGTACCCTCTGTTTCTGAGGGCCGCTTCAACAACCGAAATCATTTCATCTTCGTAAAGAAGGGTGCAATGAGGCGCATGTTCATGAAGGATGCTTCCGTTTTTGCGCGAGGTCTTGAATTCCTGGGATGTGACGCAGGAGATGGTAAGTCCGTCTAGGTCTCTTATATCGAGCTCGTCTTTGCCTGCAAGCGGAGAATCGGCAGGGGCCCAAAGAAACATCATATCCTTTTGAAGAGGAATAGAAGCAAGAACCGAGTGGTCTACAGGGTCGTTGAGGAGCGCGAAATCGCACGTTCGTTCTATCAGACTCGTTTCGCAGTCGTAATCAACTACGGTTCTCGATACGTCGACGTGTGCCCCAGTCTTAGATGTTTTATTGAAGTTTCTAACGGCTTCTCGCGGAATGACGTTGAAAATGCCGGTGGACGCAGACAGGAGTATTCGACCTGATTTGCGCCGATAAAGAGAGCGAATCTCTTCCTGCATTTCATCGTGTTCGCGAAGGATGCTTCGTACGCGTCGGTAAAGGATGGTGCCGTATTCGGTGAGCTCAATAGATCCCGACTTGGAATCGAATAAGGGCACCTCTAAAGAGGATTCAAGCCTTTTGATAGAGGACGAAAGTCCCTGAGGCGTTATATAGAGCTCCTTGGCGGCTCTGACATAGTTTTTTGTTCTGGCGAGAGCGGTGAAATAACGGTAAACCTTGATGTCCATGCCTTCGTCTTTCTTTTTCAGGCTATTGCGCACGGTGCTCAGTCTTTTTGATCGCTACGATATCTGACGCCCTGTTTTCTTGTGTGCAGTAAGCACTTCGTTTCGATGTCAAAAAAATCTGTTTATTTAAAGAATCTCTACCTGCCGACAGAATAGAGGCATGAAAGGGCGTTCGCAAGACGTCAAGGGGTTGGCTTGCGAGGGTATGTCTTTCGTGAGCTGTAATCGAGGAGGGGATTCAGAATGGATCTTACAAGGCGAAATTTCCTGAAAGCGGGGGCTGCCGCTGGTCTTTTTGGGCTGGGTGCTGCGAGTCTTACGGGCTGCGGAACCCCCGAGACCGTGGGCAAGGAGGGAACAAGCGGCGAACAGTCCTCAAACGAATACGATGACAAGTCATGGCTCGGAGAGGCTCCAGTGCTAACGCCTGCAGATTGCGAAGAAACTAAGGAATGTGAAGTTCTTATTGTAGGCTCGGCGCTTTCGGGCTCCATGGCGGCATATGGTGCGTTGAAGAATGGTGCGCAAGTGACGGTTATTGAACGTAACGGAGCGCCCCATATCGGAGGAATGACGATATCGTTCCTGAATTCCGAAACGCAGCTTTCGCAGGGTTTGCCGGAGTATGACAAGATTCAGGTCGCAAACCAAATGTTCAATCTAACGCAGTATCGCTCGGATATGAAGCTTAACGCTGTGTGGTGCAATCGCTCGGGCGAAATCCTCGACAATCTTGTTAAAGATTTCTGCGAGCCGTATGGCCAGTATTGCCAGCCCCTGAGTCTTGAGGGGATTTTTCCCGACCCTACGCAGGAAATCAATTCCTATATCTCGACGGGCGTCGCCTTCTCCGAAAAGACAGATATTCTGACGGACTTCACCCATAATATTCACGACTTTTTGGAAGACAAGGGTGTCGTTACTGATTACAACACGCGTGCTGAACTCATTGTGAAAGATGATTCGGGCGCAGTAACTGGCGTTATCGCCAGCCAAGGCGATAAGAAAGTTTATTACAAAGCTAGCAAGGGCGTTGTAATGTGCACGGGTAGTTTCGGATCGAACGAAGCCATGATGAAACGCTTCTTTGCACCGGATTTTGCTCAATGGGCGCTGAGTAACAACGCCTATAATGCCTATATGGGCGGTGACCCTGTCGACGAGACGATGGACGATGGCTTGGGTCATAAAATGCTTTGTTGGGCTGGTGCCGAAATGGAGGATCGTAGCGGTTACGCCTCTTGGCAGACTACAGCCTGGCGTAGCTTCCCGTATTTGTTGGTTGACACTAAGGGCGAGCGTTTCATGAACGAATGCACGTCGCTTTTAACCAGCAGCCACCTGATTGCCGAATTGCCTGGTGATGGCAATTTTGTATGGCAGATTATTCCTACGAACGATTTCGAGATGCCGTCTTCGTTTGGCTATGATCGAGAGCAGGCTGCGCAGGTGTTCGATATCGAGAGCACCGAGCATTATGAAGCCGATACAATCGAGGAGCTCGCCGATATGATCGGCGTTCCTGCCGACAATCTTGTTGCTACGGTGGAGCGCTATAACGAGATGTGCGAAGCGGGTGAAGACACTGATTTCATGAAGGCAAAGAGGTATCTCGACCCTATTGACGATGGTCCTTTCCAAGCCTGGAAGATGACGTATCTATTCTATTGCACTCTCGGCGGCGTTCGCTGCAACGAAAAACTTCAGGTTCTTGATGCAAATCGCGACCCTATTCCTGGCTTGTATGCAGCAGGCAATACGGTCGGATATCGTTTCGGGTCTAGTTACGAAACCCTGTTGCATGGTGGGTCGAACGGTCTTGCTGCAACGCACGGTTATGTTGCGGGAGAAAGTGCGGCGAACGCATAGCCCATCTTCTGCGTGTGCTGATAATCTGCGGATTCACAATACCCGTCTCGATTATTCGGGTCTCAACAGAGCCGCCAACCCCTCCCTTGAGGCGGCCGGACGGAACGCCGCTCTTTCGTTAGAAAGAGCGGCGTTTTTTAATGCAACAAGGCTCAACGGAAAGGTAACGGTGAGCGGGTCTCTCAATCTGCTGCGGTATAGTTTACGTGCTTAACCATCTCGTAAATAGTATTTTTTACACCGTAAAGAAAGACTACCGGTATGCTCGAGCTGAAAGACATCAAGAAAGACTACGTTTCGGGGGATGCGACGGTGCATGCCCTGAAGGGCGTCAGCCTGCAATTTCGCGATAGCGAATTCGTTGCTATTCTCGGTCAGTCCGGTTGCGGTAAAACCACCATGCTCAACATCGTTGGTGGTCTTGACCGTTATACTTCGGGTGATCTGGTCATCAACGGCGTTTCCACTAAGGAATACAGGGACCGCGACTGGGATTCGTACCGAAATCACAGCGTAGGCTTTGTGTTTCAGAGCTACAACCTCATTCCTCACCAGGATGTGCTTTCCAATGTGGAATTGGCGCTGACACTTTCGGGAGTTTCGAAATCCGAGCGTCGTGCGCGCGCCGTCGCCGCTCTCGAGCAAGTGGGTCTGGGCGACCAGCTGCACAAGAAGCCCAATCAGATGTCCGGCGGGCAGATGCAGCGCGTCGCCATTGCGCGCGCCTTGGTGAACAACCCTTCTATCGTTCTTGCCGACGAGCCCACCGGAGCGCTCGATTCGGAAACGAGCGTACAGGTCATGGAGATTCTCAAAAACGTAGCCAAAGACCGTCTTGTTGTCATGGTTACGCATAATCCGGATCTTGCTGCCGATTACGCCGATCGCATTGTCCGCTTCAAAGACGGCGTTGTCATGGATGATAGCGACCCGTATTATCCTACGCCGGTGGAGTGCACGGCGGCTCGAGCCCATGCAGGGGAGGCCCACCGCACGTCCATGAATCCGTTCACGGCGCTTTCGCTTTCGCTCAACAACCTTCTGACTAAAAAGGGACGTACGCTTCTGACGGCGTTTGCGGGGTCCATCGGCATCATAGGCATCGCCTTGATCCTTTCGCTCTCAAACGGTGTGAACGACTACATTGCCAAGGTCGAGCAAGACACGCTTTCAAGCTACCCGCTCACCATTGCTAAACAAAGTTACGATCTTACGAGCATGCTGACGGGCGATGCCGGCTCTGCAGACGATTCTGCATCGGATGCTACGGCCACGAATGATGATGCTTCGTCGCAAGAGGGCGATCAACAGGGTTCCATTCAGGTCTTCACCATGCTCAAAGACATGTTTGCGAGTGTTAAATCGAACGACATGGCAAGTTTCAAAGCGTTTCTTGACGAAGGTGGCGACGGCATAAGCTCTGAAGTCAGCGCCATCCAGTACGATTACGGCATCACTCCGCTCGTCTATCGTGCCGATACGACAGACGGAGCCGTTCAGCTTTCGCCGAACTCTATGACTACTGCCATGACGGGAGGCGCTTCGAGTGCTGCCATGGCTGGAACGGGCATGGGTGTCACGACGTCGTTCAACGAAATGATCGATAACAGGGGATTGCTTGACGAGCAATATGACGTCGTCGCCGGTCGCTGGGCGGAATCGGCCGATGAGTGCGTGCTCGTTTTGTCCTCGAGCGGGAAGATCAGCGATTACACGCTGTATAGCATTGGCGTGCTTGATCCCGCAGAGCTCGACAATCTGGTGAACAGCACCATGAATGCCTCCGGCGAAATAGAGGTGCCGGAGACCGAAATCGATTTCACATACGAAGACGCGTTGAACACGAGCTTCAAGGTCTTGAGTCCCTCGGATTCATATCGCAAGAATGAAGAAACGGGCGGATGGACGAACATGGCGGATGACGCCGACTTCATGCGTGAGAAGGTCGAGGGGGGTCTTGACCTCAAAATCGTTGGCGTGGTGCAGCCCGACCCTGCGGCAAAATCCGCCGCGCTAACTCAGGGAATCGCCTATACGCACGATTTGTCTATCGCCCTCATGGACCGTGCCGCTTCTTCCGAAATCGTGAAGCAGCAGCTCGGTTCTCCCGATATCGATGTATTCACAGGTAAGTCGTTCGACACCCTGCAGGAGGAGGCGAAAGAAGGCGTCGACCTCTCCAATCTCTTCACCGTCGATCAGGCCGCCATCGCGAATGCGTTCAAGTTCGACCAGAGCAAGATCGGTGCTGGTCTTGATTTGCCGGGCTTCGATTTCGCAGGAGTCGATTTAAGCGGCGTGAGCATAGACCTTTCCGGAGCGGTTGATGCCGTGGACGTCTCCTCCCTTGTCTCTCAAGCTCCGGCTCCTGATTTCTCAAGCATTTTGGGAGGTTTGCAGGATGACCCCGTGCTTCAGCCCGACCAGCTTGAGCAGGTGACCAAACTCAGCGGCGATTACGTGCAGGGATTCATGACGTGGCTTGCGGCTCATGGCGACGGGGTATCTCCGAACGATCCGGAATTCGGACAGAAAATCGTAGCGAAATTCCAAGAGTACGCGGCAACGTCCGAGGCGCAGGCGATCATTGCGAAGGTTGCAGAAATCGCCGGTCAGCCCGTTGCGGATCGATTGCAGAGCGTCGCTCAAGAGTATGTGTCGAACCAGCTTGCTCCTTACATGCAAAGCGTGTTCACGGGAATCATGAGCCAAGTGAGCACTCAGATAGGCGCTGCCGTCTCCGCCCAGCTCCAAGGCAGTCTTGCCTCTGCTATGACGCAGATGAGCTCGCAAATTGGGTCGCAGCTTTCGCAAACGCTCGCCTCGAATATGCAGAACGCTTTCACGGTCGATGCAGCGGCATTTGCCAACGCCATCCAATTCAATATGGACGCCGAAGATCTGACGTCGCTTATGACGAATTACGCGAATGCAAGCAAGCTTACCTACGATAACAACCTGATCACCTTGGGCTACGCAGACGAAAACGACCCGCAATCGGTCAAGATTTTCCCGGTCGATTTCGAGGCAAAAGAGCGCGTGATCGCAAGTATCGACAAATACAACAGCCAAATGGAGGGCGCCGGGGAAGACGATAAAGTCATCCTATACACCGACTACATGGGCGTTCTCATGGGCAGCGTGACCGATATTATCGACATGATCTCGCTCGTGCTCATTGCCTTCGTCAGCATTTCGCTGGTAGTGAGCTCTATCATGATCGGCATCATCACGTACATCAGCGTTCTGGAGCGCACGAAGGAGATCGGCATCTTGCGTGCCATCGGCGCCTCGAAAGGCGATGTGTCGCGCGTGTTCAATGCGGAGACGTTCATCATCGGTCTTGCCGCGGGCGTGCTTGGCATCGGCATCACGATGCTGCTCAATATTCCGATGAACATCGTGATAGAGCAGCTTTCCGGCGTGCAAAGCATGGCGGCGGTTCCTCCGGCCGCGGCAGTTATTCTCATTGCGATTTCCGTGCTTCTGACATTGATCGGCGGCATCATCCCCAGCCGCATGGCTTCGAAGAAAGACCCCGTGACGGCGCTGAGGACCGAATAAGGTGGTGCCTCGCCTTCGGCAAGACGATATTTGGTCGGAGGTTTCTTGAATGCGCAAAGCAGTATAGAAAAAACGGCCGTCGCACAAACATGCGACGGCCGTTGAAGCTCAATGGTGCCCCCGGGCCGATTCGAACGGCCGACACCCGCTTTAGGAGGAGGGACTGTAGTTGGACGCCTGATTTTGGCTCTGCATGGGCGAGGGCTGCTTGTCGGAATCAGCGCTCGACTTTTCGCCCTTTGAGGAAGATGGCGGCCGCAACGGTAGCAAACACGGTGACGCTTGTGGCCGTTGCGAAGACGCCAACGAATGTCGCCGTGAGGGGAGAGTTGTAGTAGGTCAGTGGGTCGAGGGAGGCGGTTGCTATCCTATAGGCGAAGCTTCCAGGGACGATGAAGCTCCAGTCGGCTCCAATGAACAGGCACGATGCGAATCCATAGACAACCGCTGCCGCGCTAACGATAAGCTGGTTCCGCGATGAGACCCCGATCAGGAATCCCATTGCCGTTGACGTAATGATGATTGAAAGCGATTCGGCGGCGAAGCCAGGAAAGAAGGCGGCGATGATCGGAAAGGATCCAGTTCCCTCCGCTGATAAAATAAGGCAGACGAAAGTAAGCAGCGCAAGTGCAGTGAGAGCCATGAAGGCGGAGACTCCTGCGCAGACAATCGCTTTTGACGCTAGGAGCTTGGTTCGCGGTATTCCATGCGTCACCCAGGTCAGATAGGTGCCGTCGCGCCATTCTTGGCAGACCTTGGAACCCGCTAGCATTACGACCGCCATGGGAAAGAACATGGCGAACTGATTATTGACAAAGAAAATTAGGTCAGAGGCGGATTTTCGTTCTCCTATAAAGGCACCAGCAGCGCCCGTGATAATGGGCAGGAGCGTCAGCGCGAGAATGAGGATGAGGGAGTTGTCCCGCTTGAGCTTGCATGCTTCGTTGAACACTAGGCGCACGGTTGCCTCCCTTCCGTGTTGCTGGAAAAGATTTCCTCGTAAAGTCCCTCGAGCGCTGACGCGCTTCCAATGCAGGGAATGGATGAATCCAGCCTGCCGCTCCTGACGAAGACGAGCTCGTCAGAGACCGCGGCAAGTTCTGGTAGGTTGTGGCTTGAGACGATAATGCACCGTTTCGGATGGCGGAGCGAACCGCGTAGAAGAGCCCTGACCTCTTTGATACCGAGGGGGTCAAGCCCGTTGGTCGGTTCGTCGAGGAGGAGGTATCGCGGAGAGCCGAGGCATGCCCGCGCGACGCCGAGCCTTTGGCGCATTCCAAGTGACATTTTAGTCACTAGAACGTCGGCTGAATCGGCTAGCCCGACCTCATCGAGCGCCGTCATGACGTCTGCTCTGTGTATTTTTCGGTAGCGAGCGTAGAGCTCCAAATTCTCGCGGGCGGTTAGGCGAGGATAGAATGCGGGGTATTCTATTAGAGATCCGAACTCCTCGTTCTCGGCGCGACGGCCGTCAGATAGCACCTCGCCCGAGTATGCAGTGAGCCCCAGCATTGTTTTCATCAGGGTGGTTTTGCCTGCTCCATTCGGACCCAAGAGTCCGTATACTTTGCCGTCTTCGAAGTCGAATGAGACGCCGTCGAGCAGCGATTTACCCCCGACTTCAAGACTGACGTTTTTCAATGAAATCATCCAATGCCCTTTCATTTTGCGCAGAAACGTACCCCTCTTCGCGTTGAGGGGTTCATTTCTTTATTCGTTTGAACCGAAAGGCGGGAAGGTGGACTGGCTACCTTACGAAAAACACTCCGTAGGACACAATTGCGGCGAAGAACACCAAGATAACGCAGCCAATGGCCAGAAATGCTTTCCAGGCGCTGCCAAGCATTGCCTTCCCTTTCTCCACGTCCGAATAAATCGAGGAAATGCGTTTTTCCGATTCGTTGAGGACACGCACATCGCCCACGTCAATTCCTCTCACAAGCTCATCGAGGCTCATTTCGTAATAGTCCGATAACAGAACGAGTCTTTGGAAATCAGGATAGGATTGTCCGAGCTCCCACTTCGAAACTGTTTGCCTAGAGACGCCAAGCTCGTAGCCGATTTGCTCCTGGGACAACCCTTTTCTCTTTCTAAGCTCGACGAGTCGATCGTTGAAATTCAAGAAAGCTCCTTTCCTTATTGTTGCGCTGCCGCGCTGGTGCGGTGCTATTGAAGCGCGGGGCGGGATGGGACGCCACCAATATAGGTTGGCAATTTGTCAACTAGAAGCGTCATCAGGCGATTTCGCCAGCGAAAGGGGTCAGGGGGATCGCCTTGTTGCGCGGCATGTTCCGCGGGTAAGACGAAAGGGGCAGTGTCTTTTGTTTGAGTGGGTTCCTTTTTTCTGCCTCAGGAGGCTCATTCCCTTTGTCTTCGAGAGGCCTAAAGAGGAAGGCGCTAGGATGACGCGATGGAGGCGGCGTCAATGTCCGCGATGCTTGTTCTTGCGCTTGTTCGCTCTCACGGAGCGTTTCCATGCTGAGGCTTCCCTTCTTGCGGCTGCGCTTTCCTTTTGCGCTGCCGCTTTATTCTGTTCGCGCATCTTGGCGATGGCCTGTTGCGCCTTCGTACTGGGTGTCGCTTTCGCGGCAGCAAGCGCGGCTTCGCGTTGTCTGCGCTTGGGGTTACCCGATTCCTTTTTCTGCTCTGTTTTGACCTTAGGGGAGAATCTAAGCTCGCCCCATTTCTCAATGACGAACTGAAGGGCTTGTTCATTCGAGGGCTCTGCGCCGAACACCACATGGGCGGCAGAAAGCTCGCTTCCCTCGATTCTTTCAATCGTGCCGACCCAGAACTGCCCATTGAAATAGATAGTGAAGATGCTCGACGGTCCTTCTCTGTGCATTATCCGTGCCTCCTCGAACGCGCAAAAAACCAAGCCCTCGTTATGTAGGGCTTCTTGCACGGAGAAGGGACAACCAAGGAGGCAGGTTACGGACGGCGTTCGCGGCGCCGCACCCCGACTACCCAACGGGGCAGTGTTTTTATCTCCGAATGTAATTCTAGCAAAGGGCGGATTGCCTGCGTGGCGCAACGAAGTGTTGCTTGCGCGTTGGTCGCGCCGTTGGATAATTGAATGTGAACGGCAGGAAGAAGGAGGTATCCATGATATTGAAGGACGTCCTTTCCACGCTTCGTCGCGAGCGTGGACTGACTCAAGAGCAGCTTGCGAAAAGGCTCTTCATCACCCGTCAAGCAGTAAGCCGCTGGGAGACCGGCGAGACGGCTCCCGGAATCGATATGATTAAGCTTATTGCCCGTGAGCTTGACGTCCCAGTGACGCAGCTCCTCGAGATGCCTGATCATTATTGCCAAAGCTGCGGCATGATGTTTACGGGGCCTGATCAGCTCGGCCATAAGTCCGATGGCGCGGAGACGCAGGATTATTGTCGCTGGTGCTACGAAGGTGGTTCTTACGTTTGCGAAATGGCCATGGATGACATGATTGAGGAGTGCGCCCCGCGTATGGCCGATGCCATGGGTTGGAGTGTTGACGAGAGCGCCTCGCTCCTCGGTGCGGTTCTGCCGACGCTCGAGCGATGGAAGGAGCAAGGCCCGAATCGACAGGAGTGAGGGCCCTCATTTAGCGGGGTGGCTTTGATTTTGAAGTGATGGCGTTTATTTCGTGCGACCCCCCTTTCCTCCAAGATTTCTCCATAGAAAACTTTTCACCTGAATTCTACCCACTCGATATTGCTCGCGAGGGGCGCAAAAAAGAAAAGCTGGTCAAAAGCAAGCTTTTGACCAGCGGTTATTCAATGGTGCCCCCGGGCCGATTCGAACGGCCGACACCCGCTTTAGGAGAGCGGTGCTCTATCCCCTGAGCTACGGAGGCGTATGCAGCGTTCTATTCTACCATGGCGCCGCGCTCTTGCTGTGAAGGCATCGAATTTTCATGACCTTTTGTGGTGCAGTCAGTCGGCGCCTGACTGCAGGTGCGGTTACTCTCTTGCAACGATTATCATTTGCCCTTCGTCATTGACAAGGTAGGCTGCAAGAATCATCTCGTGCGTGCGCACGAATCTGACGGCCGCGTCTTTCCCAAGGGCAAGCAGCGTCGTCGAATATCCTTCGGCATCAAGCGACGTGCGGGCGATAACCGTGGCTCCTGCGAGGTCGGTTTGCACAGGGAGGCCCGTTTTCGGGTCGAGAATGTGATGATATGCGCGTCCGTTGCGCGTGAAACAGCGCTCGTACGTCCCGCTGGTGACGGCGGAAGCGTTTTCCAGCGGAACGGCGCCAAGGATGTTGCCGCTTTCTCGTGAGGCCCTCGGGTCCTGTATTCCGACGCGCCACGGTTCGCCCTGGGGCTTCAACCCGTGGGCGAGCACGTTTCCGCCGAGGTTGATCACGTAAGAGGAAAGGCCGTTGTTTTGCAGTAGTTTGCCCAAGTCGTCGGCAATGTAGCCTTTGGCGGTTCCCCCCACATCAACGGACGCCATCGGGTCTGCTATGCGTACAGAGAAGCGCGGTCTGCGGCAGATGTTATTGCGGGGATTGAGCTCTTCGCGCATACCGAGTTTGATCGTGTGCCAGTCCACGTGGGCCAGCGCTTCGGCGATGTCGCTTTCGTCAGGAATCACGCCCTGGTGAAAATCCCACAGACGCACGACGGATCCCATGGTTATGTCGAAAACCCCGCCGCTTTCTTCGCAATAGCGCAACGAATGCCGCAACAGCTCGTACGTTTCCTTGCAGACCTCAACCCACGCCCCGCCGGCGTTGTTCAGCCGCGAGATATCCGATCGCGAAAGCGTTCTGCTGAGCCTGTTTTCGAAGAAGCGGCATCGGTCACGAGCGGCTTCGAAAATACCGCAGAGATCTTTGGCGCTGCGGGCTTCGGTTGCCGCATCTTCCTGACGCGCACTTGCGCTGCAAGAGTCGGTCGCATAAGCCTGCAGCGTGACCACGGTGTTGAAGGCGTAGAACGTGGCGCTGCATAGCCCCGATTCGCTCGGGCCCTCGAAGACGAACGTGTCGGCAAGGGGTATGGAGTCTGTAGTCTGTTCGCTCATGAAAACCTCGTATGGCGGTCGGGGGGGTGCACGGCGCAGGGCATGGCGGCTGCGGGCGGATGCGCGGCCGCCAAAAGCGCGAAGACAGTCGGCTGGATGCGGGCGGCGGCGTGTTGGAATCTTACGGAATACGTACCAGTTTCTTATATGTTTCCAATCCGCTTACCAGTACGTTTTCATCGAAATTGAAGGTGTCGGCATGCAAGGGGATGCCCGTGCCCGTTCCCAGCAGCAGGAATACGCCGGGAAGATGCCTCTGGTAGAAGGCGAAATCTTCCGCGATCAGAAGCGGCTCGGGAAGCTCGGTCAGATTCGGGAGATGCGATGCGGCAAGTTCGAAAAGCTCGGGATTGTTGACAACAGGCGGATATCCCTCGGTGAAATCCACATCAACCGTGCATCCTGCATCGGCCGCCATGTCCTGGGCGAGTTTTGCCAGGTCCGCTTTCGCGCGAACGGTCATTTCATCCGAATAAGTGCGCAGGCTTCCTTCGATATAGGTACGGGAGGAAATGACATTGCGCGCCTGGCCGCTTTGCATGAGTCCGCACTTGAAAAGGCAACGTTCTTCTTTGGCCCGTTCGGCCATGTAGTCGTATGCCCCAAGCACGAAACGCATGCCCGCTTCAAGAGAATCGGCTCCGTCGGATGCTTTAGCGATGTGGGTAGCCTTGCCATGGAAGGTGAACGTCGCCTCGCTCGTTGCCGCAAGAAGCGCGCCCGGTCGGCTGGCAATGCAGCCCATTGGCAAATCGGGCCACAGATGGTAGCCGAACATGCGGTCGACGTTGTAGCGCTCGAACACGCCCGATTTGCAGATGATATCCGCCCCGCCCGTGGTTTCTTCCGCGGGCTGAAACACCAGAAGCACGTTGCGCGGAAGTTCGTCGAAGGTTTCCGCGATGTGATTTGCCAGGCCGAGCACCATGGACATATGGCCGTCGTGGCCGCATGCGTGCATCATGCCTTCGTGGCGCGAGGCGAATGCCGCGCCGGATTTTTCCGTCACGGGCAGCGCGTCCATGTCCGACCGAATACCCGTGGTGCGCTCGGTGCCCCTGTTGAAGAACGCGCATACGGTGCTCTTGCACGGGGAGAAGACCTCGCAGGATTGCTCGCCATGCTGCGCGACCACGGCGTTGCGAACGCGCTCTAGCTCGGCGGTGACATACGCAACGGTTTCGGGGATGTCGAAGTCCACTTCGGGAATTTGATGGAGATCCCGGCGGAAACGGGTAAGCATTTCGAGTTCGTTTGCATGGGTTTCGGCGGTCATGCGGGCCCCTTTCGTTGGGCGGAAGAATGGTTTCTGAGAGCAGTATGGCAAAACTTTCTGCAAGGTGTGCGTTGCGGGCGGAAATCCATGCCATTTCGTACGTTTGTGCATGGGTCTCAACATGCGCCACCACGATGGAATCTCGCTTTCTTATGCGCTTGCGCAATTGTGCTTGACTATCGCACGCTAAAGCGGTAGTTTCATTAAATCGATAGAGGCGCGGGCAAGATGAGCCTTGGCAAAGCCGGCAGGCGTTTGATGTCAGGGGGAGGCGCGCTCGCCGAACTTATGCGCCAGGCATGGCGCGTGGGTGGGCTTGCGGGGAATACCCTCAAGACTGTCCGCAGCAACGCTGCGGGTGCGCTATCTTGCTGATTTGCCATACGTCATGTATCGCCAGTAAGGCAGCGCCTTGCTGGCGTTTTTCGTAAATAGAGACAGGCCGCTTCGGCGGCGGAGCAAAGAAGCAGGAAGGCGTCCTCAATGGAGAAAAAGCCGTTTGCCACCAAAGACCAGCTCGAGGCCATAGCGGCCCAATATCCCACGCCGTTTCACCTCTACGACGAAGCGGGTATCCGACGCAATATGGAGGCGCTGCGCGATGCCTTTTCGTGGAACGAGGGCTATAAGGAGTACTTCGCCGTCAAGGCAACGCCCAACCCGTTCCTTATCAAGCTTCTGCACGAATACGGCTGCGGGTGCGATTGCTCTTCCTATACAGAGCTCATGCTTTCCGACGCGTGCGGCATTCGCGGGCATGACATCATGTTTTCTTCCAACGAAACTCCTGCGGCCGATTACCGGCTGGCGGACGAATTAGGCGCGATTATCAACCTCGACGACATCACGCATATCGACTTCCTGGAAGAAGCCATCGGCCATATCCCCGAAACCATCAGCTGCCGATACAATCCAGGCGGGCTTTTCGAAATCAGCAACGGCATCATGGACAATCCGGGCGATGCGAAATACGGCATGACCACCGAACAGCTCTATGAGGCTTTCCGCACCCTGAAGGCGAAGGGCGCCAAGGAGTTCGGCATTCATGCGTTCCTCTGCAGCAACACGGTTACCAACGATTACTACCCGGCGCTTGCGAAGGTTCTCTTTGAGCTTGCCGTCGATTTGCAGCGCGAGACGGGAGCGCATATCAAGTTCATCAACCTCTCGGGCGGTATCGGCATTCCGTACAGCCCCGACCAAGAGCCCAACGACATTCGTATCATTGGTGAAGGCGTGCGCAAGGTCTACGAAGAGGTGCTGGTGCCGGCTGGTATGGGGGATATCGCCCTGTTCACCGAGCTTGGCCGATTCATGCTGGGTCCTTACGGATGTCTGGTCACGCGTGCTATCCACGAGAAGCATATCCACAAGGAGTATATCGGCGTGGACGCGTGCGCGGTCAACCTGATGCGTCCTGCGATATACGGCGCATACCACCACATCACGGTTGCGGGCAAGGAAGACGCCTTGTGCGACCATGTGTACGACGTGGTGGGCGGCTTGTGCGAAAACAGCGACAAGTTCGCCATAGATCGCAAGCTTCCCCAGGTGGAGGTGGGTGATCTGTTGGTCATTCACGATACGGGTGCGCATGGCCACTCTATGGGCTACAACTACAACGGAAAGCTTCGTTCGGCCGAGATTCTCCTTCGCGAGGACGGCGCAACGCAGCTCATTCGTCGCGCGGAAACGCCGGCGGACTATTTTGCCACGCTCGATTGCTTCGACGAGTTTTCCGGCCTGTCGAAACGCAGTTAACAATTCGGCACGCACGGGCAACGTCTTAGTCCGTTGCCCGCGGAACACGCTCATAAGCAAAGAAGTGCAAACGAAAGGAACCGCATCATGGGAAAGAGCTTGAAAGGCCTGCAGGGTTCTATCGTGGCCCTGGTAACTCCGTTCGCCGAAGATGGCAGCGTCGATTTCGACGCGCTTGCCCGTCTGATTGATTTCCATCTCGAGAGCGGCACCGACGCCATCCTGGTGCTCGGCACCACGGGAGAATCCTCAACGATGTCTCATGAAGAAGACGATGCGGTGTGCGAATTCACCGTCAAGCGCGTGGCTGGTCGCGTGCCTGTTATTGCCGGCAGCGGCTCTAACACCACGCAGACCATGCTCGAAAAAAGCCTGAGCTATCAAAATCTTGGCGTCGATGGTCTTTTGTTGATCACGCCGTATTACAACAAAAGCAACGAAGAGGGGATCTACCAACACTTCAAGACCGTCCTCGACGCCGTGGACGTTCCGTGCATCCTCTACAACGTGCCCGGCCGCACAGGCTGCTCCATCTCCCCGCGCAATGTCGGGCGCCTCGCCAAGCATCCCAACGCTTTCGGCATCAAGGAGGCTTCGGGCAGCATTTCGTATGCAACCAAGATTGCCCGTTTCCTGTCCGACGACTTCGTCATGTTCTCCGGCAACGACGACATCGTGGTGCCGTTGATGTCCCTGGGCGCGAAAGGCGTCATCTCCGTATGGGCGAACGTCATGCCGCGCGAGGTTCACGAAATGACCTGGAATTACCTCGAAGGACGCCACGACGAGGCGTTGGCCGAGCAGCTTCGTTGCCTTGATCTTATCGATGCGCTGTTCTGTGAGGTCAATCCCATTCCCGTAAAGGGCGCTCTCGAGATGATGGGCATGGGCAAGGCCGTCTACCGCCTGCCTCTGTGCGAGCTTTCCGAAGCCGGTAAGGTTCGCGTCGCCGAAGCTCTGAAAGGGGTTGGTCTGGTTGACTAGGGTTATGATCGTAGGAAACGGCCGCATGGGCACCATCATTCGCGAGCTTGTAGAGGCGGACGAATCGTGCGAACTTGCAGGAATTGTCGGCATCGAGACCATGGACACGCTTGCCGAGAGGGCTCCCGAGGCGGACGTGGTGATCGATTTCTCCCATAAGGACATGCTGCCGCATGTGGAGGCGTACGTGCATCGTACGAATGCTGCCCTCGTTTCTGGCACAACGGGCTATGACGAAGACGAAATGGCGCGCGTTCGTGCGCTCGGTGAGGGCGTCCCTGTCATTCACAGCGCGAATTACTCGCTTGGCGTCGCGGTGCTGCGCCGTCTTGCCGCCGAGGCTGCGGCGGCGTTGGACGGGTTCGATATCGAAATCGTCGAAACGCACCATAACCAGAAAGTGGATGCTCCGAGCGGAACGGCGAAGCTTCTGCTCGACGCCGTGAATCCCGCCGGCGAATTCGACCCTGTATATGGACGCGAAGGCATGTGCGGCAAGCGCCCCGCCAAAGAAATCGGCGTACATGCCCTGCGTGGCGGCACGGTCGCCGGCACGCACACGGTGCACTTCTTCGGTCAGGACGAAGAAGTCGCGCTGACTCATCGTGCGACAAGTCGTAGAATCTTCGCGGCAGGAGCCGTGTCCGCCGCGAAGAAAATCGTTTCGCGCGAAGCGGGCTTCTATTCGTTCGACGAGCTGATGTTCGGCTAGCATCCTTGCTCGTATGCGATGTCCGCCGCAGCGGCGCCGTTGCTTATTTTCGCACCCGGCGTAACACCGCTCGCTTGGACGCGCGTTTAGGTCCACCTGCATCTATAGAGAAAGAAAGGTTCATCGTGAACGCAGAGGAAATCATCAATTTCATTGCAACGTCTGAGAAGAAGACCCCGGTCAAGCTGTATGTCCGCGAAAAGCCTGGTCAGAAGATTGACTACGCCGCCAATGCAGCCAAGGGGCAGGTGAAGGTCTTCGGAAGTCGCAAGGGCAAAATCGTTTTCGGCGACTGGGCCGACCTGCAGCCTGTTTTGGAGGAAAATGCCGATTGCATCGACTATTACGAAGTCGAAAACGATTGCAGGAATTCCGCCGTGCCGCTGTTGGACAAAAAGGGCATCAATGCGCGCATTGAGCCCGGCGCCATCATTCGCGACCAGGTTGAAATCGGCGATAACGCCGTCATCATGATGGGGGCCGTCATCAATATCGGTGCCGTCATCGGTGAAGGAACCATGATCGACATGGGCTGCGTGCTGGGCGGCCGCGCAATCGTCGGCAAGCATTGCCATATCGGCGCCGGCACGGTGCTTGCGGGCGTGGTTGAGCCTGCAAGTGCTACGCCCGTAATCGTCGAGGATAACGTCATGATGGGCGCAAACGCGGTTGTTCTTGAAGGGGTTCGCGTGGGCGAAGGCGCCGTTGTCGCAGCGGGCGCTGTTGTGGTCAACGACGTCCCTGCGGGTGCGGTTGTTGCCGGCGTTCCTGCGAAGGTTATCAAGATGAAGGACGAGAAGACCGAGTCCAAGACGGCGCTGGTCGACGCGCTGCGCACGCTCTAAGCGCCTATCGTACGCTGCAGACATCGCGATATAGCATCTCAAGCCCGCTTCGGCGGGCTTTTCTTCATCTATGCTATGGGTACGCTGAGTTTGCTCGTGGGACCCTGTCTACTTAGCGTTCGTTTGATACAGCGAGATGATTTCGTCGCGGTTATGCACGTCGCACTTTCGGTAGATGCTACGCAGGTGGGATTTCACCGTGGATTCGCTGATAAAGAGCTCGTTTTCAATGTAGCGCATGCCGCGACCGGCAATCCACAGGGCAAGCACGTCTTGCTCTCGCGAGGAAATGTCGTATTGCGCGGCAAAACGACCCATAGAGTCGTCCGATGTCGTATTGCTCGGCGCTTTATTCTCGGAATCGCTCTCTTCAGCGCCGCTTTCGACGTTTTTGCCTGCGTCATCCGCTGCGGCGGGACTGTTGCAGGCGTCGCTTTCCTCGAGGTCCATATCTAGGACCAGCTGCCCCTCGCTGAAGGCGAAGCCGACGGCCAGAATGATGAGGAAGATGGTAACCGCGAAAAATGTGCCGCCTTGGGCGGCAAGAAGGGGAGCGACGGTCTGCCCCAGGGCGTTGCCCGCGCATTCGGCAATCCATCCTACGGCGAAAACAACATGGGGAACGACGGGCGTTTTCTTCGCCCAGAGGGAAAGCATGGTCCACGTCATGACCTCGCAGACGATAATGGAGTAGAACACAAGCGACGACGTGATTCCTATCGAGGATGCCAGCAGGAAAACTACACCGGCGAATCCCGCAAGCAGAATCTTGTAAAGGATAGACGGGTCAAGATGGCGCTTTACCAGAAGCGCGCTTCCAATGAAGAATGCGGTAATGCAAAGAGGGGCGATCAGCGAGGCGGGGGAGACTGTTGCGCCGAATCGCTCGAATTCGGGTGCGAGTGCGGCCATGGAGCGCACGATGAAGAACGTGATCGAAAGGCCGAGAAGCGTTCTCAGCGGTACGGCGGCGGAAAGCACTTCGCGCAAGGTGCGTCCAGACATGCTCTGCTGAAGACGGTCGCCTTCGGGTTTTTTCGGAAGAAGGGCGACCGAGAGAAGGGGCAGGGCCGAGGTGATGAGGCTTGCCGCTTCGCGAGGGCACGAAAGAATGCCCCAGCACGCGAATGCCGCGATGCTTACCGCGCATCCTGCCAGCACGATAATGGCGCGAGGGTTCAGTCGTGCAAACGTGTCGAACCATGCCATGATGAGGGTGATGGCGAAAAAGCCCGACAGAACCAGCCCGCTGATATGGAGGGCGGCAATGTTGGCGGGCGCTGGATGTGTGCACATGAACGTGCCGGCGCAGACGAGTGCTCCCGCCAGCATGACGAACGGGGTTCGTCCCGAAATAGAGGGGAATCGCTTGAAAAGAAAGATGCTGCTCAGGCACGCCACAAGCCCCGGAAGCATGGATGCTGCGACGGTGTAGGGCGCCTGAGGGGCGTTGAACGCCGCCGAAGAAAGCAAGACGACGGCCCAGATGCATGTGCAGGCATAGCCTATAGCGAAGCGAATATGCCGAGGCGCCAGCCCCGGTACGCGCGAATCTATCAATGGTCCCCCTCCAGAACTTGTTCGCCGTATTATCGCACAACAAGCACCTCGCCCCGAAGATCCAACCATCATGGTTGATGCGAGTGACCAGGCAATTTGGCATGTCCGAATTTTTTCGCAAGCAGGGTGTTCCAGATGCATGCTTTGCCTTGCGCCAGGAAGGCGCTGCTTTTTCGTCTGACGATCCTGATTCAACCATTGCGGTTGGTGCGCTTTTTGCCCGTTGGCGGCACGATGTATTCATCGGATATCCGCAACGATGCTACCGGCGCGGGCAGGCCGGCAGCGCGACCTTCGTACGTCTTGCATAACGCGGTCGGGCACGGCCTCTTGTTTTCTGGCGCATTGTTCGGTTGTTGAAAGAGGAGGGAATCATGTTGAACGAAACCAAGGGAATCAGCCGTCGTAATTTCTTGTCCGGCGCGGCGCTTGCGGGCGCGGCGCTTGCGGGCGGCGCGGCATTGACGGGATGCGCTCCCAGTGCATCGTCTTCCAAGGAGGAAGAGACCTCCGCATCTTCTTCGACGTCTGCCACCACGGTTGGCTACGACGGCACGGGTGCAATGCCTTGGCTTGGTGAAGCCCCGGAAATCGCCGACGCCGATGTTGAGGAAGAGCTTGAGGCTGACGTTGTTGTTGTGGGTCTTGGCTGCTCTGGCGTTCCTGCCGCTCGTGCTGCAGCAGAGCAGGGTGCCAAGCTTGTATGCCTCGAGGCTTCGCCCAAGCTCAACAGCGTCGCAAGCGACCTTGCCGTTCTTGGCGGCACGACTCAGGAGAAATGGGGCCGCGGCGATGGCTTCCTTGACAAGAAAATGATTACCAATATGCACATGACCGAGTGCAGCCACCATAGCAGCTACAGCATCATCAATCGTTGGTGCGACGAATCCGGCGCAGCTCTCGACTGGTTCATCGAGCCGAGCGCGAGTCTTTATATTACCGAGGAGAGCTATTCCGAAGTTCCCGAAGAAAGCCAGGCGAACTACCTTTATCCGTACTTCGTTCCCGTATGATTACACCAAAGAGGAAATGCCCTGCTATCCCACGTCGGTAGGCTTTAGCAGCCTTGCCACCGTCATGGCGGACAACCTGCAGGTCGCGGTCGACGCAGGAGCCGACGTTCGCTACAACACCAAGGGTGTCAAGCTGATTACCGACGACTCCGGTTCAGTCGCGGGCATTTACGCCCAGGCGGCAGGCTCCGAGAAGTACATCAAGATCAACGCGAAAAGCGTGGTCCTGGCAACCGGCGACTATCTTGCCAACGAAGAGATGATGAAGTTCTACGCACCCCAGTGCGTCGAAAACGGCATCCAGATTCTGAGCTTGGATATGGACGCCGACGGCAATTACACCAACGTCGGAGATGGCCACAAGATGGGCGTGTGGGCCGGTGCCGCTGTTGAGCAGTGGCATGCTCCGATGATTCATCACATGGGCGGCGGCGCAGGCGCCGACGGCCGCGGCGTCATTGGCAACAACGGCTTTTTGTGGCTGAACCTGCATGGCAAGCGCTTCATGAACGAAGATATTGCCGGTCAGCAGCTCGAGAATCAGGTGGAGCTTCAGCCGCAGCGCAAGGCGTATCAGTTCTTCGACGCCTCCTGGCCCGAGCAGCTGCAGTATTTCCCCGCCGCCCACGGCGTTGCGTGCATCTATCGTGAGGAGGCGCTGCCCGAATACACCGCTTCTGGTTTGCGCATCAACGTTCGCACCAGTGCGGATATCGACACCGCAGTCGAAGAGGGTCGCTGCCTGAAGGCCGACACCATCGAAGAGCTTCTCGGCATGATCGAGGGCATGGATGTCGAAACTGCCAAGGCCTCCATCGAGCGTTACAACGAGCTGGCGAAGGCGGGCGAAGACACCGATTTCGGCAAGAGCTCCCAGCGTCTGTTCGCCCTGGAGAATGGCCCGTTCTACGCAGCGGAGTGCGGTTGTGCGCTTACCCTGGGCAACCTGGGCGGTCTTGAGTCCGACGAGGAATGCCACGTCTACAGCACCGACCGCGAGATCATCAAGGGCTTGTATGTGTGCGGCGCTCCTCAGGGTGGACGCTTCAACGTGCAGTATCCCATTTCTCTCAAGGGCCTCAGCTCTTCCATGTGCGTGACGTACGGCAAGATTGCAGGCGAGAACGCTGCAGCCGGCAAGTAGGCTTCCGCAAGAGACCATTCGCAACAAGCGCTCCTGCGATTTCCCCTCCCCTCAACGCGGGGCGTCTTGGTTATCGGCACGTTTTGACGTGCATTCGTAAGGAAACGACGGTCGGAATCGGCCGTCGTTTCTTCGTGTTCAGTCTCATGCGGCGCATATGACCGTGGGTTTTCGAAGATGTTGAATGCGATAGGTTCGTTGGGTTTGGCTACTGACCAACCGTTGTTCAAGAAAGACGCCTATTTCGGTGTAGTTTCGAAGGGGCGCACCACTTTCTAGGTCTGCTTGCGGTCTTTGTGGTATGCTTCAACCACTTTGGAGGAATGGCCGAGTGGTTGAAGGCACTTGTCTTGAAAACAAGCAGGGCGAAAGCTCTCGTGGGTTCAAATCCTACTTCCTCCGCCAAATACTCAACCCGTCCCCTGTGGGCGGGTTTTTCTTTTCTGTATAAAACATGCTCGCTATATAGAGACGCTCGTCTTCATGTACGGATAGGCTTTGCGCGCATATGGGCGAAACCGCCGACTCGGTCCCTAGATGGTCCCGCCCTCGAAGCTGCGGTATGCCATCGGGTCCATTTGGCTACGGGGCACAAGCCCGGGCGGGGTTGTTCCCAAGAGCAAGCGAAGCAGATTTTGTATAAATATGGAGGAATTATGGAGCGCGAAACGGGCCCTTGCGGAGGGCGGGGGACGCGCGTAATATACAACCTCGCCGCTTGACGCGGCAGCCCTCCGGAAGGAGGGCGGGGACCTTGAAAACCGG
>ERZ827471.590-NODE-590-length-29809-cov-4.756503_pt1 | contig 29809 bp, 29 predicted proteins | sample MGYA00519772_ERZ827471 | MGnify/ENA primary metagenome ERZ827471 (study PRJEB31778, sample SAMEA3449315) | human gut metagenome | biome: human gut; feature: human-associated habitat; material: faeces | place: United Kingdom | collected 2010/2012 ...
CGCCGATGCGCTTTTGCGCATGGGCTTGAGAGCATTGAACCATGCAAAACCGCAGTGAATGCGGTTTTGTTGAGGCCGCTGCGCGGCATCATGGTATAATATGTCCGGTTAGCGAATGCGAGCCGCAGGCGAAGCATGAGCTTAGCGGCATAGATACCATGTTTCTTAATGAGTACGAGCGGTACGCGAAGTGCGAGCTTAGAAATATGGTATAATAACCTCAGGCCCGCCGCTTGCGCGGCCACGCGCACTTCGTGCGCGGCTGCGCTTTTGCGCATGGGCTTTGAGAGCATTGAACCATGCAAAACCGCAGCAGGCACGGTTTTGTTGAAGCCGTTTTGCGGCGTCCTGCTGTAATATTAGCGATCGCGGCTACATGCCGCAAAACAGAAAGGATGGACAACGTGGGTACGATTTTTTATACCGCACCTGTGGCGCCCCATGTGCTGATCAACGCATTCTTCCTTTACAGCTTTTTGGGCTGGGTGATGGAGTGCATCGTCATACGCCGGGAGAAGGGCAGGTGGGAGAACCGCGGCTTTGCGCATCTGCCGTTCTGTATCATCTACGGCTTCGGCGCAATGCTCGGCTTTGCGCTGCTGCGTCCGTTTTCCAGCAATTATGTGCTGCTCTATCTTGTGGGAGCCGTTTTGGCAACGCTGTTCGAATACCTCACCGCGCGGCTGATGCTGCGCCTGTTCGGCACCTTCTGGTGGGATTACACCAATAAGCCGTTCAATTATAAGGGGATTCTGTGCCTGGAAAGCACGCTGGGCTGGGGGCTCATCGCTCTTCTGCTGTTTGCGTTTCTGCACCGGCTGGTGTTCCGCGCTGTCCTGCTCATTCCGGACCGTGTCGGTTTGGCGGCCGCATTTCTGCTGGTGTGTGCCTATGCGGTGGATTTTGCCGTCAGCGCGTATCAGGCGTATCAGAATGCGCATACTTCCACAGAGGCCGAGCCCGTGCCCGGCCGCGCCGCCCGCTGAAAAGCGCGGCGCCGACCTTCACACAAAGGGGATTTTTTAGAAATGATTTACCGCAGCAAGGAAACCGTGTGCTCCATCACGGTACCCAGAGATCCGGAATACCTGGCTCTGGTACAGGATATTCTGGAACATCCGCTGGTGCGTTCCATGGAGGCGTACACCCAGCACGGTGAGACCTCGTGCCTGCGCCACAGCATCAATGTTTCGTATTTCAGCTACCTGTATTGCAGGGACCATGGATGGCAGGCCCGCGCCGCCGCCCGCGCCGGGCTGCTGCACGACCTTTTTCTGTACGACTGGCACTTCCACGCAAAGGAAACGGGCAATTATTTTCACGGGCTGACGCATCCGCGGCGCGCGCTGGAGAACGCCCAGCGCCTGTTCAGCCTTACGGACAGGGAAAAGAATATCATCCTGCGGCATATGTGGCCGCTGACGGTCACACCGCCCAAATACCGCGAGGCGTATGTGATTGTGATGTTCGACAAATACTGCAGCCTGATGGAGACGTTCCACAAGCCCGTGATGGAGCTGATGGAATACCAGGAGCTGACGGCTGATTTGAAAAAAGGCTTTGCCGCGCAGTGAGCGGCAAAGCCTTTTTATGTGCGCCCGGGCCATATTGCGCCCGGGCCGTTTTGCGGTTTGGATTAACGGCTTTGAGGGAGCGGACCGCGAGGCGTCGGGAGCAGCTCCGCATGCCGTTTTGCTCCGGGCGGCTCACAGGCGCTCCACGATTCCCGTGACCAGGCGCTCCAGCACCTTTGCGCGGGCTGCGGCCGTCTCGATGACCTCGTTTTCGTCCAGCTTCTTTTCCAGCACGCCCGCGGCCATATTGGTGACGAGGCTGATGGCCAGCACAGGCAGCCCGCAGTGGCTGGCGGCGATGACCTCCGGCACCGTGGACATTCCCACGGCGTCCGCGCCCAGCACGCGGAACGCACGGATCTCCGCCGGAGTTTCGTAGCTGGGGCCCATATAGCCCAGATATACTCCGTGGCGCAGTGCAACGCCCTGCGCGGCGGCCACTTCGTCTGCCAGACGGCGCAGAGCGGGCGTATAGGCGTAGGTCATATCACAGAAGCGCGGGCCGAAGCCCGCATCGTTGGGGCCGGTGAGCGGGTTGGCGCCCATAAAATTGATGTGGTCGTCAATGACCATCAGGTCGCCCACCTGGAAATCGAGGTTCACGCCGCCGCAGGCATTTGTCACCAGCAGCGTTTCCACACCCAGCGCTTTCATCACACGGACGGGCGCGGCGATGTGGGACATGGGATGTCCCTCATAAAAATGAAAACGCCCCTGCATGCACACGACGCCGTGCCCGGCCAGACGGCCCAGCACAAAACGTCCCGCGTGCCCCGGCGCGGTGGAAACGGGAAAGCCGGGAATGGAGGCGTATTCCACAAAAGACGCATCCTCCAGCACATCGGCCAGACCGCCCAGCCCGCTGCCCAGGATCAGGCCCACCGACGGGTGCGCGCCGGCCACGGCGCGGATGGCATCTACCGCGTTTTGGATCATTTCCTTCAAGGCTTTTCCTCCGTTCGCGTCTGGCTGCTTTTCAGCTCGAAGTGAATCAGCAGGCTGAGCAGCGCGCGCAGGATGATGACCGCGCCCAGAATGAGCAGCTCGCTCATCTCCCGTACCAGAACGGTCTTTAAGATCTCGGCGGCCATTTTAAATTCCAGCCCGGTGGCAAGGCCGTCGGCAAGCTCGAACTGCAGCGCGTAATGCCGGTGCAGAAAGGTATTGCCCAGATATTCCGCAAAGGCCCGCACTGCCGACACTGCCACCACAAAAATGCCCATCATCTCCAGTACGCCGATGATGGGCGGCAGGATGAGCTCGATCAAATGTTCCAAGTCCATGTTGCGTCTCCTTTCCAAATTCCTGTCTACCAGTATACAGGATGTCCCGGCAAAAAGGCAATACGCGCCGCACATACTTTCCCGTCCGGGTCCGTATACATAAAAAAGGGAAAGGGGCGTGGACGCATGGCGCGCCAAAGCTATTTGAAAAACGCGGCCATTCTGACGGGAACAGGCCTGCTGCTGCGTGCCGCAGGCATGTTCTTCCGCATTTATATCGCGGCGCGTATCGGCGCCGAGGGCATGGGCCTGTACCAGTTGATCTACACGGTCTACACAATGGCCGTCACCCTGGCTACGGCGGGGCTTTCGGTGGCGGCCACGCGTCTTTCGGCGGAACTGCTGGCCACCGACGACCCCGCCAATGTGCGCGCAGCCATGCGCCGCACACTGGCGCTGGGGCTTGGGCTTGGCGCGGCTGCGGCCGCGCTGCTGTTCACTGGAGCGGGGCTTGCAGCGGACTGGTGGCTGGAGGATGCGCGGGCCGCGCTCTCGCTGCGCATTTTGGCGCCCAGTTTGCCGTTTATGGCGGTTTCGGCATGTCTGCGGGGGTTTTTCATGGCGCGGCGCAAGGTGGGGCCGAATTCCCGCGCGCAGATCTTCGAGCAGGTCGTGCGCATCGGCGTGGTGGCGCTGCTCATTGATTCTGCCGTACCGCAGGGCATCGGAACGGCCTGCGCGGCCGTGGTCGTGGGCAATACGGTCAGCGAGGCTGCGAGCTGGGTATATATGGAATGGTGCTACCGGCGTGAGCTGAGGGACGTGCCCCGTAACGCAAAGCGTCCGGTGCAGGGGCTGGGACGGCAGCTGTGGGATATCATAGCGCCCATTGCTGCGAACCAGTATATGACGAGCGTGCTGCGCACCGTTGAAAATGTAATGGTGCCCGGCTGCCTTGCGCTGTATACACTCAGCCGCGAAACAGCGCTCAGCCAGTACGGCGCGCTGAAAGGCATGGCCATGCCGGTGATTTTTTTTCCGTTTTCATTTCTGGCCACGCTTTCTACGCTGCTGCTGCCGGAGATCACCGAGGCGCATGTGCAGAACAGGCGCGCGGCGCTGGAACATCTGGTCAACCGTGTCATGCTCATCACGCTGGTGCTTTCGTTTCTGGCCGGCGGCCTGTTCACCCAGTTTGCAAAGGAGATCGGCCTGGTGCTGTACCAGAGCGAGGAGATCGGTTTTTATCTGTCGATACTGGGGCCGCTGATGCCCTTTATGTATATGGAGAGCATGGTGGACGGCATCCTGAAAGGGCTGGGGGAGCAGCTTTCCTCCTTTCGTTATACGGCGCTGGATTCGGTTGTGCGCATCGCGCTGATCTACCTGCTGCTGCCGCGCTTCGGCATGCAGGGCTTTTTGTTCGTGATGCTGGTGAGCAATCTGCTGACGAGCCTGCTGAACCTGCACCGCCTGCTGCATGTTACAGGGCTGCGTGTGCAATGGCTGCGTTGGGTGATAAAACCGGTGTTCTCGTTTTTGTGCGCGGGCGCGGCGTGCCGGTTCGTGCTGCAGCCGCTGACGCAGCGGCTGGGCCTGCCGCTTCTGGCCTGGGCTGTTTTGGGAGCGGTATTCACCAGCGTTATTTACGCGCTGTTCATCTGGCTTACAGGCTGCGCCGGGCCGGGAGACTTTATCGTCAGGCGCACCCGGAAGAAGGCGGGGGAGAGGGATTCGTCCGTGTGATGCGGATGCAGGAAAGGACGCCGCGGCTGTGTAAAATGCCGATTCTTGCGCGCAAAGTTTGGATAAGATGGAGAAAGCTGAAAAAATGGTTGACGGAAGACTGGAAAAGGATTATTATGTTGTCATAACAACAAGGCGGCCAACAACATCCTACAGGCGGCCTTGCAGCGCCCGGCGGCGGAATGCCTGCCGGGAGGGAAAGAGGTGCCTTTGGTGAAAGCGGTACCCAGGTACTTGCAGATTATCAATTATTATCAGGGAATGATCGACGCGGGCAAGCTGTCGGAGGGGCAGCAGATGCCCACGGAAGAGGCCATCGGCGCGCTGTTCAGCGTGAGCCGCATCACGGTGCGCCAGGCTTTGGACGGCCTGGCACAGGCGGGATATATTTACAAAGTGCAGGGAAAGGGCAGCTTTGTCGCATCCAAGAAGGCGGGAATGCAGCTCAATCATCTGATCGGCTTCAGCGACGAGATGCGCAGTCTGGGGCTGGAGCCGTCCACCATCCTTGTGGAACAGAGCCTGATGCTGCCCACGGAGGCAGTGGCAAAGGCGCTGAACATCGACGTCACCCAGAAGATCTATTTCCTAACGCGCATCCGCTGCGCGGACGGCGTCCCCATGGCTGTGGAGAAGGTCCATATGCCCTTTTACCGTTTCGCGGGCATTGAAACGCAGGATCTGAGCAAATCTTTGTACGCGCTGCTCAAGGAGCAATACGGCTGCGAATGCAGCAAGGCGGTGCAGAGCATCCAGGCCGGAGCGGCCAGCTCCCATGATGCGAAGCTGCTGAAAATCAAAACAGGAATGCCGGTGCTGTGCATCTCCCGCACTACGTACGGTATGGATGGCGCGCCCTTTGAGTATGTGGATTCTATTTACCGCGGGGATAAATATATCTTTAACGTCACTCTGGAAAAGTAAACTTTCGCTGGGCCTGCCCCGCCTGCGGCTGGGCTGTGCCCGCGAAAAATTTTTTGAACGGTATTGTTATAACAACATGACAACTTGTCTTGTTGCAGCTTAAATCAAATGAGGAAGGGCAGAGGTTCATGACGGAAAAAAGTAGATCAGAGCGCGGCGGACGGCGCAGGTTCAACCTGAAACGGCGCGAGGCCTGCACGGGCTGGCTGTTTGTCTCACCGGCGCTCATCGGGTTCAGCATTTTCACCTTCGGTTCTATCCTGTATTCGCTGTACTTATCCTTCACCGATTACAACCTGCTCAGCAAGCCGAACTGGCTGGGCCTGCAGAACTACGTCAAGGCGTTCACGGACGACCAGTACTTTTACCCATATTTCGGCAATACGTTCTATTTTGTCGTTGCGCTGGTGCCCATCGTGCTGGTGGTGTCGCTGCTGCTGGCCATCCTCATCAACAAAAAGGCGGGCAGGCTGACAAAGGGCTACCGTGTAGCGCTGTTCCTGCCCAGCATCACGTCCACCGTCGCGGTGAGCATGGTGTGGCTGTGGATCTTCAACCCGGACATGGGCATCCTGAACAACATTCTCACTGCCATCGGCCTGAATGATGTGCCGCTGTGGCTGGGCGACCCGGCCTGGAGCAAGCCCGCGCTCGTTATCATGCGCGTGTGGCAGATGAGCGGTTATTATATGCTGATGTTCCTTGCCGGGCTGCAGACCATCCCGGAGACATTGTACGAAGCCGCGGATGTGGACGGCGCCACAGGATGGCAGAAATTTATCCGCATTACGGTGCCGATGCTCTCCAATACAACGTTTGTGGTAGCCATCCTGCTGGTGATCGAGGCGTTCAACATGTTTGAATCCATTTTCGTAATGACGCAGGGCGGGCCGCTCGGCTCCACCAGCACCATCATGTACTATATCTATGAGCAGGGCTTTACCAACTACAACATGGGCTATGCATCGGCGCTGGCGTGGATATTCTTTGCCATTATCATGGTGGTGACGCTGATCCAATACCGCTTCCGCCATGAACAGGGGGGTGAATGAGCATGAAAAAACCGCAGCTTGGCATGTCCGCGCGCAAGACCGTGGGCAACACCGTATACCACATCTTCATGGTCACCCTCAGCGTCATCATGATCTATCCTTTCGTCTGGTCGCTGCTCTCCTCTTTCAAATCCTCGGAGCAGCTTTACGGCGGTAATCCGCTGGACCTGTGGCCCAGGCCGTTTACGATGGAGAACTACGAGCGCCTGTTCCAGGTGCTGCCCTTTGATAAGTTTACGGTCAATTCGGTGTTTTTGTCCGTCGCGATGCCTCTTTGTATGATCGCGGTCGCCTCTCTCACGGCATATGCGCTCACGCGGCTGGAGTTCCGCGGCAGGAACATTTTGTTTCTTGCGTTCATCGCCACGATGATGATCCCCAGCCACGTCACCCTCATCCCCAACTATAAGATCGTTGTGGATATGAAGCTCATCAATACATATGCGGCGCTGTTCCTGACGAATATGTTCACGGGCGCCAATGCGTTCAACATTTTTTTCTTCCGCCAGTTTTTCCTCAGTATTCCCAAGGACTTGGAAAACGCCGCCATCATCGACGGCTGTACGCGGCTGGGCGTGTTTTTCCGCATCGTGCTGCCAAATGCGAAGCCGGCCATTGCCACGACGGCCATCCTGTCGTTCCGCAGTGTGTGGAACGCGTTCCTGTGGCCGATGCTGGTGATCAACGACTACGACAAGCTGACGCTGACCGTGGGCCTGAAATACCTGAAGGAGTGGGAACCCAACTGGGCCGTGCTTCTGGCGGGCGCGTCCCTCAGCATCGTGCCCATCGTCATTGTGTTCCTCATCTTCCAAAAGCAGTTCATGGCCTCTACCATGAATTCGGGCTTTGGCGGTAAATGATGTCTCTTTTCGGAATGAACGGCGCGCCGCGCCGTGACATATCAAATCATACAATGGAGGATCAACATGAAAAAGTTAATTAGCAAAGTTCTGTCACTTGTTCTTGCACTGGCGTTTGTGTTTTCGCTGGCCGCCTGCGGCGGTGCGCCGTCCTCGGCGCCCGCTGCGTCCGGCAGCGCTCCGGCTTCCGGCTCCGAGCCCGCGGCCCCGGCCGACCCCACCACACTGAAGGTCTATACCTGGTGGGACGTGACGAAGTTTGAACATTTGCAGAAGATGCAGCAGGATTTTGAAGCGGCGAATCCGGATATCAAGCTGGAATTCGTTACCATTCCCAGCAAATACGCCGATACAATGGTCACAAAGCTGGCCGGCGGCGAGATCCCCGACGTGATGATGCTGGCCATGGACCAGGTGCCCCGCTATGCGCTGAACGGTATGCTGCTTCCGCTGGACGATTTGGCCAGCCAGGAGTATAAGGACGCTCTGTACCCCGTGGTGAAGGACGCCCTGACCGTGAACGGCACCATGTATGCCGCGGCCCGCGACGTTACCCCGAAGGTCATGTATCTCAATACCAAGATGTTTGAAGACGCCGGCATCGAGATCCCGGCCGATACCTGGACGATGGACGAGTTCGTCGAGATCGCCAAGCAGCTCACCAAGGGCAGCGGCGCGGACGCCCAGTGGGGCTATTACTGGGCCAACTATATGGACCAGACCTATTCCATGATCGCAGCCTTTGGCGGTAAGATTTACAGCGAAGACGGCAAATCCAGCGTGCTTTCTACCGATGAAAACACAAAGCGCGCAGTGCAGTTCATGTATGACCTGTACAATACCTACAAGGTGTGTCCGTCGGCCACGCAGGCCGCGCAGTTCGGCGACAGCGAGTTCGCCCCCTTTATGGCCAATAAGGTGGCCATGCAGATCGGCGCGCTTTCCACCGCCTCTACGTTTGACGCAAACGGCACTGAGTATACCGTGCTGCCCATGCCCTATGTGGACGGCGTCAGCAAAACGTCCTCGTTTGTGAACACCTGGGTCATTCCCAAGACCGCCAGAAATCCCGAGCTTTCCTGGCGCGTGGTGGAGTTCCTCTCCGGCAAGGAGGGCCAGCAGATCGCTTTGGATATGAACTACGGCCTGCCTGCCTCCACGATGGTGGATACCACGGAATTCGAGGCGAAAACGCCGTACAACAAGTATTTCGTACAGGCCCTGGAGACGGCCGTGCCGTATCCCACGAACCTGAACGGCTCGGAGTTCCAGAATATGTTCCAGAAGGAATGCGAGTCCCTGTGGGCCGGCGCCGTCTCGCCGGAGGAGTTTGCACAGCGCGTGGATGAACAGGCGGCTCCGATTTTGAGCAAATAAAGCAATGGGGGAAAGGGCGGCGGTTTCCGCCGCCCTTTTTCAGGAAGGAAGGTCAAGGATGACCGCAAAACAATTGCCGGACGATACATATTTGGATAAAATATATACGATGCTGGCACAGATCGAGCAGGAGGAAGGCGCGGCCATGGACGCAGCCGCCCGCGCGGCGTATGCGTCCATAGACGGCGGCGGCCTGCTGCACGTGTTTTCCACGGGCCATTCCCACATGATCGTGGAGGAGATGTTCTACCGCAGCGGAGGGCTCGTACCGGTGAATCCCATCCTCTCGGACGAGCTGATGCTTCATACCGGTGCGATCACCAGCACACATATGGAGCGCATGCCCGGCAAAGCGGCCGAGGTGCTGGGCAAGGCGGGGCTGCGCGCGGGCGACACGATCCTCATTTCCTCCAATACGGGCATCAACACGGTGCCGGTGGAAGCGGCTTTGTACGCAAAGGAACGGGGGCTGACGGTGGTGTGCGTTACCTCGAAGAAAATATCCCGCACGCTTGCCTCCCGCGCGCCGGAGGGAAAGCGCCTGTATGAAGTGAGCGATATCGTCATTGACAACCATGCGCCCAGAGGCGACGGTTTGCTCACGATCCCCGGCACCCAGCAGATCACAGGCGGCGCGTCCACCTTCGGAAGCCTGTTCATCGCGCAGCGCATCGTACTGAAGATCGAAAACCTGTATCTTGCGCAGGGGCGGATGCCGCCGGTCCTGTGCAGCGCCAATCTGCCCGGCGGCGACGAATACAATACCAGCGCGGTGGCGGCGTATCAGGGCCGTATCAAAGCGCTGTGCTGAGGATGAGGTGAACGGTTTGTATCTGGTGTGCGACGGCGGGGGAACAAAGACGGATTTCCTGCTGTTTGAAAAAACAGGACGTGTGCGGGGCCGCGCGCAGGGCGCAGGCGCGAACGCAAATTTTGTGCCTCCGGCCGAAGCGGCGCATACCGTCTATGCGGGCGTTATGGAATGTCTGGCGCAGGCGGGGGCCGCGCCCGCGCAGGTGCGGGAATTCGTGTTGTTCATCCCCGGCTTCCGGCCCGCGCTGCCGGAACTGGAGACTCTTTTGGGGAGCGGGAACGTCCGGCAGCTGGGCGATGAAAAGAACGCTTTTTATGCGGCGCTGGGCGCGCCCTGCGGCATCGCCGTGCTCAGCGGTACAGGCTCTTTTGCCACTGGGCGGGACAAAGCGGGACGCACGGCCACAGCGGGCGGCTGGGGCCCGCTGTTCAGCGACGAAGGCAGCGGATATCATATAGGCGTTTTGTGCCTGTCGCGTCTGGCGCTGCTGCACGACACGCATGTGACCGGCACGCTTCTGGAAAAAAACGTGCTGGAAATGCTGGGCCTGCCGGATGTTCTGTCCATTCGCGACGCGGCATACCGGCCCGATTTTACGCGCAGGCATGTGGCGCGGCTGAGCTATGCTGTGGAACGGTCGGCCCGGGAGGGGGATGCAAATGCATGCGCGGTGCTGGATGAAGCGGCCTGTGCGCTGGCGCGCCTGGCTGCGACGGTGGCCGGGCAGCTGGACGCGGACGGCCTGCCTGTGGCGCTCACGGGCGGCGTGGCGCGCATGGGAGAGCTGTTCACCGGACGCTTCCGCCGGGCGCTGGAACATCTGGTGCCCCAGTGCGTATACCAGCCGGCAAAGTACAGCCCGGTGGTGGGCGCGGCGCTTTGTGTGTTGAGCGAGAGCGCGGGCGTGGATATCACGGCACCCGGCGTCGCGGAAAATCTGATGAAAGAAAAGATGGGTGAAGCACATGTTGATGGATGAATATTTCGGTGCAATGAAGGGCGTTCTGGAAAAGGTGGAGCAGACCCAGCGGGAGGCCGTGCTGGAGGCTTCGGCAGAGATCGCGGAGCGCCTTGCCCGCGGCGGCGCGTGGCATATTATGGACACCGGCCATATGCTGATGTTTGAGGGCGTGGGCCGAACAGGCGGCATGATGGCGGTAAAGCCCATCCGCATCACCTGCGAGATACAGAACCCGGTGCGGCACCGGCCCGCGCCTGCGCGGGGCATCGTGGGCTACGACACCATTCCCGGCTTTGCCGATTACGTGCTGGGCCGTGCTAACGTGCTGCCGGACGACGTTATTATGATCGGCTCCGTTTCCGGTTACCAGTATTTTCCCGTGGATCTGGCGCTGAAGGCGAATGAAATGGGCTGCGCGACCGTGGCTGTCACATCGGTGGAATATTCGGGGCATCTTACCAGCAAGCACCCCAGCGGCAAGCGCCTGTTTGAGGCATGCACCTACTGTCTGGACAACTGCACCAATTACGGCGACACGCTGGTGGATGTGCCGGCGCTGGGCCAGCGCATCTGCCCGGCCAGCGGCATCAGCGCCAGCTACCTGATGTGGGCGGTGCAGAGCACGGTGGTGGAGAAACTGCTGGAAAAGGGCCTTAAGCCCAGTGTGTATATCTCGAACCATATGCCGGACGCGGCGCGCATCAACGGCGAGGCATTGGAAAATTATGAAAAATACGGTTTTTGAGGGGCCTGTCATGGAACTGAAAACAAACGCTTTCCGCGCCCGGTTTGCGCCGGAGGCAAACAATTTCGTCAGCCTTGTAAACCTTGCGACAGGGGACGATTATATCAAAGCCGCGCCCCGCGGCCCTCTGGTGGAGCTGTACGCGCTGGCGGACGGAGAAAAGAAAAAGCTGCTGCCCGGCGTACCGGGGATGAGTGCAGGAGCAGGCTTTCTGGAGATATCCTATACGGAGTTCGGCGGTCTGCCCATTGGTATGACTGTGCGCTGTACGGCGGAAAACGACCGTCTGTGCATCCGTGCCCGGATGGAGAACCACAGTGCGGCGGATGTTGTGGAGGTACTGATGCCGCACATCGGCGGCGTCTATCTGGGCGAGGACTACGCCGATGACGCCATCATCTACCCGCATCACGCGGGCGAGCGCACGCGCAACCCGGTAATGGGCTACGGTGTGAATAAAAAAGATTTCTGGCGCGCCAGCAGTGTTGCGTTCGGGGACATCTACCGCCGCGAGATCAACTACTGCGGCCTTGCGTCCATGAGCTGGATGTACTATTACGACGCCGAAAACGGCCTGTACATCGGCAGCCATGACGCGCGCTTCCCCGTGACGGGCGTCATAGCCGAAACAAGCGGAAGCGCCGAAGATCCGTGGATGGCCTTTGGCTTTCGCAAGCATTACCGCGTCCGTCCCGGGGAAAGCTATGAAACAGGGGAATATATTCTGGCCGTCACCACGAAAGACTGGCATTACGGCGCGCAGCTTTACCGCGCGTATATCGCGCCCTATTTGGATTTCGACCACAATCCGGCGTTTTTGGCGGACGAATGCGCGCTCAACCAATGCTACAATTTCAAGCGCACAGGCAATATCGAGCATACGTTCCGCGACATCCCGCAGATGTACGAAGAAGGCGCGGCCTGGGGCGTGCGCCACATGTTTCTGGCAAGCTGGAACCGTACGGGCTTCGACTCGTTCTACCCGGAATATTATCCGGACATGGAGCTGGGAAGCGCGATGGAATTCCGGCGCGGGCTGGAATACGTGCGGGAGCACGGCGGGTTTTCCACGCTGTACATCAACGCGCGGATTTTTGACGTGAAGTCGGATTTCCACAAGACCGTGGGCGAAAAAATGGCCGTCCGCAACGAAAAGGGCGAGCCGTACCGCGAGACCTACGGGCCGGAGCATTTCACGGTGAACTGCCCGTCCGACACACTCTGGCGGGATTACCTGCTGGACACTGCGGAATTCTGCGTCAAAGCCTACGGCTGTGACGGCATTTACCTAGACCAGCTGGCTTCTGCAGAGCCTTTCGCATGCTACTGTGCGGAACACAGCCACGAAAATATCGGTGAATTCAACAACGGCTATGTGTATGTGCTGCGCGAGCTGCTGCGCCGTCTGCGAAAGCACAACCCCAATGCGTATATCATGACAGAGAACTGCGGCGATATTTATGGCAGCTATACCTGGGGCAACCTGACCTGGAACGGCGCGGAATATGATGAATATTACAATGTGTTCAAATATACGTTCCCGGAATTCGTGCAGGTGAATATGGTGAACCCCCGCGGCTGGGAGACGGAAGATCGCGACCAGCGCCTGTGGTTCTACCGCGATATGCACCGTGCCGTTACATTGGGCAGCGTGCTGTGGATGGGCATTACCACCCGCATGCGTCCGCAGGACGGCGAATATCATATCTATGGCAGGAAGATGGCGCGGTTCCGCAGGGAACTGCAGCCGCTGCTCAAGGAAGCGCGCTTTTTGGACGACGCCTGGCTGGCGCCTGTGCCGGACTTCTGCTATGCGGCCTGCTGGCAGCTTGCGGACGGGCGCGGAATGGTGCTGGCGGCCAATGACACCGGCGCGCCCTGCATGCTGACGGTGCACGGCACGGCTGCGGACGGAGCCTGTACAGTGAAAGCCCCGGACGGGGATGCGCCCGGTGTACGGCGGGACGGGGATGCTCTGCTGCTGGCTTTGCAGCCGGGACAGATATGCGGCGTTCTGTTCGACCGGTGAGAATGGTTCATCTGTACTCGTTCCGGCGGCGGGAAGATATACAAGGCTCCCATTTCCGGCATGTGCCGGGCAACGGGAGCCTTTTCGTCTGTGAGAGGAGCTGAATGGATTGTCTTTTACCGGAAATATGCCTGCGACACTTTTTTGGGAATGCCTGCTGCGTATTTTTCTGGCCGCGCTGTGCGGGCTTGTGATCGGCTTTGAGCGCAAAGCCCGCCTGAAGGAAGCGGGCGTACGCACGCATCTGATCGTAGCGTTGGGCGCGGCGCTTATCACCATCGTTTCCAAATACGGTTTTTTTGACCTTGCACTGTTTGCCGAGGGCATCAAGGCAGATCCCACGCGTATTGCGGCCCAGATCGTGAGCGGGGTCGGCTTTCTGGGCGCGGGAATGATATTCATGCGGCACAGGACGCTTACCGGCCTTACAACGGCTGCGGGCATCTGGACGACGGCAGGCATCGGGATGGCGGTGGGCTGCGGGCTTTACGCGGTGTCTCTTTTTTCCACGGCGCTCGTCGTTCTTACGCAGCTGATGCTGCACCGGGATTACCGCTGGACGCGCGCGCCCGGATGTACGGCTGTGTGCCTGCGCACGCAGCCGGGCCCGTCCGGTCTGCGGCAGGCGCTGGCGGCCCTGGATGAGATGCAGGTGCAGGTGATAAACCTGGAGGCGAGCCACAAGCGCAGCGGCGTGCATTACGAGCTTTTTGTGCGGCTGCCGCCCGGCCTTGTGCAGGAGCGCCTGGGCGCGCAATTGGCGGCACTGGAAGAAGTTACCTACGTGGATATATGAAAGGAGAGGCTGCGCATGCGTATGACCGTATATGGAAATAACGCCACCTGCCCGGAGGCGGACGGCGCTTGCTCCTGTTTTTTGATCGAGGCGGACGGCGGAAGGATATTGCTCGATATGGGGAACGGGAGCCTTGCCAAGCTGCAGAAAGACGTCGATCTCGCCGCGCTTGACCTGATCGCCATCAGCCATCTGCATTTTGATCATTTCGGAGACCTGTTCTGCGCGAAATATCAGCTCGAGTCCCGGCGGGCCTGCGGCGAGGCCATCCCCAGGATACCTCTGCTCACGCCGCGCCTTCCGGCGTGGGCACGGGCCGAGCTGTGCACCAACGATGTGTTTGAGCCGCATGTTATTGAGGACGGGCTGCAGTTCCGGATGGGAGACGCGGCGCTGGAGTTTATCGGCACGGTGCATCTGGTCGAATCCTATGGCGTTCGGTTGAAGGCGGAGGGAAGGACGCTGGCCTATTCGGGCGACGCGGGCGTGTGTCCGCAGCTTGCGCGCGTCGCCGCAGGCGCGGACCTGTTTTTGTGCGAGGCGACGCTGACGCAAGGGCCGTGTGCGGAAGAGGGACATCATCTGCGCGCCGCCACGGCGGGACGTCTGGCTGCGGAAAACGGAGCAAAGCGCCTGCTGTTGACGCACTACCATACACCGCAGGCGCAGACTGTCCTGCGGGAGGCCCGCGCATGCTTTGAACGCACAGAACTGACAGCCATAGGCAAAACCTGGGAGGTGGATTAAAGGGGACGGCCGCGTGTACGGCCTCGAATTGAAAAACGTTCTGCTTGTCCGGTGCACAGGCGTATGATAAAATAGAAACAGCCTTTGGGTTGTGTGGACCGGGCGGTCCGCGTAGACGTTTTATGGCTTTGCGGTACAAAGCTGCAAGAGCAGGAACGGGGAGGGACACGCATGGCGCGGAAAAGATGCGTACTTCGATGGGGCGCCGCCGTGGGACTGTACTGGGCCGCCTGTGCGGCCCACGTTTGGCGAACAGGCGGTCTTTTGGCACTGGGGCTGGCGTGGAATATGCTGTTGGCGCTGCTGCCGCTGTGTTTTGCCTGCGCTGCCGGGCGGTGCCGCCTTTGGGCGGGACGTGCGGCGCTCGCTGTGCTGTGGCTGCTGTTTTTGCCCAACACATTTTACATGCTCACGGATCTGATCCATACACCGCAAAAGATGGAATGGGTAAACGCGGCGGATTGGACGGTGCGCCACAGCGAAAACGTGTCCGACTGGCTGCTGACGCTTCTGCTGGGCACGGGCGCCGTGCTGGCGGTGCTGCTGGGCCTGGAGGCCATGCGCGTATTCCGTGTATGTTGCTGCGTCCATTGGCCGCGGCCCGCGGTATGGGCCTGTGGCGGGACGGTGCTGTTGCTGTGCGGCTTCGGAATGTACATCGGGCGTTTTTTGCGGCTGAACAGCTGGGATATATTGCATCCGCTGGCGCTGCTGCGGCGCGTTTGGGCTTCAATGGACACGTTTCAGCTGCAAGTTACCCTGCTGTCTGCAGGAGCGGTTTTTTTGCTGTGGCTTGCATATGGTGCGCTGCGGCCTGTGGACGGGGAGAAGCAGGAGAATAAGGAATCAGATGCATTGTTAACTTAGAATTAAAAATGAGTTGACAATGCGTTTTTTTCGTTTATAATAAATCCAGACACCTTTTCTGCAGAAAGAAGTGTACGGACAATGACAACCAAAGAACGAATTTTGGCGCTGCTGGAGGAGAACCGCGGCACGCCGCTCTCCGGCGAGGTGCTGGCGGAAGAGCTGGGCGTTTCCCGTACGGCGGTATGGAAGGCCATCAAGGATCTGCAAAAGGCCGGGCATGCCATCGCCGCCGCGCAGAACAGAGGCTATACGCTGGATACGGACAGCGAGGTGCTGTCCGAGCAGGGCGTGCGGCTGTTTTTGCGGAACAAATCGCTCAACCTTGTGGTGGCACAGGAGCTGGAATCCACCAATCTCACGGCAAAGCAGATGGCTGCCGCGGGCGCGCCGCACGGCACGCTGGTGGTGGCGGATTCCCAGACCGCGGGCCGCGGGCGGAGGGGGCGCAGCTTTGCGTCGCCGCCGGGCACGGGGCTCTACCTCTCAATGGTGCTGCGCAGTGCGCTGCCCATGCAGAGCGCGGTGCTTGTCACCAGCGCCGCAGCGGTGGCGGTGTGCCGTGCCGTGGAGCGCGCGGCGGGCAAGCGGCTGGACATCAAGTGGGTGAACGACCTGTTTTACCGGGGCAAAAAGTGCTGCGGCATCCTGACGGAGGCGGCGGCGGACGTGGAAACCGGCGGCGTAGACTATCTGGTGGTGGGCATCGGGCTGAATCTGCTTCCGCCGGAGGGCGGCTGGCCGGAGGAACTGGCAGAGATCGCTGCGTCCATTTTCACCCCCGGTGAGCACGTGGGGCGCTGCCGCATTGCTGCGGCCATTGCGGATGAGCTTCTGGCCCTTTGCACCGCGCTGCCGGATACGTCTTTCATGGCGGAATACCGCGCGCGCAACCTGGTGCCCGGCCGGGACGTGGACGTCATTCAAAACGGCGAACGCCGGCCGGCCCATGCCCTTGCCATCACCGACGACGGGCATCTGCTGGTGCGTCTGCCCGGCGGCGGGCAGGAGGAGCTTTCGTTCGGGGAAGTCAGCATCCGGTTTCAATAAAGCCGGGCCGCAGCGGCACGGTGAAAAATGAAACTGCCGTTCCGCGGCCGGCACATGCCTTGTGCCCGCCGCGCGGTATTGCGGAAAAAGAGGGAATGACATGAAACGGAAAATTGCGACAAAGGACCTTGTTTTGACCGCGCTGTTTGCGGCGCTTACCGCTGTGCTGGCGCAGATCCAGCTTCCCATCGGCCCGGTGCCGTTCAACCTTGCGGTGTTCGGCGCGTTTTTGGCGGGCATGCTGCTTGAGCCTGCATGGGCCGCGGCCTCCATGGGGGTATACATGCTTCTGGGCGCGGTGGGAATCCCCGTGTTCGCGGGTTTTATGGGCGGCCCTGCGGTGCTTTTGGGCAAGACGGGCGGTTATGTGATCGGATACATTTTCATTGCTCTGGCCACAGCGCTGGCCGTCAAACGTTCGGGCAAGCTGCCTGTGATCGGGGCCGCAATGCTGGCGGGGCTGCTCGTCTGTTACGGGTTCGGCACTGCGTGGTTCATGGCCGTCACCGGGGCGGATCTTGTTTCGGCGCTGGGCTGGTGCGTGCTGCCGTTCATTGTGCCGGACGTGTGCAAGGGCGTGCTTGCGTGTGTTCTGGGCCGCCTGCTGGCGGGCCGTCTGGCAAAAGCGGGCGTAGCGTAAGGGCCCTGCGGGAAGCAAAATTCCGAAACCGGATAGACCAAGCGGAGCCGCATATCCTGTCAGGATATGCGGCTCCGCTTTTGCGTCTTGTGCTTCGTATTCGGCGGCTCAATGCTTTTTACGCCGACCGTTCCGCCGCCCGGCAGGGGAAACGGAGGAGGGGGCGCCGCTGTTTTCCTCTGTTTTAGAAGGCGACACGCTTTGCGCAGGCGCCGGCTCTTTTGGTTCCGCCTGCGCGGCTGTTTCAGACGGAGAAGCGGCGGCTGCGGCCGCTTTATCGGAAAAGGCCGCAGCTTCGCCGTACGGGGAACAGCCGTCCGTACCGTCCGGCCTGCCGGAGGTTTGTTCGTTTTCCGCTGTGCCGGGCGTGCCTGCGGGTGCTTTTGGCACAGGCGCGGTGTCCGGGATGCCGGTGGAGACGCCGCACGGTTCCGGTGTTTCCGGCGCTGCGGCGCACGCCCCGCAGGCCTTGTTCGCATCCGCACCGGATACGTCTGCGGGCGTACAGGGCAGTGCATCCGGCTCCGCCGCATGCTCCGTATCTCCGCCGTCGTTTTCGCCGCAGGTCTCCGCTGTTCCGAACACCTCCATCCTGGCGGCAGGCGCGGCGCCATTTCCCGCGGCCGCGCTGCCCGGAAAGGTGAGCGTCACGGTGAACGTGTCGCCCTGTACGCCGACCTCCAGCCCGCCGCCGAAATTCTGCATGAAAGACTGCGCGATGGAAAGCCCCAGGCCGCTGCCTTCGGTGGTGCGGCTGGCGTCTCCCCGCACAAAGCGCTGGAGCACGTCGTTCGGGGCGAAGTTCATTTCGTAGGACGCGGTGTTCGTCAGCGTCAGGCGGGTGGCGATGTCGCCCCGGGAGACCTCCAGATAAATGCGCGTGCCCACCAGCGAATAGCGCAGCGCATTGTCCAGGATGTTTTGCAGCACGCGGTACAGCTTGCCGCTGTCCGCCCGCACGATGGCGCTCTCCGGCATTGTCGCCTTTACCGGAACGCCTGTATGCCGGATGGAGTCGTTCATATCACCCAATGTCTGGCGCACGGCCATTACAAGGTCCAGCGGTTCGATGGCCAGCGCTTCGCTGCCGCTGGTGGCCTTGGCCAGCGTGAACAGGTCCGCCACAGTGGTGGCCAGCCGTTCGGACTTCTGCCGCAGGATGAGCACATAGTCCCGTGTCCCGGCGGGCAGGTCGTCCTGCTTTTCCAGAAGGTCCAGATAGCCGATGATGCTTGTGAGGGGCGTTTTCAGGTCGTGGGAGACATTTGTGATGAGGTCCAGCTTCATGCGTTCGCTTTTCATCTGGGCAGCCACGCTTTCCTGCAGATGGGCGCCGATGTCCGATACGGCCTTGGAAGCAGCGTACAGGCTGCTGTCCTCGGGAACGCAGACAGGCGCGGGGTCGCCCTTTGCGGCAATATCAAGCTGGCGCAGAAGTGCGTCGAAGCTCTGTGCGTCCCGATAAGAGCGCCATACAAGATATCCGGCGCCTGTCGTCACCACAAAAATGGCGAACATGGCGAAGGCGGTATAGCGCCCTGAGCCGAACCAACGCGCATTGCCTACGCCCAGAAGCTGATTGCTGAGAATGAGATAGGAAAGCACCACAAGCCCGGCCATGACTCCGCACACCCACAAAATACGATAGACCCACGCACGCCCGGCGGGATAATGGACGTTGAGATGGTTCTCGCCCGTGAGGATGCTCCGCAGCGCGCGCCCGGCAAAGCGCGCCGCCCGGCAAAGCGTTTGCCAGACGCGGGCCAGCAGGCTGTCGGCGATGAGACGCCCGGCCTTCCATTTGCGCGCCAGCGCCAAAAGGCACAGCAGCATCACGCCGCCGCCCGCGGTGCCGATGCCCGCGATGACCACATCCACAGCGCCCAGAGACAGCCCGAGCGCCATTCCCAGCAGAGGCGTGAACAGGATCACCGCAGCCAGCACCTCGGTGGGCAGCGCGCCGGATTCTCCTAAAAAAATGTCATCCGAGCCCTGTACGCGCCCGGTGCGCACGAACAGGAACACCGTGCAGCCAATGCACACCGCACAGCTCAGCAGCAAAAGCAGTATCCCCATTGCGCCGGAAAAATTCGGGCATATCACAAATGCCAGCACAGGGTTCGTCGCCAATACCAGCGCAAACGCCGCCATCTGCCCAAACGACGCTTTATTGCGCCTTTTCCATCTTGTATCCAAGTCCCCACACCACCTTCAGATATTTGGGATTTTTCGGGTTGATCTCGATTTTTTCGCGGATGCGGCGAATGTGTACCATCACGGTGTTTTCCACGCTGAAGCCAGGCTCGTTCCACACCCGTTCGTAGATCTCCTCCGCGTTGTAAACGCGGCCGGGGTTCTGCATCAGCAGCGCTACGATGCGGTATTCCGTGGCCGTCAGACGCACGGGCGCGCCGTCCACGGTCAGCTGCTTTTCGTCCAGGTCCAGCGAAAGGCCGCCCAGCGTCACCACATTTTCCCGGGCGGGCGCGCCCGCCAGCGTGCCCAGCGCCAGATAGCGGCGCAGCATTGCTTTCACGCGGGCCACCAGCTCCATGGGATTGTAGGGCTTGGTGATGTAATCGTCCGCGCCGATGGCCAGCCCCGCGATCTTATCGGCGTCCTCGGTCTTGGCGCTCAGCAGCAGGATGGGCACGTTCTTTTCCTTGCGGATCTGCATGGTGGCGGAAAGGCCGTCCATGCGCGGCATCATCACGTCCAAAATCATCAGCTGCACATCGTGGGTGTGCAGCGCGTCCAATGCCTCCAGTCCGTCGTAGGCGCGCAGCACGGTGTAGCCCTCCAGCTCCAGCAGCGCCGCAATGGCTCCTACGATCTCACGGTCGTCGTCCACGACAAGAATTTTTGTTTGTTCCATATCCGCATCCTCCCGTTGCTTGTATGATACCGCCCGATTATAAATTCCGGCAGGGGAAAACCCTTACGATTTCCTTAAAAATACGCCTTGTCACAAAAACACCGCCCATCGCAGGATAGGCGGTGTTTTCGCAGTTATTCTGCCGGCGCGGAAGCCGGGTCCGTGGTTGTGCTTTCCGAGGCGGAACCGCTCTGTGCGGGTGCCACGCTCTCGGGCAGAGCCGAGGCCACATTATCCATCACCTGGTCCTGCGGGGCAACAGGCGCCTGCGCTCCACCGGAAGAGACGGAACCCGTCTGGCTCTCTGCTCTCATCTCGCTTTCGGTAATGGCTGTCAGGTAATACGCGTCGCCGCTTCTCGTAAAGATATAATCCATATATTTCGCCGGTTCCAGCTTGGTGGGGTCGAACACGATCTCGCCGCTGCCGTACAGGTCCAGATAGCCGACGGTCACGCGCTTGGTGCTGCCTTCGCGCCGGATCTGCATCACGCGCGGCGAATAGTTGCCGTTCACGCTGGTGATGGGCAGCAGGTAGGCGTTCTTTTCCGGCACATACTGGAACGTCAGCCCGTTGTCGGTGAAGGTCTCGTAATTGAAATGAAAATCCGGCCCGTACAGCGAGGCCACGGCGCGGTCGATATCCAGTGTGGGCAGGTACATCGCGCCCACCTCGTCGCGCTCGTAGGTGTCCAGACTGTCGCTGTTTTGCTGGATAACGGACCAGATGGCCGCGTCCAGCAGGCGCGCGCGGTTTGCGCTTTCCAGTGAATCAAAAGGCTCCGGATCCAGCGAGACAAGCGTTTGCAGCCGCAGCTCGAATTCCTCTTTTTCCTCGGTGTCGTCGAACAGGCTGGCTGTCAGGCGCACGCCGCCGGAAATGACGCTTGCCAGCCCAATGACGACCAGGACACACACCACCGCGCCCAGCACCTGCCGCAGCCTGCGGCGGCGGCGCAGCGCGTGGCGCGCCTTTTCGGCTTCGTTTGAAGTTGCCATATCGGTACTCTCCTTGTTGAAAGCGGGGCGTTCAGCGCACTTGTCCGTTGCCCCGGATGATATATTTGTAGCTGGTCAGCTCGGCCAAGCCCATCGGCCCGCGCGCGCCCAGCTTCTGCGTGGAAATGCCCATTTCACAGCCCAGCCCAAATTCGCCGCCGTCCGTAAAGCGCGTGGAGGCGTTCACATATACGGCGGCCGAATCCACGGCTGCGCAGAATGCGTCCGCCGCGGCGGCGTCTTCGGTGACGATGGCCTCGCTGTGGCCCGTGGAGTGGGCCGCGATGTGCGCCGCCGCGTCCTGCACGCTGTCCACGACCTTTACGGCCAGGATGTAATCCAGAAATTCGGTGTCGAAATCCTCCGGCCCGGCGGGCGTGCCGGGAATGACGGCCGCGGCGCGGGGGCAGAGCCGAAGCTCCACCTGTTTACCGGCCAGACGCGCGGCCAACGCGGGCAGGAACGCTTCTGCAACGTCCCGGTGAACCAGGCAAACCTCGGCGGCGTTGCACACGGACGGACGGCTCGTTTTCGCGTTGTATACGATGTCCAGGGCTTTTTGCAGGTCGGCCGCGGCATCCACATAAATATGGCAGATACCCGTGCCTGTTTCGATGCAGGGCACCTTGGCGCTGTCCACGCAGGCGCGGATGAGGCCCTTGCCGCCCCGGGGAATCAGCAGGTCCACAAAGCCGCGGGCCTCCATCAGGTGGGCGGCACTGGCGCGGGAGGTATCCTCCACCAGATTCACCAGCGTGCCGGGCGCTCCGCAGTGCTCCAGCCCCGCGCGCAGCGCGGCGACAACGGCTGTATTGGAGCGGATGGCCTCCTTGCCGCCGCGCAGGACGCATATGTTGCCGCTCTTCAGGCAGAGCGCGGCGGCGTCCGCCGTCACATTGGGGCGGCTCTCGTAGATAATGGCAATCACGCCCATGGGCACGCGAACCTTGCGGATGACGAGCCCGTTGGGCCGGGCTGTCTCGCTGAGGAGCTCGCCCACCGGGTCCGGCAGGGCGGCGACGGCGCGCATGCCCTCGGCCATGCTTTCCACGCGCGCGGGAGAGAGAGAGAGACGGTCGATCATGACAGGGGCGATCACGCCGCGCGCGGCCTCCACATCCGCGGCGTTGGCCGCGAGGATATTATCGGCGTGGTCCAGCAAAGCCTGGGCCATGGCCTCCAGCAGACGGTTTTTCTCAGCGGTGGAAAGTGCGGCCGCGGCCGGTTTTACGGCGCGGGCGGCGCAAAGCAGATCGGCGGTGGTCATGTCGGTTTCCTCCTTTAAAACGGGACGTTCAATGGGCGCGGCGCGTCAGGCCTGGGCATTCCCCAGAAAGCGTGTGCCCACCGGCTTTCCCTCAACGATGTCGTACAGGCAAAGCGGGTCCGCGCCGTTGGCAATGACCATGGGGATGCCCTGCTGTGTCACACGGCGCGCGGCGCGCAGCTTCGTCACCATGCCGCCCGTGCCCTGGCCGGAGCCCGCGCCCCCCGCCAGCGCCTCAATGTCCGGCGTGATGGCGGCGACCTCACGGATGAGCACCGCGTTCGGGTCTTTGTGCGGGTCGGCGGTGTACAGGCCCTCGATGTCGCTGAGCAGCACCAACAGGTCCGCTTCAACGCTGACGGCCACAATGGAGGCCAGCGTATCGTTGTCGCCCAGGGTGGAGACCTCTGCAATCTCAGCTGTGGAAACCGTGTCGTTTTCGTTGATGACAGGAATGGCGCCCAGCTGCAGCAGGCGCTGGAGCGTCGTTTCCACGTTGTGGCGGCGCATTTTGTCCTCGATGTCCGCCGCCGTGAGCAGCACCTGCGCCACGGTGTGGTTGTATTCGGTAAACAGCTTGTCGTAGGTGTACATCAGCTCGCATTGGCCCACGGCCGCGGCGGCCTGCTTGGTGGCCATGTCCGAGGGGCGCGCCCCGAGCTGCAGCTTGCCCACGCCCATGCCGATGGCGCCCGAGGAAACCAGCACGATCTGGTGCCCGGCATTCTGCAGGTCCGCCAATGTTTTGCACAGTGTTTCCACCAGGCGGATGTTCAGACATCCGGTTTTGTGGGCAAGCGTGGAAGTGCCCACCTTTACGACAACTCGCATCAAAAAAAGCCCCCAACCCATTCATACTTTCCCCAGCACGGGCCGAATCTACCCGCGCGCACAGCCGTGCTGCCGCGTAAGCGCACAGGGTGTGCCCAGCCGCGGCAGCGGCGGTTTTGGGGTTATTATAGCATGACGCCGCGAAGCGGCCCCAACAAAACCGCACGTGCTGCGGTTTTGCATGCTGCAATGTTCCCAAAACCACGCGCGGGAGCGCGTAGGCGCACAGAGTGCGCCCAGCCGCGGCAGCGGCGGTTTTGGGGTTATTATAGCATAAAAAAAACCGGAAAGCAAAAAATCCTTTGACGGAGGGCGGAATACTTATTATAATGAGCTGTAAGCGGCAGCAAGGCAGCTTATGCATTATAAAAGTAATGTAGAAAGAAGTGTCCGCCATGCGTCGGATGAACATGAACACGGCAGGAGCGGCGCGCATTGGCGCCGCCGGTTTTATGAACGGACAAAGAGCGGGACGGGATGCGCCGCTGTACGGCGGCCCGCCCCATGAAGGAGAATTATGACGGAAGAACCAATCAAAGTAGTATTGTTTGCCGCGGACTGCGGCGGATATGACATTGAGCGCAGCATGGAAGAGCTGGCCGCCCTGGCACAGGCAAACGGCATGGAAGCCGTGGCGGAGGTGGTGCAGAAGCGTGAAACGCCGGAGGCGGCCACATTTTTGGGCGAAGGCCGCCTGGCCGAGGGCCGTATGCTGTGCATCAACCTGGGCGCGGAGTGCGCCGTGTTCGACGCCGAGCTGTCCGGCAGCCAGATCCGAAATCTGGAGGAGCTGCTGGAGGTGCAGGTCATAGACCGCACCATGCTGATTTTGGAGATATTCGCAAGCCGGGCCGTGACGAATGAAGGCAAACTGCAAACGGAGCTTGCCACGCTGCAGTACCGTCTGCCCCGTCTGGCGGGCCTTGGCGCCAGCCTGTCCCGTCAGGGCGGCGGCGGGGGCGGCGGCGCAGGCGCCCGCCGCGGCGCGGGCGAAAGCAAGCTGGAATACGACCGCCGCCATGTGCGCCGCCGCATCGACGCGCTGCGCGAACGCCTGGAAGAGCTGGAGCGCCGCCGTGCCGAAACGCGCAAGAGCCGCGAAAAGAGCGGTGTGCCCGTGGTGGCGCTGGTAGGGTATACCAATGTGGGGAAATCCAGCCTGCTGAACCGCCTTTGCGGCGCGCAGGTGCTGGAGGCTGACATGCTGTTTGCCACGCTGGACCCGACAGCCCGCCGTCTGTCGCTGCCCTCGGGGCTGGCCTGTGTGGCTGTAGACACCGTGGGCTTTGTAAGCCGGCTGCCGCACAATCTGGTGCAGGCGTTCAAAAGCACGCTGGAGGAGGCCGCCTTTGCGGACGTGATTCTGAAAGTATGCGACGCTTCGGACCCGGAGGCTGCCGCGCAGCTAGCCGTGACGGACGACGTGCTGGGCGAGCTGGGCTGTGGAGATATCCCGCAGATCGTTGTGTACAATAAATGTGACCGTGTGGAGAACGCGGCGCTGTTCGATACTTCGGCCGTGCGCACCAGCGCGGTGACGGGCGAGGGGCTGGACGCGCTGCTGGCACGCCTGGACGCCGCGTTGGCGGGCCGCGTGCGGCGCATCGCGGTGCTGCTGCCCTATGATAAACTGGGAGAGGCTACGCCCATGCGGGAGAATGGCACTGTCCTGACAGAGGAGTACCGTCCCGAAGGCGTGTATCTGGAAGGCATTGTCAAAACGATGGATCTGCACCGTTTTACACCGTATCTGGTCTGAGGCGGATAAAACGGCCCGCGCCGCCGGAAAGGGGCGCGGGCCGCAATTTTTATATACAAAGCAAAAAGCGCTGCTTGGCGGCAGCGCTTTTTGCATAGAGGGGTGGGAAAGTATAAATAAGTTTGGTGTAATCAAATTCAGTAGCTTTAGTATACTCCTTTTGCTTTATTTGTCAAAAGACGAAAGCGGAAAAATGCTTAATAAAAACATTTACAAACGAAAAAATTCATTATATAATTAAGAAAACTGCGAAAGTGGATTCAAAATATTTATTTTGTAACTTTTCTTTGAAAAACAGCTTTAAAACATTAAGATTTTACCATTGGAGGCTTGTCCCGCATGGATGAACTGGACCGCAAAATACTGCGCCTGCTGTCGGCCGATGGCCGCATGACGGTAAAGGATATCGCCCGCCAGGTATCGCTGACAAGCCCGGCTGTGAGCGAGCGCATCCGCCGTATGGAAAAGACGGGCGTGATCGCAGGCTACACCGTAGTGCTGGGCGACGCCGAGCCGAAAAGCCATATCGACGCGCTGATCAGTATTTCCGTCGCTCCGGCCGACAGGCAGTATTTCATCACGATGGTGGAAAATCAGCCCGGCGTGGCGCAATGCTTTCATGTTACGGGCAGCCACAGCTTTATTGTGAAGGTGAGCTGCGCGGGCATCCATGAGCTGGAGCATCTTATCAACCGTTTTCAGAAGCTGGGGCAGACGAGCACCCAGATCATTTTATCCGCGCCGGTGGACCGGCGCTTTACTTTGGATGTGCATGAGCACGGAAAGGACCCGGTATGATCTGCGAGAAATGCGGCGAACCCATTGCGCAGGACGCGCTGTATTGTGAAAATTGCGGGGCGCGCGCGGCGCTGCAGGCGGACGCGGCGCAGAACGCGGCGCAGGCGCGTTCCGCGTCTGCGCGGAAAAGCATGCCTTTGGACGAAGGCGGAAGCCCGGAACAGGAAAATCCGGCGTCGGAGGATGCTGCCCGGCCCGGGCGGAAGCGCCGCCGCGCAAAGCGTGAAAAAATGCCGCCTGCCGACCCTCCCATCCCGCCGGAAGATATGATTCCCCTGACAACAGGGCAATGTGTGGGTATCCTGCTGGCCCTCTGCGTGCCGGTGCTCAACCTTGTTCTGATGCTGAAATGGGCTTATGCGGCCCAGGGCAACGAGAGCCGACGGAGCCTGGCGCGTGCGGGACTGATCCTCACGGGCGTGTGTATCGGGGCATCCATCGTGGTGCTGGCGGCCGTTACCTTTGCGGTGTCCATGGGGCTGGTATCTGTGGGCGGTGTGGTTTGAGCATGCTGCGCGCGGGAGAAAAGGAGCATTCTGAAGAATGATTGTACGAAATGAAAAAGAAACCGACCACAGGCATGTGGAAGAGCTCATAAGAAAAGCGTTTTACAACCTTTATGTGCCTGGCTGCACCGAGCATTATCTGGCGCGGGTCATGCGCGGCCACGAGGACTTTATTCCGGAGCTGGACCTGGTGCTGGAACTGGACGGCCGGGTGATCGGCAGCATTCTGTACACAAAGGCGAAGCTTTCCGACGCGGCGGGGAAGGAAAAAGAGATCCTCACGTTCGGCCCTGTCTGCATCGCGCCGGAATATCAGCGGATGGGCTATGGCAGGCAGCTTATGGAAACGTCTTTTGAAAAAGCGGCCGCGCTGGGCTATGACGTTATTGTTATTTTCGGCAGCCCGGCGAACTATGTGGCCCGAGGCTTTAAAAGCTGCAAAAAGTTCAACGTCTGCGCGGATAACGGACGTTACCCCGCGGCCATGCTGGTGAAGGAGCTTGTTCCCGGCGCGCTGGATGGGCGCAAATGGGTCTATCGCGATAGCCCTGTGATGGCGTTTTCAGAGGAAGAAGCCCAAAGGTATGACGATACTTTGGAAAAGTTGGAGAAAAAATGGCAGCCCTCGCAGGAGGAATTTTATATTTTATCCCATTCCTTTGTCGAATAGGACAGAGCATATGCCGCCGGATGCGTGCAGGCTGAGGAGGCGTTTCGCTGCGTTGAACGAGGCATAAGTGAAAGAGTATTCCGGAAGAATGGGGTGACGACTGCGCCCGCAGGCGCGTGAGGCTCCGTTCGTAAAGCAGTTGGGCGGAAAAGCAAAGTTTTTTGACAAATTGAAACGCCGGAACGGCCCGCAGACCGTTCCGGCGTTTTTCTGTTTCAGATGCTGCGGCGCGTCCGCGCTTAAAACGCGATGTCATCCTCGGCGTCATCCGCCTCGTCCGCTGCGGCGGTTTCTTCCGCCGCAGGTTCCTCATGGCTGAAATCCTCACTGAACAGGAGCTGCTCATATTCATCCAGCTCGGCCTCGCGGCGGCGCAGATACATATAAGCGGCAGTCAGCGCGCCGGCAATGGCAGCGAAGAACACCAAAATGGCTGCAAAAGTCGATTTTTTCATGGTGATAACGTCCTCCTTTTGGGGGCGCAGGGCTTCCCGCACCCGTTTTTCTATTTTTTTGCCGGTGCGGCAGGCCTCTCCCGCGGCCAGAGCGGTTTGGGCCGCCCCAAGTGCAAGCCTCGTCAGTTTTGACGCCAGAAAAAGTCCCATCCGCACCCTCCTGCACACCGATTTTCACTTACGCTTATTATATCCGCTTTCCGGCCGGTTTACAAGTATTTTTTCAACACCGGACGGTATGCCTTGAACGCGCCCGGCAGTGTATACACTCCGTCCACTTCCGCGCGCCCGGCCCAGACGCAGCCCGGCGGAGGCGCGCAGCTTTGCGCGGCGCAGGCAAACCCGTCCATCTCCCACACAAGATGGCTGAACACATGCCGGGCGGGCGACAAAGGCTCCACGGCGCGGGCTGTGACGCCGAGCGCCGCCAGTGCCTGCTCTGTTTGTATGGCGCTGCGCGCGCCCTCCAGCAGCACGGGCTGCCACAGCCCCGCCAGAAGCCCCTTCTGCGGGCGCTGCTGCAGCAGGACGCGCCGGTTTTCCATATCCAGCACCAGCGCCACGGTCCAATGCTGCGTTCTTTTTGCAGCGGGCGGCGCCTTTACGGGCAGTGTCTCCTGCACGCCCAGGGCGCGGGCCGCACACAGCCCGCGCAAGGGACATTCGCTGCACAGGGGCGCGCCGCCCGGCAGGCACGCCAATGCCCCCAGCTCCATCAGCGCCTGGTTGTAGTCGCCGGGGCGTTCCGGCGGCTGCAGCTCCATCACGCGGGCTGTCAGGTCTTTTTTTACGTCAGGCCTGGTCACATCGCGCCCATCGTTCAGGATACGGGCGAACACCCGCAGTACGTTGCCGTCCACGGCGGGCACGGGCAGACCAAAGCTGATGGAGGCGATGGCGCCCGCCGTATATGCGCCTACGCCCGGCAGCTTCAGCAGCGCGTCATAATCGGCGGGCAGCGCGCCCCCGTGCTGCTCCATTACGATCTGCGCGGCCTTTTGCAGATTCCGCACACGGCTGTAATAGCCCAGGCCCTCCCACAGTTTGTGCAGGCGCTCGGGGTCGCAGGCGGCAAGGTCGGCCACTGTGGGCAGCTCGGCCATGAAACGTTCAAAGTAAGGCAGCGCGGCCGAGACTCTCGTTTGCTGCAGCATGATCTCGCTTACCCAAACGCGGTAGGGCGTGGAGACCGTGCGAAACGGCAGAGTGCGTTTGTTCTGTTCATACCACCGCAGCAGCGGCGGCGCGATATCGGGAAGTGTCATTGCCAGTCTCTCCAGTGCTCGGCCAGCCAGCGGGCCACGCCGTTTTCCGTGTTGGCGCCGATGACGCGTGTAGCGGCGGCGCGCGCTTCGGGCACGGCGTTGGCCACGGCGCAGCTCTCCGCGGAGATGCGGAACATCGGCACGTCATTGATGTTGTCCCCAAAGCTGACGATGCGCCGCGCGCCCGTCATCTCCACCACGCGGGCCAGTGCGCTGGCCTTGGTGCAGCCTTCGGGATAGATTTCCAGCAGGCAGCCGCCGCTGCCGTATTCGTCGGAATAATAGTAGCAGATAAGCCCGGGAATGGCCGAAAAGATATCGTAAAACGCGCGGGCTTCCTCTGCGCCGGGCAGCGCAAGAAGGAACATCAGCGTGTCGCCGCCCGCAAGCGCTTCGGGATAGTGTTCCACCTGCACAAAGGTCTTATACGGCGAATGGATGCGGCTGGAAACGAACGACCGCTCAAAATCGCAGGCGAATTCTTTGTAATACACATACAAATGGCCGCCTTTGACGCTGTAAGCAAGCGCCTCCTGGCCCGTGCGCTCCAGCACCGCGCACACGGCGGCGGCCGTTTCCCGCGCCAGCGGCGTGGCGGCAAGGCAGCGCGTGTGCGCAACATCGTAAATCATCGTACCCGTCATCAGCACAGCGGGCGTGCGAAGGCCCAGCGGCCGCAGCAGCTCCACCACCGTGGCGGGGCTGCGGGCCGTGGCCACGGCAAGCTGAAGCCCTTCGTCCAGCATAGGGCGCAGCAATGCCGCGCTTTCCTGTGAAATGCGCGCGTCTGCGCCCAGCAGCGTGCCGTCCAGATCCGTCACAAACAGGGTGGACAAGCCGCCCGCCCCCCTTTCTTCAGCAATTTTTCCTGTTCTGCCATATTTCCGAGCTCGCACTTCGGGTACCGCTCGTGTTCACTAAGAAACATGGTATCTATGCCGCCAGGCTCATGCTTCGCCTGCGGCTCGCATTCACCA
>ERZ827471.591-NODE-591-length-29789-cov-5.156521_pt1 | contig 29789 bp, 32 predicted proteins | sample MGYA00519772_ERZ827471 | MGnify/ENA primary metagenome ERZ827471 (study PRJEB31778, sample SAMEA3449315) | human gut metagenome | biome: human gut; feature: human-associated habitat; material: faeces | place: United Kingdom | collected 2010/2012 ...
ATTACCCTCATGGGGCCTAACGGCAGATGCTATACATACAAGCGGTAAGAGGGGGGGCGCTGAAAGATGATTATTGAAACATGCCCTAAATGTGGCGCTGTACTAATGAATACTGTAATTTGCACATACCCGCCAATTCCTTGCAAAGATTGTCCATCCTGTGGATGGCATTGGGAAAGAACACCAGAGCCAATTGAATATAGGCCGTTTGGAGGGAATGGATTGGAGGCGATGAAAGATGCGGATTGAGCGAAAACGCTATGTAGTTATGCGAAGGAACCAGACTGAGGTTTGGTGTGGGCTTTCCAAACATTTTAGTTTCCGCCCGATTACTGAAGTGAAAGATGTTTCTGTCAAGACATATCGTTCCGAAGCACAAGCCAGAAGTGGATGTTCTTCATGGGACAGAGATTTTGAGGTCGTTCCGGTAATCGAGGTGATTGCGACTGAGGAGGCACTGAAAGATGGCAGTACGACAGATTGAACCGATCGATAGAGCAGAACTCCGTGCAACCATCCAGAAATGGATCGACGCGCATACGGACGTTGACGATACTGATGGTGTCGGCCTACTGGAGGATGTGCTGTGGGAAATCAACGCACAGCCCACCCTCACCCCGCCAGAAATAGTGTATTGCCAGGATTGCGTACACCTTGAAGATGGATATGCACATTGGTGCAATAAGTGGGAGCACATATGCCCTGATGATTCGGAATTTTTCTGTAAATTTGGGAGAAAGAAAGATGAAAACACGCCCGATTGACGCAAACGAGCTGTATCGAATTGAAAAGCTGCTTGATACAGATATTGTAAGGCAAGACAAAGTAGCGCTCAATTTGTTGGAACAAGTGCTCTATGACATCCAACATGTGCCCGCCCTCACCCAGCCGAACGAGTGGGTGAGCGTGGAGGATAGGCTGCCGGAGGATAGGCAGATTGTTTTATTTCACCAGAAGGATGGGTTTATTTACTGTGCTGAACATTTGGCTGGAGTAAAAGACCTCCCTCCGGCTTGGCTCATTGACAACGATTCCTGGGAGGGCGAAAACATCACTCACTGGATGGCACTTCCCGCACCGCCTGACAGCTGCCAGCCGGAGGGAGAGGAGGACACATGAAAATTATGTACTGCCCGCAGTGCGGCGGGAAAGTAAGGTCCGAGAGCATCGGCTGGAAGTGCGAGAGCTGCCGGGGGTTCATCGACATGCAGGGAGGATTCCACCCGCACAAAGAGGAGCTGTTCATGCCGCCCATGACCAACGCCGACCGTATCCGGGCCATGAGCGATGAGGAATTAGCTGTATTTCTTGATGATCTAACCTGTCTTTGCGTGGATTGCAACGATCACGATGGGGTAAATGAGAATTGCCCAATATATAAGCAAGGTTGCGGGCGATATTGTGAACCAAAAGATTTAATGGACTGGCTCCAACAACCAGCGGAGGAGGATACTTGATGGACATAAACGAACTGATCGACAATCTTAGATTTCCGTCATGGCATGATCTTGAGGATCCGGACGCAACCCTTTTAGCCGATGCGGCTGACGCCCTCTCCACGCTCCAGGCTGAAAACGAGAAGTTGCGGGCCGAGTTGGACGCTGCAATAAAGCAATTACATGGCAATTGCACAGCTTGCAAGCACCTCACGCCAAAACACAATGAGGGACCATGCCAGACGTGTAAACATGAATATTACCACCTCTTAAACAATGAATCCATGGATAACTGGGAGTGGCGCGGCCCGCATAAGGAGGACTGACATGGAAACAAACTATGACTGCTGCACGCACTATCAGACGGACGAATACGACGACGGCTACGTCATGTTCTCCTTTTTTCCCGTCAAGGTCTGCCGTAACTGCGGCGAGGTAATCGCTAAATTCGGGCCCGTCCGGAACTTCTTGTTTGATTACATTTTCTCTCTGTTCTGGGATGGAAAGGTCCACATCATCAGGAGGGGGAGGGGTTCAAGTGAAAGTACTAGCCCTTGACCCCGGCGATATCCAGTCCGGCTTCTGTGTCCTGGATAGTGATACCCTCCGCCCCATCAGAGTGGGAAAGGAGCTCAACGCCACTTGCCTGCTCATGGTCCAGGTGGAACGCTACGATTTCCTGGTCATTGAGCGTGTGGCAAGCTACGGGATGCCCGTGGGGCGGGAGGTACTGGAGACCTGCGAGTGGGTGGGCAGGTACACTCAAGCTGCCACCGCCCCTGTGGGATACATCTACCGGAAGGAAGTTGTCCTGCACATCTGCAACAGCCCCCGTGGAAACGACGCCAGCATACGCCGGGCGTTGATTGACCGGTTCGCCACCCACGACCGCACCAACGGAAAGGGAAGCAAGAAGCACCCGGACTTCTTTTTCGGCTTTCGAGCCGACATGTGGGCAGCCTACGCTGCCGGCCTTGCATACATAGAGACAAAAGGAGGAAAACCATGGAGGAATGGAGACCTATCCCAGGCACCGGCGGGCGCTATGACCTCAGTTCAGAGGGAAGGGTCCGCGCCTGGTTCCACCACCGGGACGCCACAGTCCCGATAAAGGAGCCAAGGATATTAAACCTCACGAAAGATTACCACAGCAAGACGATGCTGGTCACGCTGTACTATCCTGACGGAGGGGGGCAGAAAACCCACCGAATCCGCAGCCTCATGCGGGATGTGTTCATGGACGGCCCGATTCCCGGCATGTGTGTCAAGAACAAGAACGGGGACTGGCAAACAAACTCTCGCCAGAACCTGATGTATTGCCCCAGCAAAAGCCTGTCTCCCAGCGTCAGAATTCCAGTGAAAAAGGTAAGTAGGGAGGGAGTCGTAGAAATTTACGCTTCCATTACCGATGCCGCACAAGCCAACTTCCTCACCACAAGTGGGGTGCGGTACCGGATCAGAAACCACGTCCAGGACAACGGATATTGGTTTGAATACGACAAATAGAAAGAAGGGACCGGGTCGCCGGTCCCTTCTCGTTTTCTCAGGATGGGTAGCCGCCGTTGGCCACCATTTGACTCCAGGACGCTTTCCATGGGCTGGTGCGCTGGGCGTTGATGTAGTCGTACATGGCCTTTTTTTCCTCGTTGGAGGCCCCCTCCACGGAAAGAATTGCCTGATAGGCCGCATACCGGGACCCCGTGCCGTACTGGTCCAGACCGGATTGGAAGGCCGTCTGGTGTTCTGGCGTGACCACGCTCTCTAGGGTGCTTTTCGCTGCCTGGGTTCTCTGGTATACAGGCCGATAGGTGGAAGTCATCTCGTTCCAGCTCTTGGTGCTGTTGGAGGGTTTCAGGGCGTTCCAGTATTTCTCCTGTTCCGCCGGGTCATCGGTCATGCCGATGATCCCTCCGTAGAGCTCCGCGTTGCTGTAGTTCCCGTTGCCGTTGGAGTCCATCTCCCGTTTGGCGGTCAGGATCTGTTGAGCCTCTTCATCCGAGAACCCGGCAGCCCGTGCCTTGTTGTACGCCGAGGCATCAGCCGGAACCATGTTCCAGAACTTCACATTGTCTTTGACGTACTGCTTCTGTTCCTCGTTCAGGTCCGTTCGGCTGTCCACATAGGCCTCAAACTGGCCCTGCTTGATGCTGTTGCTGGTCTCGTCTCCGCCCTCGTCATCAATGACACTCTTGTAGGTGTACAGTTCCACGAAGGTGCCGGGATCCATGCCAACCTCTTCCTGGGCCTTGCTGGCATTGCGGATCCAGGAATCCTTGTCCTCCAGGTTGTCTCCCGCAGCCACCTTGCCCATCTCGGCGGAGTAGGTGTAAACCCGTTCAATGAACTTCGCCTTCTGCTCGTCCGTCATGTTGTTGTAGGCGTCCGTCCCAACGAACCGGTTCAGGATGTCGTAGGCCGTCTGGCCCCTGGTGGTCTGCAAGCGGTTGTATTCCTCGCTGGTGAGGTACTGGTCGTTGATCTGGGTGTTGGTCTGGGCCTGGCTGGGCAGGACTCCCTCAAACCCCTCGCCCAGGTCATACAGCCGCTGGAGTTCTGCTTCCAGTTCCCCGCTCTGCCGTCTGGAGACATAGGCAGGGTTCAGGAAGTTGTTCAGCGCGCGGATCAGAACATTCTCTCCCGTGCTCTCCGTACGGCCCCAGGCATCCACATAGTCTCGCTGCTGGAAGTCAATCCCGGGAATCTTGTTGGCCCAGTTGCCCAGCAGGATCTGCACCGCATTGGGGATGGGGGAATCCCGGTCAATGTAGGTGGACTGTCGGGTATCCTCCAGGAAGGTTCGCTCGATCTGCCCGCCGATGGTGGGCAGGAACTGCCCCAGGTAGGAGGTCAGCGCGTTCACCGCCAAAGAGGCAAACCCATTGTCGCTGTACTTCACGTTGTCCACCAGGTCATTGAGGGATTGCAGCATGGACATTTCTAGCATGGGGTCTGCAATCCGCCCCAGGGCATCCATGGCAGCGTCAAAGGGCCGGACATCTTCCCCGGTTTCCCGGTCTGCAATGTTATTGAATAGCTCCACTCCGATGAAGAAGGGCAGCGCCTCCGGGGCCAGCCAGTCCAAGGTGAAGGAGTAGTCCCCGATGTTCAGGGCGTAGTCCTGCCCGCCTTGCAGGTCGTTGAAATCGTCCTGTTTGTCATCCCCTGTGCCACCGCCAGAGACCAACCCTTGGGCAGCCATCAGAACGCCGAGGGCCGTAAGCCCCGTGCCCACCAGGCCGGAAGAGATATTGTCGATGGTTTCCGCCGCCGTCTTGTTCCCTCGCCGCACCTGGGCCAGGTCATAGGTAAGACTCTTCGCCAGACCAACCGGGGAATACTCCACTGCACGGACCGCAATATTGGCCGGGGTCTTTTTGAAGGGAAGGACGCCCTCCACCAAATACCCAATGGCCCGGTCGGTCTTGTTCTCGCTCCGCTGCAAACGGCCAGCCCGGGTGACGAACTCCGAAAACGCATTCATGTCCCGGTAGGTGGCCTGCTGGGCCTCCCGGATGGCGAACTCCTGGGCTGCCTGCTTCCGCTCCGCGTCGAAGGTCTCCGACAGGAAGTCATTGGTACTGATGTCGTTGGCTTTCAGGTACTCCGCCAGCGCCTCGGCATAGGCCGGTTGAGAAAACCACATGTCCTCTCGGTCCAGCATTTCCGAGTTGAACTGCCGCAGCCCCTCCAATGGCTTTGCCCGGAAAATGGTGCGGTACCGGTCAATGGCGTCCTCCATGTCATCGTACTTGGAAGACTGCCGGATCAGGGGCTCCACGTTCTTGAAGTCCTCCCACCCAGCTTGCAGCCTGGCCCGGTCCTCTGCATTGGCAATATTCAGCGGGGCCCTTGTCCGCCCCTTAATGCCCGTTGCCCCCTGGATGGCCCCGGATACCGCGTTTTTCATCATGCGGACCGGCATGAAACCCAGGTTGCCCAGGATGTTTCGGATGTGGGTTCTCGGATTGCCCAGCATGGCCAGGTACCGCCAGGAGTTGAATTTGTCCTGCCAGGTGGCGGGCACCTTGGAGGCAATGTCCCGGTAAATCAGGTCCTGGATCCTTGCCCGGTCCTCCGGCGTCTCTGCTGCCAGAAACTGCTGGGCCAGGTCCGGGTCGATCTCGATCCCCTCATACTCCGGCAGCCCGGTTTCTCGGTTTACCTTCGCGTTCTTCCGAATCTGGCTGTCCAGGTTCTCCACCTGTTTGGACATGGCATACAGCTGGCCGGAGGGGGTCATTTTATTGATGAGGTTGAATGCTTGGAGAGACTGGCCCAGAGCCTTTCCATAGCTCACCATTTCCGAGGCAATGTCCATGGCCGTGATGGCGTCCCCGCTGTTCACCGCATTGTTGTACAGGGTGATGCCCAGGGCGGAGAGGTCCTTGTTGAACCGGCCCGCCTTCATGTCACTCATCCAGTCCTCTTTGGCCCGCTGGAATCCCTTGTCCTGAATGGTCTGCTCCGCTCGGTTGGTGGCTCGCTGGTCCGAGTAGGCCATCCGGGAAAACTGCCCGCTGGCCAGCGCGTCTTCCATCTGCTGGGCAAATTCATTGGGGGTGATGTTGGCGTTGAGCAGGGTGGATGCCGTCTTACTGGTCAGCCTGCCCTGGGGGTTCACCCGGGGCACTTCCGACGGGGCCCGGCCCCGGTTCTCCATGGTGGCCTCTGCCGCCTGCCGGTTCACCGGGTGGAATCCACTCTCCGGCGTCTCAGCCTGCCAGGTGGCAAACTGTCCTGCGCCGCCCACGGACATGGCCCCCCGGCCCTCCGGCAACTCGGGATTGACAGTTGCGCCCTCTTCTTGTATAATATTAGTAGAAGGCGAAACTGTGTCGCCGGAGTTGCCTTGACGGGCGCCGGTCCAGAACGACACGGGGTCGCCTTCCTCATTTGTCAGGACAACCTCGTGCAGATAGTACCGGCCCGCCGTGTCGGTGCTGTTGTTGTCTCTCCGCACCACCACGCCGACATCATAGTCTTCTCCGTTGATCTTTACACGACCGCCAATGGTGACGGAGCCATACCCCCGGTCCTTCCAGTCCGTCTGCTCGTCAATGATTTGACCGTCCTCAATGACGGTTGGGACGGCAGCAAAGGTGATGGCCTTGTTCCGGCCAATCCCGTGGGCCACCGAGGTTCTGGCCCCTCTCCGAGTCAGGGCAACGTCCCCGAACCCAAGCCGAGTCACGCGGTTTCCGAGAGACCGGAAGAAGTCCGACACCTGGTCGCTCAGTCTGCGGGAGCGGTCGGAAAACTCGTTCCCGGTCAACTCCATCAGCACACCGCCGTCTGCGATCGTGTCCCGGTTTTTCCGAATCACGTCCACCACACTATGGTTGACGCGGTTGCTTTCGTTTGCTACACTATCAAGAGATGGCGACGTTGCGTCGCTGGGGTAGCCTGCAAGGGTCCTGGTCTCGATCGGCGCAACACCGCCAACCTCCCCAGTCGCACCTGCATTTCCTGCGGGTTGCGCCTGGGGGTTTTCTTCGCCCATTCGCGCCTCCCACTCCTGCCGAAGCTGCTCCTCCGTCACCTCCCCGGCATCCATGGCCAGTGCATTCTGCCGCAGATAGTGCTCAAAGGAATCCCTTGTCACCGCCCCCGGAATGGCCTCCTTTGCTTGGAGATAGGCTTCATTGGGGCCCACCCGCTGGTCCGGGTTCCCCAGGGCCTCGTTGGGGGTGTATCCCTCCGAAAGCATCTGGTCCAGGATCAGTTCCACCTTCTTGGCGGCGGCGTAGTTCTCCTGCCCCCGGTCTGCAATGATGTCCTGGCACACCTGGACGATCTCCTGACGGGAGAGGCCCAGGTCCGCCGCCCGTTCCAGGGCCTCGGAGTATCTGGCCACCGTCCCCCTGCCCTTCTGGTTGCTCTGGGTCTCCAGGCTCCAGTTGGCGTCCTCCATCAGGGCCTGGGCCGCCTGGACATAGTAGGAGTGCAGCTGGGGATGGTCAAACTGGAAGGCTTTGACGGACCGGTTTCCCACATCCTCGGTGGTCCGGTTGTCGATATGGTTTTCCGGGGTGTTGTAGTCTGTGGAAACCTCCCCGGCCTCCACCCGCCGGGCCTGGAGGATTCCGTTGTACTCGTTCTGAATCTCGTCCAGTTCCGACCGCAGCGCCTGGTAGTTCTCCGGCGTTTGCAGAGACGGGTCCTCCGCTGCGGCCTGGGCCCGCTGCATATAGTCTTGGTACCGCTGCTGGTATCTGGCTTCCCGTGCCTCCAAAGCCTGGGTCGCTTCCTGTACGGGGACCGTCTCCGCCTCCCGTCTGGCGTTCCGTTCGGCGGCAGCCTGTTCCACCGCCTGGTTGAGGACCGACTGGGGCCCCCGGGGTTCCTCCGGCTCCACTCTCGCCGCCTGTTCCCGTTCCAGCCGGGTCTCCTGGATGGTCTGGAGCAGGGGGTTTTCCGGAGTGCTCGGCATTTGCGCCTGGGCCTCCCGGGTGACCTCCTGCACCGCCTGTCTGGCTGCGTCCTGCGCGGCGGCAGCCCCTACTCTGGTTCTGCCCCTGGCAGCCGTGGTTCCGCCCGAAAGCGCGGACGCACCGCCGCCAAGCACCCCGCCGGTAAGGGCACCGACAGCTGCCCCCTCCAGAAGGTCTTGTAGAGAGAACTCCGCTTCCGGGTCCCTGGCTGCCACGTCGGCGGCATAGTTCAGGGCATAGGATGCCGATTCCTCCGTGGCCTCAATACCCGCCTGGCGGGCCATGTTCCGCAGCCAAGAAGCGCCGCCGGAGCCCCTGGCAATGCGCAGCAGGTTCCCGATGGGGATTTTCTCCGTGACCCCTTCAATGGCGCCGGAGACAAGGCCGCGCCCAAGAGCCTCCGTGGCAGAGGCTCCCCTGGACAGCAGTTCTCCGGCCTTGCCACCGGCGGCCTGGGCACCCATCAGCGCGGCACCGGCAGCAGGACCGGCCACGGCGGAAAGGCCCAGGGCCGGGGCCATCCCCAGGGCAGACATGGCGGCCTGGTTCACCAGCCGCCCAAAGGGGCTGTCGATGCTGTTCTGTACCGTCTCCTGCTGCTGGGCTGCCTGGCGCAGCCGCCATTGCCCCTCCGACCAGGGATGCACTTCCTCTTTGGCCCGGAGCCGTTCCGCAGCGGCGCGGGCCTCTTCCAGTGCCGCCTCCAGCCTTTGCCGCTTCTCCTCGTCCTGAGTGGTGCGGACCTGCCGTTCCAGCCGGTCCACCTGGTCCTTCTGGGACTGGTAGGCTACGTTGTTCCGGTTGCTGATGGCCTCCCGCGTGGCGGCATGGGCAGCCTCTCCAAGGCTGAGGAGGGAGCCTGTAATCTGATTCCAAATGGCGGGAAAGAAGTTCCTCTGCCCCTCTGCCTCAAGCTCCGTGGGGGTGTAAATCGGCCGCCCGTGTGCGTCTGTGCGTTTCACGGTGGGCTCTTTAGACCGCAATTCCCGGATCTTGTCCAGGTCGTAGCTGTTCTGGGTTAGACGGACATTCTGCCCCAGGATTCTGCCCGTCTCTTTCAGTTCCTCGTTTCCGGTCTCTTCCCCCAGTTCATACAGCCGTTTGGCCGCACGAAGGGCCTGCTTTCCTTCGGCGGTCATAATCTGGTTTTCCTGCGCGGTCAGTTCAGGGACAAAGCGGTCCTCCCCGCTTCCGCCGCCGGAATACCCGGCCAATGCCCGCTGGTACTCCGCCATGAGGTGGGCCTGCTCCTGGAGCTGCCGCCCCTCTTCCTCAAACCCTTCCCGGATCAGCTGCGTTCCCTCGTCATACTGCTCCTTGGCATCCTGGATAATGTCTCGGGAGAGGTAGCCCAACCGCTGGTCCGATGCACTCAGAGGGTATTCCAGGTCTCGGATCTCCTGCCGGTAAGCCGCCCGGGTCCGGCGGTCTGTGGTCTTGCTTAACTTTTCGTTCAGTGCGTCAATCTTCGCCTGACGCTCTCGCTGCTCCCGGGGGGCTCGGCGCTGTGCGGCGGAGGTTTCCCTTTCCTCCGCCTCCTCCATCCCAGCAAGGCCGCCGGGAAGGGTGGCGTTTGCCCGAGCACGCAGTTCCGCCAACTGATTTTGGTACCGCGTCCGGGCATTTCCGTCTCTGGCGCTGTCAATTTTATCCTGGAGCCGCTTTGCCTGGGTGTCGTATGCTGCCTTACCTAGCTTCGCTCCATAGGAATTTTGCTTCTTTTGAATGTTCTTCCGGGTCTCGAAGTCCTTTGCAAAGTTTCCGGTAAACACCCCGTTGTTCTTGCTGGAAGATGATTTTGCCGGATTGGAAGAGGGCTTTTTACTGGAACTGGAAGAATTTCCCTTGTTCTTGTTCGCCTGGCCAACGGTGTTTTGGAGCCATTCGTCCGGCGTCATCACGCCAAGTTTCATGTTCAACGGCAAGGGAATCCCTCCTTATGCGGTGGCATATGCGGCGAGGTTCGGGTTCATGGCCGCCCACGCCTTTCTCATCTGTTCCACCTGATCCTGGGAATACCCCAGGGCCAGGTACCCGGAGAAGTTGCCGAAGGCCGCCAGCGTCTCCGCCCGGTCCAGAAGTTCCTGGTAGTTCTGCTGGTCCGCGTTCTGGTTGAAGTCGGCAATGTCCTGGTCCAGGTATGCCTGGTTCAGCCAGCGGTCGGTGTCCAGCTGGGCCTGGAGCTGGGCGGTGTCCACCACGCTCTGGGCCTGCTGCCTGTATTCCTCCAGAAGGGCGGCGGCTCTCTCGTACTCGTTGTTGGCGATGGCCTCCGCAATGGAGTTCTGGTAGCTCACTTCCAACTGGTTCAGCTGGAGCTGCATGTCCGCAATGGCATCCGCCTCACCCCGGCGCAGCGATCCAAGGTCATTCTGCAACTGAGTGGAGAAAGCCAGGGACGCCTGCCCGTTGACGCCGGAGCCAAGCCCCGTGGCAGCGGCATACTCATTCCACCGCAGCCGGTCCCGTTCCGACTGGGCGGCCACCGCGTTTCTCTGGTCCTGGTACTGCTGGGGGATCCCAGACATGGCGTGCTCGATCTCCAGCCGGGACTGGTCGTAGGCGTTCTGTAGCCCCGCAATGGCTGCATCCAGCGCAGCGTCGTATACGTCGTTAGTAGGATCAATTTGCGCCTCGTAGCTGGGCAGAGTCACGTTGGGCAGGCCCACGTTGGGCAGGTGCCCCTCCGGCAGTTCAATGGGCAGGTACATGGACCCGTCGCCGCCGCCGGAATAGCCGTACTTCTCCCGGATGGCCTGGGCCGCCGCGTGAAGCTGCTGCTTGAGGGCTTCGTCCCCCCGCATGTTGGCCTGCTCCCAGGCCGCCTGGATGGATTCAATTTTCGCCTTGTCGCTCTCCGAAAGCCCCTGGTCGTTCCAAGTGCCCATGGGGATGTAGTTCCCGTTGGCATCCACCGTACCGCTGGTGGCCCGAGAGGGAACCTTAATGGACCACAGCCCGTTGGTGGGATTGTAGCTGGCCCCCGGCGTGTTGGGGTTTACCACCAGGTAATTGCCCCCGGCGGTGATGACGGTGTCGCCGATGTTGGTCCCTGCCGGGGCGTTGCCCCCTTCGGCCACGTTGACATACCGGCCCGTCTCGTAGTACCCGCTGGGGGTGTCGTAGCTTCCGTTCCCCGTCTGGGTCGTGTTGGTCCCTTGGCTCCCAGACGCAGAGGAAAGGGGAGCGACGCTCCCGTTCGACCCCTGCGTGGCAAGCCCATTGGTGGTTCTGGACGCAGCCGATGTGCCCCCGGCATTCACTGGGGCATTGGTTACGTTCACCGCATTGGTGTTCTGTTTCGTAGTGGTCGTGGGCATAACGCTCCCCCTTTTCTCATTTAGTTTGTATGGCGAACCCGGTCAATCTTCTCCCGGAGTTCAGTTGCCCAGTCGCCGGACGTGCTCATCAGCGCACCCCAGACGGTCCTCTGTTCCTCGGTCCCGTGGTTGCGGTCCAGGATCTTCTCCCCGCTTCGGCACAGGGTGTCGTAGTGCCCCAACTCTTGCCCGGCCAGGGAAAGGAACATGTCTCTGCCCTCCTGCTCCCCGCACTCTTTGGCGAGGCGGAGGTACTTCTGCGCATCGGTCAATTCCTCCATGCAAAGCTTGTACCGTGCCACCAGAATGTCCATTGTCTCCATGCTCTCACGCCTCCTTGATGTATTGATACAGTTTGTCGAGGTCCGCCTCATTCATCTTGAAGTTGGAGATCTCCACCGGCCACTTCCCGCTAGCCTTCTCCTTGACGGCGGAATACACCTTGTCCACGTCTACCATGTCTCCGTCGAATACCCCAAGCGCCTGGGCGATGGGGTTTTCCGGCAATTCTTTTGCCTTTTTCTCGATGACCAGGGGTGCCCCTGCCGCGAACAGGATCCCCTTCCACTTCGGCATCACAGGCACAATTTCCCGGTCGATGAAGGCGGCGATCCCCCGCTTCACCTGTTCCATGGATTCCATCCTTGTCCCTCCTTACAGAAAAGAAGGAAGGGGCAGGTTGCCCCGCCCCTCCCTGGTCGCCTCAAGCCGTAGCAGTGCCGCCGGTAGTGGGAGCGGTCCAGCTGTTGTACCGGTCCATGGGTTCAGGACAGATGTTGTCCTTGGGGATGACCACCTTGGTCAGGCTCTGCAAGCAGGCAATCTGCTGCTGGAGGTAGCCCACGGTAGAGGTCATGGTGCCGTTAAACACCGCCTGCTGGCAGTTCACGGCGTTCTGTTCGTCCCGGTTGGCCTGGATCGTCTCGTTCACCGCGTTGATCTGGCTGTTCAGGTCCTTGTAGACCTCCACCAGACGCTCGTCGGTGTACCGCTCAGACTTGAGTAGGGCAATCTCCCCGTCCTTGGCGGAGATTTCCTGTGTCAGGGTCATCTCGTAGCGGTTGACCGGCTGGTTCTCGGAGCAGGCGGCGGCAGGGTTGCAGCCTGCGTTCGCCATATGAGCGCCCAGCAGCCCAGCGCCGCCATTCAAGATGCCCAGGGCAGTGCCCGCAATGCCAAGGCCCAGACCGGCCCCGGCGACTCCTTTGCTTGCGTACTCCATAATGTGTTCTCCTTCTTGCAGTAAAATTTATCCACGGACCCTATGCGCAATCAGGTCCAAGGATATACAAATAGTATACCATGTAATATATAATCAGTAAATAATAGGGATCAAAAAAGAGGTCTGTAGGGGAAAATTGAATTTCTGAAAAGCATTGGTACCCATTAGAATCAAAGAATAAAATAGTCTGGGAGACCCCATTGATCCACGCCGGGAAAATCCGGGATTCTGCGCCGACCCGTCTTTATCAGGATGGCTCGGCGCTTTTTTGTAAGGCAGTTATCGAATCAAATCAAAAATGTATTGTAGGTCCTTAATTGGAGCATTGTAAAATTCGTGGTTCCACAGCCAATGGTCAGGGTGATCCTTCCTCTTGTACTTTTGGCAGAGGGGATCTTCCCATACCTTGTCCCATTTTTCTTTTCGATTCTTCAACCTTCTTTGGATTTCTCGGGTCAACCTTCCGCGCTCCAGGCCGTTCCCATCGTCGTTCCTGGCAAAATGCCGGTGGGCGTTTTCGCTGGTCTCGTAGCAGATGGGGCAACCGTCTACCCAAATTATCCCGTCCCTACTCATGGCCTCTGTCATTGCCGCTATATTTGCCGTACCACACAAGCACGAACTTCTGAACCTTTTTATCAAAATAAAATTCATAAATTACACTCTAAAAATAACGGATAATCCCAGGGACAAGTCGGTTGGTTGCGGATTCAGGCTTTCTCTTTGGCTGCAAAACATAGTCCCCGAGCCAAAAGACGCTCTGAACATAGACCTAACCCACCAAAGGTTTCCATATCCTCCAGTCCAATAAGTTTCGTCAGTGTATGCGACTCTAATCGGACTTCCTCCGTCAAAATAATACTTATACTGTTCTTGCTTGTCCCTCTCTCCAACATTTATATACGAAGAATATATATATTCTGGATCTTCTTCATCAAATTCGAATATAGAATCTCCATTGATTTCATACGCAGAAAGAAGAGGCAAGTAGTCCGTCGTTTTTGTCACGTTGTTTGGGTCGTTTATTTCTTGGCTTGTTTCGCTTGCGGCATTGTTAGAATATATGTCCATTGGCTTTAAGACTTTTCTGAGTTCAGTAGGTAGCGTGGACATCAATGTCCCATCTACTGGATCTGTAGCCGTTGTGTTCCCTGCGTCACCACCAAAAACATTTGTACTTCCAAGAATATCATATCTCAAATCACAGTATTTCCACCCACCGGAAGCGGATTGTTTCCCGTGATTCATCGAAAAAGTTTTTGCTTGACCGCCTGGTGTATCTCCCGTATTATAATATTCATCAACGATAACAACATCGTCGGTGTCGTCATCATGGTCTGGTCTATGGTTTTTAAAGCCTTGAAACGTGATTCCACCGCCCTCAAGATCTTTGTTGTGATCAAATCCAATAATGAAAACCTGAAATGTATTGTCTAGTTGAATCGTTCCAACGCTACCTGTCAAATGCACATTTTTCTTGTCGCCTATTGCCCAATAATTTGCACCATCTCCTCTTTCTGAAACTCTGCTAATCGTCCTCCAAGAGTTGTTTTCTAAGGTCGGATCGACAACAGCAGGAGGGCTATACAAGTTTCTGTCCACGAAAATCATACTGTCGCCTCCTGTATACTAATTTTCAAGTTGATCGGATTATCTGGAACAGAATCGCAAGAAAATGTCAATGTGTTTGTTCCTTGCCCGGTTGGCCAAACGCCGTTATCCAACCATACAGTTGCAGAGTCTTTGTCACTACAGCTAATGTCTATTTTTTGTGTGCTTTCATCTCCAGATACGCCGGAAACGGTAATGGTTTGAGACCCAGAACTCCATCCAGCCATTGAAAGAGTAGCAGATCGAAGAATAGGTTTACTTGCTAAATTCTTTCCACTGATGGTATAAGTGTCACCGCTTTGACTTCCAGTTAGTCCGTCGGTGGCTACCAGCGTCAGCACGTTTACTCCGTTTATGGTAGCATTCGCCCCATCCGTTCCGTTGGTCCCATCGACCCCTGCCGGGCCTTGCGGTCCTTGAGGGCCTTGCTGCCCGTCTGCGCCAGTTTCCCCAACGGGGCCCTGAGGGCCCATGATGTTTTGCCCAGAGACTTGAGGCATCCCAGCTTTGCTTGCAGTGAAGCTAAGGTTTCCAGAGGTGTCTACCGAAGGGATATAGTATCCGCCGGCCTCTCCGTCTTCACCGTCTGCGCCTGCCGGTCCCGTTTCTCCCTGTGGGCCTTGTGGTCCGGGATCGCCTTGAGGGCCTGTTCCTCCGGCAGGGCCTTGCTCTCCTGTGTCTCCCTTGGGCCCTTTCAGGTTATGGAAGGAAAAGGCGATATTCAGCGCCGTGTCTGGTCCAGAGGTGGAAACGTCCACGTAAGGTGTCCCTGTGGCATTATCCACCGTGACGGAGATGTCACCGAACCCGGCAGCCGCCCCGGGATCTCCTTTCGCTCCCTGGGGCCCCGCGTCCCCTTGCGGACCCTGATCCCCGGTGTCCCCCTTGGGGCCAGGTTCCCCTTGCGGGCCTTCCGGACCAATGTCGCCCGTATCGCCTTTGGGCCCTTGCGGGCCTGGATCGCCCTTCGCACCTTGCAGCTGTCCCTGGCTCTTCCAGCCTGGGGTTTTTGTAGTATCCCACATGTAGATGGTGTAGGGATCTTCCAAACCCACGTTGTACATGTCTCCCTGGCTAGGGCTATCCACGGCGATTTGCAAAGCCTCCAGGTTGTCATAGGTTCCAAGAATGTCAAGCCCGGTTCCCGTATCTCCCTTAGGTCCTTGAGGACCCATAGGACCCTCCGGGCCGGTGTCGCCGGGATCGCCCTTCGGCCCTTGGGGGCCTTCCGGCCCGGTCGGCCCGGTGTCCCCGGTGTCTCCCTTCTCTCCCTTGTCTCCTTTTGGGCCTTGGGGGCCGGGATCTCCGGAGTTACCCTTCGGCCCTTGAGGACCGATGTCCCCTTGCTGCCCCTGAGGACCCGTAGGGCCTGGAGCTCCTTGAGGGCCCGGCACCTGGCCGAAGGTCAGCAGCACCTTCCCCGTGTTGGTGGTGGATTTCGTCACCGTGGGGGAGGACCCTGCGGGCAGTTCCGTGCTGGCCACCTCAAGGTCCACAATGGCGTCCCGCGCCGCTTCCGCCTTCTCCGCCGACTTGGCCGCCGCTTGCGCCTGGAGAGTGGCCTGGGCCACAATGCCGGTAGTGGCGTTCTCCCGGGCCTGCTCGGCTTCCGCTCGCGCATCCTCCGCTTGGACCCGTCCCTGTTCGGCAGTCACTCTGCCCTGTTCCGCCAGTACCCGGGCCTGCTCTGCGGAGACACGGCCTTCCTCAGCGGCGACTCTGCCGCCCTCCGCGTCCGCCCGGTCGGTCTCTGCCTGGCCTCGCAAAGTCTCAGCGCTGGCCCGCCCCTGTTCGGCGGTTACCCGGCCTTCTTCGGCAGTCACACGGCCCTGTTCTGCCTGAACACGCTCCGTTTCGGCGGCCTCTCGTTCCTCTTCTTCCGCTATGGTCCCACTCAACGCAGGAAGAAGAACATTGTTCAAATAGTTTTTGATTCGATTTGGTCCTTCATCAAATTTTGATTTTAGTTCAGAGGCAGTAAGGCCTCCTACATCATTTGGTTCATCATCCAGTTTTTGAATGACATCTAAATCATCTTCCAGTTCTGGGATTTCCAGATTGGCGATTATGTTGAGATCATCGTTGAGCGGTTTAAGGCTCATTCCTGTTCCCTCCTCACTTGGCGTATCCGGTGTACCGAATGCGCATATCCGCAGCAACCACCGTCGCCGTGGTATTTGTCCCGCTGTGTTCCAGGATCAACTTGTAGTAGGTGAATTTCTTCGCCTTGATTTTCAGTCTTGTGGTGTGCGGCTTTCGGTTGGTGTTGAAAGACCACCGACGAAAATCTGCACTTTCGAAGGAGAATACCGAGGAAGCGGCCACCTTCTTATTGTGGTCGCTCTTTCGGTCCGTCTCCACCGTCACGGTCATCTGGGACCGCAGTTCCGGCCTCAACACCACCCAAAGCATAGCGGAGTATTTGCGCATAAACTCCCGGTCGAATGGTTCCGCCCCGGAAGCCCAGTACCCGGTGATTTCTGTGCCATTGTCTGTTCGGTTGTCCCGTGATACCAGATTCAGCCTCCCAAGGCTGTCCCCGGCATAGAGTTCTCCGTTCAGGTTCACCATGCACGTTACGTCAAAATTGGTGTAGTAGTACCAGGCATCTGCCGCATAGTTGTACACCAGCGCCTTTTTATCGTAGCACACATAGTATTCCTGATGGTCCTTGTCGTCGTAGCAGTAACACCTGGAGAAATCAAAATTTGCCAGGGTGACATATACCCGGTCAGAAATTCGTTTCGCCTGCCGTTCGTCAATGCTCAAATTGCTGGAGTAGGATGAGTTGTTTTTCCATTCATACAGATCTTTACCGCATAGGGTATAGGGACTGTTCAGAACCAACCTGGCCTGTCCCATAGCCTCGTTGCCCAAGTTCCGGTTTATTGGGGTACAATAAAAAGCTGCTGTAGTCGTGTTGTCCGGTAAGGTAATGGTTCCATATTGGATGGAGTAAGCCTCGTCCTCTTTGAACGCGATAAGTCTGGAGTAATGACGGATCAAACCTGTAACCGGAGTGTTTTCCACTCCGATATTTATCACATTTAATGCAGGGAAGTAATCAGCTCTCGGAACTCCGTTTGTATCAAAGTCAGAATAATAGATTTGGTTTGATCCATTACCGTATATAAAAATTCTGGCATCAGTTGAACCGTTATACATCTCTGTGTACTTCATTCCATGGAAGGTTCCACCGGCTTCAAAAGGTCCAATAGCGGAAGTTCTCCACGAATACTCGACTTCAACCGTATTCTCTCCTTTTTCTCCCGAGACAAGAAGACCAACAATACCAGTTTCTGGATCTTCATAGAAATCTATGTCACTTGTATCTTCGACCTCACCGGTGACCAGGTTCGTCACCTTAAAATCAGACAAAGAGGTTGGGAGCTCTCCAGGAAGTCGAAACCAATTCGATTTTCCTTCCGCCGGAGACAACCATACCCTTATTTTTGTCGTCAAAATGTTTTCTTGCTGTAAAGTCGTCCCTCCGCCATCTATTCCAGGTGGAATAGAAACAAGAACAAGTGGAACATATGCTGTCGCTTCGTCGTCTACTTTGCTGAGCCCTCCAGTTCCACCCCAAGAGAAAAACGCATTTCCGGTTAAAATGTAAAGAGAATCGGAAAAGCCGAAAAACGAAACCTCGTTTAACTCGTCGTCATTTAAGGCGATAGATCCTATTTCCGACCGAGAGAATCCGCCTTCCTCGGACCAAATTTTATACACTTTCCCCGCAGAAGACGCGACAACTACCGACTCTCCAGAGACATTTCCACACCAAATTCCAGAAACACGAGGATCAATCCCTGACGGCGGAATGATGTACGTTTTTTTCATGTACCATGTATAGGTAGTGGTTTCTACATCCAAACTAGATTCACACCTAACGAGCTGGTACACAGTTTCATCGGGCCCTGGCCAATAATACCCAACATAATTTTGCCAGTTGTTGTAATGAACTTGAACGTACTCCCCAGAGACCTCAATATTCCCAGATTGTCCGGAAGCATTTGCATATAATGTCAACGTGCTAGAGACATTCCTGTCAACGCGAACAGCTTCCTCGTCTGTTGCTACCCCAACGGAATATCCAGAGGGAACCGCAATCACGCTGTGAAGCCCCGGCCGCTTCTGCAACGAATGATCCCGGGTAATCTTAAAGTTCCGCATGACGGACGCCTCGCCCAGCTTCAGCTTCGTGTCGCCGTCCGGGCTTTCGTTCAGCCCCAGAAACTCCTGGATACGGAATACCTTCTCGTCAGAGGAATCTACGATCTTCGCCATACGGAATCACCACCTAGAAAACTCGTTATACTCGAAGCCAACGCCGTACACGTCGGTAATGGCTTCGCCGTCCTGGGGGAACCCCTTGGACAGGTTATTTCTTAGCTCCTCATACCGCTGTTGGAAGAAGGACGCGGCAGAAGGATTTTCATCCAGCAGAAGCTGGGCCGCCAGACCGTAGGGAAGCACAGTCTGGCATATGTAATCATCTAAGTCGATGGGGGTTTCAAAGTCAGAAATCACCGCCACAATGGGGCGATCACCAGGCGTCTCCACCTCGTAGGTGTCGCTATAGGGATACAGTTCCCCTCGGAGGGCGTTCAGAATGAGCAGTGTCCGCATCTTGTATTCTCGGGTGTCGGCGGTATCAGTTTCCCCGGAATTTTCGTTCACCTCGTCGATCAGGCCCATGGTAATATCAAACACTCTCTGGGCCGTGGTGCTCGGTGCTGGCATAGTCTCTCCCTCCTTTATGAGAAACGGGGCGGGAGGGTGGCCCTCCCACCCCGTTACAGGTGTAGATCAGCCCGCGCTGACGCTCTCGGCAACGCCGGAGTTCAGCAGGCCGGACTTGTAGGCATAAGCCTTGACAGTCACGCCAGCGGCAGCGTTAGGCTTGCTCCCGGAGGCATAGACCTTTGCGGTATCGGAAGTCTTGGGGTTGGTGCCGTCCAGAGTGTACTTGATGCCGTCGGAGCCAGTAGCGGTCAGAGTCACCTCACCGCCCGAAGCAATGGCAATGGTGGGGGTGACAACTGCCTTGGCGGTGTTGGCATACACATACAGGCCGTTGATTTTCTGGGCCAGCACAAAACTGTCGTGGATGTACCGGCCCTCGCCCACGTCGGCATCGAAGCCCAGAGGGTGGGTCTGCACACGCAGAACCTTCCGCTTCATGGGATCGACGGTGGCGCCCTTGTACTTGATCATGAACTGCACACCAGCAGGCAGCAGGTCATCGGGCACAGCCACAATGGGGGAGCCGTTGATCACACCGATCTGGCCGTTCAGGATAGCGCCGGTGGTGTACTTCTCGTTGTTCTGAAGATTGGTCGCCAGCTTAGTCTGGATAGCCAGAGTCTCGGAGATAAAAGTCACTCTGGACTTGCCCTTGGGCACCCGCTTGTTGCTCATGGCGGCGTGGCCGGTGAGCAGGGCTTCCACCACGGTGTCCTTGGTCAGCGCAGCACCGGGTGTAACCAGGCCAGCGCCGCTGGCCCACACGTTCAGGCGGTAGGCGTCAATCTCAGGGACCACCTGCTCGTCCCAAACCTGCTTTAAAACGGCATTGCAGTGCTTGATGTTGAACTGCTCACCGGCGTTCCCCGCGTCGATGGCGAAGGTGTACGCCTTGTCCTGGGTCATCACCAGGGTCTGCACGGTGTCGCCCAGCTCATTGATGGTGCCAAACCGGCTGGCGGAGGCGTTCCGGTTGTAGTCGGTGATAGGCACCTGGTCAATGGTCCAGATCTTGATGGCGTTCACGCCCTCAAAGGAATAGCTTTTGCCTGCATAGGCATCGGTCAGAGAGGACTGCTTAAAGCGCTCGTCCAGTTTCTTCTCATATTTGGTGGCAAGATTGATGGTAGCCATAGTCATTTTCTCCTTCCTGCCCCCAAATTCAGGTCAGGGGGCAATCAGGTCCCGTCGTACCAGGCGCGGTCAAACTCGTCCATTTCACTGGCGCTGCCCGCGCTTCTCTGGCTTCCTGCGGACCGTCGTTTGTTCTCGCTGTTCTTCTTCGCTGTCTCCAGCTGGCTCTCCAGCTTGGAAACTTTCTCCTTGAGTTCCCGGTTCTCGAATCTGGCATAGGCGTTCACCAAGTCCTCGCCGTCCTTAAAGGCGTCCCACACGTCCTTGGGGATGTCGTTGGGTTTCACCTTCGGGTAGGTCCGGGCAAACCGCAGGAACTGTTCCTGTCTCTTCGCCTCTTCCTGGCTTTTGGCCTGAGCCTCCTTCTTTTGCTGGTCCTTCTGGGCCTCGAAGGCCTTTCTCTCTCGGTCCAGCTTGATTCTCTGGAGGGCAACGTCCTTGTTCAGGTGCTCCTTCTTGGCCAGCACCTCGGCCCGTGCCCCGTCGATCAGGTCCTCAACGGAGATTCCCTGGGGCGCGGCGAGTTCCTTGAGGAAGGTCTCCATAGCGGTGAGGCGTTCCACCTCTTTCCGCGCCGCGTCCCGGTCCTCCCGGATCCGCTGATAGTCCAGGCCCATCTGGGCGTAGGCGTTCAGTTGCTCCGGGGTTACCCGCACCGTCTGGCCCAGGTGTTTCAACTCGATCAGTTCTGGCTGGTCTGCCTCTTCCGATCTGTCAGTCTGCTCCTGCGCTTCGGCTGTGGGCTCGTTGGCCGCTTCGGCCTCTGCTTCCCCTTCCTGCTGGTCTGCTTCCGGTTCCGCAGTGTCATTCTGTGTCTCGCCTCCCTGACTTTCCTCTTCGTCTCCGTCCAGGATCTCCAGATCCGAAAAGTCGATGTCGGACCAATCGTCCGGGTCTCGGGCGGGATCTTCTGTCACGCTTTCGGTGCTTTCAGGGATGGTGTTCACAGTCAGTTCGTCCATGTGTAGTTCCTCCTATTGGGCATGGGTGGCCCAAGTTTGTTCTTTGGTTCCTGCTGGTTTGCGGTCAGTTGGTTGTATGCTTCACCCGGTCCTCCACTTCCGCCCGCTTGGCGTTGTTGAACCGGTCCAGGGTGCCCACCAGGTAACCGGTGATCCGCCGGATCCTCTGGAAGGGCATCTTTTCAAAAACGGGGGTGATCCCGTATTCGTCGGGATTGCCGGTGCGGCGGATGTAGATTTCCACCACGCGCCGCCCTTCCTCTTGCTCCATCATGGCAATGGCCGCTTGCACAATCTCCTCGGGGATGTTGTCCAGGTTGTGGATGGTCACGTCCATCACAGCAGCCCCTTCCGGTCCAGGACAGCGGCAAACTCGTCCCGTTTCAGGGGGCGTTCCGGGCTGGTGCCGTCCATGATGCCGGTCTCCTGGGCCTTCTTCCAGGCCCCCTCTTTCTGGGACCACGCCGGCTCCGGCAGGGTCACCATGTGCTGGACGGCCTTCTGGTAAATCAGGTAGGCCTGCTCCTCCGTCATGTCCTGGAGCATTTTGTTGATATCCACGTCCTCGTCCTCTCCTTTCAGTCGCGCATTGACAAGTTTTGCGATCTCGCCATATTTCCCAAACAGATAGTTTCCCGGGCAGCTCTTGCCCTTGTCTGTGGTGTATCGGTGGGGGACCATGTTGCACACGGCCCAGTCGCCGGTAAACGCGGGGCAATACTGTTTGCCCTCCTTCCAGATGAGTTCCCGGATGCCGTTGCGCTGGCAGATGTCCACGCACAGGTTAATCAGGCTCTCAAAGGCTGCGTCGGTGCATTCATAAGGCTCCTGATAACTCTGGATGCTGGAGACCTCAATGGTTACCACCTCATGGTCCACCTTGTGGGAGCAGCACCATGCCCGATTTTCCTCCAGAACGTACTGGCCAATTCGCCCATCTGGGCCAATGCCGTAATGGCTGGATGCCTCGGAGGTCTGGAATACCTGACCACAGCCCTCCACACTGCCAGGGCCAGCCATCGTATGGATGGAGATACCTCGAATCTTCCCGTTTCTGGGTTTGGTGCAATGAGGGGACAATTTCGTGTATACAACGAGTTTGCTGTTACTCACCAGTGTTCACCTCCTGCTTGACTTCGGGGAGCCCCGCAATGGAGGTCAGCAGAGACAGCACCCCAGCCAGCACAGCGGCAGACACCGCCATGACCCAGTTAACGTCAGACAACACAGCGGCTGCGCCGATGGTAGCGACAGCGGTTTGAGCCATAGTCTTGATGGCCCGCACCCCGGCGGCCTTCCACCAGAGTTTCCATTTCTCGCTCATCGGTCCTCCCTCCTTTCCTCCAGCACCGTAATTCGGTGCTCGTGATCGTCCACCTTTTCGTAAATGTCTTCGTGTACGTCCTTAATCTCCTTGAGTTGGTCCTTGTATCGGTCCTTGAATTCCTCCAATCCCTGGGCGAAGTTCGCCACCTGCACCGTCAGTTTCGTGATGGTGGAATTCAGCTTCACCATTGGACCGGCAACGGAAATCACGAGGCCAACGAGGACCACAATGACTCCAACCACTTCCCATTCCGTCATGTGGCACCTCCCATTCGGTCAAACCATCCCTGCTGTGGTCCCGGTCTCGTTGACCTTTCGCTGCAAGGCGGAGTATCCGCCGCCTGTCGGGATCTCGTCCTTTGTGGTGTCTCCCGCCACCGGGGCCCCGCCGGGGTTCTGCGGGGCGCCCTGCTGCATCTGCGCCTGCATAGCCATGGCGTTTCTCTGCTGCTCTTTCAGTTCGTTGATGAGCTCTCTCCGTCCTGGGATGTAGCCGTCGGGAATTCGTTCCAGATACTGAATGGTGTCGATCTTCCCCATCTTCAACAGGTTGTCCAGCGTCTGGATGGAGGCAATTTCCGAGTAGTACGAACTGGCCCCGATGTCCAGTTTGATGTGCATGGGCATGTCTTTCAGCTGGGAAAAGTCAAACTGCATCGGAATTTCTGCCGGGGTCTCCTGTCCAATGAAGTCGTAGACCTGCCGGACCTCTTCCGGCGTGGTCATGTCTACATACCGTTTGCCGTAATACTCGCCCATAAACTCGATGTAGATCCTGTATAGGTCCTCAATGGACTTATACAGGTTTTGCTTTGTAATCTCCGACGGGGTGGAGGCAGCCCGCTGCAAGGCAATGATGGCCGATGTGTTGTCAGGCCGCGTGTCGCCCAGGGCAACGGATGTTGCGCCCAAACTCTGCTCCGTCTCCTCCACCGCCAATTGAATGAACTGGGAGATTTGCGGAGAGATGCTGGCCGGGTCAATGATCTTGGCCACGTTGTTCACGTCGCCGCCCTGGATCCCGATGGCAGCGCCAATCCGGTTATCCCACTTCCCGACCCTGGTCGCGTCGTACACGACCTTGGGAAATGCCGTGGTCATCAGGGACAGCTGCGACATGGCCCAAAGCTTATTCACGAAAATCTGATTAGGAATCAGACCGGTAATCATGGCCTGCCCGTGGAAACAGTCCTGGATGTAGTCCCAGTTCAGCCAGGAAATGGGATATAGCTTGATACCCAAATCCCACGGCTCCCGGATGGAGGACCCCCGGGCGCACTTGTACGCCCAGATGTGGCGGGTCTTGGTGTCCCGCCAGAAGAGCAGGATGGTGGTCACCTTGTCCGTGGTCTCTTTGGCTGCGTCCGGGTTGGTGTTGTCGCCGTCCCCGCCGATGTTCCGCCAGGTCTCGAAGCCGTTCTCCTTGGCCTCTGCCTGAGCTGCGGAGATGATCTCCCGCCGCTCCAGAATGATCCACGGTTGGCTCTGCACATCCCGGTCGTTGGGGTTGCCGAAATGGACCCGGAGATTCTCTACAATCTCGGTTCGGATACACCCCTTGGCGTCCTGCCCGGTCTCCGCGTCCGGGTCCCACCAGGTGTAAAGGCACCCGTCCCCATCCACAGCGGCATTTCTGGCGAACTCACGCATCAGCGACGGGATGTTGTTCAGTTCCGTCAGCGCGTCCAGTTCCTCGTTGATAATCCGAACCGGCTCCACAAGCGACGTGGTGTTCGGTGTCGCAGACAGCGGGGAAGCGTTGACCTTGATGTTGTCGCTGGTGATGGTCGCCACCGTGAAGCAGCACACCCGCTTGAGGAAGTTGAACACGGGGGTGGGCAGCCCGTTGGAAATCACGCCCTCCCACTGCTTCCCGATGAAGAAGTTCTCGTTGACGCGGACAGTGTCCTCCAAATTGATGCTGGAGTTGAAGTCCAGTCCTCGCTCGTACAACTTCCACGCCGTCCCGCAATCCGGCAGCTTGCTCTCCTTCCCCAGGGAGTAGGTGTTCAGGCCCGAAGTGTCCGGTTTTTTCTCTCGCTTAGGCATCGTCACCGCCTGCCTTTCTGGCTGCGTTCATGTCGTAATTGAGGATGTTGTTGATCCCGGTAAACAGCAGTTCCTCCTGTCTCTTCCGGGTCTCTCGGTCACCCTCTTCCGCTTTCCAAACCTGTTCCAAGTGTTCTACCTTCTTCTCAAGGCTTCGCACTTTAAGGGAGATGCTGGCCAGGCGCGTGCTCAACTCATCCAGGTGCTCTTCGTTCTTGTGCTCCAGCACCAGCAGAACGACAAAACACACAAGGGCAAGCGCAGTTCCGATGCCAAACAGAATGGTTTCCATAGTGTCCTCCTCACAACGCAAGATAGCTGGGGCTGGGGGCCCCGCTTCCTACCATGAACTCCTCGTAGCTCTCCATGCTGTCCTCGTCATCGTCATACAGGACAACCTTCTTCTCGTCCTTTTCCGGCTGGGCAGGCAGCACGCGGGAAATGCAGTAATACCGTACCCCGTCCACCGTGTGGGTCACCTCGTGGGGGTCCTTGGCACAGTCGTTGGGGTTCTTCTCGTCCGCCTGGATATCCTGGATATCCCCGATGACCTCTTTGCAGGCATCGAAGAACATAAGCCCCGGCAGCTTGTCCGGCGCCGTCCCGTTTTCCCGGCGGAACATAGCCTGCACATAGGGGTCGCGCAGCGGCCTTGGGGCCAACGCTTCCTTCATCATCAGGTGTCCCTGCACCCGGTTGTTGTCCGCCCGGATCAGGCCAACCTGGTTCAGCATGAACACCTCCGCCATGGTCTTGCCGGTGTCTTTCTGTCGGCTCCACATATCCGGTGGGGCATAGGTGGCAGACACATGCTCTCCCGGCAGCGTCAACTCGTGGATCTTCTCTGCCGCCTCTTTGACAATGAGGCCCTTGTGGGTGAACTCCCGGTAGCACCAAGACCTTCCGTCTTCGTCTACCGCCCACCAGAAACAGGCGAACATGTCCAGGCCGTAGTCGAAGCTGCGGTACCGCTGCCAATGCTCCGGGATGCGAAACGGCTGCACAACGTGGGTCGCGGTAGAGAATTCCGGGAAAAAGTTCCCGCCGATGGCGTTCCAATCGCCGTACCGGTAGGCCCGCCGCTTATCCTCCGGCATGTTCGCCAGCATCCGCACATACCCCGGGGAAGAGGCCATCAGGTGATAGTTATCCTCCACCGTCGCCGGGATGAAAGTGTAATCCTCCGGATTCTCGTTCTCCTCCGGGTTGTCACAGTTCTGTTTGAACTGCCGGTCAATGAACAGCCGCTTCACCCACCGGTGGCCGACGCCGCCGGGGTTGCAGGTAAGATACATCCGCTTTGGAAACTGGTTCACGCCACGCAAGCAGCCGCCAAGGAAGTTAAAACTCCGCTCGGAAAACTGCGTGGCCTCGTCGATGAAAATCCAGTCATATTCCAGGCCGTTATACTCATCCTCCGAAGCGTCGCCGCTCCAGTGGCCGAACTTGATGGTGCTCCCGTTGTGAAAGGTCATCAGGTGGGTGGTGGCATTGTAAGAGGCCAGCGCAGGCGGCACCATCTTCACAATGGGCCGGATGTGGTTCTCTTCCAATTCCGGGTAGGTCCGCCGCATGATGAGGATCTTGATACCCGGGTTGGCGATGGCTCCACCCACAGCCTTGATGCGCACGGCATGGGTCTTGCCGCCGCCCTTGGCACCGCCGTAGGCGGTGTAGGTGGTTCGGGAGAGATAGAACAGCTTCTGCTTCTGGTTTGCCTCTCCGGGGTCCCAGACCACGTCCTTCTTCTGGACCTTGCTCATCCTTCGCCGTGCCGTCTCTCCTCACCTCCAAACGCAAAAACGGGGCCAACCTGTCGGAAATTCCAACAAGTTGACCCCGTTCGGTCCTTCTCCCCAGCCATTCCCAGGGAGGTCTCTATTCGTCTGTAAGTTTACCCTCCAGAACGACCTTGCGCTTGATCTGCACAACCTTCACCGTCCCGTTGGGCCCGGAAATGAGCTCCACGCGCCCATCCCGTTTCAGAAGGGCCTGGATCCTCTGTATCGTGTCTCTGTCCATGCTCCCTCCCGTTCCATATTCCGTATTCTGGTGGTTCCCCCTGGCCTCGAACCAGGATTATGCCCAGGTATAAGTTGGGTTTCTCTGCCTCTTGGGATAGGGAACCCTATGGGCGGATTCTTTCGTTGCAGGCCCCGCCACGCCCAGCCGTTTTCTCACGCGTCGGCACGCTACCCCCGTCTGGACTCGAACCAGAATCCTGCAAAAAGCGCTTTTACCGTCAAAGCTACAGGGGCAAATGGGGAGAACCCGTATGGCAACCGGGTCCACCCGCTCTCCGTCTTTCCGGAGCGTCATGCAAGAAAAATCCGCCATAAATTTTCCACGCACTGCCGAACGTCAGGCGCGACCTGGCACCCTAGATCGTTAGGGCCTTTCTGGGATTCGGCGTATATGGCCCTAAATTCTCGGGCCATGTCGCGGGTTGTTGTCCGGCTTTGCCCGCGCGCCGGGTGACTCGAAAGAGCATACAAGACAATGTGTTACCAAACCATGTGAAAGGAAGCAGCGAAGGAGAGAACTCACTTCCTTTCTGTTTGATATTCCCCTTTCGGGGTTTGCCGCCCGGCCTGGAATCGAACCAGGCTTTGCACCTGCCGGACGATTTGAGGGAGGCAAAGGCTGTCTTCCCTTGCCCCCACTCGAAAGGAGGTAGAACACCCAAGAACTGCTTCGGGCCTCCGGGACTTGAACCCGCCTTGTGTGCCTTCCACACGGCCCGATTATTATTTCACCCTGGGGACCCGTTCCTTCTAGGTACCCCCTGATTTTCCGGGTACCCCTGTATAGTTATCATAGATAGCTATGTTGGAGGAGGAAGTCTGGAGAATGCGGGTTATCTTATACACCCCCGGCTGGAAACCAGCCCCTACTTTTTCCGCCACACCCCCGTGGTAGGTAGGGTAGGGGGTAGGGGGGGTATACCCCAAACCCAGCCAGCGCCACACCACCCCCACCCCCAGGGCGGGAGGGTCTTATTGCACCCAGCCACCCCGGCGGGCCGGCCTGCTTGATTGCTCTGGCCTGCTGCATCCTGTAATATCTGTGTAATTGTGCTGTAATCCGTTGGGGCTCAATGGGTTATGCTTGCTTATATAGCAAGCAGTCTGTAATTGCTACTTGAAGGCGTCCACTCCGCCCACTCCCTCAATCTTGAGGGTAACGGTTGCGCCCTGGTCTACCTGCTGCGTGGACTCCACATAGCCGCCGTTAAATGGCTGTTTCAGCTGGAATATTGCTGCTGCTGCTTTCTTCGGGTCTCCCTCCAGCATACTCAGCAGTCGGTGCTCTCTGTATTGCCGCAGGTTTTTGAAGGGGATTTCGTATCCTTTATAATTCCCATCCCCCGCCTCATACCTACTCAGCGTCGCCGCACTCACCGAAAGGAATTTACAGAGGTTATAGTTGGAAGGGATTTCACCGTTTTCCTCGCAGTATTTAATGAAATCATCTATATATTTCATCAGCTTTTCAGCGGATTCCACTTTTCTTGTCTGAGCCATTTAGCTTACCTCCCTTCCAGAAATCTAGCAAATCTAGACTTTTCCCAATCTAAGGGTATGAATCAATTATACATTCCAGGGTTTCCGAAAGGAGGGGCTTTTCAAATTTATTTTAAATTATTTTCCTCAATCTTTTTCGACACGTGTCTAATATCTTAGATGGAAAAGAGGCCCGGAAGGGGGTTTACTGCCCCTCTCTAGGCCTCTTGTGCTGCTCTCTGCGGGGCGTTATGCCTGCCCCTTGTCCTCTCCCTGCTCGTCTGCTGCCTGCTGTCCTGGCGCAGGGAAATGCCCTGCCTTGACCTGCTCTATAAGATCCTCAGCGGCAGCCCGAAAAACTGCGTTGGGCGTTGTTCCCGCCAGCTTGCAGGCGGCCTTGAATTCTTCGGCCTTGTCCTTCCGGATCTTGCACCCGAGCTTTGTCATGTTGGCGGAGTCCCACTTGTCATTTGCGGCCCGCTTCGCTTTGGTTACCATAGGAATAACCTCCATTCTCTTTGTTATATTGTATCACACTGCGGCACGGTGGCACAGTGTACAACATGCACAAATTAGACATCCACTCTTTGGTTGTTCTGTTGCTTGACATACACGGGGCCACCGTGCTATCATAAAGCCAAGCTAAACGACAGCCAACCACGACAGGCCAGCAGGCCGGAAGGGAGAACACCATGAAATACTTTACCGCCGTCAAGACCCTGGACGAGCTAAAGAAGGCCTACCGCCGTCTGGCCATGCAGTACCACCCAGACTGTGGCGGCAGCACCGAGGCCATGCAGGAGATAAATAACGAGCACGACGAGCTCTTTGAGATCCTCAAGCGCCAGCACAACGCCCAGGCCCAGGCCGACACCACCGGCAAGACCAAAGCCACCACCGAGACCGCCGAAGAGTTCCGGCAGATCCTCGACATTCTCTTGAGTCTGGACGGCCTGGAGATTGAGCTGTGCGGGTCCTGGCTCTGGATCGGCGGCAACACCAAAGCCAACAAGGACAAACTCAAGGCGGCTGGCTGCAAGTGGTCCAAGAACAAGGGAAAGTGGTACTGGCACCACGCCGAGGCCGGTTCCCGCTGGTACCGTGGCAAGTCCTCCATGGCGGAAATCCGCACCAAGTACGGCAGTCAGGCATTCCGTTCCCGTGGATCCCAGGACATCGAAACCGCTACAGCGTAAGGAGGCGGCAGGACATGAAAAGCAGGGACTCACCCAACAGCCGAAACCCCTTCGGGGGTCCACTGGAACCGCCCCACCAGTGCTGACGATGGTAGGGCAGAAAGGAAAAGAAAATGAACGAGCAAATCAGTTCTTGCACATGGGCCGTCTGCTACGATATCGACGGGAAACACCAAGATGACGGAAGAACCAGAACCTGCGTTGTTGCTGTATTCCGGTTCCAATTCGAGGCCCAAGACTTCATCGAGAAGTGCCTGCCCAAAAACGGCAGATTCTACGTCAAGAATACGCAGCCCACCCGATAGGGGAAGTCGTGGGAAGCCACAACGACAACCAAGGAGGAACCAAACATGAAAACATTCATTGCCGTATTACTCACCGCCGCCCTTGCCTTCGCAGGCGGCCACGCCGCCACAGTCTCCACGATGGAGATCGAAACAGACGGAGACTGTGACAGCGCGTTTGTAACGACCCTGGGCCGTGAGTATTTTATGGGGGCCAACGGTTACGAGGTAGAATGACATTGACCGAGTCAGAGAAACCATGCTATCGAAGGGACTCAAAACTTCATGGTTAAAGCCGCTCCGGATATACTCCCGGGGCGGCTCTTTTGTCTCTCGTTCTTGACACGATCTTGACAGGATTGGAAATGTTTTGACATGCTATTTTATGCTGTTTTGTGCGCTGCATCAGGCCGAAACGAACGGCAAATCAGAACGCAGAAAACCCCGGAACCCATTGATTTCCAAGGGATCCGAGGTTTTCGCTCCATCCTGTATCACCAGGTCATAAGATTTTCCGGCTTTCTTTGGAAGAAAGCCGGAGGAAAGAACACCAGGGGCAAGCCCCTGGA